>AR_comb_assmDRAFT_10494560_pt1 | contig 13225 bp, 9 predicted proteins | sample ArasoioldDNA_FD_10543 | JGI IMG/M metagenome (IMG submission 10543) | reverse complement strand
CTACGGGCACGTGAACAACGTCGAGTACTACGCCGTGTTCGATACGGTCATCAACGAATTCCTGATCCGTGAGGGTGGGCTCGACATTCACCGCGGGCCGGTGATCGGCCTCTGTGCCGAGTCGCACTGTGGGTTCCGCGCGGCCTTCGCGTTCCCGGAGGTCATCGTGGCGGGCCTGCGCGTCGGTCACCTGGGACGGTCGAGCGTCCGCTACGAGCTTGGGCTGTACTCGGAGGGCGCGCCTGGGCCCGCGGCGGACGGCTGGTTCGTGCACGTCTTCGTCGACCGCGAGACCCGGCGGCCGCAGGACATACCGACCGGCGTGCGCGCAGCGCTCGAGCGTCTGCTGGTGGAGACGCGGTGAAGGTACGCGGAGCGGTGTTGCGCGAGATGGGACTGCCCGCTCCGTATGCCGAGTCGCGCCCGCTCGAGCTCACGGAACTGGAGCTCGACGGCCCGGGCCGGGGCGAGGTCCTCGTCCGCATACGCGCCGCTGGTCTATGTCACTCCGACCTCTCAGTGATCGACGGAACGCGGCCGCGCGTGATGCCGATGGTGCTCGGCCACGAAGCGGCCGGCGAGGTCGTCGAAGCAGGGGCCGGCGTCCGGGGGCTCGCTCCTGGCGATCACGTGGTGCTCTCCTTCGTCCCTGCCTGTACGACCTGCCCCCAGTGCCTGGCGGGGAAAGGCTGGCTGTGCGGGCCCGGCGGCGCAGCGAACGTAGCGGGAACGTTGCTGTCGGGGGCACGGCGGCTCCACGGCGGCGATGGCGCGCCGCTGAATCACCACCTCGGCGTCTCGGCCTTCTGCGACCACGCCGTCGTCTCGGAGCACTCGGCCGTGAAGGTCGATCCGGCACTCGACTTCGAACTCGCCGCCCTGTTCGGCTGCGCAGTGCTGACGGGCGTCGGGGCGGTGACGAACAGCGCCGGCGTCGAGCCAGGCGAGACGGTCGCGATCTTCGGTCTGGGCGGGGTAGGGCTCGCGGCCCTGCTCGGCGCGCGAATGGCGGGCGCCGCCGCGATCATCGCGGTCGACCGTGTCCGGTCGAAGCTCGACCTGGCGCTCGAGCTCGGCGCGTCGACGGCGCTCCTCGCGGGCGACGCGGTCGTCGAGGAGCTGCGCGAGCTGACGCGAGGCGGCGCGCACCGCGTGATCGAGACGGTGGGCAGCGCGGCGGTGCTCGCTCAGGCGTACGCGGCGGCCCGCCGCGGCGGCACCGTCGTGACGGTCGGCCTGCCGCACCCCGGCCAGCTGCTCACCATCCCCGCGGTCAGCCTCGTGACCGAGGAACGCACGCTCCGAGGCTGCTACCTCGGCTCGAGTCTGCCGAGCCGCGACATCCCGCGCCTTGTCGCGATGCACCGCGATGGCCGGCTCCCGGTCGAGCGGTTGCTGAGCGCCCGGATCGCCCTCGAGCGGATCAACGAGGGCTTCGACGCGCTCGCCGCGGGCGAGGTCGTACGGCAGGTCGTCGTCTTCTGATCGCCACACCCTCCGGCGTGGAAACCGAGGACTGGTGAGACCCGAATCGACGAATCTCGAGGGAAGACCATGACAATGGCGTCGACGACACCGCCGGCGGCTCCGTCCCTGCGGGACCCGGCTCTCTTCCGTGAAGCGTGCTACGTCGACGGCGGCTGGATCACGGCGGCAGCCGGCGCGACGTTCGCCGTCGACAACCCGGCGACGGGTGCCGTCATCGGCGTGGTGCCGAGGCTCGGGGCGGCAGAGACACGCGCGGCCATCGAGGCCGCGAGGCGAGCCCTGCCGACATGGCGCCAGAGGACGGCCAAGGAGCGCTTCGGAACGATGCGACGTTGGCACGAACTGATGATCGAGAATCAGGAGGACCTCGCCCATCTGATGACGGCCGAACAAGGGAAGGTACTCACGGAATCGCGGTCCGAAGTCGCTTACGCCGCCTCGTTTCTCGAATGGTTCGCCGAAGAGGCCAAGCGCGTGTACGGGGACACGATTCCGGGCCATCAGGCAGACAAGCGCATCGTCGTCATCAAGCAGCCGATCGGCGTCGTTGCGTGCATTACACCGTGGAACTTTCCGCTCGCAATGATCACCCGCAAGGCAGGGCCGGCGATTGCGAGTGGCTGTACCGTGGTGCTGAAGCCCGCGTCGCAGACGCCGTTCTCGGCGCTGGCTCTGGCGGAGCTGGCGGCACGGGCCGGCATCCCCGCCGGCGTCTTCAACGTCGTGACGGGATCGGCGGGAGAGATCGGCGGTGAAATGACGTCCAATCCGATCGTCAAGAAGCTGTCGTTCACCGGCTCGACGGAGGTCGGCAAGGTCCTCATGAGACAGTGTGCGGACACGGTGAAGAAACTGTCGTTGGAGCTCGGCGGCAACGCCCCATTCATCGTGTTCGACGACGCGGATCTGGATGCGGCCGTCGAGGGTGCCATCGCTTCCAAGTACCGCAACAGCGGGCAGACCTGTGTGTGCGCCAACCGGCTGTTGGTGCAGGACGGCGTCTATGACGCGTTTGCCGCGAAGCTGGTCGCGGCCGTCAGCAGGCTGAAGCCGGGGCCTGGCCACGAACCGGATGCCACTCAAGGTCCGCTCATCGATGACGGGGCCGTGGCCAAGGTGGAAGAGCACCTCGCCGATGCGGTCACGAAAGGGGCCCGAGTGATACTCGGCGGGAAAAGGCACGCGCTCGGCGGCCGCTTCTTCGAGCCGACCGTTGTCGTCGACGTCGTGCCGACGATGAAGATTGCGCGCGACGAGACCTTCGGGCCGGTCGCTCCGCTGTTTCGCTTCGGGACCGAGGACGAGGCCGTCGCCATCGCCAATGACACCGAGTTCGGGCTGGCCGCGTACTTCTACGGCCGCGACATCGGACGGGTGTGGCGCGTCGCTGAGGCACTGGAGGCTGGAATGGTCGGGATCAACACCGGCCTCATCTCGACCGAAGTGGCGCCGTTTGGCGGCGTCAAGGAATCCGGACTCGGCCGCGAAGGATCGAAGTACGGGATCGACGAATACCTCGAGATCAAATACCTCTGCATCGGTGGCGTAGACAAATGACTCGATCCACCGACAACCCGGCGATCACCAGCGAACTGGCCACCGCGACGTTCACCGACAAGATGCTCGCCGACATGCGTGCGCTGATCGGCACGGAGCTTCGGACCGAAGCCAGCGTGAACAACGAATATGCCACTCGCATGGCGATCCTGCGTTTCTGCGAGGGCATCGGCGACGACAACCCGTTGTGGACGGACGCCGAGTACGCCGAGAAGTCGGCGCGTGGCACGCTCGTCGCGCCGCCGAGCTTCATCTTCGCCTGCCTCGGCGGGATCCAGGTCGGATGGCCGGGGCTGGGCGGCTTTCACTGCGAAACCACGATCAACTTCGTCGAAGACATCCGCGTCGGCGACAAGGTGCGTTGCCGCGTGGTCTTCCAGGGTTTCGATGGTCCGGAGGAGAGCAAGTTCGGCGGGCGCCGCATCAAAGACTATATTCTGCAGCAGTACATCAACCAGGACGACCGTGTGGTGGCCGACTTCATCTGCTCTCGCATGCGCTTCGAGCGTGGCGAAATGCAGAAGCGTGCGCCGGCGCGCGATCTCGAAGTACCGCACCCATGGACCGAGGACGAGCTCGGCGCCATCGAGGAGCGGATCCTGGCCGAACGGCCACGCGGCGCCACGCCGCGGTACTGGGATGACGTGCAGGTCGGTGACGGGATCGACATCATCACGAAGGGCCCTCTGGGGTTGACGGATTTCATCGCCTACATCGCGGGTGGCGCGGCGCCGATCCCGCGCGTCGCGGCTCACTCGGTCGCGCTCAAGCGCTATCGCAAGCATCCGAAGTGGGCCTTCCGCGACCCGAAGACACATGCCCTGGAGCCTGTCTACTCGGTGCACTACAACGACTACGCCGCCAGGCTGCAGGGAGCACAGATCGCTTACGACGTGGGCATTCAGCGTACCAGCTGGGGGATCCACTCCCTCACGAACTGGATGGGCGACGCCGGCACCCTCAAGGCAGTCTTCGGCCAATACCGCGCGCATGTCTACCTGGGCGACGTAGTGCACCTGGGCGGTCGCATCGAGGCGAAGGAGGTCGAGGCAAACGGTGACCACATCGTGCGCCTGACGACATGGGCCCGCAATCAGCGCGACCAGGACGTGATGCCGGGCACGGCCGTCATCGCGTTGCCCGTGCGCGGCAGCGCGGAGAAGTCCTGACCCATGCCAGCCGCAGCAACGCGTTGGGGAGACCAGATTGCGGTCGAAGTGGTCAAGGGTATTGGCTATCGGATGTACACCGAACGTCCACGCCGCGTCGAAAGCCTGCTGGCCTTCGTCGGACGGTGGGGCGCGCGGCCCCACATCATCCAGGACGAGCGCGTCTTCACGTTCGACGAGATTCAGAGGGCGGTGGTCGCCAAGCGTGCCGAGCTGGTGGAGCTGGGCGTCAAGCCTGGCGACCGGATCTTCGTGCTTGGCTGGAACGGACCGGAATGGGTCGTGAACTTCTGGGCGTGCCTGTGTGCACGCGCGGTACCGGTCCTTGCCAACACCTGGTGGAGCGCTGTTGAGCTCGCGAACGGACTGGCGGCACTGCAGCCCGCCCTCACGCTGGCCGACGGGCGTGCGGCAGCAAAGATGCCGGCGGGCACCCGCCTTGGCCCATGGGCGATTACGAGGGAGCAGGAGCCGGGACGGGCCGGGCAATCGGCCGTGGACGAGGGCACCGGCGACGGCGAAGGCGACGAAGAAGATACCGCTCTCATCATCTTCACGTCGGGCACCTCCGGGCAGCCCAAGGCCGTCGTTCTGTCGCATCGGGCCGTCCTGGCTCGCTTGCACATGACGCTGCACGTGACACGCAAGCTGCCGCACCAGATCGACGACTCGGCTCACGAGGTGGCATTGATCACGGGACCGCTGTTCCACGTGGGCCAGATGCAGACGCTGCTTCGTGCCATCGTCGTTGGCGATACGCTGGTCATGACCGGCGGAAGGTACGATCCAGCCGAGGTGCTCGAGCTGATCGAGCGCCACAAGATCAATCGATGGGCGGCGGTGCCGACGATGGTGTCGCGGCTGCTCGATCACCCGGACGTGGCGCGCCGGCAAGTCAGCAGCCTGAAGTCGATCAGCATCGGCGGTGCGCCGGTGCACGCCGAGCTGCTGCAGCGGATGCGGGGCAGCTTGCCCAGTCTCAGTCCACGAGTCCCGACTGGCTACGGACTGACGGAGAACGGCGGTCAGGCCACTGGCTCGGCCGGATCCGAGCACGTCGATCTGCTGGGCTCGACAGGCAGGCCGATGCCGTTGGTGGAGGTCAAGTTCCTGGTCCATCCCGATCTGCCGGACGGCGAGATTCTGCTGCGCGCGCCCACCCAGATGGCGGGCTATTTCGGTCTCGCTGAGTCGCCGATCGACGCGGACGGCTGGCTTCACACCGGTGACCTGGGCCGTCTGGACGGACGGGGCAACCTGTGGATCACCGGACGGTGCAAGGACATGATCATTCGCGGCGGCGAAAACATCGCGCCCGCGGCTGTCGAACGGGCGCTGATGAACATCCCCGGCGTGATCGAGGCCGTCGTCTTCGGCGTGCCGCACGCCGACCTGGGTGAAGAGGTCATGGCGGTCGTCGTGGTGGGGGACGATTCGACGGCGGAACGGCTCGAGGAACAGTTGCGCGGCAACGTGGCGTCGTTCGCCATTCCGAGCCGCTGGCGAATTCAGAGGGACGCGCTGCCGACCACTCCTGCCGGGAAGGTGGACAAGGCCGCGCTCAGCTCACAGGCCCGCGCCGAACTCCAGCAGCAAGCCCCGAAGGCAGGCTGACGGTGACCATGGCCTCGTTTCGACACGTCACGCCGCCCCTGCGGCTCTTCTACGGTCCCGACAGCATCACGTCGTTGGGCAGCGAGCTTGCACGGCTGGGCAGCAAACGCGCGGTCGTGTTCTGCGGGCCCTGGGCTCGGGGTCCCCTGCTGGACGCTGTGCGGGCTGGTATGGGCGACGGCTGTGCCGCGGTCTTCATGGGCGTCGCCGCGCACAGCCCTGTCCCTGCGGTCGTGGAAGCGGCGCACGAACTCGAGCGGGTGAATGCCGACGCGGTCGTGGCGTTGGGAGGCGGTTCGTCGATCGTCACCGCCCGCGCGGCGAGCATCCTGGCTGCGGAAGGCCTCGACGTGCGCCAGCTGTGCACAGTACAGGACGACAAGGGCGGACTGAAAAGCCCGAGGCTCACCGCGCCCAAACTGCCGCAGATCATCGTCCCCACCACTCCGACCACGGCCATGGTCAAGGCAGGCAGCGCGGTCTTCGACCCGGTCACCGGCGAGCGCCTCGCGTTGTTCGATCCGAAGACGCGTGCTCAATCGATCTTCGTCGACCCGCGCATGCTCCAGTCTGCACCGCGTGGATTGGTGGTCGCCGCGGGCCTGAACACGTTCGCCTCGGCCATCGAAGGACTGATGTCACGCACGTGCGAGCCGCTGGCGGATGCGCTGCTGATGCACTCGCTGCGATTGCTCGCGCAGCATCTCCCCGCGACCGAGCGCCATGACGACCCCGAGCTGCGCGGCGAACTGGTGCTGGCGGGGATCCTGTGCGGTCAGGGCACCGACCACACGGCCGCAGGCATCACCACCGTCCTCGGTCACGCGATCGGAGCGCGACACGAGCTCGACAACGGCATGATCAACGCGATCGTGTTGCCCCATGTGCTCCGGTTCAACGCCGAGGCCGCGCCGGCAGGCCTGGGCAAGGTGGCGGCCGCGTTGGGGCTGCCGCACAGCGATGCCGATTCGCCGTTGCCGGCGATCTCGGAATTCGTGACGCGGATGTTCGACGGATTGGGTCTCAAGCTTCGGCTGCGTGACGTTCAGCTGCCGCGCGAAGCGTTGCCGGACATCGCTCGGAGCTCGATGCGCGACTGGTTCCTGCTGGGCAACCCAAGAGTGGTGCGGGACGCGTCGGAACTGCTCGACATTCTCGAGCAGGCGTGGTGACCGGAGGCCTCAGCCGCCCGCACCCTCGCCGGCTCCTCCGATGACGCCCTCGCGGCGCAGCTCGGCCAGTTCGGTGGCGCCAAGCCCACAGAGCTCGGTCAGCACGGCATCAGTGTGCTCGCCAAGCGACGGTGGAGATGTCAGCGGCCGAAGGCTCGACCCGTCGTATCGCATGGGGCTGTTCGGCAGGGCCACCGTTCCGGCCTCCGTGGGCGACAGTGTGAGGAAGCCGCGAGCGTGGAGATGGGGGTCGGCGAGAACCTCCTTCACGTCTCGTATGGGCGCCGCAGCCACGTGGTACTGGTCGCACAGGTCGCAAATCTCCTGACGTGTCCGCGTGGCCGTCCACTCGGCGACAATGGTGGTCACTTCCTCGATTCGAGCGACGCGCCCATGAAGGTGACCCAGCGTTTCGCTGGTTCCGAGCTCTGGCCGACCCATCGCTCTGCACAGATTCGCCCAGTGCTCGTCGGTCGCGCAGACGATGGTCACCCAGCCGTCGGCGCCTTCGAACATGTCGAACGGTACGTAGGAGTCGGCGACATGACGATTCCCGGTCCGCTCCGGCACGGAGTTGCTCGAGTACGTGTGGCCGGCCGCCGGAAGCAGAGCGGCGAACACGGACTCGAGCATGGAGACTTCGAGGACGCGGCCGCGCCCCGTGCGCTCGCGCTCGTAGAGGGCCGTTACAATCGCCCCGTAGAGATGTGCGCCGGACATGAAGTCCACGATGGGCACGCCCGCTTTCAGCGGGCGTCCGCCCTTTTCCCCAGTGGTGCTCATGAGGCCGCTCATCGCCTGGATCGTCAGATCGAGCGCCAGCTTGCTCGCGTACGGTCCCGTACTGCCAAAACCTGAAGCCGACGCATAGATCAGGCGTGGGTTCACCTTGTGAAACACGTCTGGTTGAAGCCCCAGCTTCGGCATGACGGACGGCGCGAAGTTCTCCACCAGCACGTCGGCCGAGCGGCTGAGCTCGATGAGCAGCTCCCGGCCACGCGGCGTCTTGAGATTCAGCACGATCGCGCGCTTGCAGCCATGAAGTGCCCGGAATGGGTAGTCGCCGTCGCGTGCGCGCCGCCGCATCATGTCGCCCCGAGCCGGCTCGATCTTGATGACGTCAGCTCCGGCCGTCGCCATGAGGAAGGTGGCGTAGGGACCTTGAAATACGTGCCCGAGATCGAGAACGCGGACACCGGTCAGAGGCAGGGGCAGGCCGGCTGCCAATCCGGTTACGTGTGCGCGTGACTGCTCAGTCGACGCGGGGACTTCGGGCGGAGCTGCGGGCCTTGTCATGCGTGTGTCGGGGCTTGTCGGAGCCAAAGTGGTTCGTATGTGCGAACCGCGTATCGTATGGGCGACAGAGACTGCATCACTGTAGGTCAAGGGGCAGTACCTGTCAAACAACAGGCCTCTACCCGTAGCATCGCGACCTCAGCCGGCGTACGCGTCGGCCAGCACGCTCGCATCGTCGAGATCCTCGAGCCGGCGCGCGAGATCGAGAGCGCGATCGATGTCACGATCCGGGAGGCCGTCGTGCCATTTCGCCGAGAGATCCTCCCACGTCACGCCGCCCCGCCGGCTGTGCCCCTTCGGCCAGTCGATGCGATGCGTGAACCGCGAACCGCTGGTCGTGGTGATCGTCACCGTCGCGCCTCGCCCGTCGGGCATCTCGCGCTCGAGGTCGGCGTCGACGCCTGCGGTGACGCGCGCACGCATCGCCGCGTAGGCGGGGTTGCCGAGGATCGCAGGGAACGGCAAGTCCCGAAGCGTGAGGCCGCCCTGGACCAGCGCGGCGGCAAGCATGTCCTGCACGCAGATACTGTGCATCGCCCGACTGTCGACGACACGGAGGGAATTGGCCGGCATGCCGACATGGACCGCGGCGATCCCGGTGACCTCGATTCGGTTGGCGCGCACGACTTCGGCGGCGGCCTCGACGGCGGCGTGAATCGGGTATCCCGCATTCACGAACTTGAAGTTTGCGCCCATGATCGTGTACTCGTCGCCCAACCCGCGCGTCACGATGTCCTTGCCGTTCTCGACCCCCCATGCGTCGAGCAGGCCGTGAGTCGCTCCGACGATGTCATCCGAGCCCTCCATTCCCACGGCCGCCATGAGGGCGGCGCTCACGCCGGCAAAGGCGTATTGACCCGCCGAGAACGACTTGCTGATGTGCCGCCGCTCCTGGAAGAGCGCGCACAAGCCGTTGGCCTGGAATGTCAGGAGGGCCATGGCATGGCAGTGCCGCGCCGGGTCGAGGCCCATCAGCCGGCCGGCCGCGGTCGCTGCCCCGACGCCATACAGGAAGTCGGAGTGAAGGTGGCGCCGTTGCTTGGCGAGGAAGACTCCGCCAATCGCTTCGACCATCCTCGTTCCGACGTCGTAACCGAGCACGACGGCGTTGACCAGGTCGGCCCCGGTCGCGCGCTGCCGCTCGGCCATCGCCATCGCCGCGGGTACGACCGTCGCTCCCGGGTGCCCGCCGACGACATGGGCCCCATCGACCTCTTCACCGTGGCCCGCGGTGCCGTTCGCCAGAGCGGCGTATGCCGCAGGCACGCGGAGCCCGGTGCCGAGGATTCTGGCTTCCGCCGCCCCGCCGATCGCGGCGGCATATCGCGCGGTGAGTTCGCCGGCCGGGCTGCGCCTGCCGAAGCATGCGCAGGCGAGTTCGTCGAAAATCACCTGCTTCGCGCGTTCCCTGACATCTGCGGGAATCGACTGCATTCTCGTGGCTGCCGCGTATTCGGCAATCGTCAGGGTCAGCACTGCGCCTCCTCGGGCGGCGTCAGGATGTCTCATGCGGCTGTTCTTCACGCGGGTCGCCGGCGCCGCGCCAGCATCGCAGATATGCTGAGCAATGCCGCGCCGAGCGCCAACACGCCCAGCGCCACCGGCCGCCTGAAGAAGAACGTCGGATCGCCGGAGGCCATCGCGAGCGAGCGCCGAAGCTCCTGTTCGAGCATCGGCCCAATCACGAGCCCTATGAGCACCGGGGCGACGGGAAACCCGAAACTCCGAAGCGCGAAAGCGGCCGCGCCGAGCAGCCACACGACGACGACGTCACCGAGGTTCCCCTGTGCGCTGAAGGCGCCCACGGTCGCGAACACCAGCATGATGCCGGTGAGCAGCGCCCTCGGGATCTTGAGGAGCTGCACCCAGGCTCCGACGAGCGGCAGGTTGACGATCACGAGCAGCACGTTGGCGACATAGAGGCTCGCAATCAGCCCCCAGACGAGGTCCCGATTGTGCTGGAGCAAGGATGGCCCGGGCTGGAGGCCATAGATCTGGAACGCCACCAGCATGATGGCGGTCGTGCCGGATCCCGGAATGCCGAGCGCCAGCATAGGTACCATGCTTGCTCCAGCCGCGGCGTTGTTGGCCGCTTCGGGAGCAGCGACGCCCTCTATCGCGCCCTTGCCGAACTCTTGGGGATTCGCCGCAAACCGTTTCTCGATGCCGTAGGCGAGAAACGTGGCGAGCGTAGCGCCCGATCCCGGGAGGACGCCCGAGCAGAAACCGACCACGGTCCCGCGCAACCAGGGCCCCAGACAGCGGCGCCATTCCTGGGCGGTCAGCCAAAGCCGGTTGGTGGGCAACTGCTCCGCCGTGTCCGCCGGAGGCGCCGAAATCAACCAGAGCGCCTCTCCTACAGCGAAAAGCCCGACCGCACCGAGCGCGACGTTGATGCCGCCGTACAGCTCCGGCAAGCCAAATGTAAAACGGGCCTCACCGGTTTGGACGTCGATGCCAATGGTCGAAAGACCGAGCCCCAGGCACAGGCTGAACACCGTTGGCGGCACGGACTTGCCGCCGACGGTGGTCACCAGCGTCAGCGCCAGGAGCATGAGCGCCACGTACTCGGGCGGCCCGAACAGGAGGCTGATCGTGCCGAGGCTGGTCGCCGTCAGCATCAGCATGAACGTCGCAAACGTCCCGCCGATGAACGAGCCGATGGCCGCGGTGGCGAGCGCGACACCGGCCTGGCCCCGCTTCGCCATCGGATACCCGTCGAGCGTCGTGATCGACGAGGCTGCGTCGCCCGGCGTGTTGATCAGGATCGATGTCGTCGAACCGCCGTACATGGCGCCATAGTAGATGCCGCCGAAGAGAATGAACGCTGCGGTTGGATCCAGGCCAAAGGTCACGGGCAGGAGGATCGCGATCGCGACCGATGGGCCCAAGCCTGGCAACACACCGACGGCGGTGCCGAGCAGGATGCCGATCGTGGCGAACATCAGGTTGTGAGGCCTGAAGGCGACGCCGAAACCCGCAGCGAGATCACCAGCGAGCGACGCGAAATCCAATGGGCACGCCTCTCAGGGCAAGCTGACGTACAGCAGCCGGGTGAACAGCAGCCATATCCCGAGCGTCAGTCCGACACCGACGATGGCGTCCCGGAATGGCCGCTTCGAACCCATCAGAAGACCGAGCCCGAACAGAAAGAGCGGCGTCGCGACGAGGAAGCCAATCAGCCAAAGCGCCGCGACGTACGCCGCCGACAGGGCCAGGCCGCTGAACAGTCGACTCAGGACCCGTGGCGGATCGCCTCCCGCGTCTTCGTCGTCCTCCGACGCGGCCGGGGCGATCGTCTGGCCCGGCGTGCGCAGGCGTTCGACGACGGTCGCGCCGAGAGAGGCGGCGCCGGCAATGCCGATGGCCGCCGGCACGGCGTATGGTCCGATTGGGGCGGAGCCGCCCGAGGTGGCAACGATGGAGAGCCTGTGGAGCGTCTTGATGTAGCGCTCCTGATCGGTCGTGACCAGCCGCTTGAACTCGTCACGCGCCAGATACCCGTCTTCCCAGCCGCTCCTGACGATGTACTGGCGCCAGGCGTCGCTGGCGTGCATACGGTCGATCAGCGACTGCCACCAGGCCAGGTGGTCAGGACTCAGGCCCGGCGCCACGAACACGCCGCGCCATTGGTGAAAGAGCACGTCGAGTCCCGCTTCCCTGAGCGTCGGGATCTGCCGATCGCCAAACCGTTCGGCCGATGCCGACGCAAGGATTCTGAGCCGGCCTTCCTGGGCGAGACCACGCCACTCGCTGTATCCGTTGACACCAGCACTCACCTCGCCGCCGAGAAGGGCGGCGGACGCGGCGCCGCCGCCGGCGTACGCGATGTAGCGCACGTTGCGCATCGGCACGCCGCAGGCCTCGGCGATCAGGCCGACCAGCATGTTGTCGACGCCACCGGCCGAGCCCCCGCACCACGTAATGGCGCCTGGATTCCTGCGAAAGGCAGCGATGAACTCGTCGATGGTCGCGAAGGGGGACGACGCGGGCGTGGCCACGATCAGACGATCGAGGACGAGGCGCGCGATCGGCTCGGCGTCCGTCAGTCGCAGCGCCGAGTTCTGCGTCACCGTCGAGCTGATCACGCTCGACCCGCAGGCCATGATGATATGCGGGTCGCCGAAGTGCCGCGACACGAGGTCAGCCAGCCCGATCGCACCCGCGGCCCCGCCTCGATTGATGACCTCCATTGGCCGAGGCGACAGTTTCTCGACGGTGATCGCGCTCTGCATGAGCCTGGCGATCTGATCGGTTCCGCCCCCGGGATTTGCCGGTGCCATGATCGTGAGAGGCCGGGATGGAAAAGCAACGTCCGCCCAGGCGCGGCCGGCGTTGGCCAGACAGAGAAGGCCCGCGGCGAGCACGCGCCGTCGGCCGGGGAAGTCGCAGGCGAACGGGTCCCGCTCGGCGTCCGCGGGTCCGTGATGTCTCGAGATCATCGGCAGCGAGTTCGTAAATACGAATGAACGGTCGCAGGAATGACTGGAGTCTGCGAGACCGCGACGCCAATGTCAAGGACGCCCCGGCCGGTCACGCGGCCTCGACGAGCGCAGCGATCCCCTGGCCGCCGCCGATACACGCGCTGGCGATGCCGCGCCTCGCGCCGCGCCGCCGCAACTCGCGAGACAGGGTGAGAAGCAACCGGGCGCCCGTCATCGCCAACGGATGGCCGAGGGCGATCGCACCACCATTGACGTTGGTCTTGCGGCGATCCAGACCGAGTTCGCGTTCGACCGCTACGTACTGCGCCGCAAACGCCTCGTTCACCTCGATGAGGTCGATGTCGTCGAGCGTGAGGCCGGTACGCGCCAGCAGCTTGCGAATCGCCGGCGCGGGGCCCATTCCCATGATGCTGGGATCGACGCCGACGCTCGCCCATGCCACCACCCTCGCCAGCGGCTCGAGACCGCGACGAGCGACAGCCGC
>AR_comb_assmDRAFT_10125776_pt1 | contig 13225 bp, 14 predicted proteins | sample ArasoioldDNA_FD_10543 | JGI IMG/M metagenome (IMG submission 10543) | reverse complement strand
GCCGCAATCATTAACGACTGCAGCGGCTTGGCTCGGACATAGTCCTCCAGCGTCTTTTCGAGCTGGCCTACGGCCTCGCGACCCTGGGCGGAAAGCTGTGACGCCGAGGTCTCTGCCTGGCGTATGGCCTCCTGCGCTCCTTCTTTGAGCTGACCGCCTACCTCTTGCGTCCAGTTGCGGACCTGGGTGCCAAGCTCCTGGACCCGCTCCTGTACCTGTGTCCCGAGTTCTTGGACGTGGTCGTGTACTTGCGTGCCCAGCTCACGCGCCTGCTGCTGCAGCGCTGGCGTCTGAGCGGTGTCTTGCGGCTTCTCTGGGTCCTGCGCTGTTGTTGCTGTCCTGTCAGCCATCGTGTCTCCTCCATACCCGCTGGGTAGCGGCTCTCACAGATATCCCAATGCTCCAGGACATGTATGGTGTTCTGCACCGCACACGCCCTGGCATACAGAGAGGGAGCAAGATGCGTCCCATGGTAGCAGAAGATACGTCCCCTCGCCAGTTCCGCTAGCGTAATGAGTCCATGACCAGTCGGATGACGGCCGGGCTGTCGAAGTTCAGGCTGTTCCCACAGCCTGTGTAGTTCATGTAGTAGCGCTGGGGCTCTGCATCTGGCCCTGTGAGGCAGTAGTAGGAGAGGTTGTCCAGACCGCGGAAGCAGAGGCTCGGGCCCCTCTCGTTACCCTCACCAGTGTGGTTGTAGACGACGTCGAGGAGCACCATGAGCCCTGCTTTATGGAACTCCCGAACGAGGGTTTTGAATTCAGTGACCTGGCAACCGAGTGTCCGGTTCGTAAGGTGTCATCAACAACGACGCTCTTTGGCACGATGGCTGCATTATCCCGGGGGGCGGGAGACTGCTCCTGCACGGCCGGTTGGGGATCGTAGGCGAGCAGCAGGTTGTCGACGTTGCAAAACTTCCCAGTAATAGCCTTGGCGTATGGATCGAGGAGGAGCTTTGCCTCATTGAAGCGCAGCCCCCTCTCCGGTCGGTACTCGCCGCGCACCTTGTAGCCGTAGAGCTGCCCCGCCCGGAGCCCTGGGACAAAGCAGTGCCAGATGAATTTGGTGCGATGCTGGAGCTGAATGATGTCAGTGGGCTCCCCCTCCGCTCGCTCGAACAGGAGTAGGAACACTACAGTGGCGTGCTTCGAGTACAGGGCGAAATTCACCCCCTCTGGAGTGAGGCTGGCACCCAGTGGGTCATAGCTCCCTTGCTGGACCGTCTTGGTGGAGCGATGCCTGAGGGAGGTCATCTGCATCTTCCTGCCTCCTGCCTCCCGTGCGTTTGTGGAGTTAGACCAGTTTTGTGGCACGCATGGTCGTGTATCTGCCGGCTGCGGATCGTTGGTCTGGGTCTACCCGAAGCCACCCACGTCACATGCACCAGACGCACATAGGCTTTCCAAGCCAGTGGAAGAACTCTATGGACACACAAGGGGGCATAGTACTTGCTAGAGCGGGGAGGCCAGCATCGCCACTGTCAGCTAGCACAGTCCAAGGTGCGCGGCGAGTGCCAGTCTCTCACTAGCCTTGTGTCGCCATAGCCTTCTTGATCAAGCCAATGATCGCCATAAGAATAGCGCCGCCAACACCGGAGCCAGCGATATTAGCAATGATGCTACCAATATCGAGGCTGCCCGCTTGGGCGCCAGCTCCCGCAGCCCCCCCGAGCACCCCGAGCGCACTGAGCAGCTGACCACCAAGGCCGCCGCCCACGAGCCCCGCAATGGAATTGCCGAGAGTGCCGAGGCTCTGCTCTTTCATCGCACTACCAGCAATGTTGCCGCCAATGATCCCACTGATCAGGCTGATGATCCAACCGATGACCCCATCCATAGTTCCTCCTTCCAGCACGAATGCATGGTCAACATCCCCTCATTCATGCACCATGTATCGCCCACTCGAGGTCGTCAACAAGTGAAACACCCCAACACGGTAGAGCAACGTATCACCAGGGTGGGGCGCTGGCAATTGGACCTTAGGCCAATAAAAGTACGACTTTGGTCCTATATCAGGTGGACCTTAGACCCATACAAGTATGACTTTGGTCCTATATCAGGCAAGCAGCGATTGGGCTTGTGCAGCCATTCCCGTGCCTTGAGGCTGCTTGTGCGCAAGCATGATGCCAGAATCTACAACTTGACCGATTGTTGCTCATCCCTTAGGCTGGATAAAAGGCGCGTGTGCTACACTATGGTCTTTCTGCGACACGCCAGCAGGAGAGGCACACGGCATGAGCCGAGATTGAGACATCTCATCAGGACAAGGAGACCCCTATGCGATGCAATAGGCAGTGGATTGTCGTCGTGGCTTTGGCAGTGAGCCTACTGGGAGGCGGGATGGTCTTCGCACAAACCATGCCTGGGGCGAGCTCAGTGCCCAACAAGGCCGGGACAGCCGTAGAGCAAGGCAAGGCGGGGATGGGGGCGGTGCCTGGCAAGGCTGGTCTGATCAACATTAACACCGCCGATGAGGCACAGCTCACCTCGTTAAAGGGCATCGGGCCGACCAAGGCGAAGGCCATTACCCAATATCGCCAAGAACATGGCCCATTTAAAACCGTTGATGATCTCAAGCACGTGTCTGGCATCGGTGATCAAACGCTGGCAGCACTTAAACCGTTCATCACTGTTGGACCATAGCCGGGGGTGTCGCTCGTCAGTATAGAGCAGGCCCCGTATCCGGCCAAACGCCTGGAGCAGTCGTGCGCAGGCCCCCGTTTTTCGCCTATAGATACCACTGGAGCAACACGCGCACATCTCCCAATGCCTCCGCCATGCGTCAAGCAGGGGGATGGAGGGGGCCCTTTGCTCGGTGTTGAGGAGACCGCGCACGGCCGTGCATCACATCCCTGGCGACTGCCTCGGCTTGGGCCTCGGGGCAGTGGGCTTCCTGTGTGTGCCTCGGGGAGCTGCACCCGACCGTGGGGGGCGTTCAGCCCGCACCTCGCGTTCGATCGCCCGCTACCCCCGGATAGTCCGCCGCAGCCTCCCTCTGGCATGGCTGTCCCTTGCCAACTCCAGCCTGGCTACATCCCGCAGGAAGTGATTGGTACGATACCGATATTGGACCAAAGTCCAATGCATATAGGACAAAGGTCCTATTGTTCAGACCATACCAACGATGCTAGAGTCATATTGGCTTCTATAAGCTTCAGGTACAGTAAGGAAGTTTTTGGTAGTTGTAACCAAGTGCAACAACAATGTATACTCTTTGGCACAAACCTCAAAAAAGCGCCTTAGACAATAATAGCTATACTGACCCTATTGGATAAATTTTCGTCCGTGACCGTATTGGTCTCCGGCTGCCTGCATAGTGGCAGGAGAGGCAGCAAATGCTAGGCTGGGCAGGACATGATGGGTACGACAATGGCCGCCCGAGGGGCGTGCTTCATGAGGTCATGCCCCTCCCGTGAGATGACCATAGTGGCAGGCAAGAAGTTGCTAACGCCAAAATGTTGTCATGTATTCTAGAGGCTTTGATATGCGCCCGACACTGATCTCCCGCAGACGATGTCTGTGCCGCAGTCTTGTCGGGTTCGTTATCGCCATACTCACCACGTATGGTCCTGTAGAAGTTGCGCTGTCGACGTTTGCCGCAGTCGGTGTCTTCGCAACGCCACAGATGGCACAAAGCCAGAGCCGGTCAAGTGGCGGGTATACCCGCCCTGGGGGCTACAGCACACGCAAGCCGTCACTCGGCGGTAGCGCCTGGGACCGTCGGCCATCGATGAGTGGTGGTTATGGGCGCCCGACCACCTCCGCGTCCAGTCGCTACGGCAGTTCGTGGAGCTTGCCCAAGTCGGCGAGCGACCAGGCCCTTGCACGCCAGTCCTCGCGCGAGGCGCTCGAAGCCTTCCGTCAGCGGTCGCAGCCCGAGGGCTACTCGCGTCGGCCTTCGCTCGGGTCGCCGGGGCCGTGGGATGGGCCGAGGCGTCGCGACCCGGTGTGGGAGACCAGGGCTGCACGCGAGGACTACTACGGCCGTTCGGGATGGTCACTCCCGTCCTCAGCAGGCCGCACCCTCCCTCAGTTTGGTATGTGGGACGCGATGTTCGTGTGGTATATGCTCAATAGCCTGTCGCAGCCCGGGCATGCCGACTTCTTCCATCATCATGCCGTTGATCCAGGCTATACCGCCTGGCGGGCGGAAGCGGACCGGCTGGCCGCCACAGACCCGGCGGTGCGTCAAAAGCTGGCAGACCTGGATACCCGGCTCGCGGCCATGCAAGACAAACCGCGGTCCACAGATTACTTGCCACCCGATACGCCACGCACCGTTGCTCTGGCCGCCGACGGGGAGACAGACGACTCGGGATGGGGGCTGGGGTTCATTCTGTTCCTGGTGCTCGTCGGGGTGGTCGTCTGGTTTGTCTGGCGCCGGCTGAGTGCTAGTCAGCGTGCGCGCGCGGCAGGCGGAGCAAGTGGCCAGCCTTCTGGTACGTCCTATCGGCCCGATTGGTTCCGCGTTGGCATGACCTTCCCCGTCGACCCTGCACCATTCATTCTGGCGGGTAACACGACACATGTGCAGGCGCCAGAGGGAGTAACGGCCAGCGGTCTGATCAGCGTTGAGACAGTAGGTGAGGTCAGCACCGACGGGGTGCGCTGGCAGCGCGTGTATCTGCCGGGCGGACAGTGTTTTTTTCAGGTCCATCTTGATGCCGATGGACGGCCTGACGAGTGCCGCTACTTCTCGCGGCTCGACGAAATCGTACCGGCTGGCCCGGACGAGTGGGCCTTCTGGCTCGATGCGGCGGAGGGGGCGATTGGCTGGCCGGAGTTCCAGACCAAGGATGGCAAGGTCTACAGCCGGGTGTGGTCCCAGGGCGGCACGCGCGTCGCCCCACGCGTCCTCACGGAAACGTTGACGAATGCCACTGGCACCACGAGCCAGGAACGGCAGGCGATGCTCTACGCGGCTCCGACCGGGGCGGAAGCCCCGGCCCCGGTGACCGAGTACATTCCGGTCGCTGCCGCGGACCAGGGCGGCCAGGCCTGGGTGGAGGTCTATGCTGGTATCGACGTGCCTGCGGGCATGCTCCAGCTGAGCTAAGATAGCAACCAACGCGCGAAGGAGGCGTAAAGAGAAAATATGGAGCAGACTGTCACCTCTATCTTGCCGCGGCTTGGCAGTGGCTTATTCGTGCTGTTGCTGCATCTTCTGACGACGCTGGCCCTGCTGGCGCTTGGCGCCTTCTGTTATATGGGTGTGACCCCATTTCGTGAGCGTACCTTAATTGCCACCGGCAACACTGCTGCTGGCCTGGTACTGGCCGGGACGCTCATTGCCCTCGCGATCCCGCTGGCCGCCATGCTGGCCACCAGCCACGTCTGGCTCGACATTGTGGTGTGGGGCCTCGTGGCGGTGATCTTACAACTCGCCACCTTCGTCCTGGCGGTGGTGGTGTTTCGCAACCTGCGGGCCATGATCGAGGCTGACAATGTGGCGGCGGCTGCCGCGCTCGTTGGCGTGCAGATTGCTATCGCCCTTTTGAACGCCGCAGCCATGGCTGGTTGAGCGCCGGCGCGGCATGTCCCGGACAGCAACCACAGGAGGGATCCATGTTCACCTTCGTGCGTAGTTTCTTAGGTGTGAAGACTGACCAGGCCGTCCAGGCCGGGGTCGAGGCATTGGTGCGTTGGGACCCCCAGGCGGCGACCGAAGCCGAGCTTCGTACCATGGAGCAACACCTGGACGAACTCGGGATGCAGGTGGCGCAGGCTCGTGCTGCATACGATCGCGAGCGGCGAGAGGCCGTGGCCATCAAGGGCTTGCTCCAGCAGCGTATGGCGGCGGCCGAACAGCTTGAAAAGCAGAGAGCCGTCGAGCCCTCTCCGGAGCGCAAGGCTGCCCTGGAGAAGAGTTTGGCAACCCTGGTTGGCATGTTAGAGCAGATGACGCCTGACGTGGAGCGCGAGTCACAGGACGAAACCGAGGCCCAGGAGTTCCTCGCCACGCTGGAGAAGACCTATGCTGAGGCGGGCGCCAAGCTCAGGGCCGCACGCAGTCAGCTCGATCGCGCCCAGCGCGATATGGGGCGCGCCACCCAGCGGCGGGAGATGGCCGAGCGGCAGGCAGATGCGGCCCGGCAGGCGGCTGGGCTCAGCCACACCACGAATAGCCTGAACGTCGCGCTCAAGGCGATGCAAGACGCCGCAGAGAAAGATCTCATGGCCGCTGAGGCCGCCGGCGCGAAGGCGCGGCTCCTCCAGCCGACACAGCCCGAGCAGGACGACCCCAATATTGTCGCCGCGCTCGCCACTGCCTCTGGGGCCAGCCCGTTGCCACAGAGCCTGTCCGACCGTCTTGCGGCGCTCAAAGTCCGCCAGGTCTGAGCCTGGCCAGCGGTAAGGACTGCCCATCTTGGTGGTCACGATGGGCTTGCCGTTCAGGAAGAAAATGGACACGGGATATGCCTATGGTAGCTCGTGGCCCAGGAGGTTGGGGCCAATGTCACCGCTAGGGCTTGCTCTACATTACCAAACCCCGAGGTGACGGGTCTCTCCACTGGAACGTGACACGCTCGCGTTCCCCCAGGGTAGTACCAGGTCGTGGTCTCTAGGCCATATTGCAGGAGGTAGATATGGGACTCTTTGACTTTGTCAGAGGTATTGGGAAAAAAGTCTTCTCGCACGATGAGGAAGCGGCAGAGAAGATCAAGACAGAGATTGAGTCGGCGAATCCCGACGTCAGCGACCTGGATGTGCACTATGACCCTCAGTCGGGTACGGTGGCGCTTTCCGGCCAGGCAACGTCTGCTGAAGCCATGCAGAAGGCGGTGTTAATGGCGGGGAATGTGCAAGGTGTGGGCCAGGTTGAGATTGCGAGTTTGAACCATCCTGAGGAACAGGAGCAGGTCGAGTATTACATCATCGAACAGGGCGATACGCTCTCGAAGATTGCGCAGCATTTCTACGGTAATGCTAATAAATACCCGCATATCTTTGAGGCCAATCGGGAGGTCATTAAAGACGCCAATCTGATCTTCCCCGGTCAGAAGATTCGGATCCCTCCCGAGTAGTGTTTACTGTTTAGCCTAGCGCTTTCTCAATAAGAATTGGGGGCGGTTATACGCCCCCTGTCTCATAGGGAGAAGGAAGACGCGTTATACCTGATGGGCAACTTGCTCGTGGTATGCACCCCATGAGAATACTGTCCAAATCGAGTGGCTGACGTCCCAATTGGGGAGTGTTATACAAGTAAGGCTATGCCTGGGGCATCCTGAAAATGCTGTTGTGATTCAATGTATTACGGTGATTCTCTTGTCTGCCAGCACCACCGCTATAGCACTACCGAGGTTTTACCTCTGCTGAAACAGCATCTTATGCGCCATATCAGTGACGTGTCTCCACCTTTAGAACACTACTGTGTGTTGGAGCGGCAGCGAGTTTTGCAGGAGTCACCTGATGAGCATATCGCAACAAGCACAAAATTTCCCTGAAAACAGGCTGCTTGCGGCTCTGCCGCAGCATGTCTACGAGAGTCTTCTGCCTCATCTGAGCCCTGTGCAACTCGTTCCGGGGCAAGTCGTATACGAGCCTTTTTCCCCCATATCCTATGGCTACTTTCTCAATAACTCTCTTATATCGTGTATGTCGGTGACAGAGCAGGGTGCGAGCGTCGCCGTGGGCTTCGTCGGCAAGGAGGGCATGCTTGGGGCCGCGTCATTAATCGACGCCTCTCTCCTGCCTTACCGCATTATCGTGCAGATAGCAGGGAGCGCTATGAGAATACCATCTGCCATACTGAAAGACTGGTTCACCCACAACACCACATTGCACCGGGCGATCCTCCACTTCATCTACGCCTTGTTCTGGCAGATAGTGCAAACCGCCGTCTGTAATCGTTTTCACCTGACAGAGCAACGCCTGGCACGCTGGTTGCTGTTTGCTCACGACCGGCTAGATATGGACACATTGCCGATTACGCAGGAGGCACTCGCTCAGATGCTCGGCACGGATCGCGCTAGCATTACGCGCACGGCAAGGAAACTGCGAGACGCAGGCCTGCTCGATTATGGCCGCGGCAAAATCACTATCCGAGATCAAGAGAAGTTAGAGCTGGCCTCTTGTGAATGCTACCGCATCGTGAAATCTGAGTATGATGCCATGCTGAGACCGTAACATTTTCTTCCGGCTTGGTAGCGTGCGCCACAGTCCATCCAACGCTTTCCTGCTACACTCCTGCCTCATCTTTTGAAGCCAACGATGCGTTGAATGTAAGGAGCCTGATTGTTGTTGCCACGTTTTACCGTCAGGACAGGTCATGTTAAGCGGATTGAGCCAGCCTTCATCCTGGAAACTCTGATCTACCTCTCCCGGCAGCTCCCGGCAGCGCTCGGTCTGCCGCAGGTCCTCTCGGCGGTCTGTTATGCTACGGCGGCGCTACTGCATGTCCCAAATGTTACTGTCTGGATCGCAGATGAAGACACGCACACCCTGACCATCCAGGCCTGTTCGGATGCCAAGCTTGGGCAGCATATCCCGCGCACTCCCCTCGGCTATGGGCACGGGAGCCTCGGATGGGTGGCGCAGCATCGCCAAGCCCTCCACATTCCCGATGGTTTTGCCGCTCCCCATATGCTGGGGCTTAACTGGTGGTGGGTGCACGGCTTCCGTAGCTGCCTTGCCATACCCATCCTGCACCAGGAGAACCTCCTCGGCGTGTTGGCTATGATGGCTCAGGAGCCGTTTAGCTTGAGCCTTGACGATCACTGGCTGTTGGAACAGCTCCTGGCCCAGGCCGCCGTGGCTATACGAAGCACCACGCTGGATCAGACAAGGCGACCATCGGCAGTATACGGTCGCTTCATGACCGCACGGGCTTTGGAAGCGTTCACCCGTGTCATCCTGAGCTCCATGCACGCCCGCATTGCGATGCTGGATAAGGAAGGCACGATTCTGATCGTCAATGGGGTTTGGCAGCGCTTTCGCGACGCCGAGGGGATAGCCACCATGCCCGGAGTCGGGACCAACTACCTGGAAGTCTGCCGGCGTGTGGCTGCCGCCTCGGATGTCTTCGCCCAACAGGCGCTGGACGGTATCCAGGCGGTCTTGGATGGTACCCATGGGTCTTTTGAGCTGGAATATCCGTGTCCCACACCGGGTGGTTCTCCATGGTACATGATGACGGTGACCCCGCTCCAGAGCCGTGACGGGGCGGTGGTAGCGCATATGGATGTGACGCGGCAGCACCAGGCGAAGGAGGCACTGTGTATCCACCATGCTGCACTCCAGTCGCTTGCCGGGAAGCTTCTCTGGGCCCGGAAGACGAACGGAGTTGCTTGGCGCATGAGTTGGACGACGATCTGAACCAGCGCCTAGCGTTTCTGGTGATGAAGGCGGGCGGGGAAGTGGCAACAGGAGCTAGCCGCATTGTGGTAGGTGGGCTGGTAATGGGGCCCTAGACGAGATCTAGCACTAGCCCTCTCTGTTATCTGTTCTATGCTAACAATATGTCAGGTCTCTGCCTCTCCTCAGCGCAGTCCTACCGCCGCTAACAGGTGCATGGTCCGACTGCACTTTCCATAGACGGGTCCGCTCAATTTCTCCAGTGCTGGGAACTCCCTTGCCCTGCACCGGGTCGCGGCTGTGGTGTTGTCCCTTGCACCGCTTCGTGGGCCGTCCAGCCTGCGGTTGTGAGCTCGCGTTGGGCGCAGGACGATACCTGTCCAGTTAACTACACGCGCCGCTGAGGGGCCTTGGGGGCATGAGGCGGTGCGAATGTTGCCACGTGCCAGAACGGATGCAAGCAGCTCTCCCAAGGAAGGGGGCGCTTTGCGCTGCGCCATAAGCACTATAAAGGAACACACTATGAAGGCCTACAATGTCCATATCTATCGCGAAATGCGCTTGTTCTTTCCCGGTATTGTCGCTCGTACGGTGCAAGAGGCGGCAAGGCTTGCTGCTGATATGCCGTCAAGCGCGGCTGAAGCACTTGCAGATTGTGATGGCGAAAACCTTGCCGCGCTGGTCGGGGGGGGCGGTAGTGACAATGGCAAGCAAAGCTGGATGATAGACTTCGATTCTGTCAGCACCATTGCGCCCGATCTGTTGACGGCGCTTGAATTGACTCTGCCCATACTGCAAGAGGCGGTGCGCACTCATCGGCTTAGCGATGACTCGACAGTGCGCATTGCCCTTGACCGTGTTGCGTCCGTCATCACCAAAGCCCACGTGAAACCTGCTTAACAGCGTTCACCCCTATGAGGTTGCTTGCGTTACAGCCCTGCTTCTAGACCCCTCAGCGTGCCGCAGATACGAAGAATACAAGCCTTTGTCGCGTCGTGACGCCGGCCCGCCCACCTCCGTCCTCGCCCACCCCTCGCCGGTGGTAGTTGCTGCGTCCCCCACGCGCTGTTGCAACCCGTCGCAAAGGGTGGTTTTGGGCTCCTTACTCTCTTCTTCTAGGAAAGGGAACATGCAAGGAAACCACGTTATCCCATAGCCCACGCCGGTCGCCACGATTACAACGTAACGATGCCGGCGCGGGACGCGGTCAATTGCCAGCCAGCGCCGCAAGCGGCGCATAATCGCCCGTAGCGCCATGACCACCGGCGAACTTGAGCGGTGTAAGACCGTTCTTCTTCACAGTGTTGACCACTGCCGCGAGCGCCGGGTTGATCTTATCCGGCAACGGTGCGGCGCCCGGGCTCCAGATGTCGGTAACGAAACCTAGCTGAGCATCCGCAACATAGCCGATCAGCATGCCATTCGCATGTGGATTCTCGGCCAGGTAAGCAGTGACCTGGCGCTTGCCATCCGGGACCATGTAGTGATCGGCGACTTCAATTATGGCTGTTTTGCTCAGGTCGCGCGGCGTGAGATCGGGGTTGTGGGTAAACGGCATTGCCAGTACCTTGCGGAAGTGGTCGGCGTTGCCCTTGCCGACCACCAGAGTTGCGCCGGCTGCCGCATACGCGCGTAGACCACCGACATGATCCATGTGGTGATGAGTAAGGACCAGGTATTTGATGGGCTTGCCGGGATACTTCGCCTGTGCTGCGGCGATCGTCCAGTTCGATTGCCAGTCACTCACTGGCGCGTCAAATACCACCAGAGCATCGCCCAGCTCGACGATCAGGCTATTGTGCGAACCGCCGACTGCGTGCTGCACGCCGGGCGCAACCTCGACCAACCGTAACCCGTCGGTGGCACGTGTGTCGAAGCTCGGGTTGTCAGAATCGAGATAGGTGCCGATGAACTGCCGGCGTAGTACCCACTGATAGGGCACATTGCCACTCGCCGGCTTCGGCGCCGTGCCCTGCAGCGCAGCGGGAACCCCGAAGTGGCCGGCTGGTAGCGGTGCATTCGCGCTCACGTCCGTAATCTTGATCTCGGCCACGACCTTGCCGTTTAACTCGTAGTACTGGCTCGTGGCGATCTGGACGCCGCTCAGCGTGCGCCAGTCGGCAAACGTCAGGTCGTAGATCGAGTCGCCCCAGACGTTGTCGTAATCAAGTGTGCGGATACGCGCCGGCAAGTGCGTCTGCGGATCGAACATAACGATGAAGGCATATGGGCCAGACTGGTAGGTGAGCGCCGCATAGGTGACGCCGCCGATGGTGATGGCCGGACTGGCGCTCACCTTATCGGGATGGTTGCGCATCTCGAGCAACAATGAGGGTGAAGCACGCCATAGCTCGCGCTGCGTGGCGGTAAACCGCAGACCGGACATAGCGTGCCCTGGCGGGTTCGATTCCCGGTTCTGCTTGTTGCGCCCGTTGCTATCAATGCCGATGACATAACCGGCTTCGGGTGTAACGATCTCGCTGAACTGGAAGGTACGCTGTGACGGGTAGACAAAATTCTTCACCCAGTCCACGCGCACGGCGTGCGCCGTGAAGTCGCCCGTCATCTCAAAGGTCGCATCGGCCGCATGCCGCATCTCGCCACCTGCTACCATCGACTGCTCCGGCTCCCAGTACCGCACGGTGCCCTTCACAACGAGCGTTTTCACCTGTGCCAGCGCGTCGGCCCCGCCCATGGCGGTAAGCGCGCCATTGATCAGATCCTGGGCATACAACGGCGTTGTCACGCACACACCAACACCCAGCAACAACAACAGCAGTAACAGAGTGCGTTTCATACCTCCTCCTTTCGTCTGTGATATGTCTTCCTCTGTCCCCATCATATCACAGAGCCACTGCCCGAGAGGTGACGCGATGGAAAAAATGTGCTTTATTCTTCCTACTACGCGCCATGACACCGCTGTTGTATGCATGCTGAGTGTGAGGCGCCGCTCCTTAGGCGGATCGGACCAGGCCGTGGCCGACAGCCTCTGGCACACGTGACAGGACCTACTGCTGGCGCCCGTCCCTGGAGCAGCGGGCGGCAGCCGGTCAGGTTCACGGTCGTTGGATAAGACAAGGGAGGATAGGATGAGCATCCCCGAGTTCGACATCACTGGGCAGAAAGTGCTGATCGTCGGAGGCGGGCGCGGCATTGGCAAGGGCATCGCCCTGGCCTTTGCCGAGGCCGGGGCCGATGTGGCGATCAGTGCCCTGACCCCCACCGGCGTCACCCGTGTGGCCGAGGAGGTGCGGGCCCTGGGCCGGCACGCCCTGGCCCTTACCGGTGACGCCACCAAGACGGCCGATATGGACCGGGTAGCGCAGCAGGTGCTCGAGGAGTTCGGCCATCTGGACACCCTGGTTACTTGCGTGGGTGACTCTATCCGTAAGCCGGTCGTGCAGTTGCCGGGGAGCGCCACGGCGGGCATGACCGAGGACGAATGGCGCTTCATTGTGGACATCAACCTGACCGAGGCCTTTCAGGGGTGCCGGGCCCTGGGCCCGCACTTTCTGGCACGTCGGCAGGGCGCGGTGGTGAACATCTCGGGCTGGGCTTCGTTCCGGGGCCGAGCCGGGTCGGCCGCGTACGACGCCGCCAAAGCCGGGGTCATGCGGTTCACCGAATCCCTGGCCCAGGAGTGGGCCCCCTTTGGCGTGCGGGTCAATGCCGTGGCCCCGGGCTCCTTCCCCGACCCGGAGCAGATGTCGGCGGACGCCTACCAGCAACGCAATGCTACCGCTGCCAAGACCGTGCCCCTGGGACGGGTGGGGCGTCTGAAGGAGGTAGGGTATCTGGCCGTATTCCTGGCCTCGCCAGCGGCGGCCTACGTCACCGGGCAGACCTGGGCGGTAGATGGCGGGGTGAGCATCCAGTCTGCGTAAACGATCCAATATTCTGGCCTGGTGTCACCCCGCCATTCTCATGCCAGG
>AR_comb_assmDRAFT_11636582_pt1 | contig 13226 bp, 16 predicted proteins | sample ArasoioldDNA_FD_10543 | JGI IMG/M metagenome (IMG submission 10543) | reverse complement strand
GGGAACTAGCTTCGCTTCCCGGAGAAGTCCGGGGTCCTTTGCCGTCGACGACCGCCCGGTTCGGCACGGATCGTGCTGATCACCTTCTTGCAAGGCCTTCGTATGGTCGGAATTGGTCAAGGACACGCACACCCAACGTTCGGAGGCAACTGCCAATGCGTTCCATCACCCCCCTTCTCGGAGCGACCGCCGCGGTCCTGGCGCTCTCCGCATGCACCACCACCAATCCCGAGACCGAACGCGATGCCACCGCTGGGATAGACGCGGCCGACACCACCCCGACACAGGAGCGGACCGCGGAGCCGGAGCTTGAGGTCTTCCGAGAGTCCATCGGCCTGTTCCGCGCGACTGACCCCGCCATGGCGGAACTCACCGAACTGCTGGACACCGGCCATGTCGCCCTCGATCTCACCCTGTTCATCCAGGACGAGGTCGTCGAGACCACCGCCCCGGTCGACGGCGCGGCCGAAAGTGTCAACCTCTGGTTCTTCTTCGATGAAGGCGACGACAAGTTCTTGACCCTCAACGTCCCCGAAGTGGCCCTGGCGATCGGCGACATCGAGGACCAGGATGCCCTCTCGACCCTTCGTGGAGCGTTCAGCGTTGAGGCGTCCAGCGGATCCGACATCGACTACGTGCTCACGCTCACCGGGGACGTCCCCGAAACCGAGACTACGGACGAGCAGCGCTGCAACACCGAAGAAGAAGCACTGACGGCGGATCCGGAGACGCTCGCCGATGATCCCGCGGCCTATGCGACGATCCGCGAGCATTGGGTGGACAGCCCTCGCCTGTGGTGGGCCGTCAAAGCCACGGCGCATTCACTGGCCGAATACGGAGATACCAGCGACTCCATAGCCACCGCCTGTTCGATCTACTGGTGAGATGCCGGTGCCAGTTGGTCAATGGTTCTTCTTGTGTTATCGGGCGAAGAGTCTGCTCACGCCCGGCAAGTGCGAGCAGCCTTGTGGCGAGCGCGGCTTCATACAATGGGGGGCAGTATGTCGTGACGGTGAAACCTCCGGCTTGAGGTCAGGGTTTCAAACTCCAGATTGCTATGCGGCCTTCGGAAGTGCCGGTTACGGCGACCGCGTGCCCGTCCACTTCAGTGACTGCTGCCGTCGTCAGGTCGCCGGCTGCAGGTTGGGCGAAGGTCTCGCCGATCTGTTGACCGGACTCGAGATCGAAGAACACCATAGGATCACGGCCCGAGGATCTGGAGTGCTTCCCGTTGTCCTGAAGGCGCGCAGGCCTGGCCTTCTGCTAGCTTGAAGGAGCCATGGAGGTTCCCCTTGAGCGCAAGCGAACGGCATCCCAAGAGTTCACAGGACTTCAGTTTCACCAATCGAATCGATTCCACGGACGTTCGGTACCTGGTGCAGGTGGGGTCTGCGGGTGTTCTCGATCTCGGAGTCGGGGAACGAACTTGGCATGACTGCTGGAACCCTGACCAGACCGGAGTCGGATTCGTCGGTCGCGCTGACGAACTCGCGCGGCTCGTTGAAGCTTTGAGCGATCCTGACGGCGTGGCTCGAATTCAGTCGGTCGGTGGGATCGGGGGCATCGGTAAGACTGCCCTGGCAGTGGCTTACGGCAACAGGTTCAGGCGCGACTTCGATGGACTCGTGCTCCATGACTTCCATTCCTATGGAAGCACTCGGCCCGACACGGCAGACGCCGCGCTGCTCGCGATCCTGCCGATCGTGTGCGGCAAGACCCCAGCGGAGGTCGACTCGCTGGACTACCAGGAGCGTCTGACCATGTGGCGCACGGCAACGGCGGCCCGCCGGTTGCTGATGGTGTGGGACAACGTTCGGTCGGCCGACCAGGTGGAGCCGTTGATGATCCGGGGCGAAGGTTGCGCCACTATCATCACCAGTCGCGATCGAATCGGTGTCGAGAGCGCCCTCCCACCGATCCGGTTGGATGTCCTCGATCCTGAGACCGCCATTGCGATGTTCGAGCGCATCGCCGGGAATGGACACAGCCGTGACCAGGTTGAAGAACTGGTGCGCAGAGACTTGTATGTCCCGGTGCTGATTCATTCCCACGCCCGTGCGATCTCTGACGGTTCCCTTATCAGTGAGGTCGTCGCGGACCTGCCGAGCTCTCCGACCGATACCGACCTCGGCTCGTTCGACGACCTCTTCGAGCGTTTGGAGGGCTCCTACCGCCATCTTCGCGACGACGAGCAGCGTGCCTTCAGAGTCTTTTGCGCACACCCCGGGCGGTCCGTGACGTTGGGTAGTCTTGCCGCGGCCTTGGAATGCTCAATCAGTACGGCACGGAACCTGCTGGAGGCGCTTCGGCATGCGGGCCTCGCCGAGCGCCCGCGCGCCGAAGCGGGAAACCCAAGGGTCGAGTTGCGAAGCTACACCGCTCACGACATGATCCGCGCATTCGGCGCTCACCTGTCCCGGCAGGTGGCTTCCGAAGACGGGTCGAACACCGAATTCAACGAAATCGGCATCTCACTCGTCACGCACTACCGGCGGCAGCTGGACCGGTATGACCACACTCAGCAGGCTTGGTTCGGCGTGGAGGCCGAGAACATTCAGGCGGCCGCGCTCGCAGGGGAGTCGCGCGACCACGGACTTCTCGCGCTGGCAGCAGGCACCCGAGCGCGCCTTCTTAGCCGATTCGAAATCGCCACTGTCTGCCTCGAACATGCGGCGGCGACCACCGGGTCGTGGCAGGCCCACATCGAACTGGGCTATGTGGCGCTCCGAAGAGAATCTCACGAAGCAGCCGAAACACACTTCCAACAAGTATTCGAATGGGCGACCATGGCGGCCGACCGTCGATCGCCAGCCCCTGTCAGGATGTTGCCGTCGCGGTTTGGTCGAAGGGCCGCCGCTCAGATCCGCGAGACCTTGGCGGACGCGGCCGCCGCGCGCCTTCGGACGGATGCGGCCATCGCCCAGGCCGGGCTCGGGGAGGTTGCCCTTCGCCAAGGATTGCTCGAAGCCGCCGATGGCCGCTTCAAGACCGCCCTGAGGATATTCACCGAGACCGGGAGCTGGATCGGGATCGGCAACGCCAACTGGTACCTGGGCGAACTCGCACTCCGAAGCGGTGAACTTGCCACGGCGACCCGTCACTTTGAAGCCGTGCTGGACATCTTTACCCGTTACGGAAAGAGCTCAGGGGCCGCCGATGCGCGACTTGGACTGGGGACTATCGCCCTGCACCGTGGGGAGCTGGACATCGCCGACAGCCATTTCGACGCCGCTCTTGAACTGTTCGGAACCGAGGGCAATCAGACCGGTCGCGGAAGCGCCCTGCGTAGCCTGGCGAAAGTTGCTGCTCGGCGAGGTGACGAACGACTTGCCATGGACAAATACGAAGAAGCGATCGAAGTGTTCGATCTGATCGACTTGAAGCACCTGTCCGGCCAGGTCCGCGTCGAGATGCTCGCCCTGAAACCCGCCTGATGTTCGAGACAGTAAATGCAATCTTGAAGAGGGCCGCAGGTCGGAAGACTGGTATTGGGTTGAGTGATCGCTCTACCGAGATCATGCGGTGGCCGAGGCGCTGTCCCTCGCCGCACGGAGCAGGCGTTTGGCACTGCGGATGCTGATGCCGTACTCGGCTGCAAGGTCCTTTTGCCTTGCCCCGGTGCCGTACGCGGCGACGAGCGCGCTTCGCTGTTCGGGGGAGAGGCGTTGGCAAAGCGGGCGGGGCATCCGGATTGAAGTGTCCTCGACCGTGTACTCGGCTATAGCGCTCGAGCGCCAACAGGGCCTGAAATCCCGATCTCGCTGGGCAATGGGCCAGACAGGCGCCGAAGCAGGCCGTCTACCTGCGGTGGCGTGTTCAAACTAGCGAGTATTAGCTCGACTCAAAACCGCAGGTCGTCAGCTTCGCTGGTCTGGACGTCCCAGGATGCACCGGCACGTTGGCGATGTGAAGCCTCAAACCAGGTGAAGCGCGTCACTCCTCACCTGGATTGGCGGTTTCGTTGCGCAGCTTTGGGATCACGCAGCAAACGCGTGAGCGGTCTCGTCCTTCTCAACCACTCAGGTCGGCAGCGCCCCGCGACCTCTGATCGGCAGGCCGTTCTCCTCGGCCCAGCGACGGATATCGCGGTTCCGATTGGGGTCGCCCAGCCGCCGCGGAGTGCTACGAACGGTCGTCAAAGGCGGCGTCGGCCCAGGTCGCCCGCGCTCGCCGACTTCGTCAATGCCTAGACGCCCCGATATCATCCGCGTACCCCGGCGTCACCGCGTCTCGGGGGAAAGGAAGACGACGATGACGATTCGGGCTGCGGTGCAGGCGGATTCGGTGGACGTTTACCGCCTGCTGAGCATGTCCTGGAACTTGCCGTCGACGAGGACCACCGGGGCCGCGGCACGGGATCATTGCTGGTCCGCACCGTCATCGACAGGGCCGAACAGGCCGGCGATGCCGAAGTCACGGTGCCCACCCGTCGCGCGTCAGGCTTCTACACCCGCCTGGGGTTCAGCGAATCCGCCACCTACTTCAAATACGCGCTGGACCGCAGGACAACCGCCGCGAGCGGCGCCACTGTGAGCGAGAAAGGCTGACATGAACAGACCACCAGACGGACTGGGTCCAGCCAGCCGCTGATCCGTGTCCTTACCAGATCTGCAGCTCTAGCAGATGAGTGCGGCGGCGAGTTTGGTGAAGCCCTGGTGCATGGACAGGTGACGGTCCCAGCGGACGGCGAGGCGCTTGAATTGGTGGAGATGCGCGATCGCTTGTTCGCCGACCCAGCGGATGCGGCCGAGCCCGATGATCTTTTTGCGCCCGCGCTGCGGGATGACTGAAGGAGGATGCCTTGCAGGCTCTTCCGGTCACTGAGCGGGACCGGACCGCGCGTGCCGGGCCGATGATCCGGCAGCAGCAGCTCGATACGGACCCACAATGCTTCATCGATCTCGCACGGCTTCGCCACGCCCCCCACGTCTAATCGGATCAAGGCCTGAGATTGCGGGTCCGGGCAGCGGCGATCCGGATGCCGATACCGCCGGCGATGAGGATGAACGCGAGCGGCGCTAGCCGGTCGTCGTCCGGGCTGGACTGGTCGGTGCGGTGGGCCTCCAGCATGCCGCGCGGGTCGTAGCGGACCTCGATCGATTCGGGGTCGAACATGTCATCCAAGTCGGAAGGGTCCGACCCGAAGAGGTCGTAGTCGGTCCCGCCGTAGTCGTACGGGTCCGGGTCGGCGTTGACAGGCTGGTGGTCCAGGCGCTCGGTGACGGTGATGAGGTCGCCGTACTCGCAGTCGAGGGCGTAGGCCCGTTCCCAGTAGGCGCTGCCGCGAGCGGGATCCACTTGGTACTCAGGTGAGCCGGTCACCGGGCACGCTTCGACGATGCCGCGGTCGTCCATCGCGATGTCGTACACCGTGAACCACCCGGCCCAGACCGCAAGCACGAACGGCAAGTTCAGCAGGATCGCAGCACGGTGGCGGTACCGGAAGCCGTCGATTGTCCACTGTACGAGGATCCAGAACACGCCCAGGGCGACCGCTAGGACGCCGTACTCCTCGTCTGGGCCCGCGAAGAACGCGCTCCACCATAGGGCCCCGAACACGGTCGCGACCGCGAATGGGACGAGGCCGAGCTCGATCCACCAGTCCGAGAGCCGAAACGATCGATTCATGACGGCCCAGCGATGCGGCGCTCAACTTGCCCGCCCTCGCTGATGTGGTGGGTGACCGAGATGCCGAATCCCTCGATCCAACCTGTCTGACGGCAGAGGTCCACTTGCATGGCAACGACCGGCGGCCGAGATGGAGGAGTGACTGTCATGGGGGATCGGTTTCCTTGGAGGTGCGACTGGGACAGGGTCGAGCCGCCGCTCACGCTAACAGTCTGTCGATCTCGACGGGGTACACGTTGTCGCGCTCACGAGTCCAGGTCTCCTTCTTCGTAATCCCTAACGAGGGACAACGGCGTGTTCCGCAGGCGCCTGAACCGCCAGGGCGAGACACTGAAACACATGGTCAACAACGACATTCACCCAAAAGATGGCAACAGAGAACGACTCGGAAGATACCGAGTCACCGCAATATCCTGAGTTGCCTGCACACGTCCTGGACCGAATCACTGGATACATTGGACGCGGCCTCCGTCGCCAGAGGCACTTCTCCGCGCTAGAAGCATCAGAGACCAGGACGACCAGGCATGAGTCGCCACACGGCTGGAGCCGCTGAAGCAGGTGACGATCCGTCGTCGAACCCACGGACGTTCTCCGACCTTTCGGCAGCCGACCAACTCCGAGCCGTCGAAATTCTGCGACCAGGGTTTCTGCTTGCACTGGAGCGATACCGCGAACGGAAACGCTTGGAAGCCGCGGCCGAAACTACTAACTGACATTGCGGCGAGGTTACACTGCGGGACCTTGACGCTCTTGTCCTCGAACTCGGGCATTTCCGTGTCGAGCCGTATCGGCGCGCGCCCGGCGTCTTCCCCGGCCGCTTGGCTGTAAGTCGCTCGAGACTGAAACGCACTCGAGCGGTCACGTCCCCGACCGGGCTACCCTCGGGCCATGGAGGCACCCCAATCGGATACACGCATCCTGCACGCGTACTTGCAGTGCTGACCGCGCAGGCCGGACATCATTCGGGCGTCTCGTAGTAGTCGCCGACCTCGAGTTCCTGCCAGGTCGCCTCGTCGACGCAGTCGTGCCCGGTGAGCAGATGCCCCGGCGACCGGAAGGCGACCTGATGGCATTCGAGGTCGTTCTCATCGAAGACGCTCGCATCTTGCGCGAGGTCGCTGTAGTCGATGTCGTTGCTGCACTGCGTGATCCGGCCGGTGAACGAGCATGATGGGCCGCCGCCTCGCACGATGTCGAGTTCGGAGATGTAGCCGGCGCTGGGCGTCATCAGCGCCATAGGACCGACGACCAGGAAACTGACTCCCAGGAGCGACAACAGGACGATCATCACCCGGTCTCCCGAAGCGAGAGCCTGGTTGCGGCGGGCAGGGGCATGCTCGAAGGTCACGGCATCCAATGTATGACTGAGCCCCCAACCATGGCTTCGCGAGGTGGATCCGGCCCGATCTGTTGCCCGGGGCCGCGTCCGCGAAGAGCGCGAGGAGCGTCGGAGACGAGTGGCATCATTGCCCGCGTGACCATTGCCGAAGCGTCCGCAGCGCCGGACCGAACCAGTCGTGCACGTCTCGCCGACCTCATCAACGGCATCGTCCCCTGGGACGATCTGGAACAGCACCACCTCGCCGCCGCCGGGGCTTGGATCTCAAGCGGCGCACCGCTCTACCGGACAGCGAAGCCGGCGACGCCGCCGACACATCTGGTCAGCTACTTCGTCGTACTCGACGAGGCTCGGGAGCAGGTAATGCTGGTCGAACATCGCAAAGCCAGTCTCTGGTTGCCCACGGGCGGACATGTCGAACCGGGTGAATCCCCTTGGGAAGCAGTCGAGCGCGAGTGCCAAGAAGAACTCGGCATCACGGCCGCCCCCTCCACGGTCACCGGCCAACAGCCGTTCTTCCTCACCATCACTGACACCCGCGGCCCGGGACAGCACACCGACGTTTCCCTTTGGCACCTCATCCACTCAGCTCCCGAGGACATCTCCTGGTTCAGCGAGGAGGAGTTCTCCGGCATCAAGTGGCTGTCGCTGACGCGGGTACTCGATGAACCGATCGAGACCCTCGACCCACACATGCACCGTTTCGCTGCCAAACTCGCCGACGCGCTCTAACAGCCAGACTGTGGCATCGACCCTCTGACAGCAACTCAGCGCAGACCCGAGGCGGTTCAACTCGAAGCGGAAGCACCGGCCGATGCCTTCCGGGCCTCCAACTCGGTCGCGTGCAACGCAGCGACCACTTCAGGCCACGACACGCCCTGCATACGCAACCGGACGACAACCGCGGCCAGTGCGTCACGTGCAGCGCCGCAGGCTTCTTCGAGCGCAGCCATTTCAGGGCAGTCCACGCGTACCTGTACGGCGATGCAGTCCGGTTTGATGCCCCGCGCGAGCGCGACCGTGGCATGGGCCCGGTCGCGAGCCTCATGAGTAACCCGCCGACAACGAGCACGGCATCGCGACCGGATGGTTCCCCGGCCGCCTGTCCGAGCGAGGCCGATTGGTCGCGGCGGAACTCGGCGCACGGCGCCGTGATGATGGCCTCGCCGCGGTGTTCACCTCGGACCTCGACCGGGCGGTCGAAACGGCGCGCATCGCATTCGCAGGGACTGAGATCCCCGTGTTCAAGGACGCTCGGCTTCGCGAATGCGACTACGGCGAGCTCAACGGCCAGCGGATCGCCGACTTCCCCAGTCCCCGATCGCAGTTCGTCGACCGGCCGTTCCCCGGCGGGCAGAGCTATCACCAGGTCGTCGAGGACACTCGCGACTTCCTGTCCGACCTCGCCGCAGCCTGGGACGGCAAACGGGCCCTACTGATTGCGCACTCAGCCAACCGGTATATGCCCTACGCGTGCTGCTGGGCGGGGCCACGATCGAGGACGAGATTGACGCGCCGTTCCGCTGGCAGCCCGGTTGGGAATTCACGCTCGATGCGCAACTATTGACCGTATGACCGAACCCGCTGACCAGAGCGAACCCGGCCGATCCGATTCCGATACGAGCGAGGCCGACACCACCGCCCCTCTCGCCGACGCTGAAGCATTCGCCCGATGGCAGGCGCCGGGACCAGGTGGAAGGTCGAGAGTGCTTCCAGCAGGCGAACGACCTCTGCGGGCTCGACCAGTACCAGGCGCGGACATGGCGGACCTGGCACGCCCACATCACGCTCGCGATGATCGCTTACGCCCTGCTTGCCGTCATTCGATCCGTCGGAGGCGAAAAAAGGGCACCTCGAGTGAATCAGGGCAGCACATCCCGTTGACCGTCCTCGAAATCCGGCTGATCGTCTACGCGTTTTTCTTTGCACCCCAACGGGATAACGAGCAAGTCCTCACGTGGTCACGCTGGAGACGCTGAAAACAGCACCAGGCCAGGCAAAGCCGCTATCGGCAACGACGGTATAGATAGGTGCCGCGGCATGGCTATGGCCGGTGGAGCCAGTCAAGTCGAACCCCGACTTGCGTGTTAGGGCTGCTCAGATGTATCTCCAGCACGTTGCTCGGTGAACTGACGGAACACTAGCGGCCACCATGCGCCGGTCTCGAACGCCGCGTCGTCGACCGCTCGCAGCGTGAACTTCATGCCGGTGGTCAGCACCGGCCCGGCGTCTTGGGCGCCGGTGGACTCCATGGCGTGCGAGAGGCGGTTGAGGAAATCGATGAACCACCGGTACGTGGAGTTGACGCCGCGAACCGCGACGTTTGCGGGGTCGAACTGGAGCACTTGCCCGGTTGCGGGGTCGAGGACGTAGAGGAGGTGCGGTGCCTGCTCGAACGCGCCAAGGACGGTCAGCCTCACATCCAAGTCGGTGCCTTCGGCGCTGAGCTGGATCGCATCGAAGATGTTGAGGTTTCCCGATATCTGGTTCGTGTAGAGGCCGGGCACTCGGTCGGGGACTTCGTCGTCGTCGGGGAGCCATGTCGGATTGATGCCGTCTGTGATCCATTGGGTGCGTGGGAACTTCATCGTGTCCGCCCCTCGAGTTGCATGAACGCGACCGACCACCACGATTCGGGGTCGGTGAACGCGCCCGGGTCGATGCTGACGAGGCGGTCGCGAAGATCGATGGCGCGCATGGCCCTTCCGGAGTGCCCGGTGTCCTCGTCGATGAACCGCGCGAAGTGGTACAGGTACTCGACCAGGGCCTTGAATGTCGAGTTGACCAGTTCCAAGGTCCCGTCTTTGGTGCCGATCATGAGTATTCGGCCGGTGGCTTGATCGAGGCACATCAGTGTTGCGTGGTCGGCGGGGACGGCGCCGATGACGACCAACTTCGTTGGTTCTCCGGAGCCAAAATCGAGGTTGATGTGGGCGTACAAGTCGATCGGGCCGGGCAGGTACGAGGTGAACACGGCCGACATGTCGATCGGGATGAAGTCGATGTCGGGGTAGGCCGCGGCCGGGGCGGCGAACTCGCTCATCCACTGTTCGCGCGGGAAGCGGATGACGTTGTCCGGCTCCCACGCGTGCAGGTACGCGTCGCGGTCGGGCATCGGGCTACGATCCTTGGTTTCGGTTGTCGATCATGCCGATCTCCTGGAGGTAGGCGTACCAGGGGTGGTCTTCCCACCAGGGCGGTGCCGTGAGCTTCTTGCGCGGCCCGAAGACTTCGATGTACCGGGGCCCCAGCGCCACGGTGTCCACGAAGGCTGCCACAGAGTCGCATTCGAGGACGACACCGGACTCCCACCCGTACGTGAAGTACGTGAACGAGTAGACCATGACCTCGCCTGCGTCCAGGTCGAGCAGGACGGCTTCCTCGTTGATATCGGCGATCTGGATCCAGCGGCGCTCGTCGATCGGCTCACCGTCAGTGCCGACGGGCCGGGTTTGGGCGAAGTTGCTTTCGCGGCGGAAGCTGATCTCGCCGAATGTCGGGCAGTCCGACTCCCGGTACAGGGCCGCCAGGTCTTCGGGGTACTCCGCGGCGAGTTCGACCGGGTCGTAGAAGGCGAGCATCTCGTAGTTGTACTCGTCGCCGTAGTCTTCCTCCCAGCGGCGCTCCATCTCCTCGACCGCGCCGATGTCCCGCAACTGCGCGAGCTTGCCCCGCATCACTGCCAGATGGTCCATGTCAACCTCTCATCGCCTCAAGTGTGAACAAGCCGGGCCTACGTCGTGGTCGGCGTGAACACACCGGGGATGATATTGATGCGAACGGTCGCGCCGGCGGGCACCTGTGACAACTGGGAGTTGATTTGCAGGCCCATGCCGTGGTTGGTGGCCGAGTCGATACCCCACATGTTGTCTTTGATGTCTTGACCGTTCAGTTGCAGATCCTGGGCATGGTCGATCTGTTGGCTGTCGAGCTCGCTGATGCGGGCGTCGAGATCCGCTTGATCGGTGGCGTCCCAGAAAATCTCCCGTTCTTTCTCCGCACGCCATTCTCTCGTGTTCTTCGGGTCGCGGTCGTTGGTGTTCCGGGTCAACTCGTCGTTCTCACCGAGCTGCTTCAGGTGGTTGGCTTTGAGCTCGAAGTCGGCGCTCTTCCAGCCTTCGTGGTCGCGCAGGTTGATCGTCCACGAGCCGTCCGCGTTCTGCGTAGGCGCCGGCAGGTCCTCGGTGAAGCCCTTCGTGTGGTCCACTTCCGGCTTGTCGCGCTTGCGGTCGAGCGTGATGTCGTTGCCGTTGGCGTCCTTACGGGTTCTGCCGCGAGGGAGTCGCGGCGTGGGCGTCGGCGTTCCGGGTGGCCTGGGTCGAGCGGTGGAACCGGTCGCTGTCGAGCGGGTGCTCGACCGCAGGCTGCGTGCGCTGCTGCCGCTGGGTATGTGCGTCCGGCCGGGCGTACCCGTCGTGTCGTTGCCGCCGCTGGTGTTCGTGTCGGTCCCGTTGCGGCGGGCCATGTGGAAGCCCGCTATGACCAGTACGGCAGCAAGCGTCACCGAGGTGCGCCACCAGCCCGAGGGCCGGCGCCGGCGTGCAGAGGAAGGTCGACTCATGGGCGCTCCAAGAGGGGATCGAGAGGGTTGGATGTCAGCCGAGGAGGGCGTTCAAGGCTTCGATGCTGGAGATCAAGCCCATGACGATGCCGAAGATCATGCCGGTCCACTTGATGACCGCACCGGCGAGCTGCCCGGCGACAATCGGGGTTGCAAGCCCCGCGGTGAGAAGGATTTCCGCGAGCCACGCGACGACATGCCCGATGCATTCGGAGACGAAGTCCCGGATAAAGTCGCGGACCATGGTCACGACCGTTCCCGCGCCGCGCGTCGCGGCCGCTACCGCGCCAGCGGTGCCCGAGGCACCGTAGAAGCATTCGACGTTCACGGCGAGCATGGCCCGGTACGCGTCGGCGGCGGCGCCCTCCCACGCGTCGAGCTCGCCGCCGTCTAGCCGCGACTGGAGGTCGTCGCCGATCGCGGCGAGTTCCGCCGTGATGTTGTCCCACGTGCAGGCCTGCACTTCGACCGCTTCAGGGTCGCCGGCGAACCAGTCGAGCGCTTCACGCAGCGGTTCGCACTGCTCGATCGCCCACGAGACTCCCATGGAGGCCAGCGAACCGAACGGGTCCAGTGCCGTGCCGACCGCGTTCAAGGTCGCGCCGAGGCCGGCGATCGCGCCGTCGATCCAGTTCCCGGACTCGATCGCCTGCGAGATCCCTTTGTAGTCATCAGCGAACGACATGCCCGTCCAGCCGTCCCGTTGGGACTCGGGGGCGATGTCGCTGGTGGTCGCGATCAGCGACGTGTCACTCATGGGGTGTCAGATTCCGTTTCGGGGCAGGGGAATTGCCGTGTAGCGGGGTGGGGCCGGTCGGTCACAGTTCAGTGGTGAGAGCGTCCAGGTCGGCGCCTGAGTCGGCGTCAGCGCCCTCGTACTCGTCAGCGCACGCTGCAACGCCTGCAGCGAGCAGTTCAAGGTTCGTGGCCAAGTCCTCGGTCAGCTCGTCCTGCTCCTCGCGGTGTCCGTCGAGGATCGGTGGCAGGAACTGGCATAGTTGCCCGAACGCTTCGGTGTCCAAACCGGTCGAGGCGCTTGCGGCGCGAATCGCGTCGAAGCGGGTCAACAACTCGAGGAGCCCGGTCGCATGGGTGCGGAGCTGTTCAGGGTCGACCTTCCAGCCCGCCCCGCCACTGCGCGACCGCTGGCCGTTGCCGGAGCTCGCGGCGAGCGTGCTCGGGGAGTCCCTCCATCTCGCGTTCTTCGGGGACACGGAGTCGATAGCGCACATGTCGATCGGCGCGTACCAGCCCGTGCCGCTCGCGACGATGGCCGCCGCTTACACGGTCGCTTCGCGGCTGCCGTGGCGGCTCGGCTGGACGGCCGGGGGATCGGCCGGGACCGTGCTGTTCCTCGTCGGGATCTTCAACCAGTCGGGCCCGATCCTCACCACTGACCTGGCGGTGCTCAACCTCGTCGTCATCGCCACCGCCATCGGTGCCGCGGTCTACGGGCGCCGGGAACGCCTCGAACGGGAAGCGGCCGAACGGGAGAACGCCACCCGGGAGGCGGTGCTCGCCGAGCGCATGCGAATCGCGCGCGAGCTGCACGACGTGCTCGCCCACAACCTGACGCTCGTGAACGCCTAGGCCGGCGTCGCCGACTACCTGCTGCGCACCGATCCGGCCGCAGCTGCGATCGCGTTGCGCGACATCACGAAGCACACCGGGGCCGCGATCGAGGAGCTGCGCGCCACT
>AR_comb_assmDRAFT_10561096_pt1 | contig 13238 bp, 10 predicted proteins | sample ArasoioldDNA_FD_10543 | JGI IMG/M metagenome (IMG submission 10543) | reverse complement strand
CGGGACTTATCAGCAGTTTCAGGTTCTTCGATCCGCGAGACCAGATGAAACATCATTCGACCGGTGGCGGCGTTTCTGTTGGCATAAATTTCGAAGCGTTCAAGAATTTTCGCGTCGTTGGGAACGGTTTCTACAGTGACGGCGGCGGCAGGTACATTTTCGGTCTTGCGCCCGATGTGATCATCAATGCCGACGGAACTCCTTCGCTTGTCCGCTCGGCGTCTACAGTCGACGGCATCGAATATCAACCGAACGCCAAGAATCTTTTCGATGCTTATTACGGCGGCGCCTATATCTATAAAAACGTCGGCACCGATACGAACGGGCAATTCATCGGATACGGCTATCCGGGTTCGCCGCTGAACCACAATCGCTCGCTGCAGCAATTGACGTTCGGATATACACGGACGTTCTGGCGCGATCCGAATTACGGCGCGCTGCAATTGATCGGTCAGTATTCGTACATCGTGCGGCAACCATGGTCGGTGCCGACGGAACAGCCGAGCGGAGCGAATACCAATTTTGTTTATTTGTCGCTTAGATACATTTTGCCGGGTGCACCGCCCGCCAAGGCGGACCGCTAAACGAGGCTTGCAATGAAACACTTTTCAAAACTTGCAATCGGAATTCTTTTGTTCGTAACAGCTGCGCTGTCAGGCGTCATTCAGCATGCTCAACCCCAGACCGGGCCCGAGGTGGTTCTTGCAGCGTTGAAAGCCGGAAACGAGCATCATGCGATGCATAAGTATGTGCATCCGCACGAGACTCTTGCACGGCAGCGAGAGTTGATCGCCGAGCAACATCCCGAGGCTGAGATCCTCAGTTGTTCAGATTCTCGTGTCCCGCCTGAGATCATCTTCGATCAGGGCCTCGGTGACCTGTTTGTCGTGCGTGTGGCGGGAAACGTCGCATCGGACACCGAGATCGGGAGCCTTGAATACGGAGCCGAGCACCTGCACATTCCTGTGCTCATCGTTTTGGGCCACGAAAGCTGCGGAGCGGTGACCGCAGCCGTTCAGGGCGGTGAACCCGAAGGCCACATCGCCTCGCTTGTTGACCTCATCAAGCCCGCGGTCGAAAAAACGCGCAAGACGCCGGGTGATGCGATCTCAAATGCGGTCCGGGCCAATGTTCAGATGGTGGTTCAGCAGCTACGTTCATCCGAGCCCATACTTTCGCATCTTGTCGCGCAGGGCAAACTCAAGATCGTCGGCGGAGTGTATTCGCTCGAGTCCGGCAAGGTTACCTGGTTGAACAACTAGGTTACTGGTTCTTTACGTCGTCGCCTTCCATTGGGTATTTCTTTCCTTTCCAGGCGGCCGTTCCTCCGATGAGGGCTGAGGCGTTCTTTATTCCTTTTTGCATCATTTGAGATACCAAACTGGCACTCGTGTGTTCGGCCGGTCAGGAACAGTAGACGATGATCGTCTTGTCTTTTGGAAGCTCTTTCAGGTGAGCGTCGAGCGTATCATATGTGATGTTGACCGCTCCTTTGATGTGCTCCGACTTGTAGGCGCTCTCGGCTCGTGCGTCGATGATATACGCCTTGCCTTCGTCGTACGCTTTCTTGGCGTCTTCCAGCGTAATGCGCGGAGCGTCGTCAGGCGGAGTTGGTGTTAGTTCGGGCGCCGGGGTTGAGGTTGATGTTGTCGAGTCCGGGACGCTTGCCACTGTGTTAGACGCCAGTTGAGTCGGGCGAGCGCAAGCGATCGCGGCAATGGATGCGACGGCAAACACGATTAACAGGATATAACGCATAGAAATGTTTACTTTTCGCCAAAAGCCTCGAGCACTTCGTCGGCGTGCTCCGAGACATTTACCTTGTCAAATATTTTCGCGATCTTGCCTTTTTCGTCGATCAGGAAAGTCTTGCGATTTGTGCCCATGTACTTCTTGCCGTACATGCTCTTTTCGCCCCAGACGCCGTAATCGTTAACGATCTTCTTATCGGTGTCGGCGAGCAAAGTGAAAGGCAAGTTGAATTTCGAAATGAACTTTTGATGCGATTTCTCGTCGTCGGTAGAAACGCCGAGAACGCGGATGCCTTTCTTCTGATATACGGAGTCCGAATCGCGAAACGAGCAGGCCTCTTTTGTGCAGCCAGGCGTATCGTCCTTTGGATAAAAATAAAGCACCACTCGCTTGCCCTTGAGATCGGACAAGTTGACGGTGTTTCCGTCCTGATCTTTTGCCGAAAAATTAGGTGCCTTATCGCCTTCTTTTAACATATAGGTACAATAATAATCCGCCTGGAAAATTGTATCACGGCGGCGATTTATCGATGAAAATGGTCAGCGAAGCGACAGGTTTAAAACGATTAAAAGAGCTTAGCGGGGAGTTTCGTTCGGCTGTCGCTGTCTTTGAATACCGGTCGAACTCTTGTTCAGAGTGCACGACGCCCGGAGCTTGCTGCCTCGACGCCCATTTTGTGAATGTTCGCATCTCGAGACTGGAGGCGGTTGCTATCAAAAACGCGCTAAGTGAATTGCCCGATGAAAAGCGAGATGAGGTTTACCGAAAGGTTGTGAAAACGATCGAGAAGTACGGTTTGAGCCATGCCAATGACGCGACGTACGCCTGCCCGCTTTACGACAAGAATCAAGGCTGTCTGGTTCACGAGAAAGCCAAGCCGCTGCCGTGCATTCATCACGCTTGTTACGACAACAAGAACGATCTGCCGCCTGACGATCTGCTCGGTGACGCCGAGCTTGCAGTCGAGCGGTTGAATCGGAAAGTTTACGGAAGGCACCTGGCATTACTGCCACTGCCGGTGGCGATCGAGAAAGTAGCCGGCTAGTTCGCTTTTCCTTTCACGATCAACGCCATCACCGCACCTGAAAGTGCCCAGCCGACTGCTTGTTCAATTAGCTCACTCGCAACAAAGTTGGCAGGGAATCGGTACCAATCCCAATACGAAACATTTATCGATAACCAGGCAGCAACGCCGATACCGGTTGCCACCATAAAGCGCTTAAAGAATGAGGGTTGGACTAAATTCAACATGAAAGCGCCAACCCAAGCCGCGAGTATATTTGATAATAATTCAAAACCGAGCTGTCGCGGCGACATCGGTGCTATCCCGACCGGTCGGTAGACAAGGAAGACATTCGGTCCGGCTTCATATTTGGCCATCCAGGCAGCCTCTTCCTCTTTAGTAAGCGTGCGGGACATGTCCATCGCCGGCGAAAAATAAAGACCCGCATTTGGAATGTTGGCTTTCATGCAGGCGATGACCGCCTCATCGTTCGGCATGGGCTTCACACCAGCTTCCCCCACACCAAGAAACATATGTGCAACAGCACCCCACGCAAACATGACGATGCCGCCAACAATACCCGCGATTATTACGCGCATAGCTTTTCCTCCACTTCTCGTTTTGGGGATGAAAAAGAGCAAGGGAAATCCGTCAAACGAATCTCCCTTGCTCGTCCCGATCTAGATTCTGAACGGGGCGATTATATGTAAATCGGCGGTGTGTTACAAACTTACTTGATCCTTAGTTCGTAAGGCATCAGCAGCATTGCGTCGCCCTGACTCATACGATCAAAGAGTTCGGAGTATTTGAAGGCATCGCGAGCTTCTTTTGGTATCGATGAAGCGACGACGGCTTTGGCCTGCTCAGTTTTCAGGTTGGTAGAATCGTCGCTGCCAAAAAGGCTTTCGAAAAAGGGACGCGGCTCAGGGAAGACCACGCGTCGGACATCTTTATCTGCCGGCAGATTAGCCAGCTCTTTAGCTATATCGATCGCCTTTTCGAGTCCGCCAAATTCGTCGATAAGCCCATTCGCCTTCGCTTGTGTGCCGGTCCAAACGTGTCCACCGCCGATCTGATCGATCTCTTCAGCCGATTTGTTGCGGCCTTTCGCGACCTTCGGAACAAAACTGTCGTAGTAAATGTGGTTGGCCGAATCGAGCATTTTTTTCTTTTCATCGGCGCTCCAGTGTTCAGTTTCGCGAAAGATGCCGGCGTTCTTTCCTTTTAAGATGTACTGATTAGAAATACCGAGCCAGTCGTAGAATCCACGCAGAACGGGTTTACCGAGGAAAACGCCGATCGATCCAGTCACTGTCGACGGCTCGGCTACGATCTTGTTCGCGTTGCACGCGATATAGTATCCGCCCGAGGCGGCGACATCTGACATCGACACGACAACCGGCTTCTTGGCCTTTGCGTCTTCAAGCGCCTTCCACATGAGATCTGAAGCTAGAGCCGAACCGCCGGGCGAATCGACTCGCAACACGATCGCTTTGATCGATGAATCTGCTACGGCGTCGTTGACAGCTTTGACTATGGTGTCGGACCCGACCATTTGACCACCCAGCGGGCTGTTCGTGGAGTGTCCAACGTTGATCGCTCCCGAGGCATAGATGACGGCGACTCGGTCGCCTTTGTTAAGGCCCAGCGAGTCTGATGGTATCTCGCGATATTGGCCGCCGGAGATCGTCCGCAGGCTGTCGTCCTGTTTATATCCGAGACGATTCTTAAGATCGCTATAGACCTCGTCGCGGTAAAGCGCATCGTCGATGAGGCCAAGCTCTTTCGCCTGCGAGGCGTTATATGGAGCGTTGTCGATGATCCCGTCGATCTCGGCGGACTGTTTTTTTCGCGACTCACCGATGGCAGTAGACATCCGGCCGTAGTATTCGGCGATCAGAGCATTGATGACCTCACGCTGGCCTTCGCCCATTTCCTTTTTGGTGTATTGGTCGGGCGCGCTTTTGTATTTTTCTCGGATCTGGATCACGTCGGTTTCGATGCCAAGTTTATCAAGCGAGCCTTTGTAGAACATCGCCTCGGCAGCAAAGCCATTGATGTAGAGATCGCCAGGTGGCGGGAGGAAGATCTTGTCGGCAGATGTTGCGATGTAGTATTCGCGGTTAGTGCCTATCTCCATGTACGCATATACGGGCTTGCCGCTCGATTTGAAATCTTTGACGGCATCACGCAGCTCGTCAGCCTTTCCCCAACCGATCATCGGGAACTCGATATCGAGCATAACTGCCCCGATGCGGTTGTCGATCTTCGCTTTCCGCAGTTGTGTGACAAGGCTGGAAAAGGATTGTTCCTGAGGGATGCCTAGAAACTTCGCAAGAGGTTCCTCAGGTACATAGTCGGGCAGGTCGCCGGCGACCTTCAAGACAAGCACGCTGTTGTTTTCAACTGTTGGTCGGCCCATTCGTTCGGCAAAAAGGGCGAGCGCAATTATGCCGATGACAACGACGAGCACGAAAACAAAACCGAGGATCAAAAGGACTTTTGAGGTTCGTGAAATGGCCATTTGTTTTGTTAGTTAAAACCTTCTTAAAGAGATATTCCTAATAGGTAAATTTGCCAAGTGCTTAATACGTGTTTTCGCACGAAAAGTTTGGAAACGTTAGAAAAGCGAGCGTTGCTCTTGAAAATCGAGGGCCCGTCGGACCGAAAGCCCGAGAATGTTTTGCAGCTTTGCAGCCGTCTCCGGAGCGAAACCTTCAAAATAGTTGTCGATATAAACGAACACGTGTTCAGCCGTTAGGTTTCCAATTGTCTCTGACCATCGTTCGAGGATCTCGGTCCGGTCTCGCTGGACGCGGTCAAATTTTTCCAGATCGCGTTCGCCCATGATCCGGACGTAAGCAAAGTTCTCTTTTAGCCTCTCCGCCGCATCGAACATAAGTTCGCGCTGCACCCACGGACCTTCGACCAGCCCGAGGGTAACACCGTTTCTATCGAGTTCGTCAAACGTCCAGTCGATGAACCAATCGGGATGACGAAACTCGACGGCATATCTAAAACCGGTTGGCAGAGCGTCAAGGAATAAGCGGAGGTTTTGTCCGTTCTCACGGCTCCCATCGAAACTTGGTGGAAGCTGGATCAAGAACACGCCCAGTTTTTCTTTGAGCAGCCCCGAGCGCTCAATAAACTCTAACATCACAGGAACGGTCGACGGCGAAAGTCTTCCATCGTGTGTGATCTCGCGTGGCGACTTGAGACTAAATGTAAAATGGCCCGGCGTTTCGCTATGCCATTTTTCATACGTGGTCGACGCTGGAATGCCATATAAAGTCGCGTCGACCTCGATAGTGTCGAACACCTTTGAATAGAACGCGAGCATCTCGTTCTTCCTTGTGCCGGGCGGATAAAACACCGGGTCGCCGCCCGCCGGTGAGACCCAGTCGTCGTAGCCCCAACTCTGACAACCGACACGAATGTTGGTAACGGTGTCTCTCAACATAAATCCTATTCTTGCGACGGGTTCCGGATTTTTCAATTCGCGGATTCATTTCAGATTCAGTATTTTAGGACTTATAATCGCGCCTTGATCTGCTAACAGATCTTTCGCGACGTTACTTTATGGCAAAGAAAGGGTCAGTTTTGGTCTGCGACGACGAAGAGATTATGCGAGACGTGCTTGGCACGATCTTGTCCGACGCAGGATACAAGATAGAGATCGCACGCACCGGCGAGGAGGCCGTTGAACTCTACTCACAACGCCCTTTCGATCTTGTGCTGATGGACGTGTCGATGCCCGGCATGGGCGGTCTTACCGCGCTCGAGCAGCTCATGAAGCTCGATGGCGAAGCCGTGGTCTTGATGGTCACCGCGTATGCCACCTTTGATACGGCGATCTCGGCATGGGAAAAGGGCGCGGCGGGAGTAATTCGTAAACCCTTTCAAAACGATCAGATACTTTCACACGTTGCTCGTGGAATCCGCAGCAGGCGAAAAGAAGAAGAACGCCAGCGGCTTCGTCAGGCGATGGCGAAAGACGTAAAGCGGGAAGGCTTTATCGGTCGGTCGGATTTAATGGAGAACGTCTTTCGCCTGGTCGAGCGCGTAGCTCCGGCGAGGTCGACGGTTCTGATCACCGGCGAAAGCGGAACAGGAAAGGAGCTTGTCGCAAAAGCGATCCATGAATCGAGCCCGCGCGCAGATGCTCCTTTCGTGGTGGTCAACTGTTCAAATATTCCGTCTGATCTGCTCGAGTCGGAGTTGTTCGGACACACGCGCGGCGCATTCACCGGCGCCGTCGCGGCGAAAAAAGGTTTGTTCGAGGTCGCGGACACGGGCTCGATCTTTTTAGATGAGATAGGCGATCTGAGGCCGGAGACGCAGGTCAGATTGCTTCGCGTCATTCAGGAGCGAGAGTTCACTCCGCTCGGGGATACTACGCCGGTAAAGGTTGACGTTCGGATCATTGCAGCGACAAACATTGATCTAAAAGAAGCTGTAAAGAACGGCACGTTTCGCGAAGACCTTTACTATCGCTTGTCGGTGGTTCCGGTCGAGCTCCCGCCGCTAAGGAGCCGGCGAGAAGATATTCTTCCACTAGCGCAACATTTCATTCGAAAGTATGCAGAAGAGAACGGACGCGACCTCTCAGATAATCTATCGGCTGACGTGCTGTCTCTACTCGAGAACTATTACTACCCGGGAAACGTTCGCGAGCTCGAGAATATAATCGAACGCGGTGTTGTGATAGCGACGGGGAGCGAACTCACGGTTGATTGTTTACGGCCCGAAGTGCGCGACCCTAATCTTGCTACAGAGATGATCAGGTCGACCGAAGGGAAGTCGGGCGATATCGACATTTCTCGCGGCGTCAACTTTTATGACGAAGTAAAGAAGTTTGAAATAGACCTCATCCGGCGTGCCCTCGACCAGACCGGTGGTCACCAGTCACGAGCCGCAAGATTGCTCGGGTTAAACGCCACTACACTCAATTCAAAGATCAAAACCTATAATCTCGACGCGCGGCCTCATCCCTAGGGTTAAGCGATTTTCTTCATATTTTCGTACGGCTATCCGAAGTAATAGATAGCCTTATGCTTGTCATAAGTTTAAATTACAGAATCATTAGGCTTATGAGCGTCTTTCCGTTGGCATAGTTTTTGACTTGCACTAAGTCTGGAAGTTCGTATTGACGGCAAGCCCGGCGTTTTCCAATTTATTCTTTACATTATTTTGGGGCATGCTTTATCGATTGGTTCGAACCTCCACCCTCTCACAAGCTGGCAAGGCAAATTTACTTGATAGTTTCCCAAGCTATACGCACTAATTCGTAGATACAAGGTTTACGTAATTCAGGGGTATCAAATTCTCAGGAGGAAAAATATGAGAAAGTTTGTCTTTTGTTTGGCAGTTCTGGCCTTCGCGTTTATGGCGCCGGTTGCACTGCAAGCACAAACCAAGGGGTCTCTTTCAGGGACAGTAACAGACCCGGCGGGTGCAGTCGTACCCGGCGCAAATGTAACACTTAAAAACAACGCCACCGGGGCCACAAGAACTGTCAGCACGGCTGATAATGGCGTTTTTACTTTTATACCAGTCGAGCCTGGATTCTACACCGTTACGGTAGAGAACTCGGGTTTCAAGAAAGCTGTCGCAAATAACATTGAGGTCAATGTAAATACGCCTGCCCAGGTGTCGATCGCTTTGGAAGCCGGTGCAGTTAGCGAGACGGTTACAGTTACGGGAGCTCAGGACGTTGTCAACACGTCGAGTCCGAGTCTCACAAGCGTCATCAACACACGACAGGTAACGGACCTTCCGCTGCCGACAAGAAATCCGCTTGACTTGGCAGGTCTGCAAGCGGGTATCGCAGTAACGGGTAATGACACACGCGGCGCGTCGATCGGCGGATTGCGTCAGACGGCAACAAACTTGACCCAGGACGGAATTAACAATATGGATAATTTCGTCAAAACAAGCTCGTTGTTCGCGCTGAATGCTCCCTCACTAAACTCTATTTCTGAATTTAGTATCACTACAAATACCACCGGCTCAGAAGCCGGCAGAGGCGTTGCGCAGGTCAATCTCGTTACAAAGGGTGGAAGTAACGATTTTCACGGCGGCGTCTTTTATCTTCACCGCAACGAGGCCCTCAACGCGAACACCTGGTTCAATAACCGCAATAAGACTCCGCGCGCTCTGCTTCGCCAAAACTTCTTTGGCGGCGATATCGGCGGCCCGGTCTACTTCCCGAGTCTAGGTGACGGCGGCCCCACGATTTTCAATGGGAAAGATCGAGCCTTCTTCTTCTTTTCATATGAGGGATTTCGCGAGAACTTCGCGGTAACTCGCAATCGGACGGTTATGACCCCGGAAGCGCGAAACGGGATATTCCGGTATGCCAGAACTTGCCCGACGACGACGCCTGACCCGAATTGTTCGAATGGCGTTCAAACGGTCAATTTGCTGGCCGCCGGTGTCGGTACTCAACACTCCATAAACCCAATAATGTCGGGAATCCAGAGCCGTATCCCGGCTCCCAACAATACCTCGTGCGCGGCCTTTGATACCTTCAACTTCTCGTGTTTTTCGTTCAATGTCGTTGGTACTGATCCAAATGATAAATGGGTAGGAAGATACGACCATCAGTTGGTAAAACATTCGTCTTACGGTGCCCATAAGCTCGAGGTTGTATTCAACCGGGCGCACTTTTTGCTAACGCCCGACACGTTCAATAGTCTCGAGGCACCCTTCCCCGGCGGTGACAATGCCTTCCAGGAATCTAAAAGATGGTTAGTTACCGGGGCACTAGTTTCTAACTTTGGCAACTCTATTACCAATGTATTTCGTTATGGAAAACAGTGGGCCCCTGTCGGCTTTTTGCGAGACAGTCAGCCGACGACACCATTTGTCGTAATGGCGACTGTAAATGACTACAACAATACATTCATGTCACAGGGACGGGATACCACTGTTGACCAGTACACAGATAATGCATCATGGGTCAAGGGTAAACATCTGGTCCGTTTTGGCTTTGACTACCAAAAGATATTTGCCGATACCACGAACGACGCCGGCATAAATCAGACGATCAATCTGGGTACTCCAAATACGAATCCGAGTGGTCTCTCGGGAGGACCGACAGGTAATCTACCGGATGCGTCAAACACCGTTCTAGGAAGGGCTAATGCCGTTTACGGAAACGTTGTCGGGAACCTTTCGAGTGCAACGCAGACGTTAAACGTTACGTCTCCAACCTCCGGTTTCGTTCCGGGTGCTACTCGCTCGCGAATATTCAAGGAAAACGATGTCGCCCTTTATGTTCAGGACCAGTGGAGAATGTGGTCCAATCTGACCGTCAATGCTGGTGTTCGGTGGGACTGGATGGGCGTTCCGACGATCCCAAACGGACTTGCCATCCAACTCACCAATCCATTTGATATCTTTGGCATCTCGGGGAAAGGCAATCTCTTTAACCCGACAGCGCCAACAGGGGCCCCGCCGGCGGTCGGCGTTCTTGATTTTGTCAGCGGTAACACGGGCAAGAAACTTTATAACGATGATTGGAACAACTTCGCTCCGTTCGTCGGAATAGCGTGGTCACCTAGTTTTAAGAACGGATTCGGACATCTCCTGTTTGGCTCGGAGGGCCGCAGCTCGATACGGTTGGGCTATTCGATCAGCTATTTGCATGACGGTTTTACCGTTGTTAGTAACGCCCTAGGTACCGGCACAACAAATCCGGGCTTGATCCAGTCGGCTGCCAACAATTCACCAACGGGTGTCTTGACAGCGGCTGGCGTGCCGATCGCTCTTTCGGCATTCAAGGTCCCGATCACGGACAAGGAAAACTTTGATGCCAATTTCAATAACAGCGTTTGGGCGATAGACCCGAACTTGAAAATACCTTACGTCCAGCAGTGGAGCGTTGGATATGAGCGGGAGATCTTTCCAAACACGGCCCTTGAAGTTCGATATGTGGGTAACCATGCGATAAAAGTGTGGCGGGCAAACAACTTCAATGAAGTCAATATCTTTGAGAACGGTTTCCTGGCGGAGTTTCAACGGGCCCAAGTGAACCAGCAGGTTTGTCAGACAAATGCGACGGCCTGTGTCGCCGCGCAAGCTGCTCAGGGAATTTCCACGGCCAACAGAACCTCGTCCAGCTTCGCGAACTGGGGCTTGACCGGTCAAGTTCCGCTCCCCATGTTAAATACCTGGTTCGCTTCCCCGATATCTCTTCAGTTTAACAATTCAACGTTTACGACAGCGGTTTCGGGAAATAACGCGGGTGCGTTTGCCAGCACTCTTGCTTTCAGTTCAACTTTCGGCCCGCCCACTCCGGCGGTACCGACAAATTTGAATACGAGAAGGCTATTTCCACAAAACTTCTTCGTCGCAAACCCAAATGCGAACGGAGCAACGCTCCTGACAAACGATTCGATGTCGAATTACCATGCTTTAGAGGTGGAGGTTCGCCGCCGGTTCTCGGCTGGCTTGCAGTTCCAGGCTGATTACACTTTCAGCAAGGCAATGACCGATGCTCCCGGTGCGCTGGGAAACAACCAGAGCGATCTCGTCAGTTTCCGCACCCTTCGGGACAAGCATCTCGACTACACTCGTTCGAGCCAGGACCAGACGCACCGTTTCGTTGCCAATGCTTTGTATGAGCTACCCTTTGGTAAAGGCCGTCATTGGATGAGTGATGCCAATGGATTCGTTAACCAGATCATCGGTAATTGGAACGTTGGCAGTATTGTTACGTGGTCAACCCGTCCGCCTTGGTATATCGCCTCGGGACGTTCGACATTTAATAGCTTCAATGCCGGTTCGGCTCCGGCTCAGTTGAATGGCATCACGTTTGAGGAATTCAAGTCACACGTTGGCTTGTTTAAGACAGACGCAGGTGTATTCTTCCTTGACCCGGCGTTTATTGCACAGTTCACGTCCACGTGCCTGGCCAACAATACGTGTCCGATCGGAACACCAGCTGCGGGTAAATGGGGTAACTTCCCGATAAACAGTATTGATGGACCGACATACTTTAATATCGACATGAGCCTTACGAAGCGATTTCCCATAAACGAAAGAGTGCGGCTCGAGCTAAAGACGACGTTCATTAACATACTGAACCACCCGAGTTTCGTATACGGAACACTGAATTTTGACTCGACAAACTTTGGCAGGATCACGTCGACCAGTGGAAGTGAGCGTCAGATCCACTTTACTGGCAGCGTTCGTTTCTAGTTCGTTTGCGTCGAAAATCGGACAGCCGACTTTCGCACATGTTGTAAACTTGAGGGCGTTGTCGGAAACGGCAACGCCTTTTTTCGAAACAGAATTGGGACTATTATAGTTCGTATACTGTCTTACCAAATTGACGTATCGAGAGCCATTTTAGTTTTCGACCGGGAGGTGGAGTCATGATTTTGCGGGTCGTATTTCGTCGGTTGTTTAGCTATGTAGCTTTGTCCGGTGTTCTGGCTATTCCCATTGTTGCTCAGTTTGTTCCCGGCGAGGCGACGGACTCGGGGCTAGGCGGCAACAATAATATCGTAGGCACTGTTTTTACGGCCACGGGACGATTGACGAGACGCGTCAATATTCGTTTGACCACGATGACTCGTGGCGATCGTGTCGCTTCCACGGACGATAACGGTAATTTTTCGTTTCGCGGCCTTACTTCGGGCACTTATACAATTGTCATAGATAAGGAAAAGGAGTTCGAACCGTTTTCCCAGGCTGTCGATATAATACAGCTGCGAGGATCGCCACCAAGTACTTACACACTAAGCGTTCGTCTGAACTTAAAAGCGTCTACTGCATCGAAACCTAGTGTGATCGACTCGGCGATGGCTGGATTGCCCGAGAAAGGTAAGACGCTATTGTCAAAATCCCAGGAACTCGCAAAAGCGGGCGATCATTCCGGCGCCGTCGAGCAACTGCTGCTTTTGACGACGGAATTCCCGACTTTCATGCTTGGCTTTAATGAGCTAGGTGTTGAGTATCTACGGTTGAATCAACTGGAAAAGGCCGATGCCGCATTTCAATCCGCGATCAAGCTCGACCTACAAGCGTTTGCGCCCCAAATGAACCGCGGAATGACACTTGTCCAAATGAAGCGATATGCTGAGGCTGAACCGGTTCTGCGTGACGCAAGGAAACTGAATGAACAATCTGGCCCGGCCAGATTTTTCCTGGGACAAGCTCTCGCAAACCAAGGTAAGTTTGATGAGGCCGAGAAGGAATTGTCCACAGCGGTTACAATGGGCGGCAACGAAATGGCAGAGGCTCATAGGATACTGGCCATTATTTACAGCTCGCGGGGCGATAAGAAGAGAATGGCAGCAGAGTTAGAGGCTTATCTAAAGTTGAATCCAACGGCTCCCGATGCCGAGCAGCTTAAGAAGGTATTGGAGTCACTTAAAGGCGCCCAGCAGCCCGCAACTCAAGCTCAAAAACCGAATCAATGACAAATTGGTTTTACCCGAAATCAAACCATTCAAGCTCGATTTGGGGCGTCGCT
>AR_comb_assmDRAFT_10188315_pt1 | contig 13240 bp, 13 predicted proteins | sample ArasoioldDNA_FD_10543 | JGI IMG/M metagenome (IMG submission 10543) | reverse complement strand
GAAGTCAGCAGCGCTGTACCCGTAAAACTTTCGATCTACATAGTTGGCGTGCTCCACATTTTTGTAGCCCATCGCTGCAAGTTGCTTCAATGTTCCAGCCGGATCTTTCTTCATATCATCACGCACAGAGTATAACTGGATCCCGAGGAGATGTTTATCCTTGTGGGATGACTGAATCTGTCGCGAGAATAATGCAGTGCCTGCAACGGTAAGCGCGCTGTTCTTAACAAATGTTCTTCTGGTAATATTCATGGCAAGCAATTTTAGATTAGAAGATACGAACGCCTAAGGTATGAAATGCAGATGAAAATCAAACTGACAGGCAGCGCAGTACGTTTTTTATTAATTATAGAAGTAGTAAGTTGGCCAAATAAGAATATATGTCATCATCCCGACGGGATTTCATTACCCAATTGTCAGCTGTTGTACCATCCGTCGCAGCGGGTTCATTGATAATTTTGCCGAGAAACCAATGTTTGTTCATCACGACTATTTTTGGTTAAAGAACCCCGACAGCAAAGAAGATAAGGTACGATTACTGGAAGGACTTTCGCATTTGTCAAAAGTCAACACAATCAAGATGTTTCATATCGGAGTACCTGCCGCGACTAATCGTGACGTGATGGATCGTTCTTATGCGGCTTCATGGTTAGCAATTTTTGACGACCAACCTGCACAGGACAGTTATCAAAAAGATCCCATCCATTTGAAATTTGTGGACGATTGCTCTTCATTATGGAGCAAAGTAATTGTTTACGGTTCTGTGGACGCATAGCATTCGCTCCCATCAGCTATACTCAGCGAGCCATTTTATTTTCTTCAATAGAAGATTTGCCTGTTGCATCCGGATGAAATACTCCGATTGCGTCGCACTAAATCCCTCGCACTTCATTTTTAATTCTACGCCATCTCCTGCGACGATCAACTCAAAAGTAGTGGTGATGTATGTTGGGGTGTCGCCTTCTCGAAAACTAAATTTCAGCAGCATGCCTGGAACCGTTTCCAGTACCTGGCCGACATCGACCAATTGCTTCGTTGTGCCGGTGTCTTCAAACTTTTGAATGGAACTGCCCTCCGTCCAATCGGATACGATGCTGCCATCGTCATCCAAATGCTGATTGACATATGGAGGATGAGTGAGTACTTTCCACACCTTGCTGGGCAGGGCATGAATAGTAGTCTGTTGTTGCAGACTGGTTTTAGGCATTTTTGGAGCTGGTTGTCAGTAAAACGATCGAGCGAGTTTTTTAATCTTAAGGAAATGCTAAATGGGTGACGCCAATGGACGCGAATGGCGCTAATGGACGCTAATTGACACGAATGGGCGTCAATGCCGCTAATTGAGTAGATTACACCAAACAACAAACAAACGATTATGAAAATTTTTCAAGTGCAGATTCGCCTGAAGGAGAGAAAAAGAGGTTTTCATCTCATCACATCGGATGTTATTGATGCTCTTGAACAACTGAACGAAATAAGAACGGGTGTTTGTCAGGTTTTCATTCAGCACACGTCCGCTTCTCTTACGATTAACGAGGATGCGGATGCGGGGGTGCGTGCAGACTTTGAAACTTTTTTTAATAAAGCGGTTCCGGAGAATGATCCGGACTATGAGCATGATGTAGAAGGTCCCGACGATATGCCGGGTCATCTTAAAGCATCTCTCCTTGGAACTTCTGTCACCGTGCCCATTCGCGAAGGAAAGTTGGCTCTTGGGCAGTGGCAGGGAATTTATTTATGCGAGCATCGGAATCGTGGGGGACCGAGAAACATTGTTGCTACGGTGATTGGGCAATAGCTTGGCCTCGGCCAATGGCAGAGAATTTATTCGAGAGAGAAATCTTGCGGGTACATCAATTGGCGAAGGAACAATTACACAACACGATCGAAAGGAGTTTTAAGAAAGCAGCGTTGCTCGACCTAAGTTCCCCTTTCGGGGGAGAGGGGGCCTTATTGCTTATTCTTAAAATCCCCTCGCTTCCATGCTTGTATGAAGTCTGACCAGGCGGCGGGATTGAAGATGTTCATCGGGGGAACTTGACCTGCATAACTGGCTTTGTTTGCAATGTTGCGGAACTGTATCTGGCTCGCTTCACTTGCCGAGCCGGGCACTGATTTCATCAACACTCGTCGTTTGGCAGCATCCGTGTTCTTACGCGCAATTTCAATGTTGTCATCATCCACTTTGGCATTCACAAAATCCCGCGCAAATTGTTGTGGCGTCGGTCGTGGCCGAATAATGGTGGCAGGAAGATACACCGTATCAGCAACCATCAACTGCACCATGCTATATTGACTGCCTTCAAGATTTTTGGGAATAGTAATTTCTTTTGGCTTGTAACTCACGTGAGTGAAATCAATTACATCGCCTTTCATGACGACGATCGAGAATACGCCCTGGTTGTTAGTAATGGTGCCCCGATTTTGTCCCTTAACCATTACACTCACCGCAGGTATGCCCACCAGGCTGTCAGCAGTCATCACGATACCATAAAGCTGCACCACAGAATCACGGACATTTTCGAATTGAGCTTTAGCAGTTGTAGGTATTATGAAAAAAACAACTCCAGTGTATAACAGGATTTTTTTCATCGCCTCAAAATAAAGACAAGTTGCTTAAACCAAAAAACAATTAACCCTTTTGATAGTTACCTTTGCGCTGAAAAAATAGTTTTTACAACCATTTTAACAGGCCTCAGATAACAAGAGAGAAAGCGAATCAGGCTTCCTTTCTCCCTCACCATTGAGCCACAAAAATCAGACCCTCATGACGAATGAAGATGTCTTAAAAGCCTTAAGCAATGTGCAGGAGCCGGACCTTGGGAAAGATATCGTTTCTCTGAATATGGTGAGCGATATTTCTATAGAAGGCAACTACGTTTCCTTTACTGTTGTCCTCACAACCCCTGCTTGTCCCTTGAAGGATATGATCAAAAATGCGTGCGTCAATGCCATAAAAACAGGGATCAACAAAGACGCGGTGGTGAATGTCCGGTTCACTTCAAATACCACGACAAAAAGATCGGATGCAGGAGCCGTCTTGCCCAAAGTGAAAAACATCGTTGCCGTTGTGAGCGGGAAAGGTGGCGTGGGCAAAAGTACTGTCGCCGCTAACCTGGCACTTGCACTTTCGCAAGGCGGTGCAAAGGTTGGATTGATGGATGCAGACATTTACGGTCCCAGCGTGCCAATCATGTTTGGTGTTCGTGGCGAGCGACCTTTGATGATCGAGATCGGTGAGAAAGGAATGATCGCGCCGTTGGAACGCTACGGAATAAAACTGATGAGTATCGGTTTATTGGTGGATGAAAAAAATGCTGTCGTTTGGCGCGGACCCATGGCAAGTAGTGCGATTCGACAATTCGTGACTGATGTATATTGGGATGAACTCGATTATCTCGTTATCGATATGCCACCGGGCACAGGTGATATTCATTTAACGTTGGTACAAACTGTTCCTGTAACCGGTGCAGTGATCGTAACCACGCCACAGGATGTCGCGCTTGCTGATGCAAAAAAAGGAATTGCCATGTTTGGCCAGGCACAAATTAATGTTCCCATCATTGGGCTTGTAGAGAATATGAGTTATTTCATCCCGCCAGGTGGCGGCGCCGAGTTGCCCGACAATAAATATTACATCTTTGGAAAAGAGGGTGGCAAACGCCTGGCTGAAGAATACGATATTCCCTTCCTTGGTCAAATTCCGCTCGTGCAAAGTATTCGGGAGGGCGGTGATGAAGGAGTTCCCGTAATGATGGGCGACGATGAGATCACCAAGAAAGCATTTCGAGATTTTGCTGCTCACGTCGTACGGAGTATTGCGATGAGAAATGCGAATATTGAACAAGCAAAAGTCGCATCGGTCGTTTCCTAAATACAGCGTATTTTGAGGCAAATTCCAACTCTATGAAAAATGTTGCCTCAATCCTTTTCTCGCTTCTTGTTTTCTCTTTGTTGTCTTGCACAGTAAAGCTCACTTCAAAATCTTCCGGTCATTTGCCACCAGGACAAGCAAAAAAAGTAGCCGGTACTCAATCGGCCAGTTCCTTTGCACCGGGACACAATAAGCATTGAGGATTTCTTTTGTGTTGCCAGCCTCAGTAACACTTTTCGGCTTCCTTTGCGTCGCACTCTTGTGCGTTCTGTTCGCTATCCAGCATGCAAGCTTCACTTTCTTCCTGTTGCTACATTACTTAGGTTTCTCCGCTAGAATTTTGGTAGCAAAGAACACCAAGAATCACAAAGAACGCAAAGGACTCAGGTTGGTTGCATCCCCAGCCGGGCAATGGAAATTCTACGACGCCTAACAAAATTCTTTGCGTCCTTAGCGCCCTCCGCGTCCTTCTTTGCCCAAAGATTGCAAACGCATAAGTCAAGTACCGTTCGGAAATTCCTTCTGCCCGTTTTGAGCGCAGACCTCTAAATTGCCGAACAACTTTCAATTCTTAACTTCACATCATGTACAACTATGCTCATTACAAGGAATCGGATAAAGCGAAAATAATAGACTTCATGCGCAGCCACCCTTTCATCACTTTGATAGGTTGTGATAAGAATGGCAGGATAGAAGCCACACAAATTCCTGTGTTGATCGAAGAAAACGCAGACAAGCTTTTTATCCGTGGTCATATAGCAAGGAAATCAGATCATCACCATGCTTTTGAAGAAAATCCGAACGTGCTTGCACTTTTTACGGGCGCACATACTTATGTAAGTGGGACGTGGTACACAGGCAATCCGCACCAGGCATCAACCTGGAATTACATTGCTATACATGCAAGAGGACAAATCAAATTTTTGGATGAGGGCGATCTGGTTCAATTGCTAAAGAAACTTTCGCTGCACTTTGAAAATAACAATTCTCAATCTTCGACTGTTTACGCTAACCTGCCGGTCGACTACAAGGAAAAAATGATTAAAGCAATTGTAGCTTTCGAAATGGAAGTAACGGAGTTAGACAATGTATATAAACTGAGTCAGAACCGTGATGAGAAAAGTTATGACAACATCGTAAAGGAGTTGAAGGGGCAGGACGGTGATGCAAAAGAGATCGGCGATCTCATGGAAAAAAGAAGACCAAAAGTTTTTCGTTCATGAATCTTTCCCTTGAAGGAAAAAATGCGGTCGTTTGCGGAAGCACACAAGGCATTGGCCTCGCCATCGCCGAGGAACTTGCTTTGTTAGGGGCCAATTGCACGCTGATGGCAAGAAACGAAGAGGCGTTAAAGGAAGTGATCCATAACCTGGACACCGCTTTACGACAAGAGCATAATTACATCGTAGCCGACTTTGACAACCCGCAGCAGGTTAAACAGGCAATCGAAACACATGTCGCAAAACATTCCGTTCATATTTTAATCAACAACACAGGCGGACCCCCAGGCGGCTCGATTATAGATGCGAAAGAAGAAGATTTTCTAAAGGCATTTAATCAACATCTGATCTGCAATCACATTCTTACCACAGCTGTTGTGCCTTCGATGAAAAAGGAAAAGTATGGCCGCATTATCAATATAATTTCAACGTCAGTAAAGATACCGTTAAAGAACCTGGGAGTCTCCAACACGATTCGCGGCTCCGTGGCTGCATGGGCGAAGACAATGGCAAACGAGGTTGGTCAATTTAATATCACCGTAAACAATCTTTTGCCTGGCTCGATCACCACTCAACGACTCGCTGCCGTAATGGAAGCAACCGCCAAAAGGGGAAATGTAATTATCGGCGTTGTCGAGAAAAACATGAAGGAGGAAATTCCAATGAAGCGTTTCGGCGAACCGCCAGAAATTGCCGCAGTGGCTGCGTTTCTTGCATCTCCTGCGGCTTCATATGTGAACGGGGTAAGTATTCCTGTTGACGGCGGAAGAACGGGAAGCATTTGATGTTCGATAGTCAGGAAAAAATAGTATCCAAGCCGGGTCAGCATAAACATCGGAGTTTACGGAATCCGCTAAATCGATTAAATCCACGGAATCCGCGATGGAAAATACCTTAGAATACGCACAACAGCTAGACGCGCGAGATTCTTTGAAAAAATTTCGAGGGAGGTTTATTATTCCTAAGTTAAACGGCAAAGAACAAATTTATTTTCTTGGAAATTCATTAGGCCTTCAATCGAAAAATGTAAAACAGGAGATTCAAAAGACATTGGATCAATGGGGCGCTTTGGGCGTAGAGGCGTTCTTTCATGGAGATGATCCATGGTTGAACTATCATGATCAACTTGTTCAACCGCTATCAGCCATCCTTGGTGCACGGCCCACCGAAATCACAGTAATGAACCAACTCACCGTCAATCTTCATTTGATGATGGTGAGTTTTTATCAACCTGACGGACGAGCGAACAAAATACTTTGCGAAGCCAAAGCGTTTCCCAGCGACCAATATGTGTTTGAATCACATCTGCACAAATATGATTTGAATGCGGAGGAGATCATAATTGAAGTGGGACCACCTAAAGCACAACATTTGATTCGAAATGAAGATATATTAGAGGCGATCGACAAGCACAAGAATGAACTAGCGCTAGTCATGTTCAGCGGAGTCAATTATTACACCGGCCAGGTGTTCGACATACCATCCATTACAAAAGCGGCTCATGAAGCCGGTGTAATTGCCGGTTTTGATCTTGCACATGCGGCCGGCAATATCCCTCTGCAACTTCATGAATGGGATGTTGATTTTGCGTGTTGGTGCAGCTACAAATATTTGAACTCCGGTCCGGGCGCTGTAGGCGGTTGTTATGTCCACGAAAGATTTCATCGCGATGACAATATTAAACGATTTGCCGGATGGTGGGGTTATGATAAAACCACCAGGTTTCAAATGAAAAAAGGTTTCAAAGCCGTTCCATCTGCCGAGGGCTGGCAATTGAGTACTCCATCGTTGCTGTCGTATTCGTGCCATAAAGCAGCTCTCGACATTTTCGAAGAAGCTGGCTGGCAAAATGTACAGAACAAACGAAGACTGTTGAACGACTATTTGTGGTTTATTCTCGATGAAGTAAATAAATGCACGTCTAGAAAAACCATTGAACTTATTACCCCACGCCCAAACAGTTATGCCAATGAAAATGAAAGGGGCTGCCAGGTTTCAATGTTGATGTTGGAAAGAGGAAAGCATGTGTTCGAAGCGCTGACTAGAGAGGGAGTGATGGTTGATTGGCGGGAACCAAATGTGATCCGTGTAGCGCCCGTGCCGCTGTACAATTCTTTTGAGGAAGTCTGGAAGTTTGGGAATATTATGGCATCGATTCTCAGTCAATAGCCGGTCAAACTGTATCTTTGCTTCATGACCCGTCAACAGCTCGTTGACCACATCTTTGCAAAACGATCTTATCTCTGCGTCGGTCTTGATACTGACATCACAAAAATTCCGAAACATCTGTTATCAAATGCTGACGCGGTGTTTGCATTCAACAAGGAAATCATTGATGCTACCAAAGATCTCTGCGTGAGCTACAAGATTAATACGGCATTTTATGAAGCGCTGGGTGCGAAAGGATGGGAGAGTTTAGAGAAAACCGTGAGTTACATCCCGGCGAAACATTTCAAAATTGCCGATGCAAAACGCGGTGACATCGGCAATACTTCTTCGCAGTATGCCAGGGCATTTTTTGAAACACTAAAATTCGATGCTGTAACTGTCGCGCCGTATATGGGCGAGGACAGCGTAAGGCCATTTCTGGAATACGAAGGGAAATGGGCAATAGTACTCGGCCTTACTTCGAATTCGGGAGCGGAGGATTTTGAGCTGCAGCGATTCATTAGTAAGACCGATCTGCTGGATGAAGGCATTCATATTGAAAAGCAAGACAACAAATTCCTGTATGAAATGGTTCTAGAAAAAGTTTCAAAATGGGGGAGTGCCAATAACCTGATGTTCGTAATTGGTGCGACGCAGGCAACGGAGTTTGCAAAGATTCGCAAGATAGCTCCGCAACATTTTTACCTGGTTCCCGGTGTCGGCGCACAAGGTGGAAGCCTGAAAGAGATTTCAGAAAAGGCGATGACAGCAAATGACGTTGGGTTGTTGGTAAATGTAAGTCGCGCCATTATTTATGCTTCGGAAAAAGAGCATTTTGCCACCGAAGCGCGAGCAATCGCCGAGCAATATCAAAAAGAAATGGCCTGTTATTTCAAAAGCTAATTTCAGCTTCTTTAAGTTTTCGCTGCTTGTATTGAAGTGCGATTCGCCATCCTGTTAAGTAGCCGATGGGATTCAGTAGTTGAATAATTATTGAAAGTCTGTCTGCTTCAAACAAATGGCCTTTGGAAATCATATTCGCCGTAAGAAAGGTTACAATAATGAGAATGATGGCACCGATGATTTCCTTGTTCCTTGCAATGAAGGCAGCTACGAAGCCACCCCCCGAGAAGGAAAAAAGTAGCCACGCATACAGAGTCACTTCTACGATCATATCGCCCTTCCACGCATCGGGCGGGGCCGCCGTAAAAAGATAAAGATGAACATACTTGCTTAAAATGATTCTAACCAAAGGGTAAGAGATCAAAGAAATTACAATCGTTGTCACCAGTCCCACCAATACAGCGACCATTGTATTTTTCCATTCTGGTCTTTTCATTAAACCAAATCTACCATTTTAAATGGCTAATGCTGCGAAGCCGGGTTTCCCGGGTGGAAACTTCCGCTTCCGCTGTCCACCAATCGATGAATTTCATATGCCAACCTTCCAAGGATTGGAGAAGACGCAAAGCATGCAAGATTGCTGCCCAGAATTTGTGCAGTACAAGTGTGCTACGCAAGGAACGATGAGTAGAATTACTGCTGCTGGTTACAAAATAAAAAGCCTCGTAAAAACAGAGGCTTCACTTCTCACCTTTTTAAGTTCAGTTACTTGTTCTTCGGCTTGTCAAGCATGTACTCAAATCGCTTTCCTGTCACCTCGGCCATGTCCGGGATGTGATCTACTTTGTATTGACCAGCGTCCAATTTCTTTTTTGTCGCGCTAAAAGCTTCTAAGGTTAACTCGATGTCTTCGTCTGTATGGACAGCAGTCGGAATGAGACGGTAAATGATATTTCCTTTTGGAATTACAGGATACACCACGATGGAGCAAAATATCTTATAGTTCTCGCGCAGGTCCATGACCATGGCGGTTGCTTCTTCAACGCCACCTTTCATGTACACAGGCGTAACCACAGAATCTGTTTTGCCAATGTCAAACCCACGTTGTGTAAGTCCACGCTGCAGTTTGATTGCGTTTTCCCACAGTTTTTCTTTCATCTGTGGTTGCGTACGCAAAAGCTCAAGTCGCTTCAGGTTCCCGATGACAACTGGCATGGGCAAGCTTTTGGCAAAAATCTGCGATCGAATGTTGTAACGTATGTAGTCAATAATATTTTTTTCGCCGGCAACGAACGCACCGATCGAAGCCATTGACTTTGCAAACGTGGAAAAATAAAGATCAATCTTATCTTGAACACCCTGCTCTTCACCGGCACCTGCGCCCGTCTTCCCGAGCGTACCAAAGCCGTGTGCATCGTCCACCAGCAAGCGGAATTCATATTTGTCTTTGAGCTCAGCAATTTCTTTCAGCCTGCCCTGGTCACCAGCCATTCCGAAAACCCCTTCTGTAATCACTAAGATTCCACCTGCATCTTGTTTTTCGATTAATGAAGTAGCCCTTTGCAATTGTTTTTCGAAATCGGCCATGTCATTATGCTTATATACATAGCGATGGCCCGGGTGTAATCGCAACCCGTCGATGATACATGCATGACTTTCGGCGTCATAAACGATCACATCATGACGATTGCAAAGTACATCAATGATGCTCACCATACCCTGGTACCCGTAATTCAATAGCGCCGCATCTTCCTTGCCTTCAAACGCTGCGAGTTCTCGTTCCAGTTGCTCATGATAGTTGCTGTTGCCACTCATCATGCGTGCACCCATTGGAAGTGCTAGCCCAAATTGCTTTGCGGCGTCACCATCCGTTTTTCTCACTTCGGGGTGATTAGCCAGCCCCAGATAGTTATTTAAGCTCCAAACGATCATTTCCTTGTCGCGAAATTTCATGCGACTGCTGATCTCGCCTTCCAGTTTGGGGAAAGTAAAATAACCATGTGCTCTTTTTCGATGCTGACCAATGTTTCCGTAATGCTTCAGTAATTTTTCAAAAAGATCCGCCATGTCGGGAATAGGGTTTTATTATAGTTTGACGACGTCAGGTCGATTACACAAATCATTGACATTGGCATCGTTTTGAGACGGCTTGCATTCTAATCAACGATTAATGTACAGTTGAAAAAAGTTGCCGCAAAGGTAAGGGATTTGAGGTAAAAAATGACCTTGAAAGGTAGGAACGATCGTCACTTTTCCACGAGTATTTATTGTACGTGCAGCACTTCTACGGCAATTTTCCATCTATCTTTTTCCTTTCGCCAAATTCGCAGATACCCGTCTTGTTTATCATTCATCGCGGCAGTGCCATACACGTAGCCAAGGTCTGTGCCTGGCGCAACTCCATATCCAAGAATTGTATAAGTAATATTTCGGGGTAATGAATCCAATAAAGCTTTTCGTTCGGCGGCATTGATTGCCGGTAGAAATCCGGAATAATTAATCCTGCTTTGTGAAGAAAGAAAAGTATTGTACGCTGCCGCACCTTGCGTGGCATATGCCTCAATGAATTTTGTTTCCGCCTCTGCAGACAACTGTTCGTCGCCCTTCGCTGGCGACTTTGCACTAGTCTTTTTTTTCAGTGTAAGCTTTTTCTTTTGTTCTGAACAAGTAATACCAAAGTCGATCAGAAATTTCCATCCATCATTTGTCAAGTGCCACACAGTAATAAAATAACCACTGGCAACCGGATTTTCTTTGACGCTGTTGGCGTAATATTTCCAGGGGCCTGTTGTGTATCCAAAATCATTTGTAGCCGCGATCTCCGCGTATTCCGGTTCCCACGTCAATATTCCCGGCGTCCTGTCACTCTTCTTATATGCTTCGAGTCCATTTACCGGTTTTCCTTTTTGATAAACAATTCCTGAGCTGTCGATATATTTTATGAAAGCTTCTCTTGTGCTTACTACCCGGGCAGTGTTTGCAAAGTTTCTTTCTGCTTGAATCATACTGTCAATTGAGCGTTGGGCATAAGCATGCAGTGATAAGAGTAAAATAAAAAGTAGTGACGGGGCCTTTTGCATAATGATTTTTTAGTTAATTGTCCTCACATGAAAATGATCAATTGTGGTTCATTAGCGATTATGCCATTAAATTTACGCCTTGAAATATCCCGCATGAAAAAAATTGGTGTACTATTTTTCGCCTGTTCGCTGGTCACGAGTGCAAATTCCCAACCGGGTGCAAAAGCCACTGCCATTCAGCGACCCAAACTGGTGGTCGGGATCGTGGTTGATCAAATGCGTTGGGATTTCTTGTATCGATATTATGAGCGATATGGGAGCGGAGGGTTCAAAAGACTCTTAAGAGATGGCTTTTCGTGTGAAAATGCTATGATCAATTATATTCCTTCATTTACTGCGGTAGGTCACACTACTATTTTCACGGGCTCCGTTCCGGCCATTGACGGTATTGCGGGAAATGATTGGACTGATCAGCTCACTGGCAAATTTTATTATTGTGTTAGTGACAGCTCAGTGCAACCCGTTGGCGCAGCCAATGCGGTGGATGGAAAAATGTCCCCAAGAAGTCTTTTAGTTTCTACGATTACCGATGAACTCAGGTTGGCTACAAACTTTCAGTCGAAAGTAGTGGGCGTGTCATTGAAGGACCGGGCATCGATTTTACCGGCGGGCCACACGGGAACGGCATTCTGGTTTGATGACACCGCCGCCCGTTTTATCACCAGCACGTATTACATGAAACAATTGCCGGACTGGGTCGTAAAATTCAACGACAAGAAATGGGTAAATCAATTGATCGAAAAAGGATGGACAACTTTGTACCCGATCAATAGTTATAAGGAAAGCGATGCGGATAACCAGGATTACGAGGGCAAATACGCGGATGAGTCGACCTCCACGTTTCCGCATGATTTAAAAACGATTTATTCCAAGAATAAATACAGTTTTCGGGAATCTCCGTTCGGGAACACCATCACATTGGAATTTGCAAAACAGGCCATCGAAAGTTATCAACTCGGAAAGGGAATGGTGACAGATTTTTTGACTATCAACCTTGCCTCCACAGATTACGTTGGCCATAAATTTGGACCTAATTCAATCGAGGTAGAAGATACCTACCTGAGGCTGGATAAAGAGCTTTCCGATTTTTTCCAGATGCTTGATACGAAAATTGGGAAAGGTCAATATCTAGTTTTTTTGACTGCCGATCACGGTGTAGCTCACAATCCAGACTTCATGAGACAGCATGAATTGCCCGCTGATTTTTGGTACAATGCGCGCATTACAGATTCGCTTAACAAAATGCTGAATGCAAAATTCCATGTTGCGTCGCTGGTTCGCAATACCCAAAACTACCAGGTAAATTTTGACCTGAACAAAATCGCCATCGAGAATCTAAATTTTGACGCCGTAAAAAATGCGACAGTAGATTACCTGGTAAGGCAGCCGGGGGTTTCCTTTGCTGCAAATATGGATTTTATTGGGAGGTATCCCATACCAAAACATTTGCAGGAAATGATGATCAATGGATATTATTTTAAACGAAGCGGACAAGTGCAAATCATTTTAAATCCGGGTTGGTATGATGCATATGCAAAAACGGGTACGACGCACGGAACCTGGAATCCTTACGACACCCACATTCCATTACTTTGGTACGGATGGAACATTAAGCCCGGTAAGTCAAATCGCGAAATTTACATGACAGATATTTCTCCTACCGTTGCTGCACTGCTCCATATTCAGATGCCTAACGGATCGATTGGGCATGTGATCGAGGAGTTGGTTGGTCATTAGTCAATTGTGAATGATGAATTGTCAATGGTCAATGGTGAATGGTCAATAGGCAATATGCAATTGGCAATAGACAATTTATAATACAAGGAGTCCCAAAAAGGGACTCAATATGAGTAACCGCGGATGGAATTTGCCCACAAAAGCCACATAACGCAATAGGACTCGGAACGGGTCAATCTGAATCGAACATAAATAGGGGATGGGCAGTGTCCGCAGCCTGCAATAGGCAAAGCAATTAGCAACAACTGTGAGAGATTTCCTGATTCACGATTCACCATTGACGATTCACCATACCAACTCCCGGATCTTAGCTAAATGATGATCATCATGCTCCGCTG
>AR_comb_assmDRAFT_10329751_pt1 | contig 13242 bp, 10 predicted proteins | sample ArasoioldDNA_FD_10543 | JGI IMG/M metagenome (IMG submission 10543) | reverse complement strand
CGCTCCGCGCTATTGACGACTAAGATACGGAGTAGAGCTGTGCATTCCTACTTTCGAACAATTCTGGTGGCCTGTCGACGTTACGGAAGGGATATCACCCTGGGCGGATGATGGCGATTACCAAGATTTCTGTCCGGGGAGCCCGGCAGCACAATCTGAAAAACATCAGCGTAGAGATTCCGCGGAACACACTCACGGTGGTGACCGGGCTCAGCGGGTCGGGGAAGTCTTCGCTCGCCTTTGACACGATTTACGCCGAGGGGCAGAGGCGCTACGTGGAGACTTTGTCGGCCTACGCCCGGCAGTTTCTGGATCAGATGGAGCGGCCGGATGTTGATGGAATTGATGGACTTAGCCCATCCATCTCGATTGAGCAGAAGACCACCTCGCGCAGCCCCCGTTCGACCGTCGGAACGATCACTGAGATCTACGACTACCTTCGCCTGTTATTCGCTTCCATCGGCGTGCCGCACTGTCCTAAGTGCCGACGGGCCATCAGTCGCCAGTCGGCGGACCAGATAGTGCAGCGCGTAATGGCGCTCACGCCCGAAGACCGTGTAATGGTGATGGCGCCGATCGTCCGCGGACGCAAGGGTGAGTTCAAGAAAGAAATGGAGACGCTCGTGAAGCATGGCTACACGCGGGCGCGCATTGACGGGGAACTGGTTAGCCTGGAGGACGATTCGGTCATCAATCTCGACAAGCGGAAGAATCACACAATTGAAGTCGTGATTGACCGGTTGCTGGTGAAGCCGGGGATCGAGCATCGGCTGGAGATGTCGATCGGGCTGGCGATGAAGTTGGCTGGCGGGCTGGTCCAAGTTGCGGTGGTGAACGGGGACGAGACCCTGTATTCCGAAAAGCTCGCGTGTCCAGATTGCGGGATCAACGTGCCACAGCTCGAGCCGCGATCATTTTCGTTTAACAGCATGTATGGAGCGTGCCCGGAGTGTCATGGCCTGGGCAGCAAATATGATTTCGATCCGGCGAAGGTGATCAACGATTGGTCGAAGCCTCTGCTCGATGGAGGGCTAGGCCCGGGATCGGCGTCGCAGAATCTGATTCATCAGCTGCAGATTGTGTCGACGGCGATGGGGATTGATCTGAATACGCCGTTCGAGAAGTTTCCCGAGAAGATACAGGACTTTCTGCTGAATGGGGAACAGGGGCGCGGAGGGCGCACAGGCTTCCATGGGATTTTCGGATATCTGAAGCAGAATCTCGAGGAGTCGACCTCGGAAGGTTATCGCGACTGGCTGATGGATCACATGTCTGCGACCGAGTGTCCGGTGTGCCATGGGAATCGGCTGCGGCCGGAAAGCCTTGCAGTGAAAGTGAGCGGAATGTCGATCGCGGACTTTACCGCGATGCCAGTCTCTCGAGCCCTGGAGTCGGCTCAGGGTATCAAGTTGGCTGGGCGAGATGCGGCCATCGCCGGGCGCGTCATGCATGAAGTGGTCGAGCGGTTGCAGTTCCTGAATGCGGTGGGATTGGGATACATCTCGCTGGATCGGTCGGCGGCGACGTTGTCTGGAGGCGAGGGGCAGCGTATACGGCTGGCGACGCAGATCGGATCGAAGTTGCGTGGTGTCCTATATGTTTTGGACGAGCCGTCGATCGGGCTGCATCACCGCGATAACGGCCGGCTGTTGAATGCGCTGGAGAATCTGCGCGATCTGGGGAATACCGTGCTCGTCGTCGAGCATGATGAGGAGACGATCCGGCGGGCAGATTATGTCGTCGACCTGGGACCGGGTGCGGGAAGGCACGGCGGGGCCTTGGTCGCGCATGGGACGCCTCAAGAAATCATGAGCGCGCCGAACTCCCTGACGGGAGCATACATTTCGGGACGGACTTCGATTGAGATGCGTCCTGAACGGCGTCAGAAAAATGGCGCTGCGCTGACGATTCTGGGAGCGAAAGAAAACAATCTCAAGAATCTCGATGTCACGTTTCCGCTGGGCGTGATGACCGTTGTGACGGGGGTATCCGGCTCGGGGAAGTCGACCCTGGTGAATGACATTCTGTACAAGTCGCTGGCACGGCAACTCTATCGGTCGCGCGAGAGGGCGGGTGAACATAAGGCGATCTCGGGAGCCGAGAATATCGACAAGGTGATTCGCATCGATCAGTCGCCGATTGGGCGGACCCCGCGTTCGAATCCGGCGACGTATACCGGAGTGTTCACGGCGATTCGCGACTTATATGCGATGCTGCCGGAGTCGCGCGAGCGCGGCTATAAAGCTGGGAGATTTTCATTCAACGTTTCCGGCGGTCGGTGCGAGGCGTGCCAGGGCGAGGGACAGCGCCGCATCGAGATGAATTTCTTGCCTGATGTGTACGTGCTGTGCGAAGTGTGTGGCGGGCGGCGGTACAACTTGGAAACTCTGGCGGTGAAGTACAACGGCCAGTCGATTGCTGACCTGCTGGAAATGCCGGTGTCGGATGCTCTGCCGATTCTGGAGAACATTCCGCAGGTGAAGCAGAAGCTGCAGACATTGGTCGATGTCGGATTGGGATACATACATCTGGGGCAGTCGGCGGTGACTCTTTCCGGCGGCGAGGCGCAACGAATCAAACTCGCGCGCGAATTGAGCAAGAGACAGACGGGGAAAACGCTTTATCTGCTCGATGAGCCGACGACCGGGCTTCACTTTGACGATGTTAAGAAGTTGCTGGACGTCCTGCATCGTCTGACGGATCTGGGTAATTCAATCATCATCATTGAACATAATCTCGATGTCATACGAAACGCTGATTGGATCATCGATCTGGGCCCCGAAGGTGGCGAAGATGGCGGCCGGATCGTGGCGCAGGGCACACCGGAGCAGGTGGCTCGAGTGAAGAAGTCGTTTACGGGGCAGGCGCTAGGGGAATACTTCGGAAGAGTGGTTCCCAGCTCTCAGTTGTCAGCTCCCAGCTAAAGGAAGATTCTTTTGTCATCATCTGAAAATTCGCAATTTGAGCCTCCAATCTTGGACGGCGAACCGTCTGTCGCGCCGCCAACATCGGAACCGTTCGTGGCACCAGCTGTCAGTCCAGTTCCCGCGCCGCCTACCGTCGAGAATCCGGTCTGGAATGGATGGGATGTGGCGCTGATCGCGGCGCTCACGTTCGTCATGATTGTAGTGCTGCAGCTCGCTCTGGCGAAATGGGTGCAGGTGCTGTGGTATCCGCACAATACGTTCGTGGAAGCTGTCCAGAAAGTAGCGGAGAGGCCGATTCTACTTATTGCGTCGCAGTTTCTGATCTACGTGCTGGTGGCGTTGCTGATGACCATGCTGGTGGAGGGCAAATATCATGTGCCCTTCTGGCGCACCATAGGATGGAACTGGCCGCCGGGCGTATGGAAGTATGTTGGAATAGGCGCCGCCCTTCTGCTGGTATTGAATACGCTTGAGGGTCTATTACCGATGCCCAAGGACACTCCCTTCGAGCATCTCTTCGATAAGCCGCTGGATGCCTATCTGCTTGCACTGATTGCCGTGACATTTGCGCCGCTGATGGAAGAGTTGTTCTTCCGTGGTTTCCTCTATCCCGTACTTGCGCGAGACACTGGGGTGGGCTGGGCGATCTTCCTTAGTTCGTTGCCGTTCGCCCTTCTTCACTTGCCGCAGTACGCTTACGCATGGGCGGCAGCTTTAGTGATTCTCGTCGTCGGGATTGTCTGCGGAATCGTGCGGGCAGCGACGAAGTCCGTGGCGGCAAGTTTCCTGGTCCATGTCGGGTACAACGGTACCCAAATGCTGATTGCGCTTCTGCTGACTCGCGGGTTTACTCACATGCCGAAGGTGAGCATCTGGTTCCATTGATACGGCCTTTCCCATTTTGGGAATTCTGACCTTCTCAACCCGCCCCACGTGCTCGATTTTGCAGTATATTTATGCGATTGACCCTACGCTTTGGGGAGCGCAGGGTAGGTCCCAGTCGAGTTAGAAGATGGGGTTCAATCCGAACATTGTCGCTGAGACGCTGTTGTCTACCTCCGTCCTAGAGGCGATTCCCGACGCGCTTGTCGCGGTGAATCAGCGAGGCGTCATCGTTCAGGCCAACTCGCAGACCGAAGCCATGTTCGGTTACACCCGCGACGAGTTGATCGGACAAAGGGTAGAAATTCTGGTGCCGGAGCGACAGCGGATTTCTCACGATCAGCATCGGTCTGATTTCCACGCGCGTCCGAAGATTCGGCGGATGGGATCGGGACTGGATCTTCGGGGACGGCGGCGCGACGGATCAGAGATTCCGGTCGAGATCAGCCTCAGCCCGATTGGAACCGGCGATCAAATGATCGTGCTGACAGCGATTCGAGATATTAGCGACCGTAAGCGCATCGAAGAAGACCTTCGGCGCGCGAACGAAGAGCTTGAAATTCGTAAGAGTCGGGAGTTGCGCGACTCGCAAAACCGGCTGGCCCTCATCGTAGATTCTTCGCAGGACGCGATCATCGGGAAAAATCTCGACGGAATTATCACGCACTGGAACAAAGGCGCCGAGGCGATGTACGGATACACCCCTCAGGAGATGATCGGCAAGTCGATCACGACGCTTTGCCCGAAGGACCGCGCGGATGAGATTCCGGGGATTCTGGAGAAAGTCCGGCACGGCGAGCGCTTCGAGTATTTTGAATCGGTGCGCGTGGCCAAAGACGGAAGAAGGTTGAACGTCTCGATTTCTGTTTCGCCGATTCATGACACAGAAGGAAGAATTGTTGGGGCGTCGGCAATCGCTCGAAACATAACTGCGCAGAAGAAAACCGAAGACCTGCTGCGCCAGTCGCAGAAGATGGAGGCCGTGGGACGGCTGGCGGGCGGGGTAGCACACGATTTCAACAATCTTCTTGGAATTGTCACGGCTTGCTCGGAATTGCTGCGTGGCCACCTCGATGCGGACGGACGCGAGTACCTCGATAATATCCGCGAGGCGGCGAAACGGGGAGCGTCGCTAACCAAGCAGTTGTTAGCCTTCAGCCGCAAGCAACCTGTGCAGGTTCAGATCCTCGACCTGAACGATCGGTTGAAGGAAGTAGGCAAGCTGCTGCGGTCGGTGTTGGGGGACAACGTCGACCTATCAATCCTTCCGAGATCCGCGAACGCGATTGTGGAAGCGGATCCAGGGTATCTCGATCAGATCGTGGTCAACCTGGCGGTAAACGCGCGCGACGCGATGCCGCGCGGTGGAAGGCTTGTGATTGAGACGGATGTTTCCGATTTCGACGAATCATTTGCAAAGCAGCATCCGCCGATGGCGGCGGGCCGTTATGTGATGCTGGCGGTCAGCGACAACGGAGTTGGCATGGACCCCGTCACACTGTCCCGGATTTTCGAACCCTTTTTCACAACCAAGGAAACCGGGAAGGGAAGCGGTCTGGGCCTGTCGACTGTCTATGGAATTGTCAAGCAGAGCATGGGACATATCTCGGTCTACAGCGAGCCCGAGCGTGGAACCACGTTCAAGATCTACCTTCCTTGTGCGGAGCATAAGCTCGGAGTTGCTCGCGAAGAGCAAGCCGAGGCTTTACCGCCTCGTTGCGAAGGGCTGACTGTGGCGTTGGTGGAAGACGATCCCATCATGCGGCGGCTGACCCGAAAGATGCTGGAAGAGCACGGATACAAGGTCCTCGAAGCGGAAGATGGAAGCACCGCACTGAAGGTGATCGGGTCTGAAGACGGAGCCGTGCGGCTGGTTTTGACCGACGTTGTGATGAAAGGGATGAGTGGGCCGGAACTGGTTTTGAAGCTGATCGAATCGCATCCGGACTTGAAGGTCGTGTATATGTCCGGGTACACCGGCGAACTGGTTGCCCATCAGGGTGTGGACAGCAGTATTCGTCTGCTGGAGAAGCCGTTTACTCGAGCATCTCTGCTGAAGACCGTCGACGCCGCGCTCGGCTAAGAAACTATTCCCAGATCGTAGATCAATTCCCAAAATGGTTTGCTTGGGTTCTTCTTCATTGCCCCACGCTGTTTGCTTTTGCGATACTTTCTGTTCGTTTCAAATAAGGGGAGCGTTAAATGAAAGGCAATCCAAAAGTAATTGCTGAACTGAATAAAGCACTGCGTGAAGAGCTGACTGCAATCAACCAGTATTTTCTGCATGCGGAAATGTGCGAGAACTGGGGATACAAGAAGCTCTCCGATTACATCAAGAAACAATCCATCGGCGAGATGAAACACGCCGAAGTGCTGATCGAGAGAATCTTGTTCCTGGACGGTAGTCCTTCGATGATGCCGCTGGAATTGACGGTCGGCGGATCAGTGAAGGCCATGATCGAGAGCGATCTCGCGCTGGAGGTTGGTGCGGTTAAAGCTTACAACGATGCCGTCGCCATTGCGACCAAGGAAGGCGACAACGGATCGCGCGACCTGCTGGTGAAGCTGTTGAAAGATGAAGAAGATCACGTGGACTTCCTCGAGGCGCAGATGCATCAGATTAAGGAGTTGGGATACGAACGCTATCTGACGATGCAGATGGGCGATCAGGAAGAATAGGGTTCAGGACGAACCGTACCTTGTAATTGTCGCGAGGGTCGCCACCTGATCGTTGAGGTCGACGCGCTTCCGATTTCTAGACTGGGATTACTTCACAGTCACGGTTAGCAGTTGCGCACCGCTCACCACGTAGTCGAGCGATGGCGTCGCGGTCTCGTCCACATTCGACTCGCCGCTAACGATCATTTCCTGATTGCCACGCATGCCATCCATCACATTCATAACGCTGATGGGCAGTGTAGGCATGACCTTATCCGCCACCCGTGCTTCTGGATCGGCCTCAAGCAGCGAAACATAGAGGCGATTGTTGGCATGCTCCTTGTTCAAGAGAGCAATGGTTGAGGCAAGGTCGAGTTTGCGGCCGAACGCAGGATTCGTGCGGTTGACGCGGTCGAGAGTGTCACCGTCGCTGACCAGGATTCGCAGGTTCCCTTTACTGGCGGATGTGGGGATCTTTACCGGAATCTGGCGCACAACCCGCTCGCCGCGATATGGGGCCAAAACGGTCTCAACGATGACCTGATCGCCGGGCCGGGCTTCGGTGACATCAGTCCGTGCGCTTTCCAGACGCGCCCAGCGGCGCTCGCGGACGAGATCAAAATCGAGCTTCACGCTGTTCACCGCGGGAGCATTGTAAGGGTTGTCGTAGATGCGACCGAAGCGTTCTCCGAGAGAGAGCGCAGCGGCCATCGCGGCCGGCTGTCCGTTCTCGCTGGGAACGAACATGTTCTTCAGGCCGACTTCGGGAAATCCCTTGACGTTGATGCTGCCATTCAGCCGGTAGGTGATTTCTTCACCATATTCGTTCACGCCGTGCAGCGCGTTGTAGACCGTCGCCATGATTGCGACGGGGCTGAGGCGAGGATTGTTCAACACTTCGTAATGAAATTCTTTTGCGCCACCACCGCCGTGGATGGTGAGCGTCACCGGGATCATATCTGGCTGCTTGCCAAAGACTCCGAGTATGCCCGTGTGCCGATCCTGTACGAACACGCCGGCGCGCTCGGTGGTGTTCACGATCTTGAAAGCGTTCAGAGGCGAGGGAAGTGTCGCCAATACCTGCGCCTTGTTCATGGGCAGGTCGACGGAGCCGAACTGAAGCAGCGGATGTCCGCAGGCAAGCAGGCGCTGGGGATCAATGTAAGTGACGGTGCAAGTTGCAGCGATATCCATATCGCCACGCACGAGGATTGCGCTCACGGCAGACCCGGCCTCGAGCGGCTCAGGCTGCTTGTCTTCGCTGACAGAGCCCGCGCCCATCACCGGAACGATTCCTGCTGATGCGAACTGAGGTGCGAATTGGCGAACGGCGTCTTCGGAGAATCCGTTGAAGACCAGAGGAGTCTCGATCGGCTTCAGATAGTTGGCGAAGTTCTGCACTGGATCGGGTAGGGAAGTGCCATTCCCCGGCGCGGCAGTCTTTCCCGCCGCATTCGATATGGCTGGCTTTGTAGCGGATGCTTCCTCCGCAGGCGACTTGTCGAGGGCATTGATCTCAAGCATGTCGGCGATCGGAGTGACTCCAGCGATGGGTTCCTTCGAGAATTCGCCGATACGGAAGGCGAGAGCACCCGCGAGCTTGCCATCGATGTATACGGGGCTGCCACTCATCCCTGCAACCACACCGGTGTATTCAACTTTGGGGCCGTGCAGGCGAACCAGAATCAGATTGCCCTTGGGACCGTTGACGTTGTGCAGTACGCCGAGGACTTCCACATCCATGGCCTCGGGTTTTACGCCCTCAAACACCGTGTAGGCCACGCCACGCATTCCCGTGCGGATCTGATCCAAGGGGATAATGGGTTGCGACGTTTGCGCAATCAGGCAGGTGGATAGGGATAGCCCAAGGACGAAAAGCGCGAGAAGAACCTTCCTCATGTAAAGCCCCGACACGACCCGGAGAAGGGTCAATAAGCTTAGATCCAGACCAACTGCGACACGTTGCACCGATGGGGGGACTGCTTTGGGAACGGGCAAAAACATCCCAATTGCGAATCTGTGCGTCTATACTAACACAGGGTGTTTTCTGAGTTCACCATGCTTAATTCTCGAAACTCCGTGTTTTCAAGGCATTTTAGAGCGTACCGGACGTGGGTCTGGGTTGGCTGCCTGGCGTTGATCCTTGGGACAGTTCTCGCGCTCTCGCAGGACCAACCAGCCGCAACGCAATCCACTCAACCCTCTTCCCAAGCGCCTGACAACGGCAAGCCGAAGCAGGATGTTCCGGCTGAGGCTGGAGGTCCCACGGATAACGTCGGGCCCTACGCGATTCCCAAGAAGAAGGCTGAAGAGCCTCCGCCTCCCCCGAAGCCACCCGCCCCAAAGAAAATTGAGGATATTCCCGACTACTCACTGAAAGTAAACGTTCCGCTGGTGAATGTGGATGTGCTAGTCACGACCAAAGATGGCGGCCAGTTTATTCCAGGGCTGAAGAAAGACAATTTCCGGGTCGCGGAAGATGGGGTGCAGCAGCAGATCAAGAACTTCGGCGTCTCGCAGGCGCCCATCACTGCCGTTCTGCTGGTTGAATTTGCGTCGACGAACTATTCGTTTATGCGCGAAGCTCTGGAGGCTTCCTACGCGTTTGCGAACAGCCTCAAGAAAGACGATTGGGTGGCGGTGGCCTATTACGATATGCAGCCGCACATTCTTGTCGACTTTACTCAGGACAAGAAAGCCGTGTATGGGGCGTTGAACCAATTGCGCATTCCGGGGTTTGCAGAGACGAATCTGTTTGATGCCCTTTATGACACGTTGGACCGGTTGGATCGAGTCGAAGGGAAGAAGTACATCATCCTGGTGACGACAGGCATTGACACGTTCAGCAAACTCACGCTCGACAAGATCATGAAGAAGATCAAAGACACGAAGGACATTACGATCTTCCCGATCAGCGTGGGTTTTCTGGTCCGCGAATACTGTGAAACGCATCCCTGCGGCTATACACACGGTATGGGAATTCCTGTAGGCCACATGGATTATCTACAGGGCGACAACGAGATGCGGACGTTTGCTGCGATGACGGGAGGGCGCGCATATTTTCCGCGTTTCCAGGCGGAGTATCCCGAGTTGTTTGGCGATATCGCCAACGACATCAGGAATCAGTACACGCTGTCATACTCGCCGACCAACAGCAAGCTGGATGGAACCTACCGCAAGCTGAAGGTCGAGGTAGTCAGTGGCGATGGTGGACCGCTGAAGGTGAAGGACCAGAAGGGCAAGGATCACAAGATCGACGTGGTTGCGCGTGAGGGCTACACGGCCAAGCACACCGTAGAGTAGTAAGACTCGCCCGCAAAAGATGAAGATGGTCCTGCTGTAGAGTTAACAACCTTTGAAGAAAGCCCCCGCATGCGGGGGCTTTCTCATTACATATGGAAGAAATGATCGAGCAAGAAGAATATCGCCGCGCCAACGAAGACAAGTAGCGCCATCTTCATCGCGGGTTCCTTATTGACTTCGGGAACGAGATCCGACGCGGCGACGTAGATCGTGACGCCCGCCGACAGCGGCAGACCTGCTCCAACGTGATGGCGAAACAGTGCCATCGTTAGCACTCCGGCCACAGTGGATGCTCCGAGAATCATCGAGGCGCCCCACGCGATGCCGCGACTGCGGCCACTGGCCAACATCACCGAACTCACCGTAAAGCCTTCGGGAATCTTGTGCAGGAATATTGCCAGGAAAATCAACCAGCCGAGCCAGTGTGATACGAGGAAGCCTGATGCGATCGCGATTCCGTCAAAGAACGTATGGATAACCAGGCCGAGGAGCACCGAATAGGAGTTGTGCGAGTGGATGAACTCGTCTTCGTGCGTTTCCTCCCCGAAGTGAAAGTGCGGCGTTACGGTGTGCTCGAAGAAATGGATGATCAGATAGCCGATCAGCACGAGAGGAGCTGCTGCTTTTCCGCGCAGTTCAAGACTTTGCGGAACCATCTCGACCAGCGCGGTAGCCAGCATGAATCCAGCACCCAGGGCTACGAAGTAGCGAAGATAACGGCGCTCCCAGTGGCGCTGCACGATGATCGCTCCGCCGAAGACGTTTGCGGCGGCGGCGGTGAGGCCCAGAAGAATGCTGGTGAGGATTGGACTCATTTGCGAGTTGCGAGTACCGAGAAGGGGCTCAGACCCGGTCCGCTATATTCTTTTCCTTTAGAGAGTTGATGAGGCCACTAAGGATACGGCTCAACTCATCTGCGCGTTTCCGCAACTCCGACGCTCTTGCCTCGGAAAGATACGCTCTGCGCTGCGCGATGAGTATTTGCGTTTCAAGTTCTGCCAATGAACCTCGGGAATGACGAAGGAAGTGGAGAAACTCTTTGTTGCTGAAGTGGGCCTGTCCTTCGGCTATGTTGCTGGGGATTGATACTGCGGCCCGACGAATCTGATCGGTCAGGCTGTAAACCTCGCGCTTAGGAAACTCCTCAGTAGCATCGTAGACAGATTGCACGAGGTCCATTGCTTTCTGCCATGCGATGAGGTCTTTGTAATGTTTGGCCATAGCCGAATAGCTTACGCCTGTTGACGCGGTACTCGGTACTCGCAACTCAACCCGAATGGCGGATGTGCATCACGTCTCCATCCTGCACGATGTAGTCCTTGCCTTCAAGGCGGAGAGTGCCTTTTGCGCGGGCATTGGCTTCGGAGCCGGCTTCGAGGAGTTGATCCCAACGAATGGTCTCGGCACGAATGAAGTGTTTTTCCAGATCGGAGTGGATGGCGCCAGCCGCCTCCTGGGCTCGAGTGTGAGCTGGAATTTGCCAGGCGCGGCATTCATCCTCACCCGCCGTAAAGAACGAGATGAGGCCAAGAAGCTGGTAGGTGGTTCGAATCAGACGGACCAGGCCACTCTCTTTGAGTTCATAGCTCGATAGGAACTCAGCTGCGTCGGCATCGCTCATCTCGGAAAGCTCGGCTTCCACTTTGCCGCAAATGGCGGTGGCCCCTGCGTTTGGGCGGGCGCCGATTTCGGTGAGCTTGTGTTTGCCCACTGCTTGCTCCAATTCCTTTCCAAGTTCCGGCGACTCGCCGATATTGAGGACGTAGAGAATCGGTTTCTCGCTGAGGAACATGAAGCCGCGGAGGCGCTTTTTGTCCTCAGGAGTCATCTGCATCTCCCGCAGCGGCTTCTCGGAGCCCAAGTGAGCGTTGGCCCGTTTCAGCAACTCGAACTCCTTTTCCAGATCAGGAGTCTTCATCTTCTTCAGGTCTTTTTCCAGACGTTCGAGGCGCTTTTCTATCTGGCCGAGGTCGCTGACCATCAGGTCAAACTCGACATTCTTAATGTCGCGGAGAGGGTCGATCTCACCGACGTGCGGTATTGCCGGATCTTCGAACACACGCACCACGTGAGCGAGTGCATCGACTTGGCGCAGGTGTCCAATGTAGCCGCTCTCTTTCAGCGCATCCTGCCCGATGGCACCGACGTCGACGTATTCAACGGATGTGTGTGTGAGTTTCTTAGGATTGTAGAGCGCGGCGAGACGATCGAGTCGATCGTCGGGAACCTTGGCCACTCCGATGTGGGCTTCGCGGGGGTTGGCATGAGCCTGGGAAGACAGATGTGCCTTGGTCAGGATCTGAAACAGCGATGTCTTGCCTACCTGGGGCAGGCCAATGATTCCGGTTTTCATAAGTAGCTCTTACGCTTTTGTTCTGGGCCTCAGGCCAATGCTGCGCCGAAAGGAGGACAGGAATGACAGGGCGCCCCGGCTTGCATGAGATAACCTCTCAGAATAAACGATGACACGAGAAATGCCCAACTGGCGTGCGGGGTGTGAGCGAACTCCTGCGGACAATAGAGACTTGAAATTGCGAAGCCCACTTTCGTGGAGATGCTCTGTCATCCCATTGGCACTTTGGCTCACCCCTAGCTGCTTCTATGCGATAACTTTTTATCAGATCCGTCCACTGATTGCGCCTAAACTGTCAGGGCGCTTCTAATGCGCTGACTGGGATCGTGTGAGGGGCTGATTTTACAATTCGTTTGGACGCGCAAGCATGAAGAAACTTTCCTTTGGTGTGCGCCTCACAGTCTGGTACGCCCTAATTTTCGCCCTGGCGGAACTTGTTTTTTGCGTCGGCAGTTATCTGATCCTCCGCCACAACGTTTACGACGTTGTTGACGACGGCCTGGAACACCGCATCAATGATCTGAGGGCGTTTCTCGAGGAACAGAAAAATGACAGTACCGTCGCCGAGTTGCGGCAAGAGGTCACGGCGCACTTCGCCATCACGCATTCCGGTGATTTTCTTCAGTTGAATCTGGAGACAGGCGAGCTGATTTATCGCTCGGCAATTCTGGAATCCCAAGCCTCGATCTTTGTCCCACTGGATGAGATCAAGCGTCCCATCTTCAGAAGCAGGCGAGCCGATGGCCGCCCGGTGCGCTTCACTTTTCAAAGGCTAACGGCGAATGGACTTGTATTCATCGTTGAAATGGGGACGCGTGCGGATGCGGCAGTACAAGCCCTCGCTTCGTACCGATTATTCCTGATGATCTTCACTCCGTTGCTCTTTCTGATTGCCACGGTAGTGGGCTACTGGATCAATCGGAAGGCTCTCGCGCCCGGCGATGAGAGTCAGAATGAGCACATCGCGACCGAGTCCGTCGTGCGCTGATCTATCTCGATCCGATGGGCGATGTTGTCGGTCTCCGTATTCAAAATCTCACCTGCTGCCGTACAATAGAAAAGCCTTCTCGAAGCCGGGATGGCGGAACTGGCAGACGCAGCGGACTCAAAAGCGGATGC
>AR_comb_assmDRAFT_10047935_pt1 | contig 13250 bp, 12 predicted proteins | sample ArasoioldDNA_FD_10543 | JGI IMG/M metagenome (IMG submission 10543) | reverse complement strand
ATGATGGTCGTGAAGATGGAGGAAGGTCTCAGCCGAACGGCCGCGTCCGCCTACGCCTGGAGTCACACCGCCGCGCCGATGCTCGCGGGCACGCTGATCACCGCGGTCGGGTTCCTGCCGAACGGCTTCGCCGCGTCCACCGCCGGCGAGTACACGCGCAACATGTTCTGGATCGTGGGGACTGCCCTGCTCGCGTCCTGGGTGGTGGCTGTCGTCTTCACACCGCTTCTCGGCGTCAAGCTGTTGCCTGAGGTGAAACACGTGGGGACGGCGCTCTATGACACACCGCGCTACAACCGGTTCCGGCAACTCCTCGGCCGTGTCATTTCCGAGAAGTGGATCGTTGCCGGCGCGGTCGTGGTGCTGTTCGCCCTTGCTGGCGGCGGCATGGCGCTGTTGCAGAAGCAGTTCTTCCCCAGCTCCGACCGGCCAGAAGTTCTCGTGGAGGTGCAGATGCCGTACGGCACCTCGATCCAGGAGACCAGTGCCGCGGCGGCGAAGGTCGAGCGCTGGCTGGCCAGGCAGAAGGAAGCGAAGATCGTCACCGCGTACATCGGAGAAGGTGCGCCGCGGTTCTTCCTGTCGCTGTCCCCGGAGCTGCCGGATCCGTCGTTCGCGAAGATCGTGGTGCGCACCGCCGACCAGCACGAGCGGGAGGCCCTGAAACTCCGGCTCCGGCAAGCCGTCGCCGACGGGCTGGCGCCCGAAGCCCGCGTCCGAGCCACTCAACTGCTGTTCGGGCCACCGTCGCCGTACCCGGTCGCGTACCGGGTCAGCGGCCCAGACCCCGATCGGCTGCGCGCGATCGCAGCCCAGGTGGAAGGCGTGATGAACGCCAGCCCCATGATGCGGACGGTCAACTCCGACTGGGGCGTCCGGGTGCCGACCCTGCACCTCACCTTGAATCAAGACCGGCTGCAGGCGATCGGCTTGAGCTCAGAAGCGGTCTCTCAGCAACTTCAGTTCCTGCTGACCGGCGTCCCGCTCACCACCGTGCGCGAGGACATCCGAACCGTCCAGCTCGTTGCGCGCTCGTCCGGAACGACTCGGCTGAACCCCGCAACGATCTCCGACTTCAGCTTGGTCACCGCGCAGGGCAAGCGGATTCCGCTCTCACAAGTCGGGACGCTCAAGGTCCGGATGGAAGAACCAATCATGCGGCGGCGCGACCGAGTGCCGACCATCACCGTGCGCGGCGACATCGCCGAAGGCCTGCAACCGCCCGACGTGTCAGCGGCCGTCACCAAGCAGCTCGCCCCCATCACGAAGGCGTTGCCCAGCGGCTACCGCATTGATCAGGGTGGGGCCATCGAGGAATCCGGCAAGGCGACGGCGTCGCTGCTGCCCATCTTCCCGGTGATGATCGCCCTGATGCTGTTGATCATCATCGTGCAGGTCCGCTCGATCCCCGCCATGGTGATGGTCTTCCTCACCGGCCCACTTGGGCTCATCGGCGTCGTGCCGACCCTGATGCTGTTCCACCAGCCATTCGGCTTCAACACGTTGGTCGGACTGATCGCCTTGTCGGGGATCCTGATGCGCAACACGTTGATCCTGATCGGGACGATCCGGAACAACGAGAGTCTCGGTCTGGATCCGTACGCGGCCGTGGTCGAGGCGACCGTGCAACGCTCGCGACCGGTGGTCTTGACGGCCCTGGCCGCGGTGCTGGCCTTCATCCCCTTGACCCATTCGGTGTTCTGGGGAACCCTCGCCTACACGCTGATCGGCGGCACGATCGCGGGGACCGTCCTGACGCTCGTGTTCCTGCCGGCCATGTACGCGATCTGGTTCAAGATCGAGCCGACTAGGACGAGTGGCCCACGCGTCGCGACCTTGCCCTGAGGTCCGTTGCCGACTTCCTGAGGGCGAGGACGCTGGGATACGGATCTGTCGTACCTCGGCGGCATCATCCGAGAATCGCCCCCACACACCAACGGAACCGTCTTCGCGACGGCTGGTATCGACACCACCAATGTGGAATTCCCGGAACTCGGAATCCGGTTTTCGCCTGCGTCCAGCGCCAGGGCGATCTGATAATCCAGCACCGACCACAATGTGGACTACTCCGTGACCGGATCGTTCACCTCACGAATAATCACGACGTCAAATTCGCCGGCCAGGGATTGGTGGGTGAACTCGACAGTCCGTTGTGTCCCGTCGCGGCTCACGATGGTGTTTCTGAGCGCTCCCGGTTGAAGGAGAGCGCCGTCGGGGACGACGATTTTCAGATCGATTGAGGTCCGCCCGAGAATCTCGGACCGGGCATAGCCCGTCAGTTCGCAGAAGGAATCGCTGACCTCGAGGTATTCGCCCGTCAGTCGATCGCACAGCACGACGCCATCGAACGAACCGTGCAGGATGGCGTCAAGAACGGCCGCGGAAATCACGGCGGGATCGCCCGTGGGGGCGTCTGCACAGTTGGCATCGCCTTCGCGTACGAGTCGCGCCCTTTCGCGCCAGGTGAGAACCAACGGATTCGCCGATCTTGCCGAGCCAGTGAGAGGCACAGACCAACCGCCTTGAGGCTGGAAGGTCGCATCGTGCGGAGACGTGCCTGCGCGTCTGGCCCACGCAAGGACCGCGTCATGAGTCATGGGTTCTGAGAGCAGATGGCCCTGGACGAATTCGACCCCGAGCGCCATCAATTGGTCTAGATCGGAAGCAGAATCGACGCCCTCGACGACCAGCGAAAAATCAAGCTCGTGAAGGGTCGTGATGATCCTTTCCAAGAGGATTCGTTGCCGCGGATCGCTGAGGGAGGCAGCCATCGATCGGTCGATCTTGATGGTGTCGACCGGAGCATGGAACAACGACCCCAGTGCGGCGTATCCGGTCCCAAAGTCATCTATCGCCAGCGATATCCCGGCTTCCCTCAGGCGCTCCGTGACCGCCCGGTGCGCCGGTGTCCATGCATCCAGTCCCCGCTCGGTGATCTCCACCATGACATCAATCCCGGAGTCACGGGATCTCTCAACCACCGAATCTAGAGCCGCCCCCCAGTGATGAAGTTGGCTCGCTTCGAGGTTGATGGTGAACCCCCGCCCAGCTCTCGCCGGTCCGGCAAGCTCCCGGACGTCCGCGATGGTGGCGAAGGCGTGATCAAGGACCTGTCGCGTGAGCTCGTCCAGCAAGCCATGGCGACGAGCGACATTCACAATCCGGATGGGATCGACGGCCAATTCGCCTGGGGCATCGCACCGAGCCAATGCCTCCCACCACGCTACGTGATGATTGCCACCGAGATCGCATATGGGCTGGTAAGCCACCGTTATGCCGTCGCACTCCAGCGCGGTCCTGATGACGTCGGCGATTTGGCCTGACACGATGCCGACTCCTCGCCTGTACTCGCGAACTCCGAGTCACAGTACCGGTCGAGCTCGACCCAGATGGGCACTACCCTGAGGGCATGGCCAGCTCCCCCGATACGGCGCCCACGACCCGTTTGCTCCAGGCAATTCGGGATCTCGCCATCGCCGGCCATCTCGCTGACGTCCAGACCATTGTTCGCAGGGCAGCGCGCGAAATTGCCGACTGCGACGGCGCCACGTTTGTTCTGATGGACGGCGGACTCTGCTACTACGCCGATGAGGATGCCGTAGCGCCACTGTGGAAGGGCAGCCGTTTTCCGCTGGAAACATGCATCTCGGGATGGGCCATGCTCAACAATACTCACGCGGTTATCCCCGACATCTATGTGGACGGCCGCATCCCGCACGAGGCGTACCGGCCCACCTTCGTCAAGAGCCTCGTGATGATGCCCATGCGCACGCTCGAGCCCATCGGCGCCATTGGTGTCTACTGGGCGACGCACCACGAGGCGACCGAGCAGGAGATCGCCCTGCTCTCCGGCCTTGCCGATGCTGCGTCGATCGCGCTGGAGAAGGTCAACATCGCTGATGAGTTGGCCGCGGAAGTCGCCGTGGCGAAACATGACGCCCGAGTCGACGAACTGACCGGTCTGCTCAATCGTCGCGGATTCTTCGGCGAGGTGCAGGCAGCATTGGCGAATGGGGCGTCCGGGTGGGTGGCATACATCGACCTGGATGGGCTCAAGCAGGTCAATGACGAGCACGGGCACGCTGCGGGCGACCGGCTTCTGGCCGAGGTTGCCGCCGACCTTCGCAAGATGGTTCGGCGCGACGATTCGGTGGCCCGGTTCGGCGGCGATGAGTTCGTGGTGTTCGGCGCAGGGGGGCCCGAAGAGTCGCTCGCCAAGCGGATCGGCGCGGCCCTGCGCGGACGGGGCAGCGTCGGAATCGCGCCGGTGAAATCGGTGGCCGACTTCGAGTACGCCCTACTCCAGGCAGATGCGCATATGTACGAATCCAAGCGGGCGCGGGTTCTCTCGAACGTCCGGTAAGCGTCACGGCGCCCGCTAGTCTTGCCGTTCTAGGGGGTTCCCAGGCAATGCACCGTCTTCAACGCGCCGTCGGGCTCTGCATTCTCGGTGTTTCGATGCTGACTGCTGCGGCGATCTGGTTTGGCATAGCCGAAAACAACCAGAACCTTGTGACGACGGCGCGCGATGGTAGCGCCTTTGGGCTGTGGCACTTCTTTTACAACACTGACCCGCCGAATGCGCGGATCATCGCGATCGCTCTGCTGTTCGCGATGTGCTTTGCTTCGGGCGTCGCCTCGCTCGAGCATTGGATTCTCACCCGGTCGCGGCGCTCGCACGATCCCCAGGTGATGCCACTGGCCCCCAAACTTGTCATGGCCGCGACCCGCGGACAGTTTGCTGGGCCGATCACGGTGACCGTTCTCATCCCGGCCCACAATGAAGCGGCCCGCCTCTCAGCGACGCTGACGTCCCTGGCTGGCCAGTCGGCGCCACCGGACAGGATCATCGTGGTGGCTGACAACTGTACGGATGCAACGGTCGACATCGGCCGTGCCGCGGGCGTCGAGGTTGTCGAGTCAGTCGGAAACAGGGACAAGAAGGCCGGAGCGCTGAACCAGGTGCTAAAGCAGGTTGTCCCTGAACAAAGCGACAACGACCTCGTCATGATCATGGACGCGGACACGACCCTGGATGAAGGCTTCCTTGAGGTCGCGCGGCGACGGTTCACCGATGACCGTGCGCTAATGGCGGTGGGGGGTCTCTTCTATGGCGAGGACGGCGGCGGCGTGATCGGTCAGTTCCAGCGCAACGAATACCTCCGTTATTCACGCGACCTCAGGCGCCGGCGGGGCAAAGTGTTTGTTCTGACCGGAACCGCATCACTGTTTCGCCCACGGGCCCTGCGAACGGTGGCCGAGCTGCGTGGAAAGACGCTTCCGGGGCCTCCGGGCGAGGTCTACGACACCTTCGCGCTGACGGAGGACAACGAACTCACTCTCGCCTTGAAGAGTTTGGGCGGGCTGATGATCTCGCCCTCGGAGTGCACGGTTGTCACGGAGGTCATGCCGACGTGGCGCACGTTGTGGAACCAACGCCTGCGCTGGCAGCGCGGTGCCTTGGAGAATCTGGGTACGTACGGCCTCACCTTCCCGACCTTGAGGTACTGGACGCAGCAACTCGGAATCAGTTACGGCGTGATCGCCTTTGCGGCCTACTTCCTGCTCATGGTCGCGATGGTGATCACGTTCAACAACTGGATCTGGTACCCGTTCTGGCTCAGCGTGGGCGGACTGTTTGTGATGGAGCGGCTTGTCACCGTCTGGCGCGGTGGGTGGCGGGCTCGGGTCCTGGCCGCATCGCTTTTCCCGGAACTCGCCTACGCGATGTTCCTGAACGCTGTTTACGTGCGAGGGGTTCTCGACATCGCTTTTGGAAAGCGCGCTCAGTGGGGCGGGCACAACCCACCGGTTGACGATCCGTTGGCGGTTCCGTCCTGATGCTGCCCTTGATGAACTCGGCTCCGCCGGAGGTGGCCTCCCATCCGATGATTCTGGACGTGCTGGCTGCCTTCGTGGCGATCAACACCTTGATGTACATGTGTCTCGCCATCGTGAAAATGCTGCCCCAACTCCATCTGCCCAAGTTCCTGAGGCGGCCCTACTCGCGCGCCGAGACTCGCAGCATTTTCCCCGACAGAGCCCCCTGAGCGCCGCGCGTGGACTGCGACGAGGTCGCCACTGCGCTTGTACCTGGAAGCCGGGATCCCGTAGCCGTGCAGACAACATTCAGCCGGGCCGCCTGTGCGTTAGGCCGCAGCAGCAGAAGCCAGACATCATAGGTCGGGGCGCGCTTCGGCCGTCTATGTCCGCACTGGTGGTGGCATGGTGGTGACACCGCGAAGTCGGCTTGGCGAGGGATGCGCCGACCGTTCGGAGGGATGCAGGGATGCCGCGCTCAGGATGGAGTTCCAATGGTGCGTGACTGGTTGAAGCACGCGTTGTGGGACGTGGACCAGCCTGACTCGCTAGAACCTGAGTTCGTCGTGCGTCGCCGTCGAGTGGTCACCGCGGTTGTTGTCGTTGTCGGGGCGATCGTCCTAGGAGTGTCGCTTCGGATCGAACCGGGCAGCGTCTGGTTCTACCCTGCCACCGTCGCGCTGGCCTCGGTGTGGACATTGGGAGCATTCGCCTCGGGACCGCTACATCTAGGTCGAATCGCTGGGTCGACCCAACTGAGGCGTCCAATGGTCTCGTCCGTGGTCATCGGACTCGGTCTCGCGGCGGTGTTCGTGCTTGGTGCATTCGCCGTGCGACAGGTCCCGTTCCTGGAGTCCCAGGTCAGTGCCGTTCTCGAGCATGCCGACCGAGGGTCCGTGCCCCTTCTCGTGCTGATCGCGGCAGTCAACGGAGTCGCCGAGGAGCTGTTCTTTCGGGGCGCCGCTTATGCGTCCATTCCGCGGCACGCGGTCCCTATCACCACAGTCGCGTACGGGTTGGCCACGTTTGCGACGGGCAACGTCATGCTGGCTTTCGCTGCCTTGTTCCTTGGAACTGTCGTCGGGCTGGAACGGCGAGCATCTGGTGGGATCTTGGCGCCTATCCTGACGCATGTGACCTGGGCAGTGGCGATGCTTCTCGCGTTGCCACTGCTTTTTGGCTGACGGCTCAGCCTTGGGACTCGTCCAGTGCGCGTCGAACAGAATCGGCGTACGAGATCGGCTCGCCGGGCACCAAGTCGCGGATTGCGGAATCGGTGACCACGACCTCGGTACCCATGGAATCGATCAGGTTGCGTCCTGTGGTGACATCGATGTCGGTCACCAATGCCAGCCAGTACGACGACAACCGCGGTGTCAGGACCGGCACGCGGATTATCGGCACTCGAGATCCCCTCGATATTTCTGCCGCCACCTGGAGCATTTCCAGGTAGGTCAACTGCTCGGCTCCGCCGATCTCGAACACGCGGCCACGAGCATCAGGATGGTTGATCACACCAGCGATGTACCGGACGACGTCGTCGAGCGCGATGGGCTGGGTCCGCGTTGACACCCATCGCGGCACCACCATTGCGGGAAGGTTCTTGACCAGTTGGCGCGTGAGCTCCCACGAGATGCCACCGCTGCCGACCACGATCGCGGCGCGTAAGACGGTGACCGGAACGCCTGCCTCGCCAAGGATGTGCTCTACCTCGCGGCGCGAGCGCAGGTGGGGAGAGAGCGTGTCGTCGTCGGCACCGAGTCCCCCGAGGTAGACGATTTGGCGGACGCCGGCCAGCGCTGCCGCCTTCCCGAAAGCGCGAGCTGCTGCAGCGTCCCGCCGCTCGAAGTCCGGGTGGTCGAGGGCGTGAATCAGGTAGACAGCGACATCGATACCGGCCAGCGCATCCGGCAGCGTCGAGGGGTCGTCGACGTCGCCGCCGACCACGCCTTCGGCACCGCCTTTGTAGCGACCGGGGTTCCGCGTCATCGCACGGACCGTCAGGCCCTGCTCAATCAAGCGCGGAACCAGTCGCTTACCCACGAAGCCGGTTGCACCTGTCACGAGGACGGTCGTTTGGCGCATCATCTGACCATCATGACCTGCACTGCTGGAACAGCGCAGTGGTGGCGGCGTTCGTGAATTGCTCATCGGTACTGGGTGGCCCGACATCGCCAGTACTCGTTGCGCAGCTTCTTAGACCTCATCAACGTGTTGGTGCGACGATCTTGTAAGCCGAGGGCAACACCCGCCACGTCTGTTCCTCGCGGGCTCCACTGATTTCGCCGTCTGCGCTCACCGAGAACCGCTCGCCGCGTATGGAGATGACCTTCGCCCTGCGGGTGATGACGTCCGTTCGGGATGGGTGACTGCGGTTCCTTACCCCCCACGCATAGGCGAGTCGGGCAAAGGGCCCCGCCGCAAATGAGACCATCACGTCGGCGTAGCCGTCGCCAGGATCGGCATCAGGGGTCAGTTCGGCGCCGCCGCCGACACTGCTGCCATTGCCTATCGCCACCATGAGGAGTCGCTGGTTGGGCCGAGCGATTACTTCTCCGTCTACTTCGACGGTGACCTGTGCGCGAGGGGGGTTGATGGCCGTTATCGCCGCGCCGATCGGGTATCCAAGGATCCCCAAGCCCGCTGGAGCGAGTCGCGCCTTCCATTTCGCAGCGGTCTTACTGGCCTGGACACTTGCGCCAGCGTGAACACTGTTGACCACTACCTCGCCGTTCTCTGCGACGATGAGGTCGACTGGTCGCGGCGCACCCGACAGAATCGCTTGGGCCGCCGCCTCGGGGTCTATGGGCACGTTCAGAGCCCGAGCGAAGTCATTGCCGGTACCCAAGGGAATCAGGGCAACTGTTCGCCCTGCTAGGTCGTCTTTCGCGTACAGAGCGGCGATCACAGCATGCAAGCTCCCGTCGCCACCCGCAACGACGATCATGCGATCCCCGGCACGATCAAGTATCCGATGGAGTTCACCAGGCTCTTGGGAAGCCGCAACCTCGACCTCGCAACCTGAGCGCAGTACGGCGAGCGCGCGGTCGACCGTGTCGCGATCGGAAGTGCCAGCATCCTTGTTGGTGATGATGAGGATCGGCGCCACCCGAGTGACCCTAGAGCAAATCCCGCCGGACCTGTCCGAGCGCGTGCACTCCCAAGCTGAGGAGTCGGCCGTTCGACTTAAGGACGATTCATTTCTTCGACCTCTTTGTCGATTTCCTCCTGCCACTGCTTGTCCTTGGCCTCAGCCTTCTCAGCGGCACCGTCGGCCTGAAGCGAGTCATCACCGATCGCCTCGCCGAACTTCTCTTTTGCGGCACCCTTGAATTCTTCGGCCTTGTTTCGAATAGTTTCGCCACCCATTGCGAGTGCCTCCTTGGAGTTCGAGCTGTGAGTATTCGGAATACCCATACAATCCGGGCGCCATGCGGCGGGTGGCCAGGGTCGGGGCCAAACGGACGGCCTTTCGCTTTCCAGTCAGCGGTTCACTGAGTTCCTAGCGATACCAGTGCTCGAGGCGAGCGCTGTTGGCTCAGTCGATTCGTGACATGGCGGTGGCATCGCCGAAGCGACGTTCGACTCGCCTATTTCCCGACGAGGCCACTCAGCAGGTCGGGCGGCACGACTTCGACCACGGACACGTGGAGTATCGGTTCTTGGTCGGGCTTTTGAGGCGTCTTCCCGTCAGCGCCGCCACTCGCGGGTGGCTGGCGATCGACCGGAGGCTTCGCCATTGGTGGGGCGGCGACCGGAGGTTTAGTCGGTTTCGACGTTGCCGAGCCTTTGCAGCCCGCAGAGCGATTCAGGAGGATGGAAACTCGTGCGACTCCCGCATCTGTGGGTCCAACCGGCGGCACGTTCCCTGGCACGGCTAGGTCGGGGCAGTGGTCGCCGTCGAGGTCACCGGCCATCAAGTCTTCCGGAAAACCTGTGACGCCTTGCTGGCCTGTGAGGGTGAAGTTGCCGTGCCCATCGCCTTCGAAGATGACAAGAGTGCTTGAGATCATCTGAGTGATCACCATGTCCAGGTGACCGTCACGGTTGAAGTCGACAAGCTGCTGACCCTCGGACCCGTCGACTGTTCTGATGTTCAGCGGTTCGAATGAATCGGGTCCGCCCAAATGCATTCGCCGTTCTGGGGCGAATCGTCCGCCGCCGCGGCCGTAGAGAATCGAAGCGTCGTTTCCAATCAGAGCGTTGAGGATGACCAGGTCGCCCTTGCCGTCCTCGTTGATGTCGACGTAGCGGACATTTTCGGACAAGACACCGATCGGATAGGTGTCGGCTGGTCGGAAGGTTCCGTCGCCGTTGCCGACGAGGATCTTGACCGAGCCATGCAGCAGGTCACGCGCCGCGTTCGGGCCCACCGTTAATTTGCCGAGCGATGGGATCGCCTCGGTCACGGCCAAATCCGGCACAGCGTCGCCGTTGAAGTCAGCGACTACAAGGGCCTGGGCCAGCGTCGGCCCGCGAGGTGAAGGCGCTGCACGGAAGGTGCCATCTCCGTTGCCCAGCAGGATCGTGATGTGGTTCCCGAAGTAGGCCACCGTGGCGATGTCGAGATGACCGTCGTGGTCGAGATCTGCGACTTGGAATTGCTGGGTCCACACTCCTCGGAGTGGAAACTGACCACTGACCCGGAACGAGCCGTCACGTTTGCCCAGCATCACTGTCAGCCGGCGGGTCGTGTAGCCACCAGAGAGAATGTCTGGAACTCCGTCACCATTGAAGTCAGCAACCTGGACGGCTGAGGCGTCGGTGTCGTGATTGTTGAGAACATGGCGTTTCGAGAACTTGCCGCCACCGACGCCGTACAGGACGACGGGTCCGCCGACGATGTTGGCGAGGACCAAGTCGGCATATTTGTCCGCCTTCCCATCCCGATACAGATGCGTGATTGCACCCGGGCTGGCGGTGCCGTTGTAGGTGACCGTCGCGGACGGATAGTTCTGTGCGGGGGAGAACACGATGTCGTTCCCGCCTGCTGTCGCCGGTGCTCCCATCGCGGCCTGCGAGCCCAACATCAAAAGGGGCGTCAGTAGCAGGATCGCTCGTCGCCTCAGGTGGTTGAGGTGCAACGCGGCACCGCTCGGACCGATCGGTTGGTCTTGGTTGCGGAAGTCGCCACTCGCCGTCCGTGGCTGCCAGTAAGTGTCCATGCTGGCGCGAGACTAACTCGGAAGCCGCATCCGGATGTTGTTCTGGGATGACATCTACTTGTGATTTCATGACAAGCGTGTCGCTCACCTCCGGAGGGTCCTCGCTGCGGGCCTGGGTGCTGAATGGACTTCCGGAACTCATCGAGCTGCACGGGGGTGACCCGGATGCGTTCGAGCAAGAGTTTCTTCTACCGCTGCATCGCATCGATCTTGGCCAAGAACTCATCGCCGCTCAACCCTTCGTCCAGTTGCTTGAGAGATGTGCCCATGACTTCGACTGTCCTGACTTTGGCTACCGCGTAGGTCTTGCGCAAGGGAAGGAGCCCCTGGGTCCGATCACAGTCGCCGTCCTTCAGTCTGCGACCGTGCAAGACGCATACGAGTCCGGCATTCGTTACCTCAATCTGCTCAATCCTGCGCTTGGCATATCAATTGCCGAAGCCGACGAGAGCCTTCGCACTGACTACTCACTTGAAGGTCTTGGCGCGGGGGAGACCCGGCAGTTCCAGGAATGGATTGTGGCGATCGCAGTCAAGGTCCTCGCGTTACTTGCCGGCCCAGATGCTCAGTTCCACGAGATCCGCTTTGCGCACCGACCACTCTTACCTGCCAGCCACTACGAGCAGGCGTTCAACTGTCCCGTCAGTTTCGGCAGCAACGGCTACGGCATCGACTACCGAAGCTCAGACATGGCCCGCCGCTTGAACAGCAACAATCCGGAACTCCGCGCGCTGCTCACGGGGTATCTCGACCGGATCATCGCCTCGTCGGAGACCGGACTCCAACACCAGATCAGTGCCCTCATCCGTGAACTCCTGCCCACGGGCGGCTGCTCACTTGCCGTGATCGCTGAGCACCAATTCATCAGCGTCCGCACTCTCCAGCGGCGTCTTCGCGCTGAGGGCTTGTTGTTCGAGCAACTAGTCGACGATGTACGACGCGAGCAGGCGACCACCCTGCTCGGCGACTCAAAACTCCAGATATCGGATGTTGCTGGCCTCCTCGGCTACGTCGAGCAGAGCTCGTTCTCCCATGCATTCCGTCGCTGGACCGGCACCTCTCCACGCGCTTGGCGGTCAGGGAACTAATAGCGGACCTTGGCGTTGAGCCGCGATGGGAGTGGACCTCAGGTCGCGTTGTGCGGACGTTCCAACGCAACTGGCGCCGCTGGCTCAGCTGGTTGGTGGCATGGTGGCGGCATCCAACATGAGGCGGCCCTTTGGGCATGGCATCGCCCCCGGGTCCAGATCGGGTGGCTGGCATGATTGCCGCGGTGAAGCGGGAACTAGGCGCAAGGCTCGACATCGAGATCACGGAACCGACCGTCCTCGAGTTTCAGATTGCAGTTGCCCCGCATCCTGGTGCCGAGGTTTCCGAGTCCATGTCGTTCCTGTTGGACGGCTCGCCTGTGCCACTACGAGAAGTGACCGGCATGCACGGAACCCGGATTCACAAGGTCGAAGTTCCTGAAGGCAATCTCAAAGTCAGTTACGCGGCAACGGTCATCGGACACACGTTCCCCGCCCCGGTGGAGGAGCACGACCTGTCGATTTACCTTCGGCCAAGCCGATACTCCGAATCCGACAAGTTCCGCGGTTTCGCCGCCAGCGAGTTTGGGCAATATGCCGATTCGGCAACGCTTCTGGAGAAGGTTTCGTCGTGGGTGGGTAGGCACCTTGATTACGTGCCGGGCTCCAGTGATCCCATTGATGGTGCGGTTGAAACGTTGCTCTCGGGTCGCGGTGTCTGTCGTGACTATGTTCATCTGGTCGTCGCATTGCTGCGGGCCGTGAACGTTCCAGCCCGTCTGGTTGCGGTCTACGCGCCGGGGTGCAGTCCCATGGACTTTCACGCGGTGGCCGAGGCTTTCGTGGACGATCAATGGCGGGTGGTCGATGCGACCTTGCTGGCTCCGCGGCAGACGCTCGTACGTATCGCAACCGGGCGCGATGCATCCGACACGGCCTTTCTCACCAACTACAACGGTCAGATCACTCTGAACAACATGGAAGTCATGGCTGCAGTCGATGGAGGACTCCCGAACGATTCGATCGACGAGGTCGTGTCGATCAGTTAGTGACGGGAAGCTGGCTCGGCCTCAACCGCCGAGGCCGCGACCGATCGGCGTCGCATTGCCTGCTCGTCGGCGGCCCACGGGGCGAACCGTCCTGCGCAATTTTCCTTGTGGCCAGGGTCGGGGTCGACTCCCCCAAGCGCTTCGCCGCTGCGCGGCTCGAGCAGGGGGGACCCCCAGACGACTTCGCC
>AR_comb_assmDRAFT_10204106_pt1 | contig 13256 bp, 13 predicted proteins | sample ArasoioldDNA_FD_10543 | JGI IMG/M metagenome (IMG submission 10543) | reverse complement strand
CCTCGGCGCGATGCTGCTCTCGCCGACCGCGGTCGGCACGGTCAGCGAGATCCTCGCCGCCTCCGACTTCTACCGCGAGAGCCACGCGAAGATCTTCCGGGCGGCCCTCGGGCTCTGGGGAAAGGGCGAGCCCGTGGACGCGATCACGCTCGCCAACGAGCTCGACGAGCGCAGCGAGCTCGAGGTGGTGGGCGGGCAGGCGAAGGTGGCCGAGCTCGCGGCGCTCGTCCCCTCGACCTCCAACGTCGAGCACTACGCGCGCATCGTCAAGGAGATGGCGACGCTCCGTGGCCTCGTCCGCGCCGGCCAGGAGATCACCCGGCTCGGCCAGGACCGCCCGGGCGAGGTGCCGGACCTCGTCGACCGCGCGGAGCAGATCGTCTTCGAGCTCGGCCAGCAGCGGGTCACGAGCGACTTCGCGCACATCGAGACGCTCCTCAAGGAGAGCTTCGAGCGGATCACGCAGCTGTACGAGGCCGGCTCGGAGATCACGGGCATCCCGAGCGGCTTCCGCGAGCTGGATCTCCTGACGTCCGGCTTCCAGCCGGGGAACCTCGTGATCCTCGCGGCCCGGCCGTCGATGGGGAAGTCGGCGCTCGGCCTCTGCATCGCGGCGAACCTCGGCGTGCGGCACGACGTCCCGGTCGCGCTCTTCACGCTCGAGATGTCGAAGGCCGAGGTGACCCAGCGGATGATGTGCAGCGAGGCGAAGGTCGAGTCCCAGCGCCTGCGGAGCGGCCGCCTCGCCCCGGACGACTGGCCCCGGCTCACGACGGCCTGCGACCGGCTCATGAAGGCCCCCATTTACGTGGACGACACCGGCTCGACGACGATCATGGAGCTGCGCTCGAAGGCACGGCGACTGAAGTCGCGAGAGCCGAACCTCGGCCTCATCCTCGTCGACTACCTCCAGCTCATGACCTCGGGTTCGACGGTCGAGAATCGCGTCCAGGAGGTCTCCCAGATTTCGCGGGCGCTGAAGGTGCTCGCGCGCGACCTCGACGTCCCCATCGTCGCCATGTCGCAGCTCTCGCGGGCGGTCGAGCAGCGGCACGACAAGCGGCCGATCCTCTCCGACCTGCGCGAGAGCGGGAGCCTCGAGCAGGACTCTGACCTGGTCGCGTTCGTCTACCGCGACGAGTATTACCTCGGCGAGGAGTCGGACCAGCAGGGGATCGCGGAGATCCACCTGTCCAAGCACCGGAACGGGCCGACCGGCACGGTGAAGCTCTCGTTCCTGCGCCGCTACGCCAAGTTCGCCGATCTGGCTGCCGCCTAGCGGCGGACAGGAGCCCGCCGGCGACCCGATGGCAGCGGCCATCTAGGCTGGCCGGGTGACCCTGGCCGCCGGAGCGCCGGTGCCCTCGAGCAGCCGCACCATCACTGGCTACTACACGCTCGCGGGGCTCTACACGCTCTCGGCAGCTGCGATCTGGGGCGTCAACACGCTCTTTCTCCTCGACGCGGGGCTCAGCTTCTTCGAGGTCTTTCTCGCGAACGCCGCCTACTCGCTCGGGACGGTCCTGTTCGAGGTGCCGACCGGCGTGATCGCGGACACGCTGGGGCGGAGGGTCTCGTTCCTCTCGAGCGTCGCGACACTCGCAGCCTCGACGCTCGTGTACGTCGCCCTGGCGCAGGTCGATGCCGGCGTGGTGGCGTTCGCCGCGGCCTCGATCCTGATGGCGGTCGGGTTCACGTTCTACTCGGGCGCGATGGAGGCGTGGCTCGTCGACGCCCTCGCGGCCGTGGGCTACGAGGGGCTGCTCGACCGGGTGTTCGCGCGCGCGCAGCAGGTGACGGGCGCGGCGATGCTCGTGGGCACCGTCGGCGGGGGGCTGCTCGGGCAGATCGACCTCAGCCTGCCCTACCTCGTCCGCTCGGTGCTGCTCGTGGCCGTCTTCGGCGTCGCGTTCGTGGTGATGCACGACGTCGGCTTCACTCCCCGCCGGGTGCCGGTCCGCGAGCTCCCGCACGCGGTCGTCGCCAACGCGCGCGCAGGCGTCACGTTCGGCTGGGCCCAGCGCCCGATCAGGCTGCTCATGCTCGCCGCGTTCCTGGAGATGGGGTTCTTCATGTGGGGGTTCTACGCCTCGCAGCCGTACCTGCTCGAGCTGCTGGACAGCGACGCCGTCTGGATCGCGGGCGTCGTGACCGCGGGGATCGCGCTCTCGACGATCGCCGGGAACCAGCTCGTGCAGATCGCGTCGCGGTACTGCGGCAGGCGCACGACGATGCTGCTCGCCGCCGGGTCGGCGCAGACCGTCGCGGCCGTCGTGGTCGGGCTCGCGGGGTCGTTCTGGGTCGCGCTCCCGGCCCTGCTCGTCCTCACCGCCGGCCTCGGGGTCGTCGGGCCCGTCCGGCAGGCGTACCTCCACCAGTTGATCCCGTCGGAGCAGCGCGCGACGGTCATCTCCTTCGACTCGATGGTCTCGGGCGCGGGAGGCGTCGGCGGCCAGGTCGGGCTCGGCGCGCTCAGCGAGGCCCGGTCTGTGGGGACGGCGTTCGTCGTCGGCGGGCTCGCGACGGCCGCGGCCGTGCCGTTGTTCGCTGCGGTGAGGCGCATCGGCGGGCCGGCCGACGAGATCGGCGGCGCCGCGGCCGGCGCGGGGTTCGGATCGGCCGCCAAGGGCCTGCCGGCGGTCTGCCAGGTCGAGGCGACGGCCGTCGACGGACGCGCGCCGCCCGCGAGCGCCGCGCCCAGCTAGGGAGTGGCCCGGAGCGTCGCGTGCAACACTCCGGGCCGTGCCCGCGACCGTCATCGTCGGAGCGCAGTGGGGCGACGAGGGCAAGGGCAAGATCGTCGACCTGCTTGCGCAAAACTCCGACCTCGTCTGCCGCTACCAGGGCGGCCCGAACGCCGGCCACACCATCGTGGTCGAGGACCAGACGTACAGGATCAGGCAGATCCCGAGCGGCATCGTGGCCGGCAAGCGGAGCGCGATCGGTGCCGGCTGCGTGGTCGACCCCGCTGTGCTGATCGGCGAGCTCGACGAGCTCGAGCTCCGAGGCCACCGCACCGAAGGGCTGCTCTTCCTTTCAGGGAACGCCCACCTCGTGATGCCCTGGCACGTCGCGCTCGACGGCGCACGCGAGCGAAAGCTGGGGCGCCTCCAGATCGGCACGACGCGCCGCGGGATCGGTCCGGCCTACGCCGACAAGGCGACCCGGATCGGTATCCGCGTCCAGGACCTGCTCGACCCCAAGATCCTGCGCCAGAAGCTCGAGCTCGCGGTCGCGGAGAAGAACGTGTGGCTCGAGCGGGTGTACGAGCTCGAGCCGTTCGACGTCGACGCGATCGTCGCCGACCACCTCCGTCATGCGGAGCGCCTGGGCCCGTACGTCGCCGACACGTCGCTCCTCGTCGACCGCGCTCTCCGGGCGAGCGAGCGCGTGCTCTTCGAGGGCGCGCAGGGGACGCTTCTCGACCTCGACCACGGCACGTACCCGTTCGTCACGTCCTCCAGCCCCATTGCCGCAGGAGCTGCGGTCAGCTTCGGCTTCGGCCCGCATCGGATCGACGAGGTCGTTGGGGTCGCCAAGGCGTACGTGACGCGGGTCGGCGAGGGCCCGTTCCCGTCCGAGATCGAGGGGCCCGACCACGCGCGCGTCCAGGAGCTCGGCCAGGAGTTCGGCACGGTGACCGGACGGCAGCGCCGGTGCGGGTGGCTCGACCTCGTCGCGCTGCGCTTCGCGGTCAGGGTGAACGGGATCACGTCGCTCGCGCTCACGAAGCTCGACGTCCTCTCGGACTTCGCGACGTTGCCCGTGTGCGTTCGCTACCGCCTCGAGGGCGGCACGGAGACGGAGGACCTCCCGGCGCACCAGAGCGACTTCCACCACTGCCGCCCGGTGTTCGAGACGCTGGCCGGCTGGCGCTGCGAGATCGGGGACTCCCTGCCGCCCGCCGCGAAGGAGTACGTCTCGTTCGTCGAGGATGCGCTGGACGTTTCCGTCGCGCTCGTCGGCACCGGGGCAGAGCGCGAGCGGGTGCTCGCGCTGTCCTGAGCTCCGCCGGCTCCGTCAGGCGCTGCGACGCATGAAGAGCTCGGTGAACGCGCAGCACCTGCCCTCGCCGTCGAAGCGGCAGAGGAAAACGTTGTGGTGCTCGCGCTCGACCACCTTCTCGCCGGCGCCGAAGTAGCGCGAGACGCCCACCCCGACAGCACTCTGGTCCGCGACCAGCCATGGGCGATAGGTGGCCGTCCAGGAGCCCGGCTCGTCGCGGTCGCCGAGCCAGGCGGCGACGATCGCTTCGCGGCCCACCAGCACGTCCTCGCCCGCGTCCCACGGGTGGTAGCGGTACTCGGCGTCCTCGCCGAACAACTCGCCGATGGCTGCAGGATCGTAGGTACGCCACGCCTCGACGTAGGCGTCCAGCCAGCGCTGGAACGCGGCCTCGTCCATGCCGTGATCCTACGACGCGCCTCGAGATGCCGCGTGGCGGCGGCACTAGACTCGCGCGGTGCGCCTTCTCCTGGTCGGATCCGGTGGGCGGGAGCATGCGCTGGCCTGGAGACTCGCGCGGGACGACGACGTGGAGCTGCACGCGGCCCCGGGCAGCCCTGGCATCGCGGGCCACGGCGAGTGCCATCCGATTCGCGCCGAGGACGGCGAGGGCTTGCTCGCGCTCGCGCACTCGCTGAACGTCGATCTCGTCGTCATCGGCCCGGAGGCGCCGCTCGTTGGCGGTGTGTCCGACGCGCTTCGCCGCGCGGGGATCGCCGTCTTTGGACCGGGCGCCGCTGCAGCCGCGATCGAGGGCTCGAAGTCCTTCGCCAAGGAGGTCATGGCATCCGCCGGCGTGGCGACCGCCGCGCAGCTCGCGATCGCCCGTCCGCCCTGCGTCGTGAAGGCCGACGGGCTCGCCGCCGGCAAGGGCGTCTTCGTCTGCCGCTCGCAAGACGAGGTCGACGTCGCGCTGCGGGCCGTCGGGAAGCTCGGTGCCGGAGTCGTCGTGGAGGAGCTGCTCGAGGGCCCGGAGCTGTCCCTGCTCGCGCTCTGCGACGGTCATGACGCGCTGGCACTGCCGCCGGCCCAGGACTTCAAGCGGGCATACGACGGCGACGAGGGCCCGAACACGGGCGGGATGGGATCGTACGCACCGGTCCCCGGGCTCGGAGAGACGCAGGTCGAAGGGCTCCTGGAGACCGTTCACCGGCCCGTTCTCGCCGAGCTCGGGCGCCGCGGCACGCCGTTCGTCGGGGTCCTCTACGCCGGCCTGATCCTTACGGCCGGCGGCCCGCGCGTGCTCGAGTTCAACTGCCGCTTCGGAGACCCCGAGACGCAGTCGCTCGTCCCTCTCCTGGGCGGCACCTTCGGCGAGGCGCTGGCAGCCGCCGCCGCGGGCGAGCTGGCCGGAGTGGCGTTGGAGCAGCTCCCCGGCGCCGCGGTCACCGTCGTTCTCGCCGCAGGCTCGTATCCGGACCAGGTCGACCGCGGGACGCCGATAGCCGGAGTCGCGCGCGCGCAGGCGCGAGGCGCGCTTGTGTTCCAGGCCGGGACCGCCCTGCACGGGGACACGCTCGTCACGAACGGGGGACGGATCCTGGGGGTGACGGGCCTGGGCGACACCGTGGCGACGGCTCGGGACGCAGCCTACGCGGCCGTCTCCGAGATCGAGGTGGAGCGAGCGCGTCACCGCACGGACATCGCGGCGGCGGCAGCTTCCGGGCGCACGTTCACGCTCGTCGGCTAGCGAGCGGCACATCGTCGCGCCGGCCACGGGGCCACCCCTTGCCTCCTCCCACTTTCGAGCCTAGTCGGGCAACGTCTCCGTGTGGGAGACGTCTGCGTGCCGGAACTGTGGCGACAGGGTCGGCAAGGCCGACGACTACAATCGTCGCGGTGATCCCCCGCTACTCCCGACCGGCAATGGCGCGCGTCTGGTCGGAGGAGGCCAAGCTGGAGCGGTGGCTCAGCGTCGAGCTCGCGGCGCTGGACGCGTGGGCGCAGGTGGGCGCCGTACCGGCGTCGGCGGTCGCGGGAATCCGGGGCCGCGCGACCGTTCCGACACCGCAGCGCGTCGCGGAGATCGAGCGCGTCACGAACCACGACGTGGCTGCGTTCGTCGACGCGGTGGCCACGGAGCTCGGGCCCGACGGGCGTTGGTTCCACTACGGCCTCACCTCGTCGGACGTGCTCGACACGGCGCTTTCCATGACGGTCCAGGAGGCGGGAAGGCTGGTCCTGGGGGGGATCGAGCGGGCGCTCGTCGCCGTTGGCGAGCGTGCCGAGGAGCACCGCGACACGCTCACGATCGGTCGTACGCACGGTGTGCATGCGGAGCCGACGACCTTCGGGCTCAAGCTCGCCGGGTGGGCGTTCGAGCTGGCACGCGATCGACGACGGGTTGCCCAGGCGGTCGACGGGCTTCGCGTCGGCAAGCTCTCCGGCGCGGTCGGCACCTACGCCTCGACGACGCCGGAGGTGGAGCGGCTCGCCTGCGAGGCGCTCGGCCTCGAGCCGGCCCCGACGTCGACCCAGGTTCTGCAGCGCGACCGGCACGCGGAGCTCCTCACCGCCCTCGCCGTGCTCGCGTCCTCGCTGGAGCGGTTCGCGCTCGAGATCCGGAATCTCGCGCGGACGGAGGTCCGCGAGGTCGAAGAGCCGTTCGCCAGTGGGCAGAAGGGCTCCTCCGCCATGCCGCACAAGCGGAACCCCATCGTCGCCGAGCGGCTCTGCGGGCTCGCCCGACTCGTGCGCGGCTACGCGGTCGCCGGGCTCGAGAACGTGGCGCTCTGGCACGAGCGGGACATCTCGCACTCGTCCGCCGAGCGGGTGATCCTGCCGGACGCGTTCCTGGCGGTCGACTACATGCTCGACCGCTTCGCATGGCTGATCGGCGGCCTCGTTATCCGCGCCGAGCGGATGCGCGCCAACCTCGAGGCCACGGGCGGGCTGTTCTTCAGCCAGCGGCTGCTGCTCGCGCTCGTCGACTCCGGTCTCGCACGCGACGAGGCGTACCGCTCCGTGCAGCGCCACGCGATGCGGGCCTGGGACGAGGGGCTCGACTTCCGCGGCCTCGCCCGGGCGGACGCGGGCATCGCGGCCCGCGTCGACCTCGACGACGTGTTCGACGTCAACGCCTTCACGCGCCACGTCGACGTCGTCTTCCACCGACTCCAGTCCCTGAGGCACGAGGAGGCAGTCCATGCTTGACGCCGTCCATGTCGCGAGCGGCAAGGTGCGGGAGATCTACGCGCTCGACGACGAGCGCCTGCTCCTGGTCGCGAGCGACCGCATCTCGACGTTCGACGTCGTCCTGCCGACGCCGGTCCCCGACAAGGGCCGGGTGCTCACGGGCCTCTCCGCGTTCTGGTTCGCGAGGACGGGGGAGATCGTCCCGAACCACGTGCTCGAGGTGCGACCGGACGGGCGGACCATGGTCTGCCGCAAGCTGGAGATGCTCCCCATCGAGTGCGTCGTGCGCGGGTACCTCGCAGGCTCCGGGTGGAAGGACTACGGCGAGACGGGCACGGTGTGCGGCCACGTCCTGCCGTCGGGTCTACGCGAGTCGGAGCGGCTTCCGGAGGCGATCTTCACGCCGGCGACGAAGGCGAGCGAGGGCCACGACGAGAACATCGACGAGGAGCAGGCTGCACGCCTCTGCGGGGCCGAGCGCTACGAGCGGGCGAAGGAGGCGTCGCTCGCCCTGTACGGGTTCGCCGCGCGCCACGCGGAGGAGCGCGGAATCATCCTCGCGGACACGAAGTTCGAGCTGGGCCTCGCGCCCGACGGCACGCTCGTCCTCGGCGACGAGGCGCTGACCCCGGACTCCTCGAGGTTCTGGCCGCTCGAGGGGTACGAGCCGGGGAAGGCGCAGCCGTCGTTCGACAAGCAGTTCGTTCGCGACTGGTGCGAGCGGACGGGCTGGGACAAGACGCCTCCCGGTCCCGAGCTTCCCGACGACGTCGTCGCCGGGACCAGGGCGCGCTACGCCGAGGCGTTCGAGCTGCTCACGGGCCTGCCGTTCGACCACTATCTCGCCGATCCCCAGGTCGTGCTCGCGTGAAGGCGGTCGTCCTCGTCCGGCCCAAGGACGGGATCCTCGACCCGCAGGGCGAGGCCGTCCAGGGCTCGCTGCAGAAGCTCGGCTTCGAGGTCGGCAGCGTGCGTATCGGGCGCGTCATCGACGTCGAGCTCGCGGCGCGTGACGAGGACGACGCCCGCCTCCAGGTCGAGAGGATGTGCTCCGAGCTCCTCGCGAACCCGCTCATCGAGAGCGTCCAGATCCGCGTGGAGCCCGAGGCATGACGGAGCGCCCCAGGGTTGCGGTCGTCGTCTTCCCGGGGTCCAACGACGATCACGATGCAGCGTGGGCCCTCGGCGCCATGGGGGCCGAGCCCGTCCTCGTCTGGCACGCGGAGCGGGAGCTGCCGCCGGACACGGGGGCGGTCGTCCTTCCCGGGGGCTTCTCCTACGGCGACTACCTCCGGCCGGGCGCGATCGCGGGGCTCGCGTCGGTGATGGGCGCGGTCCGCGTGTTCGCGCGCTCCGGCGGCCCCGTGCTCGGGATCTGCAACGGGTTCCAGACGCTGTGCGAGGCGAGGCTCCTGCCGGGTGCGCTCCGCCCGAACCGGCAGCTGGAGTTCGTATGTCGCGATGCCCGGGTCACGGTCGAGACAACGGCCACCCTGTTCACGGGGCGGTGTGAGGAGGGCCAGGAGCTGAGCATCCCCGTGAAGCACGGCGACGGCGCGTGGTACGCGGACCAAGGGACGTTCGTCCAGGTCGCGGCTCGCGGCCAGATCGTGCTTCGCTATGCGGAGGACGTGAACGGCTCCCTCGGCAACGTCGCCGGCCTGGCGAACGAGGCCGGGAACGTCATGGGGCTCATGCCGCACCCCGAGCACGCGGTCGACCCGCTTCTCGGATCCGCTGACGGAGGGCTCCTGCTCGCCGCCCTCGTGGACGCTGCCGCGGACCACCTGAGCGTCGCCGCGTAGGCGAGCGCTCTACCACCGGAGGGCCGCTCCGAGCACGGGCGCGCGCTCGAGGGCCGCCCGCAATCGCTCGACGTCGCGCGCCCGCATCGTGACGGGACCGCGCCTCGCGGCCCCCTGCGTCGTGTACGCGAAGCGGACGAGCCGCTCTCCGCTGCCGGTCTCGAGGAGCTGGACGACGACGGCGAACCGGCGCTTGCCCACCCGCTGCGGGATGGAGACCTCCTCGAGGATCGCGGCGGCGCCCCACGGGGTTGCCGCGCTCGCCGTCCGGGCTCGGTCCGTCGTCGCCATGCGGCGAGCGTACGGAGCAGGTGCTCGCAGGTGGGAAACGGTTTCGCGCCGAAAGCGTGACGGCCTATCCTCGGCGCGTGCACGACGTCGTCATCGTCGGGGCGGGCACGGCCGGGTGCGTGCTCGCGTCGCGCCTGACCGAGGACACCGGTGTCTCGGTGCTCCTGCTCGAGGCAGGGCCGCGGGCGCGCAAGCTCGAGACCAGGATCCCCGCGGCGTTCTCGAGGCTGTACCGGACTCCGCTCGACTGGGGCGACTCCACGGTCGCCCAGGAGGGTCTCGACGGGCGCGAGGTCGTTTTCCCCCGCGGGCGCATGGTCGGTGGCTCCGCGGCCATGAACGCGATGATGGTGCTGCGGGGCAATCCGGCCGACTACGACGCCTGGGCCGGAGCCGGGTGCCCCGGGTGGTCCTGGGCGGACGTCGAGCCTGCGTTCGCCAAGAGCAGGGACGGCCCTTTCCCGCTCGTCGAGCAGCGCGACCGGCACGTCCTCACCGAGGCCTTCGTCCACGCCGCGCAGGCGACCGGCATTCCGTTCACGGAGGACCTGAACGGCCGCGACAACGCCGGAGTCGGGTACGTGCGGGTGTCACAGCGGCGCGGCCGGCGCTTCGGCGTCGCCGAGGGCTACCTGAAGCCGGCGCTCCGACGGCCGAACCTCACGGTCGTCACGGGTGCCCTGGCGACGCGCGTGGTCGTCGAGCGCGGTCGCGCGACCGGCGTCGCGTACCGCCTGCACGGCGAGGGCAAGGGTGACGAGGAAGAGGCGACCGCCGCGCGCGAGGTCGTGCTCTGCGCGGGAGCGATCGGCAGCCCGCAGCTCCTCCAGCTCTCCGGCATCGGCCCTCGCGAGGCCATCGAGCCCGTCGGCGTGGAGGTCGTGCACGAGCTTCCCGGGGTCGGCCGGAACCTCGTCGACCACCTGGCCAACGGCCTGCTCGTTCGCACCCGCGGGACGGAGACGCTCGCGTCTGCCGAGTCGCTGCGGAACCTCGTCAACTGGTGGCTCCGGGGCCGCGGTCCGCTCACCTCGAACCTCGGAGAGGCGGCCGCGTTCGTCCGGACGCGGCCCGACCTCCCCTCGCCCGACCTCGAGCTCGTCTTCGTGCCCGTGCTCTTCGAGGAGGAAGGTCTCAAGCAGCCGACCGAGCACGGGTTCACGCTCGCGGTCGTCCTCCTCCAGCCGCGGAGCTCCGGGACGGTCACGCTGCGGTCGGCAGACCCCCTTGATCCGCCCGCGATCGACCCCCGCTACCTCACGGACCCGGAGGGGCAGGATGCACGCACGCTGCTCGAGGGCCTGCGCCTCGCCCGCAGCGTGGTCGCACGGGAGCCGCTCTCCGGCTTCGTGGAGGCGGAGCTGCTGCCGGGCTCGGAGGCGCAGACGGACGACGACCTGCTCGCCCATCTCGGGGCGCTCTCCCAGACGCTCTACCACCCGGCGGCCACCTGCCGCATGGGAACGGACGCGCTCGCGGTCGTCGACCCGCACCTGCGCGTGCGGGGCCTGAACGGGCTGCGGGTCGTGGACGCCTCGGTGATCCCGCGGCTGCCGAGCGGTCACACGAACTGGCCGACGGTGATGATCGCCGAGCGTGCGGCGGAGCTGATCGCGGCCGGCTGAGAGAGATCGGGGCCCTCGAAAGGGCCCCTTCTCCCGTGCTACGTCGCGAGGGCCCTCGCCTTGATCGCGTCGAACTCGGACTGCGTGATCGCGCCCGAGTCGAGCAGGCCCTTCGCCTTCTCGATCTCCGCGGCCGCGCCGCCGGTCGTGGCGACGGACCGAACGTAGTCGTCCATCTGCTCCCGCTGTGCCTGCATCTTCTGCATGTTGCGCTCGTTCATCCCGTCGTGCTGGGAGATGAGGTACACGAAGACGCCGAGGAACGGCAACACGATCACGAAGATGAGCCAGAGAGTCTTGGCTCCTCCACCGATGTCGTGGCGGCGGAAGATGTCCGCGAAGACCGTGATCAGGATCCAGAACCAGATGATGAACGCGAAGAACACGAACATCGTCCACAGGACCTCGAGAAACGGATAGTCGGCTGCGAGCACTCTTTCTCCTTTCGCTGATCTACTGGCAGATCAGATCCCGAGGATCTGCTTCTTCTTCGCTTCGAACTCCTCCTCGGTGAGGATTCCCTGCGCCTTCAGCTGCGCGAGCTGCTCGAGCTCGGCGGCGTAGTCGGGTGCGGCAGGCGCTGCGGGCGCAGCCTGGGCCACCTGTGCTGCGTAGGCCTGCTGGGCGGCCACTTCCTCCTCGTACCGCGCCTGGTCCTGCGCGGCGTACTTCTGATCCTGCCGGTGACGGACGGCGCCTGCCGTCCCGGCGACGACCGCGGTCGTCGCCGCTGCGCGCACCAATCCCGGGCCTCGTCTTCCGAACATGATCGATCTCCTCTCTAGGCGTTGGCCTGCTCGAGCGCCCACTCACGCGCCGCCTGCACGACGTCGTGCGGCAGCCGCTCGAATGCGAGCAGGATCCCCCCGGCGTCGCGCATGGCCTGCGCCGTCTTCCGGGCCCACACGTTCTCGAACACGAGCATCGCGGCGGACGAGTTCGGCTCGAGCGCCGCGGCGGCGTCCATGAGGTCGTCGTCGTTCAGGAGACCGCTCACCTCGACGCCGAGCTTGTCGAGGCTCGCCTGCACCTCGGGATCGAGCTCGGTCAGCTCCATCGCCACGGCGTTCCCGTCCTCGTCCTTCCCGACGAACGCCACGTCGATGATCCGGATCGTTCCTGCGTCGACGAGCTCGCCGATCGCCGGCGCGATCTCGCCCTTGAACTTGTTTCCCGGGAATCCCACCACGAGAAAGTCGACTGGGCCGATCTCTTCCATACCTCGCCTCCGTTTCGGGTCGCGCTTCGTGCCGCCCGTAGCCTATGCGCAACCGCAAGCCCGGGGCGGGAAGCCGATCCATCCGGGTGTTTGCGGAGCGTGGGCCACCGCCTCTTCCTTTCCATGTCAGGATCGGGACGCATGAGCTCCGCCCCAGCAGCGAACATCGCCGCGGGCGCGCCTGCGCGCTCGCGCATCGTCCTCGCGTCGCTCATTCTCGTTGCTGCCGTCGCGAACCTGAACCTGTCGGTCGCGAACGTCGCGCTCCCCTCGATCGGGAAGGCCTTCGATGCCGGCCAGGTGTCGCTGAACCTGATCGCGGTCGGGTACTCGCTCGGCCTCGCGGCGTCGGTCCTCTACCTCGGCGCGGTCGGCGACCGCTACGGGCGCAAGCTCCTGCTCGTCCTCGGTACGGCGCTCGCGGTCCCGTTCTCGCTGCTGGCTGCCTACGCCCCCTCGGACGAGGTGCTCTTCGCGGCGCGCGTCGGCGGGGGGCTCGCGGCGGGCATGGCCTATCCGACGACGCTCGCCCTGATCACGGCGCTCTGGTCGGGGCAGCCGCGCACGAAGGCGATCGCGCTGTGGTCGGCACTCGGCGGCGCGCTAGCGTCCCTCGGCCCGCTCCTCGCGGGCGCGCTGCTCACACAGTTCTCCTGGGGATCGGTCTTCCTCATCACGCTCCCGCTCGCCGGGGTCGCGCTCGCCATGGCGCTGCTCTTCGTGCCGGCACACGTCAACGAGACGACGGACCCGGTCGACAACCTCGGCGGCATTCTCTCCGTCGTCCTGGTCGGCGCCCTCATCCTCGCCATCAACTTTGCCCCGGTCCCCAACGAGGACGCGCTCGTCGCGAGCCTCGCGGCGGTCGCGCTCGCCGCGGCCGTGGCGTTCTTCCTGCGCCAGAGGCGTGCCGACAACCCGCTCTACGACCTGGACGTCGCGAGGCGGCGCATCTTCTGGGTCGCCGCCTGCGCGGGGATCATCGTCTTCGGCTCGCTGATGGCCGCGGCATTCGTCAGCCAGCAGTACCTCCAGAACGTGCTCGGCTACTCGACGCTCCAGGCGGGCGCCGCGATCCTCCCGGCGGCTCTCGCGATGGTCGTGGTCGCGCCGCGTTCCGCGAAGCTCGTCGAGGCGCGAGGCGCTCGCTTCACGCTCCTCTTCGGATACGTGTTC
>AR_comb_assmDRAFT_10277227_pt1 | contig 13258 bp, 6 predicted proteins | sample ArasoioldDNA_FD_10543 | JGI IMG/M metagenome (IMG submission 10543) | reverse complement strand
GACCCGCACCGACGGCGCCACGAACATGAACATCTGGCTGCCGAACCACAACATGTTGATCTCACCGGCCGAGACGATCGATACGGTCAACGTGTCGACGAGCAGCTTCGACGCCGAACAGGGGATGGCCGGCGGCGGCGCGGTCACCGTCATCACCAAGTCGGGCACCAACCAGTTCAGGGGCTCGGCGTTCGAGTTCTACAACAGCGATGCGCTGAATGCGAACTCGTTCTACTTTGGCGCCGGGCAAGTGCCGAAGAAGCTGCCGCTCAACCAGAATACGTACGGCGGAACGGTTGGCGGGCCTATCGCCAAGAACAAGGTCTTCTTCTTCGGGTCGTTCGAGGGCTACAAGCGAACACAGGACCTCACGACGGCCTTCAACGTGCCGGACGAGGCGCTCCGTCGTGGCGACTTAAGCAAAGCGACCAACAACGCCGGCACCCCGCAGACTATCTACAACCCGTTCACGGGAAGCGCCAACGGCGTTGGACGCGTGCCCTTCGAGGGGAACATCATTCCGTCCAACCTGATCGATCCGATTGCGCTGAAGGTGCTGCAGCTCTACCCGCTGCCGAACACCACGGGGTCTGGTCTGGGCGGCTTTACCCGAAACTACGAGCGCGTCGAATCGCGCTCGACGGATCGGGACAACTACGACCTCAAAATCAACTGGAACCGCACGGGTTCCAATCAGATCTGGGGCAAGTACAGCTACTTTAACGCCGAGGTGGACGATCTGACGAACTACCTCGGACCCGATCCGAATGCCACGGGCGACGGCGGATTCACCAAGGTGTGGTCGGCTACGGGTGGCCAGACCTGGACGATCACTCCGACCTTGCTGATGGACATGACGTTCGGGTTCGCCCGGCAGAAGCAGGACGTGCTCGGACCGGACTTCAACGCCGGTAACTATGGTCTCGATGTTCTCGGCATTCCCGGTACGAACGACCAGGGGATCGGCGATCAGCGCTACGCGGGGTATCCGGTGTTCACGATGGCCACGTTCAGCCAGGTCGGCAACCGTGACGGCTGGAATCCCATCTTCCGCGACGAGCGGACGTACTCGCTGGCCACGAACCTGTCGAAGTTGAAGGGGAAGCACGATCTGCGTGGCGGGTACTTCGTGAACTTCATGTACCTGGACCACTGGCAGCCGGAAACCGGCAACCCGCGCGGGAATTTCACCTTCAATGGTGCTACCACGGCGTTGAACGGCGGCCAGACGAACAATTTCTACAATTCGTATGCGGCGTTTCTGATGGGTCTCGTCGGCAACGTCAACAAGAGCGTGCAGAACGAGCTGATGACGGCTCGCGAGTGGCAACACGCAGTGTTCTTCCGCGACCGGTGGAGCGCGACCTCGAAGCTCACGTTCGATCTCGGGCTCCGGTGGGAGTACTACCCCATCATGCACCGCGTGGACGGAAGGGGCCTCGACCGGCTCGATCTCTCAACGCTCGAGGTCATCGTCGCAGGCAGAGGCGGCAACCCGCAGAACAACGGGATGGAAGCGTCTCTGAACAACTTCGCGCCGCGGCTCGGCGGGATCTATCGCTTGAACGACAAGACAGTCATCCGCAGCGGGTACGGTCTTACGTACAACGCGCAGCCGTGGGCGCGCGCGGTGCGTGGCGACAACGACTATCCTGTCACCATCGCGTCGACGTTCGTCACCGCCGATGCATTCGGCTACGTCAGCACACTCCCACAGGGAATTTCCAGAATTGTGGGACCGGACATCAGTTCGGGCCGGGTTCCGCTGGATCGTGCTGCCGCCGAATACACACCCGAGATCGACAACATCGATCGCGGCTACGTTCACACCTGGAACGTCGCCGTCGAACGGCGGCTGGCCTACGATATTTCCGTAGACGTGGCCTACGTCGGGGCAAAGGGTGTTGGTGGCTACGCCGCCCTCGACATCAACGCTCCGCAGACGATCGGTGTCGGTAATGGCGGCCGTCCGTACGCGTCAATGGGCCGCCTCGTCCGCATTGATTCCTGGGGAAAGCGTCTCAAGACCGACTACGATTCTCTGCAGATTGCGCTCAACAAGCCGTTTACGCATGGCTTCCTGTTCAAGGGCGCCTACACCCTGTCGAAGGCGATGAACTATGGTACTGATGCCGACGGCAGAGCAACCCTGACCTTCAACACCCCGAGTGAACTCGACCGGAACTGGTCGCCCGCGGGGTTCGACCGCAGGCACAACTTCCAGATGGGCTTCGCGTACCAACTGCCGTGGCAGAGCAGCGGCAGCTACGACGGCCTCGTGCAAGCGATCGTCCAGGACTGGCAGTTCAATGGAATGTTCGGTGCGTTCAGCGGCACGCCATTCACCGTGACCGGCGATGGCACCCTGGTAAATACACCGAGCAACCAGCAAACTGCCGATCTCGTCGGCACCGTGAAGACGCTCGGCGGGGTTGGAGCAAACCAGCCGTATTTCGACACGAGCGCCTGGGCGCAGCCTACGGGTGTTCGCTTTGGAACGACCGGCCGCAACCAGTTCTACGGTCCTGGGGGCTGGTCGCTGGACCTCTCGATGTTCCGCTCAATCGCGCTCGGCGGAACCAAACGCCTCGAGTTCCGGGTGGAAGGCCAGAACTTCTTGAATCACCCGGTGTTCGGAAATCCCGATGGCGGCGTCACGAGCGCCACCTTCATGCAGATCTCGAACATTCCCGGCGGCGCGGCCGGGAACGTCGGACTGGGCAATGCCGTCTACATGGAGCGAAATTTCAGGTTGGGCATTCGCTTCAGCTTCTAGTCGCTGACTCCTGAGCCCCGCCGCGGCGATGCTGCGGCGGGGCTGCGTTACACTGGTTGGAATCAGGTCTCAGGGTGAATCGCAGCCGCCACGGTTTCCAGCCTTTCCTCAGCCTGCTTACCACCTTCGCATTGTCAGCCGCGCCCGCGGGTATTCTCGTTCAAACGGCGCCGCCCCTCCCGCACCTTGCACTCGACTCGTATCCGACGGCAGCCCGCGAGGCCATCTCGCGCGTCCACCAAGAAGCGACAGCGCGACCGTCGGATGCTTCCGCAGTGCGTGCGCTCGCGCAGATGCTACACGCGTGGGAACAATGGGACGCATCACACGAAGCGTATGCCAGGTGTCAGGCCCTCGCACCGCGCAACTTCGAGTGTCAGTACCTCGATGCGCTCGTGCTTCAGCGCTTGGCCCGGCACGCTGATGCGGCAACAAGGTTGCGCCAGTCGTTGACGGTAACTCCCGATTACCTGCCTGCGCGGGTGGCGCTTGCCGAGGCGCTGTTCGAAGCGAGCTCAGCGGATGAGAGCCGCCGTCTGTTCGAGTCTCTCCTAGGCGAGCCGCGAGCCGAGCCAGCCGCCGAGCTCGGGCTCGGTCGGCTTGACGCGGCCGCAGGCCTACACGACCTGGCGATCGCGCACTTCCAGCGCGCGATTGCCCTGTTCCCGGAGTTTGGCGCCGCCTATTACGCGCTGGCGCTCTCGTATCGTGCCGTCGGAAAGATCGAGGACGCTCAGCGCGCGCTTGCGTTACATGCGCAGTTCGGTACCAGATGGCCTGCTGTCGAAGATCCAGTAAAGGATGCGGTGCTTGCGCTGCGTGACGACAGCGCCACGATCCTGCGGCGAGGCATTGCCCTCGCCGATGCCGGCGACGTCGCTGGCGCCATCGCCGCGCACGAGGCTGCGCTGGCGCGCGACCCGTCACTCGCCCAGGCACACATCAACCTCGTCTCGCTGTACGGGCGCGCCGGTGACTATGTGAAGGGCGAGGCACACTATCGCGCTGCTCTTGCGTCGGGTGCGGATCTCGGCGAGGCGCATTACGATTACGGAGTCATGCTTGGCCTTCAGGAGAAATGGGATCTCGCGGCTGACGCGTTTCGTCAGGCGATCGCGCTCAACCCCGCGCACGCGCAAGCGCACAACAACCTCGGACAGATACTCGAGCGCAGGAAAGACTTCGACGCTGCCGCTGATGAATACCGGCGCGCGCTCGACGCGCAGCCAAACTTTCGGCTCGCCCGGTTCAACCTCGGACGCATGCTCCTGGCGCTCGGCCGCAACGATGACGCGATAGCGGAGCTGGCAAAGCTCGCGCAGCCGCAGGACGCCGAGACGCCCCGCTATGTGTTTGCGCTCTCCGCTGCGCATCTGCGCGCCGGACATAAGGACGAGGCCGTGAAGTGGGCGCTCGAGGCCAGGCGCCTGGCGGTCGAGCACGGGCAGCAGGAGCTCGTCGCCATCATCGACCGCGATCTGGCGAGGCTCAAGTGAAGCTGTCAGCTCTCAGCTGTCAGCTGTCAGCTGTTGCTTTGAGTCTGGCCGTGACCGCGATATTAGAACCTGTCGCTGCTCGCCAGTTGGCTTCCGGACCGATTTTTGTCGAGTCGTCCGCCGCGTCGGAGTTGACGTTCACGCACGTGAACGGCGCGAACGGGCAGTACTATATGGCCGAACAGATGGGTGCCGGCGTCGCGCTTCTTGATTACGATGGCGACGGCGACCTCGACGTCTTTCTCGTGCAGGGCGGGAGCCTTGGCGACAAACCGCCGGCCACCTCTCCAACGAGTCGTTTGTTCCGCAACGACCTGACCGTCGGCGCCGACGGGAGTCGCAAGCTTCGGTTTACGGACGTCACCGACAAGGCCGGCGTTGGCGCGCGGACGTACGGCATGGGCGCCGCGACCGGGGACTACGACGGCGATGGCGACCTCGACCTGCTCGTCACATCATTCGGTCCGGAAATTCTCTACCGCAACAATGGCAACGGGACGTTCACCGATGTAACGCGTGAGTCAGGCGTCGGCGATCAGCAATGGAGCGCCGGGGCTGCGTTCGTCGACTACGACCGCGACGGCGACCTCGATCTCTTCGTTGCCAATTACCTCGACTTCACGATCGCCAACAACAAGCGGTGCAACGACTCGCTCGGTGCCCGTGATTACTGCAGTCCCCGCTCGTATCGGCCAGTGCCGGATCGTCTCTATCGCAATGATGGAAAGGGACGCTTCACGGACGTCAGCGAGGCAGCGGGCATCACCAAGGCTGATGGGGCCGGTCTGGGTGTGTCGACCGGAGACTACAACGGCGACGGCTGGCTCGATATCTACGTCGCCAACGATGCAACCCCGAATCAGCTGTGGATCAATCAGAAGAACGGCACGTTCAAGGACGACGGCCTGCTCTCGGGCTCGGCGCTGAACGCCGCCGGCAACCCCGAAGGCAGCATGGGCATCGCCTCGGGCGACTTCGATCTCGACGGCGACGAAGATCTCTTCGTCACCAACATCGTCGGCGAGACGTTCGTCCTCTATGCCAACGACGGACACGGCAGCTTTGATGATGCCCGAGCCCGTGTCGGTTTAGCGGCGCCGACAGCGGCGTTTACCGGCTTTGGCACTGACTGGTTCGACTATGACAACGACGGCTGGCTCGATCTCTTCATCGCCAACGGTGCCGTCAACATCATCGAGGCGCAGCGTGGCGAGAAGTTTCCGTTCAAGATGCGCAACCAGCTGTTCCGGAACACCGGCAACGGCCGGTTCGAACAGACGAGCAAAGCCGGAGGCCCGGCGTTCGAGCGGCCCGACATCGGCCGCGCAGCTGCGTTTGGCGACATCGACAACGACGGCGACGTCGATATCGTGACGACGAACAACAACGGTCCGGTGCAACTGTTGCTCAACCAGACTGGCAACAAGAACCACTGGCTCGAGCTGCGTTTGCAACAGCCGCAGGGGAATCGTTTCGGGTTTGGCGCGTGGGTCGGCATCGAGCGGGCCGGCAAACCCACGTTGTGGCGCCGAGTTCGTACCGATGGCAGCTATCTCTCGGCGAGCGACGTCCGCCTGCACGCCGGACTCGGCGCGTCGGCGGCTGTCACCGCGGTTACCGTTCAGTGGCCCGACGGCGTGCGCGAAAAGTGGACGACCGTGTCAGGCGATCGGGTGGTGACGCTCACGCGCGGTACCGCCAAGTAGAAGGACTCGAAGCCAGCGTGTTGACAGCGCGAACGAGCGGCAGCGAGTGAGCCTGGAGAGCGGAGCGGGGCGTTGGGGCCCCGCGAGCGAGCCAGTAGGGGGGCTCCGGGGGGCGAAGCCCCCCGGACAAGCTCAGAAACTCCACTCCACGCCCATCAGCGGCGCCACCCGGTCGACCAGTCCATTGTCGCTGACGCGGAATCTCATATTGAAATCCAGCAGGACGCGGCTGGCGATATTGGCCTTGAAGCCAATAGACGCCGCCGACGACCAGTACGACACCTGCTCGAAGGTGATGTCGGGCAGCGTGACTGTACCGGCCACGCCGGTGGCAGTGAATGTCGTCGTCAGGAGACGTGGCGAATCGAGCACGCGCTGGCCGAGCCAGTCGAAGACGACGCTGAAACGTTCGTTGACGCTGAGGTCGGTGCCGACCGCATACACGAACTGGTCGGGAAGATCTGCCTTGACATCGCCGATGACGTCGCCGGCGAGTACGCTCTTGCCATTCCACTGATACCCGACGTTGGCGTGGGGCGCGAATGGACCCCACGCCGACGAAAAGGCGGCAAAGGGCCGAACGCCGGCCGCCCCTGCGCCGAGGAGGTTTTGCTCGTCGCCGGTCGGCAGGCGCAAGTCGATGCCGGCCCCGAATGCGCGCGGGCCTTCCTTCATCAACGTCGTCTTGGCACGAATGACCAAATCCCCGATGCCGCTCGCGGAGTCCTCGGCGAAGTACTGCTGCGACGAACCGTAGCCGCCGATCGCGTTGGGATCCTTGAAATAGTGCACCGCGAGATTCGATCCGGTGCCGACGCGATGGATCGTGGCGTTCGACAGCAGCGCCAGCCTTGTGTTGACGACCGGCACGGCGAGCGAGACGTCGAAGCGATCGGTCACGCCGAAGGTGACAGCGCCGCTGAACTGGTTGACCGTCGATTCGATCGTGTTCATCGTCGCGACGACATCCGTGCGGCCGCCGCCGAGTTGGGCATTGTCGTGGCGGAACACGGCCGGGACGGCGACGAGCGGCACGCCGTCGAGATGGTCGAACGTGAACGACTGATAGGCGAAGTTCACCGCCAGGCGCCCGCGGCCGATGGTTTCACCGCGTTCGGCGAGGATCGGCCCGAAGCTCCGCGTCGATCGGACGAAAGTGCCGCTGCCCGAATCGAAGGTATAGGTGAAGCCCGAACCTGGCGAAGGCAGCGGAATAGCTGCGAGCTGACTCGTCAGCGCGATGTTGACGAGCCGGAACTCGGATTGGAACGCACTGTTGAAGTGGGCGGCGTGGTTGGTGCCATCGAGCTGCACGTCGTCGCTGCTGAGGACCAGCCCATTCGGGCCGAAGATGTCCTCGAAGAGCGTGGCGAGTCGCGTCGGGTGTGACTGGGCCGCCGCCGGGGCGGCAAGTAGCAGACACAAGGTCGCAACGTTCACGATTCTCGACATGGTGCAACACCTCTCCTCTGGCCCGCGTCAACGCGGCGTGTAGCGAATCGATTCGATGCCCCAGCCCGCGTCGGTGCGGCGAAGCATCATTGTTGTCGTCGTGTCGGCGCGCTGCCGCTGGCCACTAACCGGCAGCAGCTCGTAGTGGCGGACGAAGACGGCGATGGCCGTGGTACCTGTGACCGCGATTTGCGGATCGACGATGTCGACCTCGATGCGGCGCGCCTGCTCGAACTCCCGGCGGAACTGGGCCTGTTGGGTTCCGCTCATGCCGGGCCAGATCTTTCGCAAGGCATCCAAGCTGCGGCCTTCGAGAGCCGACTCGTATCGACCGAGGATGTCGCGAATCGCGGCCTCGGATGTTGCGGTCGACGGCGCGGGTTCAGTGGCGGCCGGTGGTGGCGATGCCGGGGTGATGGGCTGTGTCGCAGCGGGTGGGGCAGCGGGCGGCGCGGCCGGCGGCGACACCGGAGCCGTTGGAGTCGGCAACGGCAGCGGCGTCGTGGGCGGCGCGGATTGGGGCGTCGTCACCGGCGGTGTCGTGACTGCAGGCGGAGTGACAGGCTCAGGATTGGCTGCCGCCGGAGGCGTGGTCGATGGCGCCGGTGACACGGACGGCTGCGCCGGACGCTCGACTTGCGCGCGTTGGGAGGCTGGCGGCGGCGCCGTTTGCGCGGCGATCTCTGCGCTGCGGAAGAGACCGCTCGCTTCGTAGTACTTCGACGTCGCCTCCGTCGAGCGTCCGGCTCTTTGGAGCCGCACGGCTTCCCGCTCCGAGGCAATCGCCAGGCCCCAGGCGCCTGGAGCAAGCGTCGGCGCGGATGCCGCGTTGGCGGCAGACTTCACCTGCGTCATCCGCGTGCGCGCATCTTCGACCGGCCGCACGCGCGAGCGCGTCGAGCTGTCCTCCATGATCCGCTTTGCTTCGGCATTCGTCGGATCAACGCTCAGCACGCTTCCGGCGGCGCGAGCCGCCTCGTCATAGCGTCCCGCTTGGAAGTCGGCCGATGCCTGGCGCATGCCGCGTTCAATCGTGGCCAACGCCTCTTTGGCCTGCTGGGAGATCCGCGTCGCTACGGGGTGGTTCGGTGATCGCTGCAAGACGCCATCGGCGAGCCGTAATGCACCCGCGTAGTCGCCTGCCTGATAGGCGGTGAGCGCCTGCGCAACGGCATCGGGGATGGTCGAATCCGTTGGAGCTGGCACGGCAGGTGGCGGTGTCTGCACTGGTGCTTGCGGAGTCCCCGGCCACCATGTCCGAAACGACAGCGCACCACCGACGACAGTTGCAGCGACGATCGCGGCAATGAGGAGCGTGCGCGACGAGCGACCTGGCGGTGGAACAGGATACGGATACGGTGTGGTCGGCACGGCTGCCGGCGTTGGCATCGGCGTGACGAGTGGAGTCGGCGGAGGACTCGGTAGCCCGGTCACGTCCATGTCGGAACGCGGGACATTCGCGCCGCCGGACGACGGACGTCGCGGCCCCGACGGCGGCCGGTGCGCGTCGGACGGTGGCCGCTGCGGGCCAGAGCCGGGAACCGACTGGGGCGGCGGCGACATTGGTCCCGGGGGCGTCCAGCGATAGCCGGTTGGCGTCTCGGAAAACTGCGCCTGCTGCTTCACCGCGAGAAGGTCGTGCAACATCTCGCTCATCAGCTGATAGCGTTCGTCGCGCGGCTTGGCCAGGGCGCGTTCGACGACGGCTACCATCTGCCACGGGAGAGTGGGCTCGATCTGGTCGAGCGGCTCGGGTACCTCCTGGAGAATCTTGTAGAGCGTCGCCGCGAACGAGTCGCCCTGGAACGCCTTGCGTCCGCTCAACAGCTCGTAGATGACAACGCCGGTGGCGAAGATATCAGCGCGATGGTCGGCCCGCTCGCCGCGCACTTGCTCCGGCGCCATGTAATTGAGCGTGCCCATCATCATGTTGCTGTGGGTCAGCTCGGACGTCACCAGCCGCGCCAGTCCGAAATCCAACAGCTTCACCGTGCCGTCGTCGGTGATGAAGATGTTGGCCGGCTTGATGTCACGGTGGACGACGGCGTGGTTATGGGCGAACTGCAGGCCCTCGCAGACCTCGATCGCAAGGTCCAGCTTGTGCGAGAGGCTCATCCGGTCGTGGCCGGACATGCGGCGCTGGAGATCTTCCCCCACGAGATATTCCATCGCGAGATAGGGCACGCCGTCTTCTTCGCCCAAGTCGTGAATAGTGATGATGTTTGGGTGCGACAACTGGCCGGCAGCTCGCGCCTCGCGGAAGAATCGCTCGCGCAGGTCTGGATTGTTGTCGATTTGGGCGGAAATGATCTTGACCGCTACCACTCGGTGGAGCAGGGTGTCGAACGCGCGGTACACGACACCCATGCCACCTTGGCCGAGTTTGTCGCGGAGTTCGTAGCGGCCGATACGTTCCATCGGGGGTGGGATCATCCAGCTGACCGCGGGTGTCCGGAACTCGCGTCGGGAGGGATCCAGTTCGCCAGACCGATCATAACGCAATCGCGCGAGCGCTATCCGGCGCGCGGTCCGGTGTACTGGTGGTGACGCGGCCGGCCGTTTTGTGTCGCGCCTGGTGCGATTGGGAAGATTTGCACGGCAATGCCGCGATTTGCGCGGCGTCCGCCCGAGATTCGCCACCACTGTCTTGTCGTGTCCCTGTGGTACGCTCCGGCCATGCGTCGATGCGGCATTTCTGCGGCTTTTCTGATGATTTCATTACGTTCGTTCCTGGCGCTCGGCCTGGCGGCGGCCGCCGCAGTCCCGCTTGGACTCGGCGCCAGCCAGCAGCCAGCGTCAGCCCGCGCGCAGTCCACACAGACGGCGCTCGACCGCTACATTACGGCGCCGGATGCGAACTTCGCGTGGAAGGTGGCGCGAGAGCTGCCGACTGACGGCGCGTCGGCAGTCCTGCTCGAGATGACGTCGCAGAAGTGGCTGACGGAACGCGAAGTCGAACGACCACTCTGGACACATTGGATCACGGTCGTACGGCCGCCGACGGTGACGAGCGACGTGGCGCTTCTCTTCATCAGCGGCGGCAGCCTCGACCGGCAGCCGCCGTCGCGTCCATCAGCGTGGCTGGTCGATGCGGCTCGCGACACCGGCAGCGTGACAGCGGAGCTCCGGCTCGTTCCCAATCAACCGGTCGTGTTCATGGACGACCCGGCGCGGAAGCCGCGTTCCGAGGACGACTTCATCGCCTATACGTGGGACAAGTACCTCAGAACCGGCGATGAGAAGTGGCCTGCGCGTCTGCCGATGACCAAGAGCGCGGTTCGAGCGATGGACGCTGTGACAGCATTCATGGCGTCGCCGGCCGGTGGCGGCGCCGGCGTCAAGCGCTTCGTCGTGTCCGGTGCGTCGAAACGCGGCTGGACCACGTGGACGACGGCCGCCGTCGATTCGCGCGTAGTGGCGATCGCGCCAGCCGTCATCGACATGCTCAACGTCGAGCCTTCCTTCATCCATCACTGGCAGGCCTACGGGGAGTGGTCCGACGCCGTGAAGGACTACGTCGACCACAAGATCATGGATTGGATGGGCACGCCCGAGTTCCGCGCGCTCATGAAGATCGAAGAGCCGTACGAGTATCGTGAGCGGCTGACGCTGCCCAAATACATGCTCAACGCCTCTGGCGATCAGTTCTTCTTGCCGGATTCCTCGCAGTTTTACTTCAAAGATCTGAGCGGCGAGAAATATCTGCGCTACGTGCCGAACGCATCGCATTCGCTCGAGAAAACCGACGCGCTCGAGAATCTTCAAGCGTTCTATGCGACCGTCGTCAAGAACACGCCGCGGCCGCAGATCACGTGGACGTTCGAGACGGATGGTTCGATCAAAGTCGTCGCAAAGGACCGGCCGGACGACGTCCGGGTCTGGCAGGCGACGAACCCTGATGAGCGCAATTTCCGTCACGATGTGATCGGTTCGGCGTATCAGAGCACGCCGCTGCAGCCGGCTGGCCCAAACACCTGGGTCGCTCGCGTTCCGGCACCGCCCAAAGGCTGGACGGCGTTCTTCGTCGAGATGTCGTTCCCGACCGGCGGCAAGTATCCGTTCAAGGTGACATCCGGCGTGCGCGTGCTGCCCGACACGCTGCCGTATCCGCCGCCAAAGCTCACGGCACCCAGGTAGTGTCCGGCTTTAGCCGATCCTCGACCGCTAGGTGCCGGCAACAGCGGCCTCGCTGCGGCGCCTGACGTCGATGGGGTCAGTGCAGCGTCGGAAACATCTTCTTCAGCTCATCGATTGACGCCTGCCGTCCGTACTGACCTAGCTGAAACGCCTCGGCGTATCGAACCTTCGCGCCGCGTTCCGGGCCGTACAGCGCGACCAGCCGCTCGCGATACTGATCGGCGATCGCCATGTTTCGCTTCTTGACGATGTCGAGCAGATAGGCCGCGCGCTCTTTGTCGCCCTTTGGAACATTGGCAATGGTGCGTCCCTGCCAGGAGTCCTCATCGGCGAACTGCGAGGGCATCGCCGAGACGCACGACCACTTCTTTTCGGCGACGTCATCGATGCCGACGACTATGCTTGCCGTGAACGGCTTGGGATCCTGGAACGCGTCCGAGTAGTACATGAACACCGGATTACGCGGCGTGGGCGGCGTGTCAGGCACGAAGAACGGTGCCACGACGACGACCGCCGAATCGTCCATCAGCACACCTGTGTAGCGATGGTCGGGGTGATAGTCGTACGGGCGGTGGCCCATGACGATGTCGGCCTGCCATTCGCGGATCAGGCGCGACATGATCTTCCGGTTCTCGAGCGAGGGCACGAGTTCGCCGTCGTGAATATCGACCACGTGGTTCTCGATGCCGAGGATGCGCGCGCACTCGGCGACCTCGGCCTTGCGCCGGCGCGCCAACGGGCCGCCGGCGGTTTCGAAATGGCCGACGTCGCCGTTGGTCATGGCTACGAACTTGACCTTGGCACCCGCCGCCGCCCATAACGCTGCCACGCCGCTCGCCTTCAGCTCGGCATCGTCCGGGTGTGCGCCGAACGCGATGACCCGGAGCGGCGTATCTTGCAGGACTGGCGTCGATTTGCCCGGCCAGGCGATCAACACCGGAGCTCCACACAACACGAGCAGACCGCAAAGTTGTTTCATAGCGCCCTCGCCTAGGTAGGGAAACCCGTGCCACAGAAGACACGGTCATGACGGCCACGGAAGATACGGACCTGCACGGTTCAGGTGGATCGCCAGAACCGTCAGAGGAGCGTATTAAATTGCCCGTGTCCTCCGTGTTGTCCGTGCCCTGTGGTCTGTTTTGTCTGTGGCCGAGGCTGCCCATTCTCTGGCCGAGATTCTACTCACGATCCCGGCAGCTGGCGGCGCAAAACCGTGTCGTTCGATTGGATGCTGCGGTAGACTCCGGGGCCATGAACACATCCAAATACCTCGGAATCGCTGGACCCGCGGTTGTGCTCGTGGTTGTGTGCGGAGCATGGGTAACGGGTGCGCCAGGCGAGCAGCAGGCTGCGCCGGCTACCGCTCCGCCCGCGCAGGGCGCTGTGACGTTTCGCGCGGAGCAGATTGCCAGCGACTTCGGTGTGGGCTACGCAGTCACGACGGGCGACGTCAACGGCGACGGGCGCACGGACGTGGTCGCGATCAATGCCACTGACCTCGTCTGGTTCGAAGCGCCGACCTGGCAGAAGCGGGTCATCATCAGCGGCCTGACTCCGAAAGACAACGTGTGCCTGTCACTGAACGACGTCGATCGCGACGGCCGCGTCGATGTCGCGCTCGGCGCCAGTTGGCAGCCGACGAACACGTCGAGCGGCGGGACACTGCACTGGGTGCGCCAGGGCGCACCCGG
>AR_comb_assmDRAFT_10649514_pt1 | contig 13261 bp, 10 predicted proteins | sample ArasoioldDNA_FD_10543 | JGI IMG/M metagenome (IMG submission 10543) | reverse complement strand
GGCCGCCCTCGTGGTCTTTTTTTTACCCCACCCAAACAAGGGGCGGCCACGGAGGGCCGCTCTCGTGGTCTTTTTTACCCCACCCAAACAAGGGGCGGCCACGGAGGGCCGCCCCGACAAATTCAAAGTCTTTCAAAAATTCCGGCGGCGCCCATGCCGCCACCGACACACATAGTAACCATTCCGTATTTTCCATTGCGGCGTTCAAGCTCTCGCAGAATTGAAGCGGTTAACTTCGCGCCCGTGCAACCAAGGGGATGACCGAGTGCTATCGCACCGCCGTTTACATTCACTTTGTCGGGATCTAAGCCCAGGGTTTTGATCACGGCTAACGACTGCGCTGCGAAAGCTTCATTTAATTCGATGACGTCAATATCGGAAAGACTAAGCCCGGCAAGTTTCAGTGCTTTTGGAATCGCAAAGACTGGCCCGATTCCCATCTCCTCCGGCGGACATCCTGCCGTTGCGTATGCGACAAAGCGAGCCATTGGCTTCGCGCCTAAAGACTTTGCTCGTTCACCTGACATAACAATTGCCGCAGCCGCTCCGTCAGACATTTGCGACGCGTTGCCGGCTGTGATTGTTCCCTTTACATGAAATGCAGGCTTCAGTTTCGCGAGTCCCTCGGCCGAAGTATCGCGGCGCACCCCCTCATCTTTATCAAACACGATTTCACGTTGCTGCTTTTTACCCTTGTCGTTCAGATCTTCAAGCGTGACATGCAGAGCAACTGTCTCCACTTTGAATTTATCGGCATCCAACGCGGCCGCAGCTCTCTGATGTGACCTAAGTGCAAACTCATCTTGCTCTTCCCTGGTCACTTCGTATTTGCGAGCAACATTCTCAGTGGCGAGTCCCATATTCAAATAAAAATCGGGATAGTGTTCAACGAGATAGGGATTGGGACGAATATTGTGTCCGCCCATCGGAATCATCGACATCGTTTCCAAGCCACCAGCAACAATCACTTCGGCGCCACCGCTTTTGATCCGATCGGCAGCCATTGCGATGGATTGCAAACCCGACGAACAGAAACGATTAATCGTCATCGCACTCGTCTCAACCGGCAAACCTGCGCGTATAGCTGCAGCGCGTGCGACATTCATTCCCTGCTCTGCTTCCGGCATCGCACAACCCATGATCACGTCTTCGATTGCCGACAGCTCAAGCCCAGGAACGCGTGCGGCGGCCTCTTTGATCACGGCTGCACCCATCTCGTCAGGTCGAGTGTTTCTCAATGTTCCTTTGGGTGCTTTGCCAACTGCCGTGCGAACGGCCGATACGATAACTGCGTCTGTCATTAGTCAATTCCTTTTTGTTGCCAACTCCCGATCTGCGATTTCGTTATCTTCGTTAGATAAATAAAACTCGCCGTGATCTAGTTCCTTAGCGGCTTGCCTGTTTTTAACATCTGCGCAATTCGCTCTTGCGTCTTACGCGTACTCACCAACTTTAGAAAAGCTTCGCGCTCCAAATCCAACATATATTGCTCAGACACTCGCGTCGGATGATTCAAATCGCCCCCGGTAAGGATTCGTGCCAGCTGAGTTCCAATTTCAGCATCGTGATCAGAAATGTAACCGGCACGCTTCATCTGATGGATACCGAGTTTCAACGTCGAAAGCGCTGAGTTACCCAACGCCAGGATGTCAGTCCGCTGTTGTGGTGCAACATAACCACTTGCGGCCAGTGACAACACTTCCTTCTTTGCATCCGCGATCAAGCGATCAGTATTCATCGAAACAGTGTCGTCAGCCGAAAGGAAACCGAGGGAACGCGCTTCTTCTGCCGACGTCGCAACTTTCGCGAGTGCAATCGTCTCGAAGGCTCGCTTCACAAACGGAAAAGGATCAGCATCTTCAGCGCCTTTCGGAATCGCGTCGAGCGCTCGCACCAACATTTCTTTTGTTCCGCCACCCGCCGGAATAATTCCTACTCCAACTTCAACCAAACCAATATAGGTCTCCCCTGCTGCTCTGACTCGATCGGCGTGGAGGACCATCTCACAACCGCCGCCAAACACCATCTGGAACGGCGCCACCACAACCGGTTTTGGCGAATATCGCAAACTCATCGTGGAGTTTTGAAAAACGCGCACCATCATGTCGAGCTCTTCCCAGTTCTCCTCCTGCGCTTCCATCAACATCAACATGATGTTTGCGCCAACGCAGAAATTTGTTCCCTGGTTGCCAACTACTAACCCAACGAAATTCTTTTCAACTTCACTCAGCGCAAATTTCAGCATTTGGAGCGTATCGCCACCAATGGCATTCATCTTCGAGTGAAACTCGAGACAGGCAACACCATCACCAATGTCGATTAAGGACGCCCCCGCATTCTTTTTGATGACACCCTTTTGTTCTTTAATCGACTTCAAAATCAAGACGCCCGGTTGCTCAACAAGCGGAACGTATCTACCAGCGCTAAAGTCGAAATAGAACTGTTGCCCGTTTTCGTTTTTGTAAAACGACGTCGCACCCGATGCGATCATCTGCTCGACGTTGGAAGGTAGTGTCGCGCCTTCCTCTTTCATCCGAGCGACAGACTTCTCAACACCAATTGCATCCCAAACTTCAAAAGGACCGAGCTCCCACCCGAACCCCCAACGCATCGCGCGATCAACTTCGACTACGTTGTCAGCAATCTCTGGAATTCTTTTGGCAGCGTAGATCAGGGTTTTTGATAGGGTCTTCCAAAGGAACGCACCAACCCGATCTTTGCCCCACGTCAATGCTCTGAGGCGTTCCGGTGCGTCTTCAATGTTCTTCGCCATATCAAGCGAAGGAAGCTTCGCTTTTTGAGCTGGACGATAGTCGATCGTTGCAGTGTCCAGCGTCCAGATTTCTGTTTTGTCGCCTTGGCCTTTTTGCTTTCGATAAAAGCCGGCTTTCGTTTTGTTTCCAAGCAACCCGCGCTCGACCATTTTCGCGAGGACATCAGGAACAACGAACATGTCGCGCTCTTCGTCTTCAGGCAACGCTTCGTACAAATTCTTGATTACGTGCGTGAAGACGTCGAGACCGACAAGATCGAAAGTACGGAACGTTGCGCTTTTCGGTCGGCCGACAGTTGGTCCAGTTATCTTGTCGACCTCTTCAATCGAATAGCCGTCCTCCAACATTGTCTTGATCGTGTAGAGCGCACCGAAAGTGCCGATACGATTTGCGATGAAGTTTGGACGATCCTTCGCGGGCACGACTCCCTTACCGAGTCGCTGATCTAGAAAACCAAAGAGGAAACAGGATACTTCTGGCTTAGTCCATTCAGTACGAATGATTTCAACCAGGTGTAGATAACGCGGCGGATTAAAAAAGTGGACACCCAGGAAATGTTGCTTGAAATCTTCAGACCGACCATCAGCGAGAAGATGAATGGGAATACCGCTGGTGTTTGAAGCGATGATTGATCCGGGTCGACGATGTTGCTCGATGCGTTCGAACAGTGATCGTTTTATGTCGAGATTTTCAACAACAGCTTCGACGATAAGATCGCAGTCTTTTAATTTCGTTAAGTCGTCGTCGAGATTGCCGACCGAGATTAAGGATGCAGCATCGGGAGTGAAGAAGGCGGCAGGCTTTGCCTTCTTCGCGCCTTCAAAGCCATTCCGTGCGAAACGATTGCGAACTTGCGGACTGGAGAGCGTGAAACCTTTTGCCTGCTCTTCGGGAGACAACTCGCCTGGGGCAATATCGAGCAGCAGCGTGGGCACGCCTGTATTAGCGAGATGGGCAGCGATTTGCGCTCCCATAGTGCCCGCACCGAGAACAGCAGCCTTAGCAATCCGCATCATGCCGTTTGGTATTCCTTCTTCATGGGAGAGTGTAATCCCAGTCTAACAAATCGGGAACGCATGTTACTGAATGAGCGCTCATTCAGTCAAGGATAAGCGACGGCAAAGTCGGAAATTATTGTTGGACGGGTCTGGTACTTGGCAGCTACTCTCCCGCTTTCAGCGGGCAATGAATTTCGGCTCGCGTACCCGGAGTTTCGCTCGCAAAAGCCTCGCTCCACCCGGGCTCCCATGCTCACGCCTGCTTAGCAGGCGAATACATCCACGCACCGCTGTTCGTTCGGAGCTCTCGCTCGGGGTAGTAGCCCGGGGCAGATAGCCGGACTGTTAAGGAGGGCTCGCGATCGATCCATCCCGAGCGCTTCAACTGCCCCGGGCTAGAGCTCCGAACTGATGCCTGGGCGTTGGTTATGTGCCTTTCTGATTCGTTTTCTTGTATCCCCGAGATCCGCCAACAACGATGCCGTCACCAGCCGACCAAGTGAATCCCACAGTGAATCCCACACGTAGAATACCGATGAAGTGACGAAGCTAAGAAGATCGCGACTTGCAAATCGAAGGGCGCGACACCGACGTGTCGTGCAGCAGGATTAAACAGCTAATTAATAGTTAGTCAATATCTCTTCAGGCTTGAATCCGAGGTTGCCCAACGTCTCACGCGTTTCGTTTATCATCGGCATTGAGCCGCAAATCAACGCAACTGGCGCTCTCAGATTTCGCAGGACGTTATCAAGAAGTGACTGCACATAGCCGGTTGGACCCGACCAATCATGCCCATCAGGCCGCGAAATAACTTGTCGCAACTCGACTCCGGCCTCGGCCCACTCATCGACTTCATGTCGATAACAAAAATCCTCTGGAGTGCGTGCACCATAAAGCACGACTAGTTGGCCAAAATCTTTTTTGTGTTTCAAGACATGACGCAGGGCAGAACGCAACGGCGCGACGCCAGTTCCCATGGCCACGAAAACGAGATCTCTTTGGTGGTGCTCTTCGAGCGGGAAACCGTGACCGGCAATTCCAACCAGTTCGATTGTTTCACCTTCGTGCATATCAAAGATAATTTTGCTCGCGCCGACTTTTTGCTTCACTAATATTTCGAGTTCTTCGTCGTCGGGCGCGCTGGCAAAAGCAAAGTATCCCTGTTCCCCGTTGGCGACTCTCAGTATCGCGACTTGACCGGGAACGAATGTGATTCCGTGATGAGCAGCGGCTTCGGTCGGTCGTAGATCAAAGGCGCGAGTGTCAGGCGCTTGATCGCGAACCCCGGTAATTATGAGCGACGTCGTTTCCATTCGTCAGGTTGAACTGAGTGTAACAAATCTGATTTCGTGGTCCTCTATTATTCCCTGGTTTAAAAGTTAAAAGCTCTCCTCTAATCTCACCATCGGACTCCACAACTTCACGCGCTTCGAGTTACCAACTAATGTTACAATCCACTCGCCTGCTGACAGAAATTCAATTCGAAATGTCTAAACTAAAAAACATTAGGTTGGTTTGTATTTGTATTTCGCTGGTAGCGTGTGCCGCGGTTACGCACGGACAGTCAGGGCGCCGCCAACAAAAAGTTGAACCAGCTGCTCCGATTCCTTCACCGACACCCGAGCCCACGCCGCCACCCAAATCTGAAAAAAAAGCGCCAGAGTTAATTATATTGGTGGGCGCGGAACGTAACGGCAGCTTCTCGTATTATCCGTATAGCTATTTCGACGCAGCCATTGACGGCTGCTCCGAAGCGTTGAGTAAAAATTCTTCCGCTCGAGTCGATCCAACAAACAACTCACTCAATCGCGGCGACGCAATTAAGAGAGCAAAAAGCGACTCGAAGACTTACGTTGTCCTGCTTCAACTCAGCGCAGAAAACACGGGCGGTGCTGCAGCAACTACCAACTCTGTAAACACACAAATCGAAGTTGGATACACAGTCTTTGCTCCCGGCACGGCGAAGGTTGTGACGAGCGGCCGGACGTATCCAGGCTCCAATCGTGCAGGCCCGGTGATTGTCGGACCCACGGGCGGAGGCTCATCAAGCGTTCTATATCAAGAGCAGTTGTTGAAACGCGCGGGAGAAGATGCCGGAAACAGAATTCTCCACTCTTTACACCTCGACACAATAAGCGTCCCTCATTGATTGAGTAGTTGAATCTCGCCTCTCCCTGGCTTTGCCTCGATTCGATCAACCCCTCACACCCTGAAACCTTCGGACTTCTTCGTTATAATCGAGTTCCCCTAACTGGCTCTCTCAATCCATTAATCGTAGAGGAGCGATCATGAATTCTTCCGTTGAACGGGTCGAAGACCGTCTTGCGGACTTCACGCGTGACAAACGTGTTCTGGTTTTATCACTGATGGCAATCATCATCGGCGCGCTAAGCGCAGTTGTGGCCCAACTTCTCGTTGGGCTCATTGCCGCAATCACAAACTTATCTTTTTATGGGCGGCTGTCGACGACGTTCTCGTCTCCAGCGAACAATCATCTCCGGGCTTGGGTAATCTTCATTCCGGTTGTTGGTGGATTACTCATTGGACTAATTGCTCGTTATGGCTCCGAAAAAATTCGCGGGCACGGCATTCCTGAAGCACTTGAAGCAATCCTTTTTGGTCGCAGCCGAATGGAACCAAAGATAGCTGTGCTCAAACCGCTTTCATCGGCAATCTCGATTGGGACAGGTGGTCCATTCGGCGCCGAAGGACCAATTATAATGACCGGCGGTGCGATCGGTTCCTTGTTTGCGCAGTTCTTTCACTTGTCGTCAGCCGAGAGAAAGAGTCTGTTGGTCGCGGGTGCTGCAGGAGGCATGGCGGCGATCTTTGCTGCGCCGGTAGCTGCAGTATTACTTGCTGTTGAATTGCTGCTCTTCGAGTGGAGACCACGATCCTTTGTTCCAGTTGCTGTTGCTTCCGCGGTTGCGTACGTTACGCGATTATTGCTGATGGGCCACGGCCCGATCTTTCCAATCACTCCACATGCTGAACTCGGTGGTGAGGTTCTTGTGGCCACGGTGATCGTCGGAATTGTTGCCGGTTTGGCTTCGGGTCTCTTAACTGCCCTCGTCTACGCTTGCGAAGATCTTTTTCAAAAACTACCAATTCACTGGATGTGGTGGCCCGCAATTGGTGGTCTTTTTGTCGGTCTTGGTGGCTGGTTTGATCCCCGTGTACTTGGCGTGGGCTACGACTCTATTCACCAGGTACTTCGTGGTGAAATCGTTGGTGTGTTCCTGCTTAGTTTGCTTATTGGAAAGGCACTGGTCTGGTCCATCTCACTTGGTTCTGGAACCTCAGGCGGCGTGCTGGCGCCGTTGTTGATGATGGGTGGAGCACTTGGTGCGTTGGAAGCACATTGGCTGCCGGTTGGCGACGTCAGCCTCTGGGCAACCCTTGGAATGGCGGCCATCATGGCGGGCACTATGCGCTCGCCTTTGACAGCGATGGTTTTTACGTTGGAATTGACGCACGATCTTAATTTGTTACCGGCTCTGTTGATTGCGTGCATTAGTGCACACGGGCTAACCGTATTGATGTTGCGACGTTCAATTCTTACTGAGAAAGTTGCGAGACGCGGTTATCACATCTCGAGAGAATACTCAGTAGATCCGCTTGCAATTCTCCGTGTCGCTGAAGTCATGGATGAAATCGTTCCGACAATTCCCGCGAGCATGAAAGTAACTGAGTTGTCAGACAGGTTGGCCCAGCGCGATCCGTTGCTGTCACGCCGGCAAGGCACATTCATTCTCGACGACGAACAGAAACTAGTCGGCATCATTACTCGCGGCGATATAGTGCGAGGTTTGGAACATCCGCTGGCTGACCGGCTAAGCGCGGCTGAGGCGGGAAGTCGAAATCTGATTGTTTGTTATCCCGACGATATTCTGCACGATGCCGTTGCGAAAATGATTCGCAACGATATTGGCAGACTCCCAGTGGTCGACAGGTCAAACCCTCAGCAAGCAGTTGGATATCTCGGTCGCGCCAATGTCATGACAGCTCGACTGAGACGATTAGAGGAAGAACATGATCGTCAGCCGGGTTGGTTAGCAGGTTTGGCGTAAGGAATAAGAACGGAGGCGACTGCACGAGGGAGAGGTTTTGCAGAAAACCGAAATCACGACAAGGAAGTGCCGTTTGCGCTTTCTGAAAATGAAAAGCTCTTGCGTTCATTCGCTTCCGTATCAATCATCACGCTTTCGTTGCTTCAGCTGCCTCATACATTTCATTGATTACCGAACGATATTTCTCGTCGATAACTCGTCGCTTCACTTTCATCGTGGGAGTCAATTCACCGCCCTCGATTGTGAATTCGTTTTCCAGTAGAGCGAGAGTCTTTATCTTTTCATAACGGGCAAGATCGGGCGTGAGACCGTCGATTTGCCTTTTGAAAAGATCGATGATGCGATCGTTCTTGCACAACTCTGCGTGACTCGTTTCAGCAATGCCCTTCAATCGACAATACGACTCTACCTGCTCCCAGGCAGGCACAATCAAGGCAGCAGGAAACTTTCTTCCATTTCCAATCAACACTACCTGACTGACAAATCGTGAACCCTTAATTGCCTGTTCGATTGGTTGCGGCGAAATGTATTTGCCCCCCGATGTTTTAAACAACTCCTTCTTGCGGTCGGTAATGCTGAGAAAACCGTCCTTATCGAGTGCGCCGATGTCGCCCGTCTTAAACCAGCCGTCCGCAGTGAAGACGGCGCGTGTTTCTTCGGGTCGGTTGTAGTAGCCGCGCATTACATTTGGTCCACGTGTTTCGATTTCGCCATCCTCCGCAATTCGAATCTGAACGTTTGGGATGGCAGTTCCTACAGAACCAACTCGATTTTCCTGGATTGTACCAGTTGTGATGACGGGCGAAGTTTCAGTTAGACCGTACCCCTGGATAATCGGAATGCCGGCTCCGATGTAAATCGTCGCAAGATCTTCCGGCAAAGCTGCGCCTCCCGAAACCAGCAGCCGGATGCGTCCACCAAAAGCTTTGTGCCACTTCGAAAACACAACCTTTGACGCGAACTCATGTTTCAATTTCAAAGCCGGAGGAACCGGCTGATGTGCAAGGATGTGCTTCGCATACTGACGTCCGATGTTTACAGACCAGGCAAGTAGCGCAACATTCACTTTGCCGCCTTCGGCTGCCCGCTCTCGAATTCGATCGTAAATCTTCTCGAAAATACGCGGCACACCAATGAGAATCGTCGGCTTTACTTCGCGCAGATTTGGTCCGATCGTTTGCAACGACTCCGCAAAATAAACCGCCATGCCTTGATGCAGGTACATGTACATCGCCTGACGTTCGAATACATGCGACAAAGGCAGAACTGATAGCGCAGTGTCTCGCTCTCCAAATGACAAGTGACCAGACGAGTCGATGAGGTTCGTCACCAAATTAGCGTGCGTTAACATCACGCCTTTAGGCTCGCCCGTCGTTCCTGATGTGTAGATGATCGTCGCCAGGTCGTCTGAGGTCGTAGCCGAAGACAGACGATTTACCAGGTGCGGATCTTCAAGCTGGAGTTGCGAACCTTTTGCTTCTAGTTGGTAGAGAGTAAGTACATCAATGTCGCCGGTGTGCTCGGGTTCAAAAACGATGATCTTTTCGATGCTCGGACAGTCGGCGAGAACTCCCGCCAGCTCGTCAAACTTTTGTCGACTTGCAATTATTAGAACACGTGCACCGCAGTCGTTAAGGATGTAACGAACTTGCGGCGGTGTCAGTGTCGGATAAATTGGAACGTCGACCGCGCCTGAAAAAATGCAACCGGCGTCAGTGAGCGTCCACTCAACTCGACTTTCCGAGAGCAGCGCAACGCGATCGCCGTGTCGAACTCCGATTGCATAAAGGCCAGCCGCGATGCGTTGTGCGCGTTCAAGTAATTCATCAGAAGAGAGCGAAACCCACTCGCCGTTTCGTTTGTAGTTTAGCGTGTCGAGTCTTTTGTGTTTTCGTGCGACTCTTTTGAAAACATCGACAAGCGTTTTCGGCTCGTCCGCACTGGCAGGAACGCGAGTTGGTTGATCAGTCCGCGGCTCGTCGATGTTCTGCGTTGCCGAATTCACTCTGCGTTAACTCCGTTTAGGAAAATATCCAGCACTTGATCAGCCATCGGCGCAAGCTTGTAGCGCCGCTTCGAAAGGATCCAATTCGTCGCCATTTCATCGAGTGCGCCGAAAAGAATCTTCGCCACTACTTTCGCATTTAGATCAGAACGAAAGACGCCGGCGCTTTGACCTTCTTCCACAGCAGTACGAATCAGAGTCAGGTACTCAGCGAAACCAGCAGCAGAAAACTCTTCCATGAACTTCGTCGAGCCCCGTAGTTCGACCTGGAATACAACGGCCAGATCGCGATCGTCGCCGAGTCGCTCTAGATGAAGGAGCGCAATCCGACGGAGTTTCTCTTTCGGGTCGGATATCGTTTCTACGATTTTCTTTGCTTCAGCGATCGCTTCATCAACGCTACGATGAAAAACCGAGTGGAGAATGTCTTCTTTGCTTTTGAAATAGAGATAGACGGTGCCATCGGCAACGCCAGCTTCCCGAGCGATATCCGCGACTTTTGAGTTGAAGTATCCGTTGTGCGCGAACACGGTAATAGCCGCGCGCAGGATGGCTTCGCGCTTATCGCCGGCGGCTGGTCGAATGGAGTTTATTGAACGGACGGTACGCAAGAAATTTCAAATCTTAGTTTTCAGACTTAATTGAGTGCTAATGAATGAACCCTCACTCAGTGCATGATTAGCCTAGACCGTCGCTACACTTTCCGCAAGATGTATGGAAACGGGATTACCGAAGTTTTACAGAGTACGAGGTGTGAAATGAAAGTAAGTTAAATCGGTTTTGTTGGCCTAATCCTTACTGATCAGCTCATGTTCCAAACGCTCTGGCAGTTCAACACTCCTCAATAAGAATTCCTGGGTTGGATAGGGAATTTTAACGTTTCGCTCTCTAAACAAACGCGCGATGCGGTAGTTGATATCGCTGCGAATCTGAACATTACGACGCGGCTGGTTGGTCCAAATCAACAATCTAAAATTTAGCGCGTAACCCCCAAAGTTCAAGAACTGCACACTCGGCGGCGGATCGGCCAACACGTTCTCAACGTTCTTTGCCGCATCGAGCAGCGTTGACGTGACCAGTTCAATATCAGAATCATCCGCAACGCTTATCGGAATCGCCACTCGAGCCCTTGGATCGCCATACGACCAATTGACTACGCGTTGGCTAACCAGTTTTGAATTGGGAACAATAATAGCGATTCGATCATTGGTGGTAACAACCGTGGTCCGTAAGTTAATACTCTGCACGTCACCTTCATCGTCACCGATCGTGATTCGATCACCCACACGAATTGGTCGTTCGAATAGCAAAATAAAACCGGACGCGATGTCAGCGGCAAGATACTGCAAACCGAAACCGATGCCCACTGAGAGTGCAGTAAAGATTACGGCGATCGAGGTCAGATCAAGACCGAATGCTTGCTTGAGTGCAACCAAAATTCCTACGGTCAGAACCGCATATTTGATTAGGCGCGAAATCGTGTAACGAAGGCCTGGATCGATGTGGCGGCGTGCTGCAATGCGACGCTCAATAAAGTGGCTGAGTGTCCGGGCAATGACGATCGTCGCACTGACAACGATGATGCCTAGCACAACGCTCGAGACCGACAATGTGATTCTGCCGAACGTGAAATCCCTGGTGAAGTAAGCCCAGATACGGCTCATCAAACTAATGCTGTCCTGCAAAATAATCTTGTTGAGTACGAGACTAACTTCAGACATTTACACCTCAAAATTCCCGATTGCGTTCTTAATCGAAAATTCACATTGTACCTATCGAGCATTGCCTTTTGCAGTCGACATTATGATCTTTGCCTACTAGCGACGCATTTACTAACCGTCTCAGAGGTCAGTGGGCCTTCTTTTAGCACTGCAAACATCCCACCTGCGATCCTTGGTCTTTAAGGCAGTGACGCAAAGAAGCTGAATAGTTTTGATTGATCCAAACGACCCTCGGTGCGCAGCCCACTACAAACATCGATTCCAAACGGCTCGACCGCCTCAATCGCAGCGCAGACGTTCGCCGGTTTCAAACCACCTGCAAGGTAAAGTGGAACACTGATGCTTTGTCTGATCGTCCGACTCAAACTCCAGTCGTGTGTTCGACCAGTGCCACCAAGTTCTTTCACTTTTAACGACTGATTTCCAGAATCTAAGAGGATGGCATCGACGTGGGGTGCAACCGCCAACGCCTCATCAATCGCCTCTGGACCTGTCACGTGAACCACTTGCACCAACGATATTCCTGGCAACTCTGCTCTCAAGTCAGCGTATGAACCGTTAACTAAGCGGTCGCAAATCTGCAGCGTGTTTACACCGAGTCGTCTCTGCTGATCGATGATGGACTCGACATCCTGCTTACAGGTCAAAAGAAATGAAGCCACACCAGGCGGAATAGTTGCGGCAATTTTAGCAATTAGTTCCTCCGCAATTGGACCAGGACCACTCGGCATAGCTGACACTAAACCGATTGCCGAAGCGCCATGGTCGATCGCCATCCACGCTTCTTCGATGCTGGCAATGCAACAAATTTTTATTCGAGGTTTAGTTGTCGCGTGCATGATGTTCAGTGAAGTGTTGGACTAACTCAACGATGCTCTCCAGGTAAAGATCGGGTTGGGCGCTTTGCAAACGAGCGCTACTTGGATAGTTGCTTTTGACACCAACCGTCATCACGCTGCCTCGTTTACCCATCTCGATATCTTCCGGAGCGTCGCCAACATAAGCACACTCTTCTGCAAGACTTTTCAATCTCTGCAATGCCAGCTCTAACCCTTCCGGATGTGGCTTCTTATTCACGATGTGTTCATTACAAACGACGACATCAAGCAATCCTCTAAGCGCCGACAGCTCAAGCTCACGATTCACGCGTGACTCACTTCCACTCGTCACTACACCCAGCTTATAGCCATTCGCGTGCAAGCCTGCCAGAGTTTGGCCCACGCCCTCGATCAGATCTGCGGTGTCTTCACCATAATGCTTCAGCCACAGTGCGTCGGCGCGTTCCCAAAGATCTTGCGGCAGACCTAACGATTTATATGTTGAGTACCAGTTTGGCGAGTAGGTTGCTTCATAAATATCGAGCGGAAACTCGTACCCTAACTCCGCGAAACTTTTCTGGAAGGCATTTAGTCCAAGGTGAGCAGAGTCGACGAGCGTTCCATCCCAATCGAAGACGATGGTGTTAATGACACGAGCTGTTTCTGACATGCTTCGATATTGCCAGAAGAGATTCGACTTTGCATAACTCACCGGTTCGACTTTTCCGATGGGCTCGACCGACAGATAAACACGCCACCTGACAGGAAGGTACTGCTCGAAGAAGTGGTAGTTGCTCGATGAAGATCACTAGCGAAGCATGACAGGTTTTCTTCGCTTGCTTCGCAAGCGAAAACCCCAGAACGTACTTTAGTAG
>AR_comb_assmDRAFT_10267056_pt1 | contig 13264 bp, 16 predicted proteins | sample ArasoioldDNA_FD_10543 | JGI IMG/M metagenome (IMG submission 10543) | reverse complement strand
GTCAAGGCGCCCGGCTTCGGCGATCGCCGCAAGGCCATGCTGGAGGACATCGCCACAGTGACCGGCGGTAAGGCGATCACGGAAGATCTCGGCATCAAGCTCGAGAATCTCAAGCTCGATGACCTCGGCCGCGCCAAGAAGGTGATCGTGGACAAGGACAACACCACGATCATCGAGGGCGCCGGCAGCACCAAGGAGATCCAGGGGCGCATCAAGCAGATCCGAGCGCAGATCGAGGAGACGACTTCGGACTACGATCGGGAGAAGCTCCAGGAGCGCCTCGCGAAGCTGGCGGGCGGCGTCGCCGTCGTCAAGGTGGGCGCGGCGACCGAGACCGAGATGAAGGAGAAGAAGGCGCGCGTCGAGGACGCCCTCAACGCGACGCGGGCAGCCGTCGAGGAGGGGATCGTGCCGGGGGGCGGCGTCGCGCTACTCCGCGCGGCGGATGCGCTCGACAGCCTCAAGCTCTCGGGCGACGAGGGCACCGGTGTCAGCATCGTGCGGCGTGCTCTCGAAGAGCCGATTCGGCGGATCGTCGAGAACGCCGGGCTCGAAGCCTCCGTGATCCTCGAGAAGGTCCGGGCCACGGTCCCGCTCACCCGCGGCTTCGACGCCGAGACCAATGAATACGTCGACATGATGGTGGCGGGCATCATCGATCCCACCAAAGTCGAACGGGTCGCACTGCAGCACGCGGCGTCGATCGCGTCGCTGTTGCTCACCACCGAAGTGATCGTCTCGGACGTCCCCGAAGCTGGGAACGCCGCTCAGGCGCCGGGGCACGGCGGGGAGTTTTGAGCCCCGCGGCGGGGCAGGCCGACCAACCGGAGGACAGCGAGCCGGAAACACAAATGGCCGAGTTCCGTAGATGTGCACGATGGAGAATGGCATGGTCAGATGTCTGACTTGCAGGCGCGAGCTCAGGGACGAAGCGCAGAAATTCTGCAACGAGTGCAACCGTGGCTATGGCAAGAAGCCGGGTCAGGGCACACCTGCCTCGCCGGGTAGAACTGCTGCCCGAAGGCGACGTAGGCGCGGGGGCTAGGGGTCGGGGGCAGGCCGCTGAGCCTTCGCTTCTCGAGTCGCGGCCTGCTCTCAATTCGGAAACGTTGTGGACTTCCAGGGAGGTTCTTCTCATGGTGAGAGAACTCAGGTGTGCCGATGTGATGCCGGGCTGCAGCTTCGTGGCGCAAGGCAACGATGACAGCGACGTCATGAAGAAGGTTGCGGCGCACGCCAAGAGCGTTCACAAGATGGTGGCGATTTCGATGGGTGTTGAGAAGCAGGCGCGGGCAGCGATTCGCGATGCCGGAGCTGACTGAGCTGTGCCCTGAGACGAGGAGGGGTCTCGGTTGCTGCCGCCATATTCGCTCGCGTCCGTGTGATCAGGTCGCCGTAGTAGCGCGGCGACGGGACTCACCCGATAGGCGTGTGTCGGCACTGGCGTGAAGTTGCATACGACGAGTTCGATGTCCCCGAAGCCGGTTCCAATGCGGCGGCCGAGGTGATTCGGCGCTATGTCGAGAGGACGAATCCCGAGGCGCCGAACCTTAGGTCGCTCGACTAAGGCCCAGCGAGGCTGCGCCGGTGAGGCCCAGCCGCCGCATCGGCCGCGCCACCGTACAGCGGGGGACAGCCTGAACACGAGAGCGCGCTAGCCGGCTTCAAGTAATTTCGACCGCTTCATTGGCCCGTTCGTTCGTGTTGGACCGCGACAGGGAGGGCGAATGCATCGCTCTCTCCGCAACATCATCCTGCACGATTCGCTTGGTCAATACAGCACAGACTCCGCAGAGCGAAGAGCGTATTCCTGTTACAGGCCCACTCTGACGTCAAGCGGGCCCTGAACGATAGTTCTCCACCATGCAGTTCACCATTCGAGGGGGAAATGAGCATGAAGCACGGATTGTCTGTTGCGATTCTTGCGCTGTTCGCCGTTGCCTGCACCGGCCCGGCCGGTATCGCAGGTCCTCAGGGTTCCACGGGCGCGGTAGGCCCGCAGGGATACACCGGCGTCACGGGTGCTCAGGGTCAGCCCGGCATGACCGGCGCTCAGGGCCAGCCCGGCATGACTGGGGCCCAGGGCCAACCCGGCGTGATCGGCGCCCAGGGCCGGCCGGGTGTGGCGGGTGCTTCGAATCCGGCGCCTGCGGGTACGAACTGGACCTCGTTGAGGGACATCATGTTCGAGTACAACCGGGCGGAGATTCGGCCGACCGAGATGAGTAAGATCGCCGAGATCGCGGCCTACACGAATCAGAATCCGTTCGTTCGCCTCGGAATCGACGGCTCGACGGATCTTCTGCGCGGAACGAATCAGTACAACGCGGCCCTGAGCCAGCAGCGGGTCGGCAACGTTCGTGAGGCGCTGATCCGGGCCGGCATCCCGGCTGACCGGATCGAGACTGGCGGATTCGGCGCTGAGCGGGCCAAGTGCAACGACGCCAACGAGCAGTGCAGCCAGCGCGACGGCCGAGTCGAGGTAATGGTTCGCCCCGCTAGCTAGCTTAGCTGGAGGATGAACGGTGATCTTGGTGGCCGCGGTTTCGCTCGGCACGCAGCCCGCGCTTTTCGGGGACGCAGTACAGGATGCGCAGCCGAGCGCGATCGCGGATCGCGTCCGGCCCCTTGACCTCGTCAAGTCGTCGGCTCGCAGCTGGCGGCCGTTCACGCACAGACGGCTGTCGGGCGAGAGCGCCCGGCACCGCGCCTTCGGTGTGCGCGGCGCATTTCAGAGTATCCGCATCAGATAGTTGGGATGGGAACGTGGGTAGCGTTCGCGATCGGAGTGAGCGGCGCGCTGCTGCTCAAGCTGTTCGCGCTCCAATTCTGACGACCACCGCCTGGCCCGACCAACGGCATGCGTGGCATCAGCGGGTCAAAGGCGTGGACGTCAGGGGACAGAGAAGGAGACGTGTCATGCTGTGGACAGTCGCGGTGATTCTTTTGGTGTTGTGGGCGCTCGGTATGGGCACTGCGTACACGGGCGGCGGGTTGGTCCATGTACTGCTGGTGATTGCGGCCATTGTCGTCGTTTACCAGTTTCTGGGGGGCCGCCGGACCGTCTGACGGCGCCGCATTCGACGTGCACGGTCAACCGCAGCAGGAAGGCGTAGTGAGGGAGCGTGGAAATCCCGGCGACAAGACAACGACGAGTCGCCGGCGAGTAGGTCGCGTTGAACCCGTTTCGTGAGGAGGATCCGACTATGCGGTACGGTATTACGGTCTCGGCAGCGATCTTGATGACACTCGTCGTTGCGGCCCCGCTGGCGGGCGCAGCCGACGAGAAGGCCCAGACCACGACGCAAGAAGCCAAAACGATGGTGAGCGATAGCTGGCTCACCTCCAAGACCAAGATCTCGCTGTTCGCCGACGAGCGGGTGAAAGGGACCCAGATCAGCGTCGACACCGCCAAGGGCGTCGTCCACCTCCGTGGCAAGGTCGACTCGGCCGAAGCCAAAAGCGCCGCCGGCGACATCGCTCAAAAGGTCGAGGGCGTGAAATCCGTAAAGAACGATCTCCAAGTGGTGACGCCGACGGCCCGACAGGCGGTGGACGCCAACGATAAGGACATCGACAAGGCCGTCGAGACCCGCCTCGCCAAGGATTTGCAGCTCAAGAAGGTGGATGTGCGCACCGATGCCGGTGTCGTCACATTGACGGGTCAGGTGGCGACGATAGGCGCGAGCGCGAAAGCCTCCGAGATGGCGCGGGCCGTCCCTGGCGTGAAGTCGGTCAAGAACGAGCTCGCCTTTGCAAAGTAAAAGACTAGAGGTCTGAGGGCGGAACGGAAGAGCAGCCGCAGCGCCCGTCGTTCGGCAGCCACGCGAAGGAGCCGAGGCGGCGGGCGCACCAGCCGCAAGACGCTAGAATTGCTCGCCTATTGACGCCTCGGAGCCCTTGAGTTAAAATCTCGCTGCAACGAAGACCGTATCGAATCCCCGCTTATTAGGGGGGGGCGAAACATGGCCAAGGAAAAAAGCGCGCCACTCGATCTCAGGACGTACCTTGCGAAAGCCCGCGGCGGAACGACGAGGGACTATCGCAAGAGGGCCCCGATCTTCTCCCAAGGCAGCGCCGCGGACGCGGTCTTCTACATTGTGAAGGGCAAGGTGAAGCTGACGGTTCTCTCGACGCGCGGGAAAGAGGCGGTCGTCGCCATCTTGAACAGCGGGGATTTCTTTGGTGAAGGAAGCCTTGCGGGACAGCCGCTCCGTATGGCTACGGCGACCGCGATGACGGAGTGCTCGATCCTTCGAGTGCAAAAAGAAACAATGGTAAGGATGCTTCACAATGAACCCGCATTGTCAGAGCTCTTCATGGCGTATCTGCTGTCTCGGAATGTTCGGATCGAAGAGGACCTGGTTGATCAGCTGTTCAATTCCAGCGAGAAACGCCTGGCGCGGATTCTGTTGTTGCTGACCCGCTTCGGCAAGGACGGGCAGCATGAGCTCGTGGTACCCAAGATCAGTCAGGAAACCCTCGCCGAAATGATCGGGACCACGCGATCAAGGGTGAGTTTCTTTATGAACAAGTTTCGGAAGCTGGGCTTCATCGAGTATAACGGCGGCTTGCAAGTTCACAGCTCCCTCCTGAATGTCGTCCTCCACGACTAGGAATCACCCTCCCCGCGGAAATAGCCAAGCCTGCCGCCATCACGAGCGACCTGCCAGGAGGTTCGACATCCGCCGCTGATACTTCGCCTGACGCTTGCTGCTGATCCCCGCCGCGCGCAGCGTGTCCTCGGGTCTGACGGTCATCTCTTCGCCACACAGTCGAGAGGCGGCCAGCCCCGCTACCTCGCGATCCAACGTGAGGGCGGAAAGCTTCACCGCCGTGTTGAGCCAGAGTAGGAGCTTGGACCTTCGGGGGTTGAAAAAGCCTTCAACCTGACATTGCGGCTCGGGAGGATCGGGTCGTCGCGGTGTGGCCACTGCCTTGCTCCTGTCGATCCCCGCATCGCACCTGGGTTGAGGATCGCTGGATAAAGCCTAGCCGAACGCTGGGACGCGCACCAGCGACAAGCGCACTACCTCACAAGGGCGGTCGCCCTCCGTCATGTCGCGCAACGCAAGTGCGGCGACAGACTTCTTCAACATCCCGTCAACCCGCGTTCTCGGTCGAACAAAGCCGCCTCCCGCCCGAATAGCCAAGCCTGAGCAATTCTGACCAGACATCACGCACTGACGGGCCGATACTGCGGTGCCATGGCCATGCCTCGGAAACTCTGGAAATGGTGCGCGGCTCCTAAACGCTTCGGACGGCAGACCTGAGCGTCGGGACCCCCGTGAGTCGGGAGAGTTTACCTGCTGCCGACATCTGGGAGGCGTCCAATGAAGGTTGAAAACCTCCGGCTCCTCATCCGGGAGAAGCTCCAGGACGGGCGTCTGCCTCACGAGCGGATCTCGAGGGTGCAGTGCGGTCCAGCCGATGGACAGAAATGCGACGCCTGCGAGACGCTCATCAGGATGGCCCAAATCGTCGTGACGGGGATCACCCTCGGGGGTAAGGGGTTTATTCAGTTGCACGTCGAGTGCTTCCAGATCTGGGATGACGAGAGGTGCGCGCATGGGCCGCCGGCGGCTGCGCCGGGCCCCGCTGGTTCGCCGCTCCGTAGTCGCGAGGCGCAGGTCTCACAGACGCGCTAGCCTGCCTTCGCCTCACCGAGAAGTCCCGTCATGCACGCAGGCGCAGGTGAAGCTTCGTGGGCCGGGCTCACCGATGTGCAACGGAACAACAGAAGCCGCCCGCGCCGAGATCACCGCGGCACTCCGCGCCTGCGCTTGTTGTGTGAGCAGTATTGACCAGATTTCACGTCTCGGCGCCGGTAGTGTGCGATCTCGAGAAGCGCGTCCGGGAGGTGAGCAATGCCGAGTCCGACACTGTGGCTCAATGATGGCCCTCGCCTTGATGGTGTCCGAGTGCTGGTCGTGGACGACGCGCCCGCCGTGCGAGATGTCGTCACCCACATCCTGTTGCAGGATGGCGCCAAGGTCACCGCGGTTGGTTCCGCGGAGGAGGCGCTCGCCGCGTTGCAGGGGGAGCGCCCCGACGTCCTACTGAGCGACCTTGCGATGCCGGGAAAGGGCGGCTACTGGCTGATCGGGCAAGTTCGCGCGCTTCCACCCGAGCGCGGCGGAGTCACACCCGCTGCCGCCCTCACGGCTTTCAGCGGTCCCGAACATCGCGCGAGCGTTCTGAGGGCAGGGTTCCAGCTCCATGTGGAGAAACCTATCGGTCTCGATGCATTGGTCGAAGTCGTCGCGACACTGGCGCTGAAGGAACGCGCGCCGTCTGGCGATCGGCCACGGCAGGGTCTCACGCCCATTTCGTGAAGCCAGCCGGCGACGAGGATCTGTCTCGCGCCGGCGGGCCCATGCTCGGCGTGCACCTTCGGTTCGGGCTCTCCGGATGGCTCACCCACTCTCTTCGGACATCGACCGATCTTCGCCGCGCCGTCTGACCCCGCGGGTCGTCTGGTCGCTTCTCGCTGAGACAGTCTACGAGTGGTCCGAGGACCGGGCGCCGAGGCTTGGGGCGGCACTCGCGTTCTACACGGTCTTCGCGTTGGCACCGGGGCTGATCGTCATCATCGCCCTCGCCGCGCTTCTGCTCGGGCAGCAAGCAGCGCAGGGCCAGATCATCAATCAGGTACAGGACCTCATCGGCTTCGCAGGGGCCCAAGCGATTCAGGCAGCGATCGAGAGTGCCCGGAGCGCCGGCGGCAGCCTCGTCGCCACCAGCCTTGGCGTCGTCACGCTCCTGTTTGGGCTCTGGGGCGTCTTCGGGGAGCTGCAGGACGCGCTGAACACGATCTGGGGCGTTACGGCGAGGCCTTGGCGTGGAGTGATCGGCGCCATCAAGGACCGTTTCTGGTCGTTCGCGATGGTCGTCGGCATCGGATTCTTGCTCCTCGTCTCCCTGGCGGCAAGCGCCTGGCTGGCGGCGGTCGGAAAGTTCTTCGCTCAAGTGTCGCCGCTACCGGTGGCGGTGATGGAGACGGCCAACGCGCTCCTGTCGTTCGTCACCATCACCCTCATGTTCGCCGTGATCTACAAGCTCCTGCCTGACGTGAGGATCACGTGGCGAGACGTATGGGTCGGCGCCGCCGTCACTGCGCTTCTGTTCACGATCGGCAAGTCGTTGATCGGGCTCTATTTGGGTCGCAGCACGGTGGCGTCGGTGTACGGCGCCGCCGGTTCTCTCATCGTCATTCTGCTGTGGATCTACTACTCGGCGCAGGTGGTCTTTTTCGGCGCGGAGTTCACCAAAGTCTACTCGAGACGCTTCGGCTCGGTCGTCGTGCCCGACAAGCGAGCGGTTGCTGAGCAAGGCTCACTAGCGTCTGCCGCGCATCGCCGCGCGTGAGCAATTCTGACCAGACATCAGAACCGGATTGCTCGATCGTGTAGTGCATGGCTCGACCTGCCGTGCAAATCATGGAAATGGTGCCCCAGTATTGAGCTCGGTGCATCCGGCCCGCCTAACGGCCGACACCCTCGGAGATCCCCGATGGAAGCCGAAGCTCTTCGACTCCTGATCCGACGCAAGCTCGACGATGGCCATCTTCCGCACAACAGCATTCTGAGATTCTGGGCTGGTCCAGGCGACGGAGAACAGTGCGATGCCTGCGATTTGCGCATCACGAAGGAGCAGTTTGGGATGGAGGGCATTGCCTCGACGCACACTGACGAGAAGCCCATTCAATTTCACGTCACGTGCGTCGACGTCTGGGATGCCGAGAGGCTGCGCATGATCACCCCGCCGAGAGACTCGACATTCGCCGCTGATATGGCGCGACGACCATCTCTCCGCTAGCTCGTCGAGCGGCGACCCGTAGGCGTGCCGAAGGGTTGCTCTCTAGCCCGAACCTCTCGAGGAGGTTTCCATGCCACGGCGACCCCCGCACATCGACGCCGAATTGACCGGACGCCTCGCGGCGATCGAGATCGCTCGCGCACAGCTCCTCCACGTCGATGCCGACCGCAAGAAACGCATCGACCGCCTCATCGACTATTTCGGTATGCCGCTCATCGCCGTCGGGCGGGAGCACTCCGGAGTGAGCAATTTTGAACAGATCTAGGAACCTGGAGTAGACGATCCTGCGGCGCGTGGTGCGAGATGCCTCGTCTGATCGCGACCTGGGGAACGGTGGGGGGATCTGGGCCCTTCGTGCGGGAGAACCTCAACAAGCCGCGCCTGCGCTGGCCTTCGCCCCTTCCCTCATTGCGCACTCGGGCTCCCATCCGTTTGCCGACGGAAGCTCCCAGATGCGCGCCATCGGGGCCGTAATAGAGAGCATCGCGGATACGGATGCGACCGTCTTGCTCCGTGGTGAAAGCGGCGTCGGGAAAGACCTGGTGGCCCGCGCCATCCATGCCGCCTCGTCGCGCCGTCGTGGTCCGTTCGTCAAGGTCAACTGCGCCGCGATCCCTTTAGGTCTGCTCGAGTCCGAGTTCTTCGGGCACGAGAGGGGCGCCTTCACCGGCGCGCACCGGCGCAAGCACGGGCAGTTCGAGTGCGCGAACAACGGCACGATCTACCTGGACGAGCTCGCGGAGCTGCCTCAGGCTCTCCAGGCCAAGCTTCTCCACGTGTTGCAGGACTTCCAGTTCTCACGGGTGGGAGGCCACCAGATTCTCGAGGTCGACACGCGGGTGATCGCCGCGACGAATCGAGACCTCGACGCCGCCATGGCGCTCGGCGAGTTCCGCGAGGACCTTTACTATCGCCTCAACGTGGTCGAGATCAAGGTACCCCCACTTCGCGAGCGCCGCGAAGAGATCCCGGCATTGGCATCGCGGTTCCTGGCCCGGTTCAACTCGCAGTACGGGCGGCAGAGGCAGCTCATGCCCGAGACGCTGGCGCGACTCATGGAGTACTCGTGGCCCGGCAACGTGCGCGAGCTCGAAAACGCGATCCGCCGACTGGTGGTGCTCGCAGACGGGGAGCAGGCGATGAAGGCGATGGTGACGCGCGGTTACCTGGGGCAAAACGGGCACAAGACGCACTTGCCGGCACCCCGGCCCACACTCATCGAGGGCGGCCTCAGGGAGATTGGACGCCGCGGGGCGCGGGAGGCCGAGCGCAAGGCGCTCATGGGAGTGCTGGATCGCGTTAGCTGGAACCGTACCCAGGCGGCGCGGATTCTCAAGGTCAGCTACAAGACGCTGCTCACGAAGATCTCCGGGTACGGCCTGACACCGCCGCGTCGTCGCTGACGCGGCGCGCCGTGCCGTGCCCATGAGCTCGCCACCACGAGCGGCGGCGAGTTCCTCGCCAGCCATCCGGCAACGCGCGGATCGCTGCGCCGAAGAAGCTCTGATGGGGGCCCTATGCGCCCGCGGCACGGCTATCTGCTGTAGCGGCGAACAGAATGTGCTTCAGCCGCGATCTCCAAACCTGAGCAATTCTGAACAGCTTCCAAAACTTGGATCCGGCATCCTAGCGCATGATCCGACGGGTCTCGTCCGGGCGTGCCCGAGGGGCGACTCAAGACGGGTTGTCCAGCACGCATGCAGGGCCGGCTCATGGCTCCTAAGAAAGCCGCACCACTCGATCTCATGACGTACCTTTCGGAATCGCGTGGAGGGACCACGAAGGAGTATCCAAAGAAAAGCACCCTCTTCTCGCAGGGCGATCCTGCCGACGCGATCTTTTACATTGAGAAGGGCAAGGTGAAGCTGACCGTCCTCTCTCCGCGCGGGAAAGAAGCGATCGTCGCAGTGCTGGGGAGCCGGGATTTCTTTGGTGAAGGATGCCTCGCCGGACAGCCGCATCGCATGGCCACGGCGACCGCGATGACCGAGTGCAGGATCCTGCGAGTTCAAACGGAAATCATGACACACATGCTCCGCAATGAGCGCGCCTTGTCGGATCTATTCATGGCGTACCTGCTGTCCCGGAATGTGCGGGTCGAAGAGGACCTGGTCGATCAGCTGTTCAATTCCAGCGAGAAACGACTGGCTCGGATACTGTTGTTGCTGACCCGCTTCGGCAAGGACGGGCAACAGGAGCTCGTCGTCCCCAGGATCACTCACGAGACACTGGCCGAGATGGTCGGGACCACGCGGTCCAGGGTGAGCTTCTTCATGAACAGGTTTCGCAAGCGCGGTTTCGTTGAATATAAGGGCGGCTTGCAGGTTCACAGCTCGCTCCTGAGTGTCGTCCTTCACGACTAGCGCGCGTCGATACCCGCCGATTCCTCGCCCGGACGCTCCTTTCCTACACGACGATTCCATCGCCACACGCCGACGACCAGCACCGCCGCGAGCGCCAGCAGCACCGCGAGACCAAGCCAGCGCTCTGCCCGGTGCATATCGGCCACGATCGCTGTGATCTGATCGGTGAAGAAGTAGGCCAGACCGAACACCAACGGGATGCCGAGCACGGCGGCGCCCGCGTCTGCCACGACAAACTTCCAGAACGGCACGCGCGCAATGCCCGCCGTCAGAAACGCAGCGGCGCGGAGTCCCATGACGTGCCGCGCCGTGACGACCGTCTTCACCGCATGCCGTCGATACGCTGCCTTGAGCCACTGCTCGCGCACTGGCGTCAGTACGAGCCGGACCATTCGCCAGTCGAGGATCTGCTCGCCCCATTGTCGGCCGACCCAGTAGAGCACCAGGTCGCCGGATAAGACCCCCAGCAGGCAAACAGGCAGCGCAACCCACCACCGGACGATTCCCTCGTGGCTCAATACGGCAGCCGCGATGATCGGCATCTCCTCTGGGATCGGCACTCCGAGGCTGCCGAGCAAGAGCACGGCGAAAACGCCGATGTACGTGAAGTTGTCGACGAACTCCTGGAGTGCCTCCACCGCATCCTCGCCGGACGGACGATGCTACGTGTGCTCGGGCCTTTCATGCAGTGTAGACCTCGACGGTTAGCTCCCGCAGCGGTCGGAGAAGCCGCAGTCCGTCGGCAATCGCCAAATCTGAGCAATTCTGACCAGCATTAGGGCTTGCATTGGCGGATGCTCCAGTCCATGGCTCGACGTGTCTCATCCGACAATGGCCGGGAGGACGGCGCGGGGCTCTGGGCCGTTCGTGCCGGAGACCCGAAACGAGTCGCTCCTGCGGCAGGCCTTCCTGGGGAGCGTCGCAATGGTCCGGCTGCCCGTGACCCCGTCGTCGCGGAGTGGGGCCATGCCGAAGCGGCGCTGGCTTTCGTCGCGTCGATCGTGGAGTCCTCGGACGACGCGATCGTCGGTATGACGCTCGACGGCATGATCACAAGCTGGAACGCCGGCGCCGAGCGTCTCTACGGGTTCACGGCCCGCGAGGTCATCGGGCGATGGCCAATCGGGATCACGCTTCCAGAGGACGAGCAGCCGTCGATTCTCAAGCGGGTTGGACGAGGAGAACGGGTCGATCACTACGAGACTGTAGGCGTGAGCAAGGACGGGCGTCGCATCAACGTGTCCGTCACGGTATCGCCGATCCGGGACGCCGAGGGAAGGATAGTCGCGGCATCGTCGGTCACCCATGACATCACGCCCCGCAAGGCGGCCGAGGCGCCGATCTCCGATCGGAACACCCTGCGGTATGTCGCGAGCCTGGCTGCCGCCGCGGCACATGAGATCAACAATCCGCTGGCGGTGATCATGGGCTATGCGCGACTCCTGGCGGACCAGGTGGATGCGCACGGGCAAGGGCAGATCGAGGAGATCCTGGAGGCGCTGTCGCGGATTCAGGCGATCGTCGCACAGATGCAGCGCGTGACCCGGATCGAGCTGACGGAGGAGGCTCCGCATCTGCCGGAGATGCTCGATCTGAAGCGATCGAGCGACTTCCACCGTCGCCCGTAGTGCTCGACGCTTGTGGCCCGCATGCTCGCGCCGCGCCGTGTATCTCGCGGTGTCGTGCATCGTGCTGCTACCGCTCGTGCTCGCGACGGGTGGACTCGCCCATCACATCTACCTCGACCGGAGCGGCGTTCCTGACCTCGAGCCCTTCATCCGCTTCGAGCTCCCGACGATCGGCAAGGTCTACGACGCACGGGGCACGGTGCTAGTCGAGCTGGCACAGGAGTATCGCCGAGTCGTTTCGTACGAGGAGGTGCCGCCGATCCTCCGCCACGCGATCCTGTCGGCCGAGGACAAAAATTTCTTCACCCACTCTGGCGTGGACTATCGCGCGCTGCCGCGCGTGTTCTACAAGACGGCGACCAGCTCCGTGCGTGCGTGGTGGAACGGCAGGGGATTCCGGCTGCGTCTCCCCCAGGGCGGCTCGACGCTCACCCAGCAGCTCGTCCGCGGCTACTTCCTGCGGGATCGGTGGAGCCGCGAGAACGGTTCGACCCTCTTCCGCGACCACCCGACCTGGCGGCTCCTCTCGGTGGTCGTGGGGATCCCGACCACGAACAAACTCTTCCGGAAGCTGGAGGAGGTGCGGCTGGCGCTCTGGCTCGAGGAGGAGATGAGTCGCCGCTTCGGGTCGCGAGAGCGGGCGAAACGCGAGATCTTCGCCCGTTCAGCGAGCTTCAACTATCTGGGCAACGGCCGGTACGGTTTCGTCACCGGCTCCGAGTACTACTTCGGCAAGCCGTTGTCGAGCTACACGATGGAGGATGCCGCGAAGGCCGCGTTGCTGGCGGGGATCACCAAGGCGCCGCGTGACTACCTTCCGGTGCCCGGCGACGCGCGACCCCTGCGCCGCCGCAACGAGATCCTCGCCCTGATGGCACGCAACGGCTACATCCCCGAGAACCTCGCGAAGCGCTTGCAGACCGAGCCGGTGCTCGTCGCGAAGGCGCCAAGCACGATCAAGACGCAGGCCCCCGCGGCAATCGACTCCGTCTTCCACGAGCTGAGACAGCGCGGTGCGGGCCGCTTCGGGATCGAGGATCTCCTCCAGGGTCGGATCGCGGTCCACGCCACGGTGGATCATCGGATCCAGACCATCGTGAACGAAGCGCTGGAGACCGGACTCGCCCTCTACGAGAAACGGCACCCTCAGGCGAAAGGGCTGATCCAGGGCTCGGTGGTCGTGCTCCGCAATGGGGACGCGGCGATCCTGGCCGAGGCGGGCGGGCGGCACTTCTACAAGAATCGCCATGTGCAGTACTCCGACTTCAACCGCGCCACGGGCTCGCTGCGGCAGGCGGGCTCGGCGTGGAAGCCGATGGTGTACCTGGCCGCGTTCGGCGCGGGGCTCACGCTCGACACCACGGTACCCGACGAACCCATAGCGGTCCCCATGGGGGCCGACCGTCCGGTCAAATGGATCGCCAATTACGACAACGAGTTCAAGGGGCCGATCCC
>AR_comb_assmDRAFT_10437916_pt1 | contig 13267 bp, 11 predicted proteins | sample ArasoioldDNA_FD_10543 | JGI IMG/M metagenome (IMG submission 10543) | reverse complement strand
GCCGACACCGACGACGTGCGCATCGTCGACTTCGCCTTCGTCCCCAGGACGGTCATGGCCAAGGTCGGCCAGAAGGTCAAATGGGAGCACCAGGACGCCGGCGTGACCCACACGGTCACCGCCCTGGACCGGTCGTTCCGCTCCGGGGACCTGGAGGAGGGTGACGAGTTCTCGCACCTGTTCCCGACGGCCGGGACCTTCGCCTACCGCCGCAGCATCCACCCCGACATGCGGGGCAGGGTCAAGGTCTCCGGGTAACGGACCACATACTCGAACCGAGACCGGCCGGAGACCGTTCGGGGATGTGTCCGAGATGGCGCCGATCGGGATTCGTGACCGGAACGGTCGACCCTGGTAGTCGACCGCTCCAGCAGAGGAGCGTCGACCGGGGGGTCACCAATGCGTCCAGCTCATCTCCGTCTCGTGGCCGTCGCCGGCGTACTCGCCGTCGTGGTCGGGGTCGCCACCGCCTTCGTGGTCGGCCGCGACAACCCGGCCCAGCCCGCCGCCGTGGCCAGCCCAGCCACCACCTCCGTCACCCCAGCGACCGGCAACAAGACCACTCCCGACAAGGGCAACGACCCGGCGCCTCCGCCCACGCCCAGGCCGCCTATCGACCAGCCCGACCGTGCCGCCAAGGCCGCCGCCGTGGTGTTCATGCGCGAGCTCGGCATGCGCGACCCGGTGGCCGCGTCCTACCGCAGGACCGGCGCGGCCACGGCCGAGGTCGGCCTCCACCCGCGGGCCGGCGAGGGCGGCCGCCTGCTGGACACCATCACCACCAAGGTCCAGCTGCACCGCTACACCAACGGCTGGGTCGCGACCGGGGCCATGGCCGACACCATCGAGGTCGAGCAGCCGCTGCCCTTCTCCCGCATCTCCTCGCCGGTGCCCGTGAGCGGCATGTCGGTCGCCTACGAGGGCACGGTGCACGTGACCGTCACCGAGGACCGCCGCGGCGCCGACCGCGTGCTCGGCAAGGGCTTTGTGACCGGCGGGGCGGACTCGCTCGGCCCGTTCAGCGGCCAGGTCACCTTCACCCGCCCCACCGGCGACGCCGGCTGGGTGGTCTTCACCCCCGACTCCGGCGCCGACCTCGGTGTCTTCGCCGCCACCGCGGTCCGGGTCCGGTTCGTCAACAGCGACCACAAGCCCCAGATCCTGGGCGTCGTCACCGACCCGCGCCCGGCCGCCTCGAGCCAGCTGGTGACCCTCGCCGGGACCGGGACCCTCACCGTCAGCGTCAACGGCTTCGCTATTGACGAGCTCCGCGTGCTGCTGGTCCCCAGTGGCACCGGCAACCGGCCTCACGCCGAGCTGCTCGGGGTCGACCGCACCAGCGAGAACGGCGAGCGCTGGTCCGTCTCCTGGCGCTACCCCGACCAGTCGTTCCACGGCCACCTGCTGATCCAGGCCAACGGCCGTGGCGGGACGGCCGAGCACGACGGGATCGCCGTCTACCACGCCTGACGTCAGACGAAGGGGGAGCCGCGGCGGCTCCCTCTTCGTTTGCCCGTTGACGCGAGTGCGCGCCCCCTCATACTCTGACGGCCGATGAATGAGCACTCACTCAGTCCCCTGCCGACCGGGACCAGGGCCCAGCTGGTCGACGCCGCCGAGCGTGTCCTGCGCGCCAAGGGCCTGGCCAGGGCGACCACCAAGGAGATCGCCCGGGAGGCCGGCTACGCCGAGGGCACCTTGTACCTGCACTTCGCCGACAAGCTCGACCTGGTCCGGGCCGTGCACGAGCGGCTCCTGCCGGCCTTCATCGAGATGGTCGGGCACCTTCCCGGGAAGGCCGGCCTCGGGACGGTCCAGGGAAACCTGACCGAGCTGGCCAGGGGCGCCCTGCAGCTCTACCAGGACATCCTGCCGCTCGGGTCCTCGCTGTTCGCCGACCCCGAGCTGCTGGGGCGGTTCCGGGCCCTGCTGGCCGAGCGGGGCGGCGGGCCCCACCGGGCCTGGGAGCCGGTGATCGCCTACCTCCGGGCCGAGCAGGCGCTTGGCCGGGTCGCTCCGGGCGCCGACCCGGCGGCGGCCGCCCTGCTGCTGCTCGGCGCCTGCCAGCAGCTCGTGTTCGTTGAGCTGATGACCGGCCCCGAGACGCTCCCGTTCCCCGACCGGCCCGACCCGGCCGCCGAGCTGGTGGCCACCCTGCTCACCGGGCTCTCCCCCGCCCCGGCCTCCCTGCCTGACCCGAGTGAACTGGAGCGACGACCATGAGCACCTCGACCGCCACCGCCGAGCCCGGCCGGGCGCCGGGCGGCGCCGACCCCCGGCGCTGGGTCGCCCTTGCCGTCGTGCTGACCGCCGGCTTCATGCAACTGGTGGACATCAGCATCGTGAACGTGGCCATCCCCTCGATCCAGCGCGACCTCGACGCCACCTACTCCCAGATCCAGTGGGTGCTGGCCGGCTACCAGCTGGCCTTTGCGATCATGCTGATCACCGGCGGGCGCCTCGGTGACATCTACGGCCGCAAGCGCATGTTCATGATCGGCATGGCCGGCTTCACCCTCGCATCCGCCCTCTGCGGGCTGGCCCAGAGCCCGTCCATGCTGATCGCCTCGCGCGTCCTCCAGGGCCTGTTCGGGGCGGTCATGTTCCCCCAGATCCTGTCGGTCATCCAGGTCACCTTCCCGCCCCGGGAGCGGGCCACCGCGTTCGGCATGTTCGGGGCCACCATCGGGCTGGCCACCATCACCGGCCCCCTGGTCGGCGGGCTGCTGATCGAGGCCAACCTGCTCGGGCTCGAGTGGCGACCGATCTTCCTGGTCAACGTCCCGATCGGGATCGCCGCCCTGGCCTTCGCGACCCGCTTCCTGGCCGAGTCGAAAGCGCCGCGGGCGCTGCGGCTCGACCTGGTCGGCGTCGCCATCGTCACCGCCGGGCTGCTGCTGCTCGTCTTTCCCCTGGTCCAGGGCCGCGACGTGGACTGGCCCCCGTGGACGTTCCTGTCGATGGCCGCCGCCGTGCCCGTGCTGGCCGGCTTCGCCCTCTACGAGCGGCGCAAGAAGGCGCGCGACGGCTCGCCTCTGGTCGACCTCGACCTGTTCCGCCAGCCCTCGTTCGTTCCCGGGCTGGCCCTGGCCGCCATCTTCTTCATGGGCATCCCGGCGTTCTTCCTGACCTTCTCGCTGTGGCTCCAGATCGGCCTGGGGTTCAGCCCGCTGCACGCCGGACTGACCGGGGTGCCGTTCGCGGTCGGGTCGGCGCTGGCCTCGGCGGCGTCGGTCCGGCTGGTGCCGACCCTCGGCCGGCGAATCCTCAGCGTGGGCTCGCTGCTGCTGGTGGCCGGGATGGGGACGCTCATCTGGACGGTGGACCGCTACGGCGGTGCCGTCCACTCCTGGCAGCTGCTCCCGGCCCTGCTGCTCTGCGGCCTCGGCCTCGGCTGCGTGATCGCCCCGCTGGTCAACGTGATCCTGGCCGGCATCAGAGGCCAGGACGCCGGCGCCGCCTCGGGCGTGCTCACCACCGTCCAGCAGGTTGGCGGGGCGGTCGGGGTGGCCCTGATCGGGGTCATCTTCTTCGGGCTGCTGGGCAGCCAGGCCGCGGGCGTGGCCGACGACGTCCTCGGCGGCCTCCAGCGCGACCTCCAGGGGGCCGGGGTCCCGCCGGCCGTGACCCGGCAGATCGAGGCCGGCTTCCGTACCTGCTTCGAGGACCGGGCCAACGCCAAGGACCCGTCGGCCGTCCCGGCCAGCTGCGCCAGGGCTCAGGCCCAGGGCCAGGCCCAGGGCCAGGGCCAGGAGCAGATCGGCCGGGTTGTCGCCGCCACCGCCGACGCCGCCCGCCGCGAGGACTTCTCCAAGGCGTTCCAGCGCAGCCTGCTGTTCGAGGTGGCCGTGTACCTCGTCTGCTTCCTGCTGGTGTTCCTGCTCCCGGACGCCCGCGGCGACGCGGCCGGGCAGCACGCCGAGGCGGCCGGGCCGGTCTAGGCCCGGTCGAGGCGGGCCAGCTCGTCGTCGCTGAGCCGCAGGCTGGCCGCGGCGGCGCTGTCGGTGATCGTCTCGGGGCGGCTGGACCCGGGGATGGGGATGACCGCCGGGGCCTTGGCCAGCTGCCAGGCCAGAGCGACCTGCTGGGCCGAGACGCCGTGGGCCTCGGCGACCTCGCTGAAGACGCGGTGGCGGCCGCCCAGGTCGCGGCCCCGGCCGATCCCGCCCAGCGGGCTCCAGGGCAGGAAGGCGATCCCCTCGGCGGCGCAGAAGGCCAGCTCGCCCTCGGAGCGGCGGAAGCGGGGCGAGAACTCGTTCTGCACGCTGGCCACCTGGACGAGCTGGCGGGCCTGCCTGATCTGGTCGACGCTGACGTTGGACAGGCCGACCAGCCTGACCTTGCCGGCCGCCTTGAGCTCGGCCATGGCCCCCACCGACTCGGCGAACGGCACCTTGGGGTCGGGCCGGTGGAACTGGTACAGGCCGATGGCCTCGACCCCCAGCGCCCGCAGGCTGGCCTCGCAGGCCTGGCGCAGGTGCTCGGGCCGGCCGTCCAGATACCACTCGCGGCCCTCGCGGGTGTGGCCGCCCTTGGTGGCCACCAGCACCCGGTCGCGGTCGCCCGGCCAGGCGGTCAGGGCCCTGGCCACCAGGCGCTCGCCGTGACCGACCTCGGACTCGTCGATGCAGTAGGCGTCGGCGGTGTCGATCAGGGTCACGCCGGCGTCGAGGGCGGCGTGGATGGTCCGGACCGACTGGGCCTCGTCGGGCCGGCCGGCCAGCGACATCGGCATCTCGCCGAGCCCGATGGCGCTGACCTGGAGCCCGCCCAGGCGGCGGGTCGGCATGGTGGTCACCAGTGGGTCGCTCCTTCATGGCCGCGGTGCTCGGGCTGCTCGAGCTGGAAGGTGGAGTGCTCGATGTCGAAGTGGCCGGCCAGGCAGGCGCCCAGGCCGTCGAGGACCTTGCCGGCGTCGGCGTCGCGCTCGAGGACCACGTGGACCGAGAGCACCGGCAGGCCGCTGGTGATGGTCCAGGCATGGAGGTCGTGCACGTCGGTCACACCCGGGGTCTCGACCAGGTGCCGGCGGACCTCGTCGAGGTCGACCCCCTTGGGGGCCGCCTCCAGCAGGACGTCGACCGCCTCCCGGAGCAGCCGCCAGGTGCGGGGCAGGATCGCCAGGCCGATCACGGCCGAGGCGATCGGGTCGGCGGCCTGGAAACCGGTGAGGGCGATCACCACTGCCGCGGCCAGGACCGCCACCGAGCCCAGCAGGTCGCCCCAGACCTCCAGGTAGGCGCCGCGCAGGTTGAGGCTGTCGCGCTGGCCACCGTGCAGCAGCCACATCGAGACGGCGTTGGCGGCCAGGCCGACGAGGGCAACGGCCAGCATCAGCCCGCTGGCCACCTCCGGCGGCTCGGTCAGCCGCCGCCAGGCCTCGACCAGCACGAACGCGGCCACGCCGAACAGCAGCACGGCGTTGACCACGGCGGCCAGGATCTCCAGGCGGTAGTAGCCGAAGGTCCGCTGCGGGGTCGCCGGCCGGGCCGCGAACCGGATGGCCAGCAGGGCCAGGCCGACCCCGGCCCCGTCGGCGAGCACGTGCCCGGCGTCGGCGAGCAGGGCCAGGCTGCCGCTGATGGCGGCGCCGGCGACCTCGACGAGGAGCAGGGCCACGGTGATCGCGAACACCACCGCCAGCCGGCCACGGTGGGCGGCGGCGGCGCTGTGGTGGTTGTCGTGGGCCATGCGGTCACTCTGCCACAGGAAACCGAACGGCCCGGGCGATCGCCCGGGCCGTCAGGGTCGTTGCGCGTCAGCGCCTCGGCGCCAGCCCCGAAGCCTCGTCAAGAGCCTCGTAGAGCTCACGGGTGGCGACCGAGTCGAACGCGACTCGCCCCTCCCGGGCCGTCCTCCGCTGCTGCCACCAGACGGTGAGTTCCTTGAGCTGCATTGTCCCCCTCCTGCTGCCCGGACCCGGACCCCCCAGCCCGTGTCCCCCTCGCCGCCTGTCTTGCGGCGCATCGACAGGGCGTAGTCTCGCCGCCGTAGGTAACGAACCGGCATGTTGCCGATCACCGTTGCGACCCCGATCCATCACGGAACGGTCTCGGGCGTGCCTAACGCGAGCTGAAGGCGCTCTCGCCGGTGATCTCTCGCCCGACAATCAGGCTCTGGATGGCGTCGGTGCCCTCGTAGGTGTAGACGGCCTCCATGTCGGCGTGGTGTCGGGCGACGTGGTTCTCGAGCAGGATGCCGTTGCCGCCGAGGACGTCACGGGCGTCGGCGACCACCTGGCGGGCCTTGGCGGCGTTGTTCATCTTGGCCAGCGACGCCATGCCGGCGGTCATCTGGCCGGCGTCGGTGAGCTGGGCCAGGCGCAGGCAGAGCAGCTGCATGGTGGTGACCTCGGCCAGCATCTTGGCCAGCCGGTACTGGACGAGCTGGAAGCTGGCCAGCGGGGTGCCGAACTGCTCCCGCTCCCTGACATAGGTGAGGGCGGCCTCGTAGGCGGCCAGGGCGTGGCCGGCCGCCTCCCAGGCGACCCCGGAGCGGGTGGCGGTGAGCACCCGGGCCGTGTCGCCGAAGCCGCGCGAGTGGGCCAGGCGGTTGCCCGCCGGGACCCGGACCCCGTCCAGGGTGATCTCGGCCTGCCACACAGCCCGCTTGGCCGTCTTGCCGGACATCACGCTGGCCGCGTACCCCGCGGTGCCCTTCTCGACCACGAACCCGCCGACCTTGCCGTCGTCGTCGCGCGCCCAGACGATCACCAGGTCGGCGAAGGAGGCGTTGCCGATCCAGCGCTTGGTCCCGTCCAGCACCCAGTCGTCGCCGTCGCGGCGGGCCGTGGTCTCGAGCGCGACCGCGTCCGAGCCATGGTCGGGCTCGGTCAGCCCGAAGGCACCGATCTGCTCCATCCGGGCCATGGCCGGGAGCCAGCGCTGCTTCTGCTCCTCGGAGCCGAGCAGGGCGATCGAGGTCATGGCCAGACCGGAGTGGACCCCGAAGAAGGTGCAGATGCTGCCGTCGCCCCGGCCCAGCTCCATGCCGACCAGGCCGGTGGCCACCGTGCTCAGCCCCGGGCAGCCGTAGCCCTCGATGGTGCCGCCGGCCAGGTTGAGGGCGGCCAGCTTCGGCACCAGCTCGAAGGGGAACTCGGCCCGCTCCCAGTAGTCGTTGATGACCGGGGTGACCTCCTTGTCGCAGAAGGCCCGGACCCGGTCCCGGACCTCGCGCTCGCCGTCGCTCAGGAGGTCGTCGATGCGGTAGAAGTCGGTGGACGCCGGGTTGTGCTCGCTCATGGCCGGGTTCCCTCCGCTGGGTGCGATCCCCTTCGAGCGTACCCTCGGAACGCCGATCTCCTGGAGGTGCGTCCTTGACCAACGACATCCGTCGCGTGGCCGTGCTCGGTGCCGGGACCATGGGGGCGGCCATCGCCGCCCACGCCGCCAACGCCGGTCTGGCTGTCGACCTGCTCGACCTGGACCGCGACGCCGTCCAGGGAGGGTTCGAGCGGATGCTGGCCGCGCGCCCGGCCGCCCTGGCCAGCCCCCGGCTGGCCGACCGCATCCGCCTCGGGACCTTCGAGGAGGACTTCGACCGGCTCGCCGACGCCGACTGGGTCGTCGAGGCCGTCGTGGAGCGCCTGGAGCCCAAGCAGGACCTGCTGGCCCGGGTCGAGAAGACCGTCGGCCCGGGAGCGGTGGTCAGCTCCAACACCTCCGGGCTGCCGCTGCACAGCGTGGCCGAGGGCCGCTCGGACGACTTCCGGCGCCGGTTCCTGGGCACCCATTTCTTCAACCCGCCCCGCTACCTCAAGCTGGTCGAGCTGATCCCGACGGCCGACACCGACCCCGAGGTGCTGGAGGGCATGCGGGCGTTCGTGGAGCGGGTCCTCGGCAAGGGGGCGGTGGTGGCCAAGGACACCCCCAACTTCATCGCCAACCGCCTTGGCAGCTTCGCCGGCATGCACGACGTCCGCTACGCCCTGGAGCACGGCTACTCGATCGAGGAGGTCGACGCCCTCACCGGGCCGCTGGTGGGCCGCCCCAGGACGGCCACCTTCCGGCTGTTCGACCAGGTCGGGCTGGACGTGATGGTCGGGGTGGCCGGCAACCTCTACGAGCTGGCCCCCACCGACGAGCAACGTGACGTCCTCCCGGCCCCCGAGCCGCTGAAGCGGATGCTGGAGGCTCGCCGGCTCGGCAACAAGACCGGCGGCGGCTTCTACCGCCGAAGCAGGCGCGACGGCCAGACGGTGTTCGACGTGCTCGACCTGGACACCCTCGAGTACCGGCCGGCGGCCAGGCCGGACCTGCCGATCGTCGCCGCCGCCCGCGACCACGACGACCTCGGGTCCCGGCTGCGCTTCCTGCTCGACAAGGCCGACGAGGACCGCGGCGCCCGCTACCTGCGCGACACCCTGCTGCCGTCGCTGGCCTACGCCGCCCGCCGGGTGCCCGAGATCGCCGACTCGCTGGTCGAGGTCGACCACGCCGTCGAGTGGGGCTTCGGCTACGAGCTGGGCCCGTTCCGGACCTGGGACGCCATCGGGGTGGCCGGCGGGGTGGCCCGCATGGAGGCCCTCGGCATCGAGGTGCCGGCCTGGGTGACCGAGATGCTGGCCGCCGGGCACCAGGGCTTCTACCGCGACGGGCAGGTCTACAGCCCGCTGACCCGCGAGTACGTGCCCGTCCCGGCCGACCCCGAGGTCATCGACCTCGACCGGCTGAAAGAGGGCGGGGCCGAGGTGGCCGGGAACGGCTCGGCCAGCCTGGTCGACCTGGGCGACGGGGTGCTCTGCTTCGAGCTGCACGCCCCGGCGAGCGCGATCGACGCCGCCGTGGTCGAGCTCGGGGCCCGGGCGCTCGAGGAGCTGGAGAGCGGCCGCTGGGCCGGGATGGTGATCGCCAACCAGGCCCGCAACTTCTGCGTCGGGGCCAACCTGGGCGAGGTCGGCATGGCCGCCTACCAGGGACAGCACGAGCAGGTGGTCGCGGCCGTGCGGGGCCTGCAGGACGTGCTCATGGGCTTCCGCTACGCGCCCCGGCCGGTGGTCGTGGCCCCCCACGGCCAGACCCTGGGCGGCGGGGCCGAGATCGTGCTCCACGCCGACCGGGTGGTGGCCGCCCTCGAGACCTACATCGGGCTGGTCGAGGTCGGCGTCGGCATCGTCCCGGCCGGCGGCGGCTGCAAGGAGCTGCTGCGGCGGGTCGTGGCCCCGGCCGTGCGGGCCGCCGCCGACGCCCCGGCGCTGCCGTTCGTGCAGCGGGTGTTCGAGACCATCGGCCTGGCCAAGGTGGCCACCTCGGCGGTCGAGGCCCAGGAGCTGGGGTTCCTCGAGGAGCACGACGTGATCGTGCTCAACGCCGAGCACCAGCTGGCCGCGGCCAAGCAGGAGGCCCTCGACCTGGCCGACGCCTACCGGCCTCCGGCCCGGGAGGCGTCGGTGTACGCCGCCGGGCTGCCGGTCCTGGCCGCCCTGGAGCTGGGCGTCCAGACCCTCCAGTGGGCCGGCCAGGCCAGCGAGCATGACGGTGTGGTCGCCCGCCACCTGGCCCGGGTCCTGTGCGGCGGCGAGCTGTCGCTCGGCCAGTGGGTCACCGAGCAGCACATCCTCGACCTGGAGCGCGACGCGTTCCTGGCCCTGCTGCGCGAGCCCAGGACGATGGAGCGGATCCAGGGCTTTCTGATGACCGGCAAGGTGATCCGCAACTGAAGGGATCGATGAGATGAAGCAAGCCGTGATCGTGTCCGGCGCCCGGACCGCGGTCGGCCGGGCGCCACGGGGGAGCCTGCGCGCCAGCCGGCCCGACGACATGGCCGGGGCGGCCATCGCCGAGGCCCTGCGCCGGGCCGGCGGGCTCGACCCTGCCGAGGTCGAGGACGTGCTGCTGGGCTGCGCCATCACCGAGGGCAGCCAGGGGCTGAACGTGGCCCGGATCGCCGCCCAGCGGGCCGGCCTGCCCGAGACCGTCCCCGGCCAGACGGTGAACCGCTTCTGCTCCTCGGGCCTGCAGACGATCGCCAGCGCGGCCGAGCGGATCATGGCCGGGTTCGCGACCACGCTGGTCGCCGGCGGGACCGAGCACATGTCCTCGACCCCGACGCCGACCCCGACCTTCTCCCCCAACCCCGAGGTCGTCCGCGGCCACCCCGAGTACTACATGGCCATGGGCCTGACCGGCGAGCGGGTGGCCGAGCGCTGGGGCGTCAGCCGCGAGGACCAGGACGACTTCGCCCTGCGCTCCCACCGTCGGGCGGCCGAGGCGGTCGACTCGGGCCGCTTCGACCCTGAGATCGTGCCCCTGCCCGTCCGGCTCGACTGGGTTGGCGACGACGGCCGGCCGGCCCACCGGGAGGACACCTTCGCCAGGGACGAGGGCCCGCGCCGCGACACCTCGGCCGAGGCCCTGGCCAAGCTCAAGCCGGTGTTCAAGCTGGGCGGCACCGTCACCGCCGGGAACTCCTCCCAGCGCAGCGACGGCGCGGCCGCGGTCGTGGTCATGGACCGGGAGCAGGCCGAACGCCGCGGCCTTGCCCCACTGGGCCGGTTCGTGGGCTACGCCGTCGGCGGGGTCGCCCCCGACGTCATGGGCATCGGCCCCACCGTGGCCATCCCCAGGGTGCTGGAGCTGACCGGGCTGACCCTCGACGACATCGACCTGATCGAGCTCAACGAGGCGTTCGCCTCCCAGACCCTGGCCGTGATCCGGGAGCTCGGCCTTGACCTCGACAAGGTCAACGTCAACGGCGGCGCCATCGCCCTCGGCCACCCCATGGGCGCCACCGGCACCAAGCTGACCGTCCAGCTCCTGGCCGAGCTGGCCCGCCGCAAGGCCCGCTACGGCATGGTCACCATGTGCGTCGGCGGCGGCCAGGGCGCCGCCGGCATCTTCGAGAACCTCCAGAACTAGCCCGGCGGGGCGGACCGGGCGCCGGCGAGCTGGCGGGACTGGGCGACCAGGCGGCCGGCCGAGTCCCAGACCTCGGCAGCCTCGTCGAACCAGCCGCCCTGCCAGAGCTGGCCGGTCACGACGCAGGCCAGCCAGCCGGGGGCCGGGAGGCCGCGCACGTACACGGTGAGCTCGACCGTCGGGGCCCAGCTGGCCAGACCGAGGTCGAAGCTGGTCGGGGGGAGCGCGTCGACCACCTGGAGCAGGGCCAGCGGGTCGGCGGCGCGGCCGTCGGAGAACCGCACCCAGCCGCGCATCTCCAGCCTGCCTCCGGGACGGCCGGCGGCCCAGCCGACGGTCGCCGGGTCGAGCCGGAGGTCGAGATGGTCGAGCAGGTTGGCCCGCATCCCACCGGGCAGCTCAGGCCGGGCGGCCACGCAGGCCTCCACCGGCGGCAGCCCGGCCGGCCCGGTGCTCCGCCGCCAGCCGGGACCGGCGTCAGGGTCGACCCGGCCGGCGGTGACGAGCGCCTCCAGCCGCGCCTGACCGCCCTGGGCCAGCGTGACCCGGGCCGTGGACAGGCTGCGACCGGCCCGCAGCCGGCGCACCTCCAGCTCCGCCGGGCCCGGGTCGGACGGCGACAGGAAGTGGGCGCTGACGGCCAGCGGATGCGGCTGCCCAGCCACCTCCAGGGCAGCCCGCGTTACCAGCGCCAGCAGGTATCCCCCGTTCGGCCGCCCAGCGACCGTCCAGCCCGGGTCGACCTCGGCCGCCCAGCGCTCAGGCCCACCCCGCACGGCTGTGGCCAGGTCAAAGGCGTGTCCACTGACCACCCCGGCCGGATGCCCCTCTACCGCCATGCCACCTCCTCGCGTCCCGGCCACGGAGGCTGCCAGCGGCACGGCCACCCCGCAAGCCGGGTCGCGCGCCAGGTGTCGGCGGTCATGCCCCTCGCCGGGCAGGACCAGGGGCCTGGTCGGCGGCGGACGGGCGCAGCCACAGCGACGCCGCCGTCGGCCGCATCGTCTGGTCGACCGCCGACAGCAGCTCCGCCGACAGCGTGTCCAGGTCCACGTGCTCGCGGAGGCGCGCGCTGAACAGCTCGATGGTCCTGGCCGCGTTGTACTTGCGCCGGTTGAAGCGCCGGTCGACGGCCTGCTGGACCCGCCGGCGGGCCGGCTGGAACAGGGCGGCCACGGCCAGGGTCGCCCCAGCCACCGCCCAGCTCGGCGTCCCGGTGCCGATCCCGCCCGACAGCTGCCCAAGGGCAAGGACCAGCCCGGCGTAGACGGCGCCGAGCAGGACGGTGAGGAGCCCGTAGACCAGGGTCCGGTTGACCAGCCGGTCGATGTCCCACAGCCGGAACCAGAGGATGCCGATGCCCAGCCCGGCCAGCTGCACCGCCGTCCCCAGGAACTCGAGGTACGGGCCCCACGGCCTCGCCTCTGGGAACAGGCTGAGCGGGATGCTGAGGACGGCCCCGTAGGCGAACCACTTGATCTGCTGGCGCTGCACGGCCGGGGCGCGTCGGAACCGCATCACCAGCGCGACCACGCTGATCGCCCCCAGCACCAGCGCCGCCACGAAGGCGATCCAGAACATTGCGCCCACCAGGTCTGGCGGCTCGACCTCCTGGGTGATCAGGGCCGGCCCGCGCAGCGGCCAGTAGCCGACCGCCAGGACCACTGTCGGCACGACCAGGGCCACGACGCCGGCCAGGCCGAGCGGCCACCAGCGCCGCGACGGCAACCGCCCGTCGGGGAACAGCAGCACCAGGAACACGACGCCGATGACGATGCCGGGCACGTTGGTCCAGCTGCTCAGCCAGCTGGCCAGCTCCCCTCCGGGCAGCGACAGCCCCTGTGGGGTGAGGCCGAGGGCGAGGGGCGCGTACTGCTGGGTGAAGTTGAAGACGGCCAGCACCAGGCCGTCCACCAGGAGGAGCCAGGCCAGCAGGTGGCGCCGGTCGCCTACCACGATCAGCGCCCCGATGGGCGCCAGGACCAGCGCGTCCAGAATCCCGATGGCGTGGTGGTTGGCGACCAGCTCGATCAGGTTCTCGCCGTTGAAGGCGGCCAAGGGCACGCTGACAACTGCCATGGCGACCGTGAGCACGCACAGGGCCCAAGCCAGCCGGGTCACGGCCGACCTCGCCGCCACCTCACGGGCTTCGCTGGCCACCCTCGCCCCCTCGCTCGTGCCGTCGTCGTCAGCGAATATGGCTCGACGCCATCACGGTAGCGTTACGGCGACCGGGGCCATCAGCTGACCACGCGGACCAGGGCGGCGGTGACGGCGGCGGCGGTGATGACCACCAGCAGGGGGGCGCGCAGCAGGAGGGCGGCGGCTCCGGCGGCCAGGCCGGCGAGGCGGGCGTCGACAGTGAAGCCGCCGTTGTCGCCGCCGAGGGCCTGGGTGACGACTAGGGC
>AR_comb_assmDRAFT_10249257_pt1 | contig 13268 bp, 14 predicted proteins | sample ArasoioldDNA_FD_10543 | JGI IMG/M metagenome (IMG submission 10543) | reverse complement strand
AAAGCGGCAGCGTTGCCGCACGAGCGGCGCATGTCACTGGTGTGGACGAATCATTCGGCGCTATCGGAAAAACGTGTCGGGCGGTTGCGAGCGGCGTTTGTTGCGCAGATGGAAACGGCACAGGTGCGCTTGGTGCAGGGCGAAACGGCGCCGGCGCTGCGCGTAGCGATTGAGCAGACACCGACGCAGATTGTGTTTACGGCGACCGTCCCGGGTGAGGGCAGCACGAGCTTCGCGATCGAAGAAGTAGCGCGTGCGGCGGCGGAAATCGATGCCAGTCCGGGAAGCAGCGTGCGGCTGGAAAAAGAATTGTTGTGGCAGCAGGAGGCGAAAATTCTGAGTGCGCTGCTGCTTCCGACGAGTGCAGATGGCCGGAAACAGCTGGTGGTCCTGACGGAAGAGGATTTGTTGATTTATAGCGGCGGGCCAGGGAACTGGACGTTGGAAAATACGAAACTGTTGCCGGGGCCGCGGCAGGCGCAGCGTGCGGCGCGCGGACAATTGATTATTGCGGCCGAGTCTAGCGGCCGGTTGGGAGTTTTGCTGCCGGGACGGCGTTGCGAGGCAGATGTGGCGGACCAATCGGCGGTAGCCTGTGCCAATGCGGCGGCGGAGTGGCCGAGCGGAAGGTTGATGGCGCTGCCGAGTTGCGGGACGCAGACGTGGTGGCTGAAGAGCGACGACGTTGATTGGACCGAACCGGACCGCCTGTTGTTGCGCAGCGCCGGAACAGGAAGGGATGTGGCGGCGGTTGGCGAGTTGGGCGTGGCGGGGCCGGTAATTTCGATCAGCGCGGGCGAAAGTGCCGGCAATGCGACAGTGGTAGTGCGAAATCTGAGCAGCGGGACCTATGAGGTGTATCGCGTTGCGTTGGCTTGCGGCGAGTAAAAGTTTATGGAGTGCCATCGCGTTGTGCTGCGCAATGGCTCCGGCGGGAGCGGCGGAGCGGCCGCAGTATGGCGGGGTACTGCGTGTGGAGTTGCGGGCGGCGTCGGCGAATTTGCAACCGACCCGATGGAAAGCAGGCTCGGGCGACTTTGCCACGAACCAACGGCTGGCGGAATTGGTATTTGACCGGCTGGTGGTGCTCGATAACTACGGGCGCTTCCAACCACAAATAGCGACAGAATGGAGTCACGACGCGGCCGCGAAGAGTTGGCAGTTCACGTTGCGGCAGGGCGTGAAATTCTCCGATGGGACGCTGTTGACGCCGGGCGACGTTGTGGCGGCCTTACGTCCGTTGCTGCCTCAAGAAATGCAAGTGACCGTCGCGAGCGGCGGAATCCTGATCCAGTGCGGCAGGCCTACCGCGGACTTGCTGGAACTGCTGGCTTCGGGTCCGTACTTTATTTATAAGGACAGCGGCAGCGGGCTGCGGGGGACGGGGTCTTTCGTGCTGGAAAGCCCTTCCGCGAGCGGGCGGGAAGCGGACAAGGCAGGAGCGGACGGGACGCCCGGGCAGACGCAGCGGTTGCGGTTTCGGTTCAACGACAATTGCTGGAGCGGAAGGCCGTACCTCGATGCGATTGAGGTGACGCTGGGCGTGCCGCCGTTGAAAGCTCTGCTGGACCTGCAACTGGGGAAAACCGATCTGGGGGAGCTGTCGTTAGAAACGGCCCGGCGGGCGCGGCAGACCAACCTGAAATGCTGGACATCAGCGCCGCTCACGCTATACGCGCTAAAGTTTTCCGGTAGCGGAAAAGGAGAGAACGAGCAGCGGCTGAGAGAGGCGATTCGTCTGTCAGTGGACCGCGGGGCCATGGCACGGGTGTTGCTGCAGAAGGAAGCGGAACCAGCAGGCTCCTTCTTGCCACAGTGGCTCTCGGGATATGCTTTTCTCTTCGACACGGAGAGTAACCTGGAGCGCGGGAAAGAGTTGCGGAAGATGATGACTGGCAGCACCGCTGGTACGGTGCAGCAGCTGCGTGTCACCGTGGATGCAAACAGCGAGTTGTCAAAATTGATTGCCGAACGAGTGGTGGTGGATTCGCGGGCCGCGGGGTTGACGCTACAAACCGTAAAGGGAAGTGCGCGCGCAGCCGGTGACGCTGGGGGACTCAAGAACGAAGGTGACGCGCAGTTGATGGTGTGGCGCTACACTTCATTGTCGCCGCGGAACGTGCTGGAGAGTTTAGCGAATGCCGCGCGGTGGCAACCCGCAGAAGGCGTGATGTCTCTAGAAGCGGATGCGCGTTATGCTTGGGAAAAGCGAATGATGGAAGAAAAAAACCTGTTACCGCTCGTCGCCGTGCCGGATTTTGCGGCTGTGGACGGCCGAGTTCGCAATTGGTCGCCAGCACCATGGGGTGAATGGCGATTAGCGGATGTGTGGCTCGAACCCGGCGAAGCCCCAAACGGGTTGCGGAATGCAGTGACGAAAGCTTCGCTGGGAGCGAGACCATGAGCTTCCGCACCAAGCTTTTTCTGCTGTTTCTGGCAACGGTGCTGGCATCGGTGTCGGCGGTTACCTATAGCGTGACGCACTACACGCGAGCGGCGTACGAGGAGATGGACGCGCAGCGGACCACCGCGTTGGTGGCGCAATTCCAGAAGGAGCTGGCGCAGCAACGCGAAATTGTGGCGCGCCAGGTGGAGAACGTCACGAACGCCGACGTGACGCTGAAAATGGCGATCGATCAGACCAAGCCGGATCCGGATCAGTCCCTTTATGTTCGTGATGCCTCGGGCGCGGCGCAGGAACATGGGCTCGACTTCATGGAATTTGTGATCGCCGATGGGACGCTGATTTCTTCGGCGGAGTATCCCGCGCGTGTCGGATACAAGGAAACGTGGGTTACTAGCTTGAAGGACTGGAACAGCTCGGAAGCGTTTCTGCGCCGGGTGGAGTTGCCGAACGAAGTGGCGGTCTCACTGACGGCTGTGCGCACGCAGCCGAACGTAGCAAAACCCTTTTATACCATTGGCGGCCGGCGGCTGGACGAGAATTTTCTCGCTTCGCTGGTGCCCCCGGCGGGTCTGCGGGCGCTGCTTTATCTGAATCTGGACTCTGGCTTCGTGCCAGCAGAGGTAACGTCGTCCTCGGGAAAAGTGGAGCAAGCGGAAAAGTTCGCGCCGATGATTGCGGAGCTGCAAAAGCAGCCTGGGCCGTTAGTACAGACCATTCAGTGGACGAATGACGCGGATTCCGCGGAAACCTTTCACGCGCTTCCGCTGATGGGGCGCAACGGAGAGTTACTGGGTGCGCTGTTAGTAGGTAGTTCGCGCGCGGACCTGGTGCAACTGACGCGGCACATCATGAAGCTGGCTGCTGCTGTGGCGGCCGCGGCGATGCTGATTGGGTTGCTGCTGACGTGGTGGGTCTCGGCACGCATCACGAAACCGATTGAGGAGCTGGCCGAAGGCGCCCGCGAAGTTGCCGCGGGGCACTGGCACACGCGAATTGATCTGCGCGGCCAGGATGAAACAGGGCAGCTGGCAGCGGCGTTCAATCACATGACGCAGACTTTGTCCGCGCAGCGAGAACGTCTGGTTCAGACAGAACGCGTGGCCGCATGGCGTGAACTGGCGAGACGGCTGGCGCATGAGCTGCGCAATCCGCTGTTTCCGCTGCAGATTACCGTAGAAAACATGCAGCGGGCGCGCCAATTGAGTCACGAACAGTTTGTGGAGGTGTTTAACGAATCCACGGCGACGCTGAAAGCCGAACTGGCCAACCTGAATTCGATCGTGAACCGTTTCAGCGATTTCTCAAAAATGCCGCCGCCCGAATTTTCGCGATTGGAGATCAACCTGGTGATTCGCGGGGCAGTACGACTGTTCGAACCACAGTTCCATGAAGTGGGAAAGCCCACCATTACGACGGAATATTTTCTGAAGGAAGGGCTGCCGGAGATTGACGGCGATCCGGAGTTGCTGCACAAGGCGTTTCAGAATCTGGTGCTGAATGCGCTCGATGCGATGCCTGCGGGCGGAACGCTGACGTTTCGAACCGCAGAAACACAGGCTGGAATACGCGTGGAAGTTTCCGACACGGGCAAGGGACTGACGCCGGAAGAGTGTTCGCGTCTTTTCACACCCTATTACACGACGAAACAGTTGGGCACGGGGCTGGGGCTGGCGATTGTGCAATCGGTGATAAGCGACCATCGCGGAACCATTTCCGTGACCAGCGAAGAAGGACACGGAACCACGTTCCGCATCGAATTGCCCAGGCGGCAGCCCGGAGTGGCGCCGAGGAAAGCCCAGCCCGCGGTTCCCGAGGAACCTCCAGCGCAAACGACCACCGAGACCGCCGCTGCCAACGACTAGTACCGCCCTGATGGACGAATGACGACCGTGACAAAAAAAGCCCAACTCTTGCTCGTGGATGACGACGCCAACACTCTGGCGTCGTTGTCACGCGCGTTTCGCCTGGCCGGGCATGAAGCCACCGTTTGCGACAACGCGAACCGCGCAGTAGAGTTGCTGCGCAGCGAAAAGTTTGACCTGATTTTTTCAGACGTGGTGATGCCGGGAAAGAGCGGGCTGGAATTTCTCGAAGAAATCAAGAACGCGGGAGTGCAGGCGCCGGTGATCCTGATTTCAGGACAAGCGAACATCGAGATGGCGGTCCGAGCGACGAAACTGGGCGCACTGGATTTTCTGGAAAAGCCGCTTTCAACCGACAAGCTGCTGGTCACGGTGGAGAACGCGCTACGGCTGACACGGCTGCAAGACGAGAATCGCGAGCTGAAAAGGCGACTGGGGAAGCATCAACTGGTCGGGTCGGGAGCGGCAATGAAGAAGCTGGCCGGGCAGATCGATCGCGTGGCCGCAAGCGAAACGCGAGCCTGCATCCTGGGCGAAACCGGCACCGGCAAGGAACTAGTGGCCCGTGCGATTCATGAGAAGTCACAGCGGCATGATGGACCATTTGTCACACTGAATTGCGCGGCCGTGCCGGCGGAGCTGATCGAATCGGAATTGTTCGGCCATGAAAAGGGCGCGTTCACCGGAGCGGCGGGACGCCACATCGGAAAATTCGAGCAAGCCGAAGGCGGGTCGTTATTTCTGGACGAGATTGGTGATATGCCGGTGACCATGCAGGCGAAGTTGCTGCGGGTTTTGGAAGAAGGCGAAGTTGAGCGCGTCGGGGGAGACAAACCGGTCAAGGTGAACGTGCGGGTGGTGGTGGCGACGCATCGCAACCTCGAAGAGTTAGTCGCACAAAATGCGTTCCGGCGCGATTTGTTTCACCGAATTTACGTTTTTCCGCTGCTGCTACCGCCGCTGCGCGAGCGTCCCGAGGATTTTGCGGATTTGACAGCGCATTTTGCCCGGCAGGTGGCGGCGCAGAATGGATGGCGGGAGAAAGAATTTTCCGCGGAGGCGATTGCGTCACTGCAAAGATATGGCTGGCCGGGAAACGTCCGCGAACTGCGCAACATAGTGGAGCGGCTGGTGCTGCTGGCGGAAGGCGAGACGGTAAGCGCAGAGGATGTACGACTGGCGCTGCCCGTAAACCGCGGGGCGACGGGAGCTGCGGCGGACCCGGCGGCCGTGGGCAGCAATGGAACGTTGGCCGTACGCACGGAGGCGTTCGAAAAAGAGGTGCTGTTAGCCGAACTTCGCCATCACAACTTCCATATGACCAATGTCGCACGCGCACTGGGACTGGAGCGCAGCCATCTGTACAAAAAATGCCAGCAGCTCGGAATTGACTTGCACAGTCTGCGCAGGCCGGAATAAAGCTACACCATGGATCCGTGGCTGATTGGAGTTCCCGCCGCAGTCGCACTGACTGCCGCGACTACTGCGTTTGGCGCGGCGTATCCGCGTTCGCAGATGTTCGGCGCGACAATTTGCCATACGGCGTCAGCGCGGCACCTGGCGATTACCTTTGACGATGGGCCAAATCCCGCGATCACTCCGAAACTACTGGACTTGCTCGATCGCCATGAGGCCAAGGCAACTTTTTTTGTGATTGGACGGTTTGTGCGGGAGTGCGGCAGTCTGGCGAAGGAAATGGCCGACCGCGGTCACCTGCTGGCGAATCATACGGAAACGCATCCAAATCTTTTTTGGCTGGGTCGGGGCGCTGTTCGGGAAGAGTTGCAACGCTGTCAGGATGCACTACGAAATGCGACGGGAGGTGAAGCGCTATTCTTTCGGCCGCCGTATGGTTTCCGAAATCCGTGGGTAGTGAGCACGGCGCGCGATCTGGGTATGCGGACGGTGCTATGGACGTTGATTCCAGGGGATTGGCGGGCGCATTCTGTCGAGTGGCTCGCAAAGCGGATGCAGCCGGTTGCGCGACACGCTGAAGGCGCAGCGGGCCGCCGCACCGGCGACGTGGTTTGCCTGCATGACGGAGCGCATCGCGCATTGGGCGGCGATCGCAGCCACACGCTGAATGCGCTCGAATATTGGTTGCCGCGTTGGCGTGATCTGGGACTGAAGTTTGTTACAATCAGCGAGGCGGTGACGCTTCCCGCCCGCTGACTATGGACACACGCGCGTTTTACAACGAACGGGAAGAAAACAAGGCGCAAAAAATCCTTTGCCCGAGCTGCAGGAACGAGTTTACGGCATCGGTGCGCTGGAAGGTCTGCACCAAGAAGAGAGAATTGCCGCGCGGAGCAGGCTCCGAGGACCGGGCGAGATTTGCCAAGGCCAGTTCGTACATGGTGCGGCTGGACGATCTGGTGGCGTGTCACAAGTGCCGCAAGCGCATTGAGTTAACCGGTCAGTCGACTGTGCTGATCAACGACAGTCTGGGCGATCGCAACGCCGATCCGGAGAATTTTGGAAATCGATGAGTCGGCCCAGCCGGGGCTGCTAGATTTCAGGATACATTTCAAAAAACGCTTCAATCGACTGGTGAAACGTAGCTTCGATCTCCTCCTTGCTGCCCTCGATCAGGTGCATGGTGACGCGTGCCGACTTGCCATTCTTAAGGACCACGGTGGCTTCTTTAACTTCACCAAGATCATCTAGCGGCAACAATCGCATTCCGTAAATTAAAGCCAGCTTGGCCATCGCAAAGCTCTCCTAGGTGATTGGATACCTCCAGACTGAAGCGTACGTCCGACGGTGTCAAACCAAGCACAGCGCGCCCCGCTGTCCGGGGTTTCTCTCATCGGTCCAGAAGAAACCTGCCCCTTTTCCGAATCCACACTCGCGGTGGTTATACTGCGGGCATCCGACCGAGTACTCTCCCGCATCGGAAGAACCATAACGGAGGAAGCCCATGCAACTCCCAGCGACGATTCTTCAAAAGGCGCTGCTCTACGCGGCGGTCAGCGCAGCCATAGGGATGATTGTTGGCGGTCCGGTGCATGCCGCTCAACAGCCGGAGGGCCCCCAGATGGATGCTCCAGCGCCGGTGGCTGTGAGTCCGGCGGCTGCTCACGCGCCAGGAAAAAAACTGGTTGTTCCGCCGGGAACGCGATTGGCAGTGGTGCTGGAAAACGGAATTTCCACGCGCGCCGCCAAGGCTGGCGATTCGCTATATTTTCACACCGCGTTTCCTCTGACGCAGAACAATCAGGTAGTGATTCCGGTGGGTTCGTATTTGCGCGGCTCGCTGTTGGAAAGCAAGCGCCCGGGACGGATTAAGGGGCACGGCGAATTCCGAATGCGGCTCGAATCCCTGATTCTGCCGAATGGCTACACGGTGGATTTGCTGGCGGCTCCGCGCAGCGCCGATACTGGCGGTAAGGAAACCACCGACTCCGAAGGGAAAGTTACCGGTGAGGGCGGGAAGGGAAAGGATGTGGGAACGGTCGCCACGACCACAGCAACGGGAGCGGGCATCGGAGCCATTGCGGGCGGGGGCAAAGGCGCGGGCATTGGCGCCGGAATCGGCGGACTGGTCGGATTGGGCGCGATCCTGTTGACGCGCGGACCCGAGGCTCAGCTGCCCCGCGGAACCACGCTGGACATTGTATTGGAGCGGGAACTCACGCTTGATTCCAGCTACGTACAATTCACGAACACGGGACACGCTCAACCCATCACACCTCCGCCTGCGCGAGAACAGTAACGCTTCCACATGAGCGGTTGTGCTGAAGCCACGCATAGCGCGTGGTACACCTGTCGAGCATGACGGATTCTTACCATCCAAATGATGGATAAACCTGCCGCTACGCCGGAAGGCCGTGGTTGGCGCGGGAAACTTCGGCGAAGAAAGCGCGCAGTTTAGAAGGGTCCTTTTTGCCGGGGCGCGATTCAACGCCGCTGGCAACGTCTACGGCGTACGGCCGGACCGCGACGATAGCTTCACCGACATTTTCTGCGTTGAGGCCACCGGCAAGAAGAACTGGGAATTTTTTCGCGGCTCCAGCGGCGACTTTCCAGTTGGCAAGCTGGCCGGTGCCGCCGTAAATGGAAGAACCTTCCGTGGGCGATGCGGCGTCGATAAGAAATGAGGAAGCTGCGGTATAACGGCGCAATTCGGCGAGCGAGAATTTGGGGGTGGTGCGAAACGCCTTGATGACGGGAAAGAATTTGGCGCAACGGGCGGCAATGACTTCAGATTCTTCGCCATGCAGCTGAACCGCGCTGAGGCGCAGCGATTTGGCCAGTGCGATGATGGAGGAATCGTCCCAGTTGACAAAGACGCCGACTGTGGAGACGAGCGCCGGAAGTTTGCGGAGAATGGCCCAAGCGTCGGACGGAGAAAGGCAGCGGGGACTTTTTTCGTAGAAGTTGAAACCGAGAGCGTCGGCGCCGAGGGAGACGGCGAGGCGGGCGTCTTCGAGGCGGGTGATCCCGCAAATTTTTACGCGGACCATAAACGGCTAGCCCTGTTCTGGCTGGTTTAAGATCTGGGCCAAGGCGGCTCCGGGATCGGCGGCGAGCATCAACTGCTCGCCGATGAGGAACGCGTCGAAGCCGGCGGCGCGCAGTTTTTGCAAATCATGGTGCGAGCGAAGGCCCGATTCGCTGACCGCGATGCAACTTTCCGGAATGTGCTCAATCAAATCAAACGAGGTTTGCACATGGACCTCCAGAGTCTTGAGATCGCGGTTGTTGACTCCGATGATTTTTGCGTCCACGGAAACTACGCGCTCGAGTTCTTCGCGAGTGTGAACTTCAATCAGCGGCTCCATGCCGAGCTCCCGGCCGAGCGCAAGCAATTCGGAGAGTTGATTATCGTTCAGCGCGGCGACGATGAGCAGGAAGCTGTCGGAGTCGTTGGCGCGCGCTTCCCAAACCTGCCAGGGATCAAAAATAAAATCCTTGCGAAGGGCAGGCAGCGCCGAGGCTTTGCGAGCGTCGCGCAGATTTTTAAGGGAACCGCGAAAGAACTCGCTTTCTGTGAGCACCGAAAGGGCGGCCGCGCCGGCCGATTCAAGAGTCTGCGCCAACTCGGCCGGGTCAAAAGGATCGCGGATGACCCCTCGCGAAGGCGAAGCAGGTTTGAGTTCGGCGATGACGTTAAGGCCAGGCTTGGCCAGCGCGGCCGAAAAATCGCGCAAAGGCGTGGCGGCTTTGACACCGTATTTGAGCGCAGTGAGCGGCAGGACTTTTTTGCGGTGCTCAACCTCGGCACGCCGCGCATCCAGGATGCGGTCGAGGGCTGTCCCAGTGGGAGAAGGAGTGTGCATGGGAGCGAAATAGTATGCTAGGAGGTGCAGCGAGGAGAGTCAAACGCGGGGAAAGAAACAGCACGGAAAGGACGGAGCAAGCTCTGTGATGGGATATCAGGCAAGGTATGGGAAGTTGCTGCAGGAAATCGCCGACGAGGCGGATGAGATCGCGTTGAAGTATTTTCGCGGCCTGGATTTACAGGTGGAACGAAAGAAGGACGGAACAGCAGTTACACAAGCAGACCGCGAAGTGGAGGAAATGGCCAGAGCCAAAGTGAAGGCCAGCGGATTGGAACTGGATGTTCTGGGCGAAGAGATGGGTGGCGGCTCGGCTGCAGCGGCTGGCGCTAAACCGCGGCTCATCATTGACCCCATTGACGGGACAGAAGAGTTTTCCCGGGGAATACCAACATTCGGAACATTGTTAGGAGTGGAGAACGGCGGAGAGATTGTGGCGGCAATGGCCAGTGCACCGGGGCTGCAATCGCGCTGGGAGGCATATCGCGGCGAAGGCGCCTATCGTGGCAAAAGGAGGTTGCACGTTTCCAGTGTGGAGAAGCTCGGTGATTCGATGGTGTTTTCGACGGGTACGGGGCCGAGCAAGGATTCATCCGACCAAACGCGCATTCGGCGCTACCTGGATGCCGCGCGCAATAGCCGATCGATCGGCGGATTTTGGCAACACATGCTGGTGGCCGAGGGTGCCATAGAAGCCGCGCTAGATTGGACTTCGAAGCCCTGGGACCTGGCTCCGTTAATCCTCATTGTGACCGAGGCGGGCGGTAAGAGCACGTCATTAGACGGCAACGCGACGATTTACGAGAAAAGCCTGCTGAGCACCAACGGAAAAATTCACCAGGAGACGCTTGCGGTTTTGCGGTAGCTAGCATGGACAAGACATCACAGGCGCAAAAAGCGGCACTGCTCAAGAAACTGCATCACGAGCCGAGGATTTTGGTTTTGGCAAACGCATGGGATGCGATCAGCGCGCGGATTGTGGAGGAAATTGGCTTTCCGGCGGTGGCGACAACGAGCGCGGGAGTGGCTGCGACGCTCGGCTATCCCGATGGGCAACGGGTTTCCCGCGACGAAATGCTGGAAGTTGTGGCTCGCGTCGCTCGCGCGGTGCAGGTACCGGTGACGGCGGATATGGAAGCCGGCTACGGGACTACGCCGGCGGAGATGGCTGAGACGGCCCGCGCGCTGATCGCGGCAGGAGCCGTAGGTCTGAATCTGGAAGACGTAACGGGCGACGACGAGAATTCGCAAGTCGATCTGGCGCTACAGATGGAAAAAATTCGTTCGATTCGAGAGGCTTCGGCCGCGGCGGGCGTGCCTCTGGTGATCAATGCGCGTACCGATGTGTACCTGATGCCAATCGGGCCGGCGGAAACGCGATTCGAACGAACAGTCGAGAGGCTGCGGTCATACGCAAAAGCGGGGGCTGACTGCGTTTTCGCTCCAGCGGTCAAGGACGCGGAGACCATCAGCAAGTTGGCCAAGGCTGTAGACGCTCCCCTGAATATCCTGCTGATGCCAGATGCGCCAAGTCTGAATGAATTGGAGAGACTTGGTGTGGCTCGCGCCAGCATTGGTTCCGGGCTGATGCGGGCTGCGTTAGGAACTGCGCGGCACATCGCCAAAGCTATGTTCGAACGACGCGACGACTGGACCATGTTTGCCGAAGCGGTGTCGTATGCGGAAGTGAATCACTTGCTAGGCCGCGGCTAACTGAAATTGCTGGAGAACGCCATAAGTGATCTGCATTGCGCGAATTTACAAACCGGCAGGAAAACGCGACGGCTGGCGCGTGCTGGTGGATAGGCTGTGGCCGCGGGGACTGAGAAAAGACGAAGCCCGAGTGGATGAATGGATGAAGGAGATTGCGCCCAGCAACGCGCTGCGTAACTGGTTCGGCCATAAGCCCGAGCGCTGGGTCGAATTTGAGCGGCGTTACTGCAGGGAGTTGTCGGAAAAGAGAGAATTGATCCGCGCGCTCCGTGCGTCAGAGAAAGAACACGGCACCGTTACTCTGTTATTCGGGGCGAAAGACGAGGAACGCAATCAGGCCGTGGTCCTGCGCGACGTTCTGAGGGCAAAAGCGTGAACAACGAGACCGCACTCCGAGTCCTCACCGAAGAAATAGTCGCCTGCCGGAAATGTCCACGTCTGGTGGCCCATCGCGAGAAGATGGGGCGTGAGAAACGGCGCGCCTATCGGGATTGGACATATTGGGCAAGGGGCGTGCCCGGCTTTGGCGACGCCCATGCGGAATTATTCTTGCTCGGGCTGGCGCCCGGCGCGCACGGTTCGAATCGCACTGGCCGTATGTTTACCGGAGACCGCTCCGGCGATTTTTTATACGCGGCGCTGCACCAAGCAGGATTCGCAAACCAGCCGAACTGTTCGCATCGTGACGACGGGCTGGAGCTAAAGAATGCTTATATTTCCGCAGCTGCGCGCTGCGCTCCTCCGGACAACAAGCCGTTGCGCAGTGAACTTACGAATTGCAGGGAGTATCTCGAGCGTGAACTGGAGGTCGTATGGCCGAAGGTCATACTCGCGCTCGGCAAAATCGCCTGGGACTCCTATCTGAGCATCCTGAAGGATCAGGGAGTTATTGCGTCGCGCGCGGGATATGTGTTTGCCCATGGTGCGGAAGCGAAACTGCCGGGGGGCCGGCCGCTCCTGATGGGCGTTTATCACCCCAGCCAGCAGAACACGCAGACTGGCAAACTTACGGCGGCCATGTATGCAAAAGTGTTGCATCGTATCCGGAATATTTTGAGACACGATTCGAGGGGAAATGCCCATTACCAGGTATAGCCGACGCGTCGCTCGAGGTCTTTATAACGAGCGTCGGACCGTAAGAAGTCAAACAGCGGCGGATGCGCAGGGAAACCATTTCATCCGATTTTTCCCGGTACGCCTTCTCCAGCCATTCAAAGGCATGTTCCTTCTCGCCTATGAATGCGAACTCTTCCGCCACGAGGCCCCGGTCGAAGTAGGAGCGCTCTCTTCGCCGCTTGTAAAGTTCGATCATGCGATTTACCGCCGCTTGGTAACCCGATTGTTTGTAGACGGGTTGGACTTCGGCTAGCAACGCCAGATCCTCCTGGCTGTCGTTCAGGGTGGCATTGTTTTTCAAGGCATCGAGCCAGAGATCATATTTGCCCTGGTAGCGATACAAGTTAGCCAAATCGCCGTAAGTGCCGGCGAAGTTCGGATCCCTATCGATGGTTTTATTTAACTGGACAAGGCTTCCATCGTCACGATGCCCGTTTAAGAGACCCTGACCAAGGTTGTCATTGAATTTCAGGTTTAAGGGGTCGAGTTCGACGGCGCGACGAAGATGCGTGATGGCCCATGGGAGCGGCCGATCCAGGAAAGTTCCAGCTTTTAAGGAGGCTCCGGCTCGGTACGTGCTTTGTTGGCGCACATCATACAGGTGCGCGAGGAAACGTGCGAAGGTGACAGAAAGGGCTGGCACGGTGCCAGAATGCAGCGACACTCACTTGCGACTGGTGGCATGGGCTGCGGAGTCTCGGTACCGCAACTGCTTGAGAGGGCACAACTTTGCCGCTTGCGGCGGGTTAAAGGATGGGTCTTTTGGTTGCACTCACCAGCACGCGGGCCTGGAGGCGGTCATGACTTGGAAGCTTTCCCAGTGGCGATGGGCAACGATTTCGGCGGCAGCAATCGGATTGGCGGGAATGGTGCTGCAAGCAGCTGACG
>AR_comb_assmDRAFT_10001923_pt1 | contig 13271 bp, 12 predicted proteins | sample ArasoioldDNA_FD_10543 | JGI IMG/M metagenome (IMG submission 10543) | reverse complement strand
AACGTGCTTGAATTCCGCGGGACCGAGCTCGCCCGCCTCCAGCCGCTTGCGCGCTTCTTTCAGGTAGTCGGGACGCAACAAGCTGCCGACCACGTCGCTTCGCCAGGGGGTCATGCGATGGCAGGGATCAGATTCGCTGCACTTCCACGGCTGCGTCGAAGCTGGCTTGCCCGCCGGAAAATCCGAAGATCTCGACCGCTTCGTCCGGGATGACCGCGCCACCGTCCGTCAGCGTGTTGAGTCCCAACCATCCGTCACGCATCCAAACGGTACCGGGCGGTACGTCGCCGGTCACGAGCGCCCGTGCGTGCATCTCGCCGCGCTCGTTGTAGACACGGATCGGGTCACCGTCCTTCACGCGGCGGCTCGAGGCGTCGTCTGGCGAGATCCAAAGCCGCGGCTCCGGATCCGCCGCAGCCAGCGTGGGCAGCGCGCGCCCGTGATCGTAGAAGCCGTGAAATTGCGTGAGCGTACGTCCTTGCCGAAGACGCAGCGCCTGTCGCGCGGCGGGCAGATCTTCGTATACCGGCAACGGCGGCAGTCCGAGCTGCTGCGCGCGCGCCGAGTAGAGCTCGATCCTGCCCGACGGCGTCGGGAAGCGAAGATCCGGGTGGGCCACATGCGAGATGGCGAGCGGGCGAATGCCTCCTTCCGCTCGCAGCGACGCGACCGTCGCATGACCGGTCGCCGGATGGTCGAGGATCGCGTCGATCGGCCCTTCCTCGCTCGTCCAGGGGTAGAAGTCTCGGATGTCGAGCCGTTCCGCGAGCTCCCGCAGCACCCACGAGACCGCCCGCGTCTCGCCCGGAGGTGGAAGAATCCTCGGCATCAAATAGAGGTGCGTGTTGGTGCTCTTGCAGCCGAGCTCCTCGAGCCACGCCGTCGCCGGCAGAACGACGTCCGCGAAGCGGCGCGCCGTATCGTTCAGGAAGAGGTCGTAGCTCACCAGCAGATCCGTGCGCCCGAGTCCCTCCGCGACACTGCCCGCGTCCGCGTACGAAGAAAGCATGTCGGTACCGAAGAGGATCAGCACGCGAACGTCACCCGTCATGAGCGCTTGCGTGACGCGCGGCATCTGGCTCGGGCCGTAGCGGCCCGATGGCCGGCGATCGAGAGCGAGCAAGTCGTTGTTCAGCGCCTGCCCGTGAGAGGCACTGCCGTGTCGCGGGCCGAAACCTCCGCCGGGAACGCCGACATTCCCGGTGAGAGCGGGAAGGCAAGCAATGGCGCGGGCCGCGTGCCAACCGTTCGAGCCCTTGTGCATCGAGCTGCCGCCGAGTACCACCATCGCCGGCTTGGTCGCCGCGTAGCGGCGAGCCAGATCCCTGATCCGCTCGGCGGCGATGCCGGTGGCGGCCGTGGCCCACTCCGGCGGATACGCCGCGACATGCTCCGCGAGCGCGTCGAATCCGACGGTATGGCGAGCAACGAATTCGGCGTCATGGAGGCGCTCCGTGATGATGACGTGCAGGAGCGCGAGCGCCAGCGCCGCGTCGCTGCCCGGACGAATCACGAAGACCTCGTCGGACTGCGCGGCGGCTTCCGTGCGCCGCACGTCGATCGTGGCGACGTACGCGCCCCGACGCTTGGCCGCCACGAGATGGCGCGCGGTGTTGGGCTGGCTCGCGAGGTTTGCGCCCCAGAGCAGGACGAGCGCGGCGTGCTCCCCCATGTCCTCCTTCGTGTTGGTCTCGAGGATGCCGGTGAGGCCGAGCCCGAAGGCGCCGAGCCCCCAGCAGATCATCGTCGGGCTCCACCACTGACAACCGTAGAGATTCGAGAAGCGGCGCACGAGATGCGACGCGACCCGCGTGCCGTAGTTGTTGGTGAAGAGTCCGTGCCCCGTCCAGGTTCCTACGGCCTCTCGTCCCGCCGTGCGCATGGCGGAGGCGATCCGGTCCAGAGCCTCGTCCCACGACGCGCGCCTGAATTCCTGCCCGCGACGCCCGCGCACGAGCGGATGGAGCAATCGCTGAGGGTTGCCGATGACCTCGCGCGAGGCCTGACCGCGGATGCAGAGAAAGCCTCGGCTGTCCGGGTTGTCGGGATCGCCGCGAACGCCGACCAGCCGCTCCTCATCCACGTCGACCAGCATCCCGCAGAGCGTGGGATGGCAGTTCATCGGGCACATCGTTCGGCGCGTGTCCGTCACGTCCGGGATGATACGCCCCGCGGAGGTCGTCGGAAAGGAACGCGTTAGACGAAGGGGTGCAACGTCCGAGGTCGGCGTCCGTCCTAGCCTACGCTCACGACCGGAAGATCCTCGGCCAGCGTCGTCGTCTCCACGGTCGGCAGCCCGAGCTTCGAGACTCTCACCGTGTACCGCACCAGGCTGCGACCGACCACGGCATCTTGCTGTACGAGGTACACGCCTTCCTTGGCCTCGACGCGAGGGGCCTCGACCTTCCCTTCCAGCTTGGCTCGCGCCTCGGCGATTCGCGCTTGGTGGCTCTTGTCTTCGCGGTTCTCGGGGAGGAAAGGCACTCCGTCGACCGACTGCACGAGCCAGAATGACCCCTCGCTCGTCGCATCGAGAAGCCACTGTACGTAGCGCAGCGCCGTGTCGGGATCTCGCACCGACACGTCGAAGTGATTGACGATCTCGTTCCAGCCCTCGCGACCGGGCGGAATGAAGTTCAGGCGATCATCCTTGCGAACGAAATGATAGATCTCGGAACGGAACGCGCGATCGAGGGTCACCTTCAGATACGTCGCACCGCCCAGGAAATCGAGGGTCGACTCCTGGACGAACCCTGGCAAGGTGGCGACCGCTTCCGCCTGCGGCATTCGCGCCTTGCGCAGGATCTCGGCGAGCTCCTTGGTGGTCATGGGGGGAACGGGAGTCGGCCCCAAATCGACCACCTTCGGGGTCTCGTTTGGATCGTAGAGGACGCAAGCGACCGTAGCGCTTCGCATTCCGAGCACGATCGAGCAGGCCAACAGCACGGAAGCGGCGCGGCGTGGCGTTAGCCTCCAAAGACCATTCGAGATGTATGCCATAGGGCCTCACTCAAAGTTTGGCGCATTCGGCTCTGAGCGTTTTGATATCGTCGGCAGTATCTGGGTCGGACTGATCGCCACCCGGAGGCATCTCTTTGCTCCGAATCATGCCCTCCAAAACGGTGCCGCAATAGCTTTTGCTCAGCTTCGGGATGCTGTGACACTGGTTGCAGGCTTTGAGCTTCTTATCGAGCGCATCGTCGGGAGGGTTTTGGAATTTTGGGGCACCCATCGGCGTGTATTTTGCGCCGGCAGCTACATCCGTCGGCTTGCTCCCTCCGCCGGAGCAGGGGTTTTGCCCACTGAACTCGAGCGCGGTACCGGGGTGCACGATGAACGCGTTGTCGCCGCGATGACATTCCGTGCAGTTCTCTTCCAGCTTGTCGCCGCCCGCCATCTTCTCCGGGCCCAGGCCAGGGGTCACCGCGAGGCCGGTCTTACCGTCGCTAGGATCCTTGTTGTCCCAGAAACAGGTTCTACCGGTTTTTGGATTCTGGCAGATCTGGCCGAGTAGCTGGATGGTGCCGCCCGAGTCGATTCGCGGTAGCGCGTAGCAGACGCCGTTCGGACTCTGCGCCACCCAGACTTCAGTGGTGGGCAATTTCGAGGCGAAGACTTGGCTCAGGTTCCCCTTCTTGACCCACGCAGGATCGCCCCACTTGGGTGGCAACGGAACCCCCGCGGTGGCGCACTTGTTCATGTAATCGGTGGCCGGGGGCACTGCCAGAGGAACTTTGACGGGCGCCGGTGCCGGCACTGGGTTTCCTCGCTGGGCTCCCTCCCATTCTCTTCGTGCCTTGTCGGCCAACGTCTCTCCCGTCCCCTTGTCGACGACGTTCCCGTCGGTGAGCGCATCCTTGAGCGCTTTGCGGGCTGCCTCTTTTGCCTCAGTGTCGTTCTTTCCTGCTGCTTTCGCGTCCTTCAGGGCTTGATTGTAGATGTCCTCGCCTGGGTAGACGGTCTTGTCGCCATTCGCCGGCTTCGCTTCGATCTTGTCGGCGATGTCCTTCGCCAGCGCTTCCATCGCGGCGCAAGCGTATTTGTCGGCAGTCGGGAACTTGGCCTTGTCTTTGGGATCGGGGGTGGGTGCCGGAGTGGGTGGCGGCGGCGTCGGGAGCGGCTTTGGCGTCGGCGATTCCGACGTCGGGCTCGCCACTCCTCCTGGCAGCGCAGGTGTCGGGGAACCACCACCGCCGCCGCCACCAGCGTCTTTTTCATTCCACGAGTCCGTGAAGTCGCCCGTCGCGACGCCCAATCGCAGAAAACACAAGGCCATCGCCGAAGCGCACGCGAAGCGTCGTATGGGGCTCGTTCGGCCGTGCTCGCGGGTTCTCATCGTGTCCCTCTCCACACTACGACGTCGATCGCACAACCCGTGTTCTGATGGGTATGGTGATCCACGCAAGTTGTGGGCCATCATAGGGCTGAGGAATTCTCGGCGCTGACCGGTCCACTCCTGTTCCGAAAAGAACACTAGCGGATACGGTGTGACCGGCGCGATACACAGTGGGGCCGCGCTGCCGAAACTGGGGCTGACGCCCGCTCGCCGGGCACCACGCCCATTGCTAGACTCCGCCTCGTGCCGCTGCCCCTCGACGGAATCATCGTCGCCGATCTGACGCAGAACGTAGCCGGTCCCTTCTGTACGCAGACGCTCGGCGACATGGGCGCCGATGTCGTCAAGGTCGAGCGCCCGGGGCGAGGTGACGACGCCCGCGCCTGGGGTCCGCCCTTCTGGGCCGGCGAAAGCACCATCTTTCTGGCGTTCAATCGCCACAAGAAAAGCCTCGCCATCGACCTCAAGCGCGAAGGAGGCATTGACGTTCTCAAGCGCCTCGTCGAACGTGCCGACGTCTTCGTGCAGAGCCTGCGCGCGGGCGTCATCGAGGAACTCGGTCTCGACTTCGCGGCGGCCACGCGCCTCAATCCGCGACTCGTGTACTGCTCGGTCACCGCCTTCGGCACCGAAGGGCCGCTCGCCGCTCAACCCGGCTACGATCCGCTCATGCAGGCGTACGGCGGACTGATGTCCATCAACGGCCACCCCGGACAGGAGGCCGCTCGGGTCGGGACGTCGATCATCGACATGGGGACGGGCATGTGGGCTGCGCTCGGCATCGTAGCCGCGCTGCGCGAGCGTGACCGCACCGGGCGAGCCGTCGAAGTCACCACCGCGCTCTTCGAGACCGCACTCACGTGGATTTCGTATCAGGCAGCGGGTTATTTCGGCGACGGCGTCGTGCCGCAGCCGCAGGGCTCGGGCATCGCCATGGTCGTACCCTACCAGGCTTTCCCGACTGCCGATGGTCAGGCGATGGTCGCCGCGGGTTCCGACGCGCTCTTCCAGCGGCTCGCCGAAGCGCTCGGCGACTCGGCGCTCGGCACCGATCCGCGCTTCGCGGACAACCCCGGGCGCGTGCGAAATCGGCAGGCTCTGGTGGCGGCGATCTCGGCCCACACGCGCCGGCTCGAGACGGCCGACCTCCTCGACCGGCTGCGCCTGGCGGGCGTGCCGGCGGCGCCCATTCTCAGCGTCGATCGAGTGCTCGAGGAGCCGCAAACGAAGGCGAGCGGCATGATCCTCGCAGCGCCGCATCCCCGCGTGCCGGACTATCGCGCCGTCGGCTTGCCGATCCGCTGGGACCGGCAGCGCCCCGGCTTGCGGAGCGTGCCCCCACTTGTCGGAGAACAGTCTGTCGACGTGCTCACTTGGCTCGGATACACCATCGACGAGGTGCGGAGCCTGAAGTCGAAGGGAGTCGTCGAGTGATGTTCGTGCGACCACGATGACAAGCAGCTACCGACATCTTCTCGTCAGCCGATCCGACGACCGCCACGTCGTCACCGTCACGCTCAACCGGCCCGACCAAATGAACGCGATGAACACCGCGATGGGCGAGGACATCCTCGCTTGCTTCGAAGCGCTGGCACACGACGCCGAGGCACGCGCCGTCGTCTTCACCGGCGCCGGCGACCGCGCGTTTTGCGCCGGCGGCGACTTGAAAGAGCGCAACGGCATGACGGACGAGGCCTGGCGCGCGCAGCACGTGATCTTCGAGCAAGCCGCGATGCGCGTGCTGCGCTGCCCGATCCCGGTGATCGCCGCGATCGAGGGCTTCGCGCTCGCCGGCGGATGCGAGCTAGCGATCCTTTCCGACTTCATCGTGGCCAGCGAGACCGCGGTCTTCGGAGTGCCGGAGACGACGCTCGCGATCTTCCCGGGCGTCGGCGGCACGCAGTTGCTACCGAGGATCCTCGGAGCGCCGCTCGCTAAGGAGCTGATCTTCACCGGGCGGCGCATGAAGGCCGACGAGGCGAAGGTCGCGGGGTTGATCAACCACCTCGTCCCCGCCGGCCAGGCCAAGGCGGTGGCGACGGAGATCGCGACGACGATCGCGCGCAACGGGCCAATCGCCGTGCGCCAGGCGAAGAAGGCGATCGCCTACGGCAGCGAGACCGATCTCGAGACCGCGATGATCCTCGCCATCGAGGCGTACAACGCGACCGTGGTGACGGAAGACCGGCTCGAAGGCGTGCGGGCATTCAACGAGAAGCGTAAGCCCGAATTCAAAGGGCGCTAGAGGGCACGATGGCGACGATATCCCTCCAGCTGACGGACGAGCAGCGTGCGCTCGAGAACGGCGTGACCGAGATCTGCAAGCGCTATCCGGGCGACTACTGGCGCGAGCTCGACGCGCAGCGCGCATATCCCGAGAAGTTCGTCGACGAGCTGACGCGGGCGGGCTACCTCGCAGCGCTCATTCCTCAGGAATACGGCGGCGCCGGGTTGCCGCTGCGCGACGGCGCGCTGATCCTGGAGACGATCCACGCCAACGGCGGCAGCGCCGGGGCGTGCCACGCCCAGATGTACATCATGGGCACGGTGCTGCGGCACGGCAGCGAAGCGCAGAAGAAGAAATACCTGCCGAAGATCGCCTCGGGCGATCTGCGACTACAGGCGTTCGGTGTGACCGAGCCGGACGCCGGCTCCGACACCACCCAGCTGAAGACCGCGGCCGTCCGCAAAGGCGACCGCTACGTCGTCAACGGCCGCAAGATCTTCATCTCGCGCGCGCTGCAGTCCGACATGATGCTACTGCTCGCTCGAACGACTGCCGCCGACCAAGTGAAACGTCGCACGGACGGCCTCAGCGTGTTCCTCATCGACATTCGCGGCATCAAGGGCCTCGAGATCCGGCCGCTGCGCATGATGATGAACCATTCCACCAACGCGCTGTTCTTCGATGACATGGAGATTCCCGCCGACAGCCTCGTCGGCGAGGAGGGTAAGGGGTTCGCTTACATTCTCTCGGGCATGAACGCCGAGCGCGTGCTGGTCGCTTCCGAGTCGATCGGCGACGGTCGCTGGTTCACCGACAAGGCCGTCGCGTACTCCGGAGCACGCGTCGTGTTCGGCAAGCCGGTCGGCGCCAACCAAGGCGTGCAGTTCCCGATCGCCAAGGCGTACATGAGCGTGCAGGCCGCGGCGCTGATGCGCGACAAGGCCGCCGCGCTGTTCGAGGCCGGCGAGCCCTGCGGCGCCGAGGCGAACATGGCGAAGTTCCTTGCGGCCGAGGCCGCGTGGGAGGCTGGCAACGCCTGCATCGACTGTCACGGCGGCTACGGTTACGCCGAGGAATACGACGTGGAGCGCAAATTCCGCGAGGCTCGCCTGTACAAGACGGCTCCAGTGAACCAGAACCTCGTGATGGCGTACGTGGGCGAGCACGTCCTCGGCATGCCGCGGTCGTACTGAAACTCGAACCGAGGAGGCGGCGACATGCGACTTCCCGAGCGCGTCACGATTTGCGAGGTGGGAACCCGCGACGGATTCCAGATCGAGCCCGATCTCATCCCGACCGAGCAGAAAGTCGAGGTGGTGAATTCGCTGACGGCGGCCGGCCTGGAGCGCATCGAGGTCACCTCGTTCGTGCATCCGAAGGCGGTGCCGCAGCTGGCCGACGCCGAAGAGGTCATGGCGCGGATCACGCGCCGCCCGGGCACGGTCTATGCGGCGCTGGTCCCGAATGAAAAGGGCGCCGCGCGGGCGATCGCTGCGGGCGTGAATGCCATTCACACGGTCCTTTCGGCGAGCGAGAGCCACAACCTCGCCAACGTCAACATGACCGTCGACGAGTCGCTCGCGAAGCTCGGCGCGGTGCTCGAGGTCGCGGCTCGCGCGAACGTGTCCGTGGGATGCGGCATCTCGACGTCCTTCGGCTGCCCGTTCGAGGGCGACGTGCCGCTCGCCCAGGTCGAACGCGTGGTCGGGCGCCTCGCGGACATGGGGGCGCGCGCCATCGCGCTCGCCGATACCACCGGCATGGCCAACCCGCGCCAGGTCGGCCGCGTTCTCGACCACTTGGTGCCCCGCTTCCCCGGCGTCGAATGGACGCTGCACACGCACGACACGCGAGCGATGGCGATCCCGAACATTCTCGCCGCCATGGAGTACGGCGTGACGAATTTCGACGCCTCGATCGGCGGTCTCGGTGGCTGCCCGTTCGCGCCCGGCGCATCCGGCAACGTGTGTACGGAGGACCTCGTGCACTGCCTCCACGCGATGGGGATCGAGACGGGAATCGATCTCGATCGTCTCCTCGGCACGAGCCGCCGTGTACAGGAGATCGTCGGGCACGATCTTCCGGGCCAGATCGTCAAGGCGGGGCCGTTCACGCGCAAGTACCCACTCCCAGAGGCGGTGGCGGCCCGGCTCGGAAAAGACGCGAGCCCGCATCGCTGAGCGTCCTCTGGACCGATGAAGTTCTCGTTCTTCTATCTGACGAGCTTCGTTCCGGAGATCCACGGTAGCGAGAAGGGGCTCTACGACCAGCTGCTCGCCGAGGTCGACGAGGGGGAGCGAATCGGCATCGACGCGGTCTGGCTCGCCGAGCATCACTTCTTCGACTACGGCGGACACGTGCCGTCGATCCCCGTGCTCGGGGCGACGATCGCGGCGCGCACCAAAAAGCTCAAGATTGCGTCGGGAATCGTGATGATCGGCCTGCAGGATCCGATCCGCGTCGCCGAGCAGTTTGCGATGCTCGATCAGCTCTCCGGCGGACGCGTGATCTTCGGCATCGGCCGCGGCTTCCAAAAGTGCGAGTTCGACGCGTTCGGGAGGAAGCTGGACGACAGCCGGATCGCGTTCGAGGAGGCGCACGAAGTGATTCGCCGCGCCTGGACCGAGGAGTGCTTCTCCTTCGAGGGCCGGTTCACGAGGGTCAGGAACCTTCGCGTGGTCCCCAAGCCGCTGCAGAAGCCGACGCCGCCCATCTACGTCGCCTGCACGTTCACGCCGCAGTCGTTCGAGTGGACCGGACGGCAGGGTCACCATCTTCTCGTCGTGCCGTACGCGTCACCTGATCTCGCGCTCGTCAAGCAGAACATCGAGCGTTACCGGGCGGCGTTTTCCGCGGCGGGACACGGCCCGACAGGCGACGTCGTCTGTGCCTCGCACTTCTACTGCGGAGAGGACGCCGCGAAGGCGAGAGAGGAACCCCGAGCTGCGATGATGCGTTACCTCGGCCAGTTCTCGGAATCGACGCGCGACGCCGCCCACTCGGACCAGTATGTCGGCTACGACGGGCTCAGCGAGGCGCTGAAGCGCTTCGACTACGACTCGTTCCTGTACCCGAAGCGTGTCGTCTTCGGCGATCCAGACCAGTGCGTCGAGCGGATCCGTGCGCTCGAATCATGGGGCATCACGCACATGGGCCTGTTGCTCGATTTCGGGGGACTCGCGCGCGACAAAATCTTCGCGTCGCTCGAGCGTTTTCGGAAGTACGTGTTGCCGCGGTTCAGGTGAACGCGAAGCGCTGACCCACGGCCTCCTCCGACAGCTTCCAGAGGCGCTCGGCGTTCTCCACGTCGAGCGCGTACGACCTCACACCCCTCGGCGCGCCCGCCGCGTCGTTGACCGCCGCGACCTGACAATCCTCTAGGTAAAGGCCTCCGCGACCCTCTAGCTCCGGGGCGGTGGCGGCGAATACCGAGGTTGCTGCGCCCGCCTCGACAGATTTGAACGTCGAGAGCGGATTGCGCGACATCATGAACTCGATATCCGCCGGCTCGAGATGGCGGCCGAGCTCGGTCATGATCGCTCCCGGGTGCAACCCGTTGGCATGCACGCCGACGGCGGCAAGCCGGCGTTCCAAGCCGACGGCGAAGAGCACGTTGGCGGTCTTCGCCTGACCGTAGGACAGCCACTTCTGATAGGGCCGACGCTCGAAATGCACGTCGTCGAACACGACCGGAGAAAGGTGGTGACCGCGTGAGCTCACCGAGACGATGCGGCTGGGCGCGCCGCGGCGCAGCGCCGGCTCGAGCAGGCAGGTCATCAGGAAGTGGCCGAGATGGTTGGCGCCGAACTGCATCTCGAAACCATCTTTAGTCTTCGTGAACGGGCAGGCCATGACGCCGGCGTTGTCGACGAGGACGTGAAGCGTCGGATGGCGGTCGAGGAACCGCCGCGCGAAGGCGCGAACGCTCGTGAGCGAGCCGAGCTCAAGCTCTTCTACGGCGACTCGTTCGTTGGCGGTCGCTTTACGGATCTCGGCCGCGACGGCTTCGCCCTTCGGCACGTCACGCGCCGTCAAAATGACCTCGGCGCGCTTCTCGGCAAGAGCCCGGGCGGTCTCCTGACCGATGCCGCTCGAGCCGCCGGTCACCAGCACCACCTTGCCGCTCAAATCGATCCCCTCGAGGACTTCTCGCGTGGTCGTATCGCGTCCGAATTTCGAGGCGTCACGCATGACAGCGAGCCTTAAGCGGACCAGCGCGCGAAGTCCCGAGCGAAGTCCTGCACGGTGATCGAGCGCATCAAGCTAAGATCCGGATTGAGGGTTTCGTAGATGACGTCGGTGTCGCTCTGCATCGAGAAGTAGACGATCACCTCGTTCGCTTCGGCGCCTTCGATGTGCACCTCGCCGCCGACTCCGGTCGAAAAGCTGCCCGCGGGCTTCACGGTATGCTTTTCCCCGTCGGCAGTCGGCTCGAAGAGATGGAGGTCACCCTCGAGCACGAGCGTCTTCACCGCCGCGACGTGGCGATGATAGAGGCAGCGCCCGCCCGGCGTGAACTTGACGAGCATTTCCGCACGCCGCGCCGGCACGTCGACGTCGAGAATCCGGTAGAAGCAGCCCTCGGTGACGAACGGCTTCCAGTCCGTGCCACGGGTGTCGAATCGAAACGTTGCGGTTCCGTCGTCCCGGCCCATGCGAATCATCTAGGTCCTCCTCGATGCGCCATGAGTTGCACGCCCTCGCATCGGTCTCGAAGGTCTACGACATCACCGCCGATTTTGGAACCACCGTCTCGACCGATCGGCCCGGACGGCTGGGCTTCTTCTTCGCGCCGGACAATGGTATCGGCCGAACGTTGCGCGATCGACGCGCCGACTCGACGATGAAGGATCTGCCGCTCCTCGCCACCATGGGCGTCGGCTCATATGCGACGCCCGGCTGGCTCTTCCACTTTCGCGAGGGCATGCGCCAGGGCGTCGCCGGCCCGGCGGACGTCGAAGAAGCCTTCGAGGATGCGACGCGAGTCGCGGTCGCGGACCAGATCGAAGCAGGCCTCGACGTGATCTGCGACGGCGAATTGCGCCGCATGCGCTTCGTCTTCGAAATGTACGATCGGCTGAGCGGCCTCGAGCGTACCCCGCCGGCGCGGCGGCTCGGCGTACCGGGCTACGATCGTGCTCCCCACTTCGTGGCAACGGCGGCGGTGTCCGCACCTCGAGGGCTCGGCATCGTCCGCGAGTACCAACAGCTGCGGCGCTTGTGCTCGGACCGCCCGCTGAAGATCGCCTTCCCCGGTCCGATGACGTTTCTCGGCAGCATCGAGCCGGGCGAGCACTATGGCAGACGGCGCGAGGCGCTGCTCGCGGACCTGGTCGCGATCGTGCGTGAGGAGGTCGTCGGGCTCGCCGCCGCGGGCGCCAGCTTCATTCAGCTCGACGAGCCAGGCTTCGCACGGCCGCCAGAGGGGCTCGACAGGGTCGCAGCGGCAGAAGCCATCAACGCATGCATCGCGGGCCACGAGGCAGCTACTGCCGTGCACGTATGCTTCGGCAACAACGCGAGCCGCCCCAACATTCCCCGCGATCTCGGCCGGCTCTTTCCCGCGCTCGGGCAGCTCAACTGTCCGCTGCTTCTCCTCGAGTTCGCCAACCGCGAGATGGCCGACCTCGACCGACTGCCCGAGCTCGCCAAGCGCTACAGGATCGCGGCGGGCGTCATCGACGTGAAGTCGTTCTACGAGGAAACCGCCGAGGACGTGGCCGCGCGCATTCGCCGCGTGCTCTCGGTGGTTCCCCCCGAGCGGCTCTACGTCACCGCGGACTGTGGCTTCTCGGCGATCCCGCGGTGGCTCGCCCGAACGAAGCTTCGCGCGATGGCGGCGGGAGCGAGGCTCGTGCGCGCCGGCGTCGGGCGTTGATCGGCGAGGTCTGCCTTCCAAAAGCGGGGGATCGTCCATGAAAGTGCTGTTCGAGAAAAAGGGCCCGATCGCTTACGTCACCATCAACCGGCCGGAGCGCCTCAACGCCTGTGACTTCGAGACCTACGGAAGGCTCGCCGAGGTCTGGCGCGAGTTCCGCGATGATCCCGCATTGCGCGTCGGCATCCTCACCGGCGCCGGGGATCGCGCGTTCTCAGCCGGCAGCGACGTCAAAACCAACTACGTCGACAAGCCTGCCGAGGAGCCGCAGCACAAGCTCTTTCCATTGCTGTTCGAGCTCTACAAACCGATCATCGCGGCGGTCAACGGCCACTGTAACGGCGGTGGCCTGGAGCAAGCGCTTGCCTGTGACATCCGCGTGGCCGCCGAGCATGCCCAGTTCGGCCTGGGGGAGGTTCGTCTCGGCTGGCTGCCGGGCGCGGGGGGTACGCAGCGGTTGCCGCGGCTGATTCCTCTGGGCCGCGCGCTGGAGATGCTGTACACGGGCAACCGCGTCGGCGCTCACGAGGCGCTGCGCCTCGGGCTTGTCGATCACGTGGTGCCGATGGCGGAGCTCATGAGCAAATGCGAGGCGATCGCCACGGAGATCTGCAAGAGCGCGCCGCTCGCGGTCGCGCGCATCAAGGAAGCCGCACTGCGCGGCCTTGATTTGCCGCTCGACGCGGGGCTGGGGCTCGAGCGCGAGCTATACAAATGGCTTCAAGAAACCGAGGACGCACGCGAAGGCGCGCGCGCCTTCGCCGAGAAGCGGACACCCCAATGGCGAGGTCGGTAGTTTTGTTTGGTAGATCTGACATGAGCCGATTTGG
>AR_comb_assmDRAFT_10140676_pt1 | contig 13273 bp, 8 predicted proteins | sample ArasoioldDNA_FD_10543 | JGI IMG/M metagenome (IMG submission 10543) | reverse complement strand
TACGGCACATCCAGCACGTGGTCGATATGGGTGTGCGTTATAAGGATGAAGTCGGCGCGCCGAATGTGGGCGTCAATGGTCGCGGTGTCCGAACGCGCGATGTCATCACGAGTGAACAATGGCCGGGTGTCGGTAGGCAACGTATCGTCGTTGGGGATGACGGTGCGGAGCCGGGACAAGTATGGATCGATCAGCACAACGGTTGTGCCATCAGTAATCTCCCAACCGGCCGTGCCAAGGTATGTCAGTCGCACGGAGGAAGCCCTGGCGGGTGCGACAAATGCTGATGCCAAAACGACAATTATTACGAGTGTAAAGCTGCGACGAAGATGTAACATGGTATTAGTCCAGTGGCTTCTTCAAATGTAACTATTTATTTCAAATACGGCCGCCCGCGCCGAAAAATGCCTTGGGGTCAATGGCTAGTTTTCTCAGTCACGGCTCTCATAGTTAGCGCCCCTGCTCCTTCCCAAGCTAATAGAGATTGATCTTTTTCCTGCCGCGCGTGAAAAATCGTGACGTAAGGGTTTTTTTGTGAAGGTTACGCTTCCGCGAGCGCCGCTTCACTCGTCAACTGTGGCTGCTTCCGTCCGCCGATCCATCTGCGCACTGAATCAGCGAGCACAATCACGGCGGCCGTCATGATCAGCGCCGTCAGTGACGTGTTGATGTAGCCTTGCGTCGATGTCGTTGGATTCTGTGCCTGCGGCCAGAAGATGTCCCGAATCGATTCGTATCCGGCGACGAGCGTCGTCGTCGAAACGAAAGTCAGCGGCGTGATCGTGATCCAACTGAATCGCGCTTTGTCCATATTTATAATGACTGTCGTCGCAACACATAAGGCGACCGCCGCGAGCAGTTGATTTGCGATGCCGAACATGGGCCAGATGGTTGAAATTGATCCTGTCCAGATAAATGCTGCCCAAGCGGCGACAACAATAGCGCTCGTTACCATTGAACCCGGGAGCCAGTTCGGCTGGTCGAGCTTGCGATAGAACCTCCCGCCGAATTCTCCCAGCAGAAATCGAGCGACACGGGTTCCTGTATCGATCGTGGTCAGAATGAAAAGCGCCTCGAACATAATCGCGAAGTGATACCAGTACTCCATTAAGCCGCGCAGACCCGGAATACCATCAAAAATCTTGGCTATACCGATTGCCAACGTGACTGCTCCACCGGTTCGCCCCCGGACTTTCTCGCCCGATTCCGCCTCCAGTCGATCGATTTCCTGGGTCCGAATGTCGAAGCCTTGCGCTGCTTCCGCATCAACCATGCGCACATACTTTGCTCGCTCAGTGTCGTTTCGTTGCGCGGTATTGATCGCGAAGTAGTCGCCGGGGAAAAGGGACGTCGCGGCAATCAGGGCAACGACACCGACAATGCCTTCCATCAACATGCTGCCGTAGCCAATCATGCGAGCGTCGGTTTCCTTGGCGATCATTTTAGGCGTCGTGCCGGAGGAAACCAGCGCGTGGAATCCGCTGATCGCTCCGCAGGCAATAGTAATGAAGACAAACGGATACAGTTTGCCGGCCACGATGGGTCCGCCGCCCGAGACAAAAGGAGTAACGGCGGGCATGTGTAAAGTCGGAGCTACAATGATGACACCGATAATCAAAAACGCGATGGTGCCGATCTTCAAATATGATGACAAATAATCGCGCGGACAAAGCAGTAACCAGACTGGCAGAACCGAAGCAATGAAGCCATACGCCGCCATAATCAAAGTCACCTTGTGCGGCGACAAAGTGAAGGTAGCGGCCCATGATGATTCGGCGATCTTTCCGCCGAGCCAAACGGCAAAAAGCAAGCCGATGACACCGATAATGCTGGCTTCCGCAATTCGGCCCTTACGGAATTTGTACATGTAAAGACCCATCAAGAGCGCCAACGGAATCGTGAAGCCTACCGTGAACGTTCCCCATGGAGATTCCGCCAGGGCATTCACCACGACCAGGCCGAGACCGGCGAGCGCAATGACGACGATGAGAAGAATCGCAATCCCGGCAACGAATCCCGACAGTCCGCTAATTTCTGTTCTGGCAATTTCCGCGAGCGACTTTCCTTTGCGCCTAATGCTGGCCGCGAGAATCATGAAGTCGTGGACTGCTCCGCCTAAACAAACTCCGATCACTAGCCACAGCAGTCCCGGCAGAAATCCAAATTGCGCAGCCAGAACCGGACCGATTAACGGCCCGGCGCCCGAAATTGCCGCGAAGTGATGGCCGAACAGGACCCATTTGTTGGTTGGGTAGTAATTGTGCCCGTCGTACATCGTGTTTGATGGTACGGGGCGCGAGTCGTCGAGCGCCAGAACTTTCGCCGCGATGAATGCCGAGTAGTACCGATAAGCAATTGCCAGTACGCATAGCGCGCCGACGATGATTGGCAGTGCATTCATAAGCTCAAGCTAGTTGCGTTCGGTATTTGCGACGTCGAATCTCATTAACACCTTGCTTTAGGCGGGTAACAACTCGAGCGTCAACCCATTAACCTTTTCAACGCCACCATCTGACTGTCGCCCAGCACTCAATTTCCACACGTGCCCCAAACACTAAACCATTCGCTCCCAGGGCGCTCCGCGCAGGCAGTCGATCTCTCGCGAAGTAGGTAACATAAACTTCGTTCATCGCGCTCCACTCACTTATGTCGGCAAGCATGACAGTGCATTTAACTACCTGATCAAGGGAGGAGCCATTCCTCTGTAAGGTGCGGCGGATCTTCTCCATCACCTGCCTCGTCTCCGCCTTAATCCCGCCGGGAACAGGCGCGCCAGAATCATCGGTACCGATCTGTCCAGAGAGATATAGCATGTGCCCGACGCGCACAGCTTGAGAGAAGGGCATGTTCGGCATGTCAGCCCTAAAGTATTCAACCGGCGGCGGACTAGGTTTAGAAGACCCAGTATGACGCGGCGCTTTCCGCCGGTTCTGCCGCTGTGCCCCGGCACTCGACGTAAAGAGGAGACCAAAGCCTAGAATCATGACGAAACGAGAAGTTACTCTCATACGCCTTATCATCTCCTGAATACTCCCTTCAAGCATTCAACTCTTGCGCAACTGGCGCGCCCCGAGTTCGATTGTTAGGCGGCAAACGAACACTGCGCCACAATCACATAAGCTGCTAACGTTCCAGGCACGACCCACTGGTTCACATCCTCACGCGGTACCGCAATAGGTCCCCACCCTGACGGCGAGATCGAGTAACGCCTCGTCGCCAGCAGGCCATCCGATGAATGACAAGCTGACCGGGCATCCGGACACTGTGCCGACGGGGATGGCCACCTGCGGCAGGCCGGACAGACCTGCAAGACAGGTCAGGCGCATGACGCGCGCCCTGTACGATTCGAGCTGTGCTAGGTCGCTGTCGATGACGGGCGCGATCGAGGGGGCCGTCGGCAGAGCGAGAACAGTCCCAGGTGTCACCAGACTCCGCATCCGCTGGCTCGCTCGCGCTTTCACGCCACCCGCCACCTCGGCTGCGTGATCCGTGACGGTCGCCGCGAACGCCAAGCGCTCCTTGATGCCGGGTCCCAGCGCGGGATCCGTCGTCTCGATGAATCGTCCATAGATCCGCCAGACCTCGTTGCCCTGTATGATGCGGAACGCCTCGCTCCAGTCATCGACTTGATCACCCGCCGTACGCTCATGGATCGCCTCTGGCAGTTGCGTGGCCGACAGCACGGCATGCAGCAGCGCAGCCACCTCCGGGTCCGCGTTCTCGAACACATCGTCGAGGATTACCAGTCGTATGACTGGCGATTCAACATGCGTTCCCTGTAGGAGTACTTGTCCAACCTTGCGGAACAGGCCTGGCCCCGACCCGAACCAGCCGCCGGTATCGAATGAGGGCGCCATCGACATCGATCCGGAGATATCGACCCGCCCGAAGGTGGGCCGGAAGCCATACAGACCGCAGTACGCGGCAGGAATACGAACCGAACCGCCAGTATCGCTGCCGAGCGCGAAGTCGCACATCCCAGCGGCCGTCGCGGAAGCCGACCCGCTGGAAGATCCTCCCGGAAGCCGGCCCGGCGCGCGCGGATTGACCGGCGTTCCGTAGTGGATGTTCGTTCCGCTCACGCTATAGAAGAACTCGTCGCAGACAGTCTTACCGATGATTGTGGCACCAGCATCGAGAATGCGTTGAACAGCTCCAGCGTGGGACGCTGCCGGACGTTGTGCGGCTAGCCATTCGGGACTCCCACCGCCCGTGCGGGCTCCCGCGATGTCATACATGTCCTTGACCGCTGCGGTGAACCCGGCCAGAGGTCCCGTCGGCGACCCCTTGAACGCCTGCTCCAGGTCGTGCGGTACGAACGCAGAACGCGGGTCGAAGGTCGACGAAGAAATGATCCCATTGTTCATCGGTTTCCTTAGCGTGGGAAGCTCTAAAAAAGTCTATTAAATCAATTCGCGCCCACGTAACTGTTGAGTTTCGGGACTATTTTGAGATTGGCACCTTTATATAACTGTCGTTGTACCATTTAATCTGCAACGGTTCCTTCGCGTCATTAATCGTTTCGTCGTTGACGTCCTTGCCCGTTCCATAGTTGATAATCTCGAGGGCGTTCTTGTTAACGTTAAGAACGATGACCAAGCGACTCCCTTTTGTGATTTGTTTGCTAACCACGAAAGTGTCGTCGAAGGGTATGCTTTCTTTTTTCCCCGGTTGCAGGAGCTGTCTCTTGCTTTTGTTTTTGGCATAACTTGCCCGGCCTATATATTGCTTCAGGTAAAAATACTTTCCATTCGGCGTTAATTCGTAAAGAACAACTGATATATCCATATCCCGTTTGTTAATGCTCGCATTCATTTGACCGAAGAAAGAACCGCTGATTGTGATGCTTTCGTTGAGTGGTTCAGTCATAAACGTTAGCCCATTGCTGGCATTTAATGAGTCATTGATGATTACCGGCGTGAACCAACTGTTCTGACTTTGACGGTCGGCAAAATCAACGGTCTGCCTGAGGAAGGATAGTTTCCGTGGTTTCTGGGACGTCAACAAATGGCTTTCCCCGCTCTTACGGTCGCTTAAGTAAAAGGTCAGCGTGTTGCTTTGCATCGTTTTCAGCGAGGGAGCGTGTCGCCATTCGTTGGCGCCCATCACCTCATAGTTGATCTTGTCTTTCAAGATTGCAGGTTTACCGCCGTTCTTCAAAGCATAATCGAACCACTGAAAGACAATTTCTTCCATGTTAAAGCTGGCGACGGGATCAATCTGATAGCCCATTAAGGTTGGCGATGCATCTCGTTGAGAGCCTCGGTGGTTGTAAGGGCCAATGACCAAATAATGAGTCGCCTTTGGGTTATATTTGTAGTGCTCTTTCAAATACTTCAACGCGCCGATTTGCGCGTCGTCGTAATAGCCGGTAGTTGTCAGGACGGGAATATTCAGCCGCGCATAGGCTTGCGGACTGGGAGTCAACGACTTCCAATAATTATCATAAGCAGGATGCTGTAGCCATTTCTGAAAAATCCGATTGGGTTGGCCCGCAAAGCTGTCAAGCGATCGATAAGCTGTACCGGCTTGATACCACCGCTGGTACAGATCCTGTGGAAACGGTTTGTAGTTCAAAACGGTGTTCGGCCAGGCCAGACATAAAATCGAGGGACAAACGCCATTGAGCATTGGAGTGTCATAACCGGGCATCACTGCGGCCTGCGGCACTATCGTTTTCAATGCCGGATGCGGATTCCTAATCGTTGACCATTGTGAGAATCCAGTATAGCTGCCGCCATACATTCCAACTTTGCCGTCGCACCATGGCTGTTTGCTGATCCAGTCAATTATGTCGTAGATATCATTCCCGTCGTGCTCATAAGGCATGAAAGCGTCCAGGTTAGTGCGAATGCCGCGCGCATACGCGACAATACCGACGTATCCCTTATCAACCGCCTTTTTCCCAAAGGCCTCGCCCTGTGTTGTAATGTAAGTTGTATAGTAAAGTATCGCCGGAAGCCGTTGAGTAACTCCTTTTCTGCGAACCACAATTGCCGAAATGTCCGCCCCGTCGCGGGTCTTTATCAGTACGTTGCCTTGAATGTCATACACATCATCCCTGGGTCGCGTGAGTACGTTACTCGCCTGCTGGCTTAGGCCAAATACGCTAGCCACAAGAAGACAGAAAAGTGGGTGGGAATGCTGCATTGCTAAGTTCACGTCCTCACGGTTGAGCGGCAACGAATGTCAAAGAAACAAAGAGAGAAAAGATTATGCGCGGCATACATCCTCCAAAGGCACTAAGTTAATTAACTGAAATCATCTTTTCCCCAATGTCGTTGGACGCAAATGTCTCCACGAATTCGGCGTACCATTCAGGAAGACCCGCCAGCCGAACGCACTCGGCCAATTCAGTAACGTACTCTCGTACCGGCGGACTTTCGGTCATATGCTGTGCAATAAAGCAAAGTACTGGTCTAAAAAAACCGTCGAGCGTGTCTGCAATCACAGGTTGGGGGGAATATTGCACGCCGAAAACTTCTTCGAGATGTGAATAGAGCCTTGATAACTCTTCGTGTGTGACGGAAGCGATTGCACCGTAAACACATGATCGGTCAGAAGGTAATAGATTCACGCGCGGGCGTATGTAGAGTTCAAAACCCGTTAGCCTTGCCGGCACTATACTCGTCGGCGTTATTCCGTGGTCAATCAGCACATTCCGGTTCATAAACGTCCCATAAAAGAAGACCCAGACATGAGGTTGCGTTGCGCTCATCTCTTTCTACCCCGTATTTTGCGATTGCGTTGTCGAAATGATGACCATGTGTTTCTAACGCGAGGAAAGTTTCAGCGACTCCTCAAAAGCCTTCATGCTGCCGACCCAGCCATGGCCGTTGGCGATAGTTTCAACGTCCAGATTTAGCGGTCTCAATTTCTCGACAAAGTCTCGCTCGGTTACCGTCACCGGAGTGAGTGGTTCTACCATCCGCGTCATCATCAGGTCGCTGACAAACAAAATCTTTTCTTTTGGCAGATATGCAACGACGATTTCATCCACGTGCGGCGATGGCCCAATGTTATAGATCTCTACGTCATGCTGATCGTCCTTAAAAATTCTTCTCTCTTTAAGAACCTCGATGGCCAGTTGACGGGGATTCGATGACAGCGTATCAGGTCTCATCGAGTGTGGTTTGCCGGCGATTTGAATGATAAAGCTCTGATTACCTGGTGTTGTCACAACCGTCGCGCCTTTGGCGATGTATTCGCGAATACCTCCGGTGTGGTCGGTGTGATAGTGCGTCGGGATCAAATACTTGATCGGTTTGGCGGGGGCCACCGATTCGATTTTGGCGATGACGGCTTTTGAGATGTCATTGCTTAAGGGTGCATCAACCACGAGAACATAGTCCTTGAAGATTACAAACATCTGACTATAAAACCAGACATCTCCACTGTTGATGCCGTTGACGAAATACACGTCGTCAGCCAGACGTCGCAGCGAAACTGAAGTCGGCCCCTGAATTTCAGGACCACGCGTCGCGTCCGCAGGCATCGCAAACAGCTCGTCAGCAGGTCGAGTATTAATTTTCACTTCAGAGTATGTCTGATCTGAGCTCAACTCACCGCCGTACTTGAGAATCATCCGGTATGGAAACTTCAAGCCGCCGACATCACGATAGTCGGCGAAAATTGTTTCGGCGGTTACGTCCCCGAGAATCGGGTCGTCACCCAATGTTTCGTACTTGGTAAGGAGATTGTTTCGCGCGTTGAAATAGAGTGCGATTTGACTACCGTTAATGTCAGCGAAAGTAATGACGTGATGTAGCTGTCCGTTAACCTTGCTTTCGCCTAATGAGCGTAACGTGCTGGCGCGGTTTAGCCCCATCTGGAGCAAGAGATAAGGAATTCGTCGCTGCACGCCCCTGATACCGCCGGCGACTGCAGCTGAGTTAATCGGATATGCGACATTGCTAATTACATCCAGAATGAAAGATTCTTTGTCTTTCAGAATCTGACGCCCCCAATACGGAGAGCGCCCGCGGAATTGAGTTTTCTGGTCGCGATAACTTCTTCCGCCGCGCAAATCAATGATGCGGTTACCTTCTTCGTGCCGGACGTCGTAAGGGGCAGCGGGATTTGCGCTTTGGCCCCTCTCAAACCACTTGGCGGTGTATTTGATTGAAATGTCGTCGACGCGGCTGAACGTCTCGGATCCGCCGAGTGCCCGCAATCCAGCATCAAGTATTTGTCGCGCTCGCTCGTAAGACCGTTCACTAATGTTCTCAGTCCGTTGGCCGCTAACTGAGAGCCTGGTGAATACCAGTACGAGAATCGCGAGGGCCTTAATTATACGAGAGTGTTTCATGACTCGATCGGTTCACCGGGGGCCGGGAAGTCAATCCGTCGATCGCATCCATTGGCGTAAAGAGGCACAACGTTATCTCCAAAATCGACTATCGGAAACGAAGTTGTTGTAAACGGGAGATTCTGATTGGCGAGCCGGACTCTCACAGAGGCGAGTCGTTGTAAGGATGACAATTCCCTGTGTGCCACTTGACCGCACGATACCGTTCGAAATGGGGTGGCGTGCGTGATTTAAAAAGAAGTCCTGCGGAACTATTGGCGGAGCACCTATCCTAGTGAGATAGCGGTCCGTCGCTTTGCTTGCTGCTGTCCCGAGAATTGCACGTTTATAGGTGTGCAGTTTTCTGCGAAACCTAACATTTCCTAGTTCATGGTTCAGGCCAAGACAGCTCCAACGAGGCTCGCGTACCGTGGTTTCTTCTCACAGCTGACTTCGACTTAAAAGTCCTTCTCTATTTTAAGTCGGCGAATGAAAAAATTGCTTAACTAGCATTCGAGGCGTGTAAACGTGGCTTTGTCAAAGAGTGAATAATGCAAAATTGGAACTTGTCATAAGCTCCAACGTTGAATCGGCTGAAGGAGCCGCTCGCATCAACTCCCAAGGGGCTTTCCCCCTTCTTACCCAAATCAGAGGTCATCTGGGCAACGCTTCTTGTAGTGCGGTCGTTAAGAAGCTTGCTGTGACGTTGCTGATCACTCCCGGTCATAGGACTGATGGATTACGGGGGGAAATCGGGTGAGTCTCTCGTCAACCCAAGGGCTTCCCCCCTTTTCACCCAAATCGGAGGAGATTCGGGCGAAACTCAATGTTCTTAAAGAAACTGTCCAACGGCAGAGTTCGAAGCAGCAAATACAAGATCTCACTCGAGACCGTCTAACTGTATAAAGTAGGCGCTATGAAAACGTGCATAGTCCAGCTAGAGAGCTCCTAAAGGCTTCTGTTAATCAGTTTCCGAATTTCAACCAAATGAAAAACAAAGCAACTAAAACTGCGCCAACATACAACATGAACTCTCGGCTAATTACCGAGCTTCGACAATGATGACAACGGCCCGACGGTTTGGATTCTAGTGTTTTGGCGATGATGAAACCTTGGCCCGATCTTTTTGCAGTTCCTCGATCTTCGACCAGGGAGTAAGTGGCACGTGTTCAGCCGCTGTCCACTCAGGGTCCAATCCGTCGCGCTTGATGGCCCTCCACACCTCGGAAACATATAAGGTTGGTTCGGCCAGTGTCTGGATGTAGTCTGAGGCCCATAAGAAGCGATCTTCTGCGACGTATGCCATTAATGCGACTTCGGTTCCTATCCCATTAATCGGATGTAAAGTGATCGCCCCTCGCGCAGTGGCGTACCTTGCCTCGATTCCAACAAATTTCAGCCTCGCCGTCTTGCGCCGGTGCTCTAACAAATCGGGCGCGAGCGTCCAGCGACGGTCTACTACAGCCTGCAGAAACGCTCGCGCAGCACTGTGTGCCACGATTGTGGCGCCGTTCGCGACCCAGTAGCGAATTCCCGCAATGTGCGGCCAAGACAGATCGGTGACCACCAATGTAACCTTGTGCTTGCCTGGGAAGATTTTTCGGATCGCTTCGGCGTCCTTCCTGGCGCGCCCTTCACCCTGCGTAGCGTCGAACAGAAAAAGCTCACTGCCGATCTCCACCACTGCTTCGGTGTAGCCCGGATTGGAAAGCAGATAGGTCTTTGCGCTGACACGGCGTACTTCCGGATCGATGGGTTGCAGAAAGAGCGGCGCGGTGTCTGGAGATTGCGTTGGTTCTTTGGGCAATGACAGCGCAGGCGCTTCAGCGTAAGCGATCATTTCCACGTTCCCGATCGTCTGCGAGATTTCCGTTTCACCGTCTGCCAGCCTGAAACTTGAACCCGGAACGTTGATGCCGCCGCTACGGGTCCAATTCGCGTACAGATACTCAACATGGCGTTGTCCCCATAAGTAGTGCTTCTCTTGTAGATCCAGTTTCACCGGAAAACCGCTTTTCGGATCTACAAACAAGCGCTGCTCACCATCGAACGCGGCTCGCACAAGCACAATCCGCGGCTAGTCACGATACGATTCACGGCCCCCGAGCCGGGCATCGCCAGCCGCGGCCCAATCGGTGATTACACTCCATGGGTTCAGATATCGTGATTGCATAGCGGAACGCGGAAGTGGATTCAGCTTGTCGTTGGCAAAAGCGAAGGCACGTGTTGCGTCTGTGAGTAAAATCTGCGCCGGAAATGGCCCAACTCCGGGAAAAACAGACTGAGAGCTAACGCGCTCTACCGCATTCTGCGGATTGAGCCAACCGTCCTTGATCTGCATCGTAGAGAAAAAGGGTGGGTACGTGCGGTCCGACTGGTAGTTCTGTTTCACCGCCGCGACAGCCCGGTAGTGAATCACTGATTGCGTGGCGCTAGAAAATCCCATCACGTCCATCGCGCGCGCCAACACGGCGGCGGGCTCTTCCTGTTTCGCACCCGAAGCAACCTGTCCTCGCGCGTGCTGGCCAATTAACAACCCCGTTATCGCTAACAACCACAGTCTGGCGACAATGAAACCGAGTTGTCGGACAATTACTAACATCTCAATTCTTCCATTGGATACCGCGAGTTGACTGAACGTCACCGTGCCCTTGCTATATCCCGCCGTATAATTTTCATCCAGCGAATCAAGAGTGGGTCGCCCCGATAGAGTTTATCTGTTACCTCGCCCCAATAGATTTCATAGTGTAGATCGCCGGATTGCGAGCGGTCCCAAATTTCATAGATCGTTCCGTCCAAGATAATAGTTTCCGTGGTTGAAACGGCTAGTATTTCGCTGTTCTTAGGTCGAAGTGCGAGACGAACACCGTCGAGCAACCTGCGACGCCAAGCGCGAACAGTCGGGAATGTCACGATCCAGAAGGTCAAGATTACACAAATCAGCCAATACGGGGTTTGTCACTTTCTCTACAAAGTTTCGCCGCGAAGTACTGGAAGTCAATTTCTTTGAATAATCTGTTGGCTTCCCGACAGAAACTTAGCGCCAGATGCGACTGGTGAAAAGGAACTTGTGGCGAACGGGAGATTCTTGGGGGCGACTTGATCTCCAAAACACGCGAGTGGTCGCTGGAATCCTAAAAGGGATTTCTTAAGAGGCGTGGCAACGAGCATTTCTCTTCACTCTTTTCACCGAGCGTAATGCCGGGCTGAGAAGAGATACTCCCGCCACCCGTGTCATACGCCACAGTCGAAGCCACACCTTCATTACTTTCGTTGAATCGAGAACTACGACTGTCCCATTGGCAAACAGGGGATAGAACTTGTTGCCACAATCAAACGTAGGAAACAGGTTTGTTGTAAACGGGAGATTCTTGATCGGTGAGTTGTTCTCTAAAAGAGGCGGTTGTTGTGCGAATGCTAAAATGAATTGGTTAACAGAGTCTGCAACCGCTCTCGATAACTACGGCCGGATCCAGTCTGCTAATCTGTTTCTATGGAAACTGAATTAGTAGGGATTCTCGCCCAACTCCCAACGGCCAACAAGTGAGGATTGAGATCGTTTATGGCGACGGCATAGCCGTCGTACGCAGGATTGACGGTGAGTGGATAGGTAGGGTCGCCGTGTGCGCGATTGAGAAACTTGAGCTAGTGATTCAAGATGGTTAGCGGTCCCTTTTCCATTTTGATACCCACTACCCGAGGCTCGTTCCGGCATGACATAGTTGGGCCAACGAGGGGCCTGCGATAGCCCTCCGCGACTCGACGGGCAACGTACAATAGACGTACATCGTGCGGCCCAAGACAGCCTAAATCGTCCTAAGTAATCCTAATTGACTTACGTCATAAGTCCTTCACCCTGAGTCGGATCCCGTTGATTTCAAACCACTTCGGCGATACGGTAAGCGGCTCTGAAAAGGCCGGCGTCGGCGGTTCGATTCCGTCCCTGGCCACCAGTAATCGTCAAACTCAACGCAGTCAGAGCGCCCGGTCTCTCAAGACAAGTGTCGGCAATTCCCTGCGCTTTGTAATCCCGACGCGAGAAAAACCCGCCAGTTGCAAGAGGCACAATCGTTGCTCCAAATGAGCGCGGTGAGGACCAAACCTATCGCAGCGGCAGTGACGTTGATACTGTGCTTCAGCGCAATTGTTTTTTTCACAGAGTTCGCCAACGCAGAATTGGACACCACCGGCTCCGCGAACCGGCAAGACTGCTTTCGCACCGAAACCTCTACCGATTCACAACATCTTCAAAGGCGACGCGGATCGTTGGCTCGCCGAGGCCATCGAGAAATTGGAAGGCCAAATTGCCGATCCATTACGCGATAAGCTTATCGAAGACTATGTCTCAATGGTTGGAGAGAACGTCGCGAAATATTCAGTTGCGCCAACAAAGAAGTATCAGTTCATCGTCACATGCGATCCGACTGCGGACGCAATGAGGGCCGGAGGCGGTCGCATCTACATCAGCCTCGGCATGCTTGAATTGATCGAGAATGAAGACGAACTGGCAGGCATCCTCGCGCATGAGATTGGTCACGATGCGTTTCATCACGCCGCCAGAACGGTGACGCGTCAAATGTTCTGGCTAACCGGCACGAAAACAATCCGCAGTGCGCAAGATGCCGAAGACGCGCTGGCTAAGTTGAACGAAAAGATCACTTTTGGGATCGGTCTCGGCGAGCGACTGCTGGGATTTGCGCGTTTCGATGAACTTGAAGCGGACCGAGCGGCCTTTTACAACGTTTACCAAGCGGGCTATAACCCGCACGCGCTGGCGACATCGCTCAAACGCCTGCAGCGGCAAAAGGACCAAAGCGACGAAGATGAAAAGAAGTTGAAGTTGTTTTTGCTCTTGTTCGGCAGCCATCCACCGACCGGTCAACGAACTTCCGCGATTGCGTGGGAATCAAATTTTGTGAAGATGCCCGCCGAGAATTCATTTCATGTGAGTGCGGCTTTTGAGGCGATGAAGCAGCGAGTGAAAGA
>AR_comb_assmDRAFT_10252997_pt1 | contig 13277 bp, 8 predicted proteins | sample ArasoioldDNA_FD_10543 | JGI IMG/M metagenome (IMG submission 10543) | reverse complement strand
AAACGAGCCGGTCTTTCAGCAAGGTTCCTTTTGTGCCCACTTCAAACTGATCTGCTTTCTCAGGCTTTAATACTTCGTTAACCCTTGCCGTAGCCGGCGTTGGCGGGTTAGCAACAACCGGAGTTGTTATGAAGAAGTATGAACTCACGGGAGCTTTATATCCCCTGCTATAAGAAGCATAGACTGAAGCTTGTTTACTGAACACCTTATTGATCGCCAGGTGGGGTGAAACCATATCCTTGTAAGTGGTATCGAAATGCGATGGCTTTGTTGCCGTGGCTGAATTGAACCGGTCGTCCAATGTAATTCTTTGTGTGCTCAAACCGAGTCCTGCTGTGACAGAAAGATCATGTTGCAAAGCCAGCGTCCATTCGGTAAATAAGGAAGTAGGTTGAGTAACAAAGGCGGTATTGGATGTCATTGCATTTATCACCCAATAAGGCTTTCCCCAAGACCACCCGCTTGTGGTTGTGTCGGCAGGATTTTGTTTCATGCTATAGCCGACAACCTGCGCATCCTGGCGCTGTATTTCCGCTCCTGTTACGCCGCTGAGCGCCGCTCCATTGGCAAGCGAGAACCTGGTATCAAACGACGTGCGGAAACCGTAATTAACTGAACTCTTATCCGTCCAGCCAGCAGCAGAGCTTGCATCGCTTCTAAATCCAACGCCAAAAATTGAAGTCGTATTGGCAATCTTGTTATTGAAATCGTACGTATGTCCCAGTCCAGCCCTGAATGTACTGACGTGGCTGTGCGCATTTCTTTTTATGTACTCAGGGTTACCAGAATAATCTTTGTTCTGGTATTGCGCAATCGTCAATTCGCCCAACCTTTCATCATAACTGTCGGTGTAACCAAAATAACTCGTGACGGATTGCCTCTCATTCGGACGAAAATCGCCGGCAAAGTTGACAAAATCTTTGTGGGATTTATTGTGAATGGCAAACCCATCAGACTTTTGCTTGCCATAGTTCAATAAAACAGAACTGCGTTCTGTTGCTGTCTGCAAGTAAGTAGTATAACGCTGCAAGCCATAGTTGCCAAACATCACATCCTGCTGTAGCGAAGTATGTCCTTTTTCAGGCGTAATGGTTTTAAAATTGATCGCTCCCGCGATAGCCTGGCCATACAATGTGCCCGTAGGTCCTTTGACAATTTCGACATTTCCGATAGAACCATAGTCAACATCATCAAAGGTTGTAATGCCTTCCGCATCAGTTACTGGAATTCCATTCAGATAAACTTTATAGCCCTGGCCATCAAAATTGCTGCTGATACCACGCGTACCTCTTGTGCCATTTCCGTACCCACGTATATTGAATTGCTGTCCGCCAGAAACGGTTCTCCTGTTCATGATTACCCCTGGCACGCTGGTTTGAATAGCGTCGTCCAAAAACAGGCCCTGTCCCCTTTTCAGCTCCACGGGTGTAAGTTTTGTAATGGACACAGGCTGATATAAAATCGATTTGTTTTGACTTGATACAGCGGTGATCTCTACGGCGTCAAGTGAGTGAGGTAACTGACTCAACCCAATCTGTAGGTCTTCATCACAATTTTTTATTGTTTGATGGAACAGTTGATATCCTACATAGGAAACGGTGATTCTTGTTGCCTTGCCGCAGTCAATTGAAAACACACCATCTTTATCGGTGATAATTCCTCCTTTACCTGCAAGTGTTATCGTAGCGCCGGCAAGGGGAGTATTGGTGTTTGCGTCAAAAACTCTTCCTCTCAGGGTCTTTTGAGCGTGCACCCCCAATACAATTAATATGAAGAGAGTTAGTAATGATAATCGTCTCATTAATTAATTTATTAGATAGTCTAAATAGGATAATAGCCCGCGCAATGGCAGGCAATTGAAACAAGAAACGAAAAGTTTAGCTAACCTGTGGAGGTGGCGTTAATACATCACGAACCTGCGAAGAAAAGGGATCAGCTTGAAAATGTATAATAGAAGGTACTGGTTTATACCTTATTGGCATCTCAGTATTTGATGTAGGGAGGTACGAACTGCTGAAAAGTTGCAGTAATAGAGCCAACTTGCCTTTTGAATTGTTTTCCGTGTTCATTTTCGCAAACTTCTTCATCAGGCAGGTTTCTTTATCGTCGCTGATGCAGCGAAGGATTAGTTTATTCCTTTCTATTCTCTTTTCGATCAGGTCATACATCTGACCGTTGAACCGGAATTCATCATTCTCTTCCCATTCCAGTTTCGAAATGGCTTTTTTGTCATTCAATGAAAAAACAAAATCAATTTCATCCTCGCTGTTTGCCTTCATCCGAAGAAATTTTTTCATTTCACCCTTTATTTCTGCCTGGCGCAAATGAAAAATGATATGGTAGCCAACGATATTTAGCAGGAGGCAAAGAAGCAGTAGTATGGAGGCTAACTTTTTCAACGGCGGTTTTGGATTGGACAAATTTAGGAAATAATTTTTCATGAAAATCGTGGTTCTATTTTGCAGCAGAGCGCGAAGGAATATTTAATCCATAAATCGTCACCGTAGTTTGCACTCTTTCCAGGGCATTATTTTGCTGTTGGTACTGATTAGCTTGATTTGCCGGTGCAATATTGTGAAGTCTTTGTTCAATTTGGCTTTGAGAAACAGATTTGTCATTTAAGAAATAATTTTTTAGAACGCCTAGATTTTGGTCAGCCATTTTGCGTTCGAGGTCATTCGAGTAACCCGCATCCAACCGAAGTTTTGCATCGCGATTATTTGCTAAGGCCGCCCTGAGGAAAGAAAGTTGATCCGTATCGGGGCGTGGAATATTTCCTGGAGTTGCGAACGACACTGCCATAATTCTTTTGAAAGCAGTATCACTGGTTTGCTCAGATTGCTGTGGCAGGAAGGTTATTTTGCAGTCTGGTAACCTGCTGACAAGGCTGTTTATTTGATCGTTACTAATCCTGTTATGGCTTATGTCCAGTTCTTTCAGGTTTCTAAACGAAAAGACTTCCTTTGGAACCGCACTCAAGTTTTGGTTGGAGAGATTGAGCTTGCAAACTTCCAGTGGGCTTTTCAATTTTCTCGTCTCCGCAATAGACTGATACGTGATCGAGCAATTTTCCGGTTTACATGTTTTGTAATAAGCAGCCGCAGCGGCGGCATCGCCTAGTCTCATCGCTTGCTGAAAATCCTGACACGCAGCGTCCGTTTGATCGAGGTTCAATTTAGAGTGGCCACGGAAATAATATGACTTTGTGATCAATGATTGTGCAGACTTGTTGTTGATTGAAATTACTGAATTGAAGTCATTGATCGCATTATTATAATCGCCGAGAGTGTAATAAACATTGCCTCTTCTAAAATGAGCAAGGGCGTCCCCTGAATTCAAACGTATGGCGTTAGTATAATCTACGATCGCCTGACCATAGCCCTTCAAATTCTCATAACATAGGCCCCGGTTATAGAACGTCAGTGGATCTTTCGGATTTTCTTGTACAGCCAAGACATATTCACGAATAGCGTCACTGTATTTGCCTATCTTCAAAAGGCTGTCCGCTTTGGCGCGGTGCGTGCCCCGCTCCGCGCCGCCGGCAGGTCCAGTCAAATTCAAATATAAAACTGGCGGTTCTGAAGTACCAGTATTATTAAATGTGGTATTTAAATTGATCCCGAGTTCCTGTTGGACTCTTTGCGCAATTGAGCGGATGCTATCTCGCTGCTCTCGCCGGGAATAAACAATGCGCGATGAATCGATAAAGCTTTGCGACGAGGCTACAATATTAAATTCATACAGTATTTTTTTTAGTTGCCACTGGATGCTGTCATATACTTGTGGGCTGTTGTAGTATACCGTCAATGACGTGTTAGTGGAGGGCCCTGCCAGCGAGATCCTGTAGGTTTGATAACTAAGATCAATAGAACTATTAAGACCGGCATCTCGCTGCCCCAGGTAAATGGCCATGTTAGCCATCCTTGAAGAATCCTGGACCGGAACATTAAGCAGCACAACGGTAGAATCAGAAATGGAACGTCCTCCCGGTCCACCACGCTCTTCGATAGGTTTTCCGTCCAAATAGAAAGACAATTGCGCGTTTTTAGCATCCGCCAGGAAATCACTTCTGTTCATTACAAAAACGCGATCTGCTTTCGTGGGCCGGCTGGCAAGGGTTGATCTATTTCTCAGCGCTAAAAGCATCCAACCAATTGAAGCTAATATTAAAAAAATTGCAGCGGCAATCACTTGCCAAACTCTCTTCTGTTTATTGATTTTTCTTTCCTGCTCTCCTCCTTGAATGTCAAAATACTTCTTAAGAGTTGCAGCCGTGTTTGCATTGCCGCGTTCGCGGAGCAACGAGTTAGCTGAAGGATTATTCAAATAGACCTCAAGGGGCCAGTCAAGGTGACGGTCATGCACAAGCTCTTTCATAAAGACAAAGTCAGAATCATCCGTTCCCGATATTTGACCCCTGTGGTTCCGCACAAGGAAAGAATTGGTTGTCTTAGTTATTTTAAATTCATCAGCAATCAAAGAGGTTTGCGTGACGTCGTCTTCAATTTCCGTCAACAGCTTTATGATCACGTCCCTTGCGAGCAATTCAAATTCATTTTCGAGATGACTAAGCATTTCAAGTCTCACGGAATCACTTAACTGTCCATCCTGCATCCAAGAAATCCGCCCAAGCACAAGAAGATTTGTGTAATTCACCAGCTCCCCGGGTTTGCAGTATTTTTCCTCTAGTGCGTTCCCGATAGCAACGGTAACATCCCAATTCAGTTGCGGATAGACAGCGAGAGCGCACACCCACTGACGCAAATACGAAAAGTGATCTGGCAGATTGTAGATATTCCTATTCTTCTTACAGGATTTCTCTAAATATTTCTCGACATCACTCCAGTGATTAAAATTCACGAGCATAGACGAGTAAGCATTGGGAACAATTTCTTTTTTAAGTTTTTGTTTATCGATCATTTCATTGATCTCGTCAAATATGACCGTGTGCGCATTTATATCTGCGGGCACAACAGTAAATCCTGCATCATATAACGCAAGTTCCTTGCTGCCCCAGTCATCAGTAGACACGGGGGTGATGATCATCTTCGTATTCCAGCTCTTAAATTTTTCATTAGCCCAATCCTTCAAATGAACGTCCATCGGCTTGAAAAATGAATCTGCATTGGTAAATAGAAATAGAATTGTGTTGGGGTAAAGACGTGCAATTTTCTCGACGGGAATAAGAAAATGATTTAAACTGTCATTATTTAACAGCAGCGGCTCTTTATAGTACGTGTAGACCGTAAGGTTTACCTGTTCTTTTTTTAACATATCGGAGAGGTAAAAGAACAATTTCAGCAAATGACTACTTGGATACTCTTTATCAATAAAAAAAAGAAAATCCACTGGTTCAGTTCGGGGAGTGAATTGAAAACTTGGGAAACCACCTTTTTTTATTGTCGTTTTAATCGTTTTCCTGACATTAAGGTTGTATACATCGGTACTATGCCTTTGACGCAGAATGCCTGCGAGCCGGCCGAGTTCCGCATCCGGATGCATCAGGTTTTGTTGTGATCTGAATTCAATATTATATGGACCGGTATATTCTTTTTCCTTTTGCTCACCAGCAACTGCCGATGGGCCTTTTCCCTTTGCGGATTTGTATTCTGTAATCTTTCTAACCTTTCGCCTGTACACATACGCCGACAAAGCCCCGGGAAGCGCAATTGAAAAAAGAAATAATAGAGAAATATTTGCCCAGTTTGGCGTTTTACGCAATGACAATTTGTCCGTCCCCTGAACCCGTAATCGTAGGTTCGGAGCTACCGTGATTTCATTAGTTAGAGAGTCTGTGCTGCAGTGTAACCCTTTGCAGTCTACCACGACCCTCACAGTATATGGGCGGTTTGCGGAGTAGCCCGTCGAAAAGCTTCGTTCTTTTGAAACTGAAGAATCGTTTATCCACCAGTTGTAACTGTACAACTCGCTGTCCTTTGATGGATTTATTAGTTTGGCCGAATAGAGCGTTTCTCTGCTGCTGGCGTTGCCTGAGCGATCCAGTGGCACTGCCCGTACGACATCCTCTTGTAAAATATTTACGCCAGGAGGTTGTTCGCAGCTGATATTAATTGTTGTCTCCGCGGTAGCATTAAGATTTCGTCTCCTGTTCTGTAAAATAGCCTTTGCGTTGTACCTGCCCGCATGCGGAAATGATAACTCAATTTGTCTCACGTTATGATAGAGATGTCCTTCAATTCTCCAATCAACGAAATACTGTTTGCCTTGTGAGGTGTCAGTCAGATGAGCCACTAGTGAAACGGGTTCATTAACAAGATGCGTTTGCCCTGTTTGATTGTTTGCCTCCTGGATATGCAGCGATGGTACACGAGGTTTATCGCGTTGGGCAAAATATATAAATAGCAAAACCCCAAGAATACCCGATGCACCAACAATCTTCGTCACTAACCACTTTCTTGTGGGAGCCGCAATCACAGGTTGTTTTGCGAATCCCTCTTTTCTTAGCTGCTCCTCATACTGATCAAATAGTTTATAAAATTTATCCTGCTCCTCCTTATTGCGACAAATAAGAGGGCCGAGGAGATGTTTGAGGCTTGCGGTGTCTTTAATTTGGTCATCATCAAGATTGGCAATAACTTTTTGAATGTCCAGTATCGTTCTTGTACTGATATCAAAACCCTCCTGGCGGAGCATCATGATCAGCCCATTCAGTGGAGTGTGTATATCTGCTTTTGTAGGCATGGGAGGCCCGGCAGTTATTTTGTAGATGTTTCCAGGTCCTCTTTACTTTTCGCAATGATGGGCATCGTGTATCGAAGAATGGTCTTTTGCTGATCAGAAAGCTTTTCGAAATCGACTGGCTCCTTAAAAAAGTTCTCTACTTCAAGAACTTTGATCCACTCCAGCAGTTCGGAAGTAGAAGGCTGTTTGTCATTCATGTTCGCGCCAAGCTGAGTGAATTTGTCGATGGCTGAACGGATGCGTGGTCGCAATTCATTAAAGTATGCCTCGAGCTCCTCATTTGATCGCGCTCCCCTGCCATTCGAATTGCTAAGCTGCAGATATGGTTTCATGCGACTGCAAACAATATTAAACAGTTCCTCCGGACCAGGTGAGTGAATATGGTAGAACAAGCAGCGTCGTAGAAATGCGTCTGGCAAATTCTTTTCAAAATTGCTTGTCATAATAACAACAATTCTTGCGGTCGAATTTTTGCTGTCCGATTTTGCGACCATTTTGTTCAGCTCAACTATTGTGAACTGGTAGCGCTCTATTTCGTTCAGAAGGTCGTTTGGAAAATCTCTTGGCGCTTTGTCAATTTCGTCGATTAGCACCACAGAACTCCTGGCTTCATCCTCCAGGTCACTAAAATTGCCGAGATCTTTTAATTCTTTTAAATGATCATTTTCAAGAATCGCTTTTTTCCCATACGTTTGAAGAACCGCTTTCCCCAACGCATTTAGCTCGATATATGGATGAGGTTTATTGCCTGCATCATCAATGTATCTCTTTTGAAAATGACCGATGGCGTCATAATGATAAAAAAGATCAGAAGCCGAACAGGTAGTCTTGGTATAGAATTCAAATGGTTTTTCAGCGAACGGCGGAAACCCCTTCAATTGATCGTTGCTTAATTGTGATAACTCATACGACACTTTCCTGGCAAGCTGCGTCTTTCCCGTACCGGGCGCCCCGGTAACGAGCAATGGTTTTTGGAGCCAGATGGCCATGTCAACCGCTTTCTTTAACCCTTCATCGGTAATCAGGTAAAATCTCGGATCGTTGTCCGCTGTTGTTTGAATGTTCTTCAGGTCAAACATAACAGATAGTTTTAGTTGGTATTATTAAATTGATCCAGCATCACTCTCAAGGCCCCTTCCAGTTCGCTGTAAAAAAATAGATTCTTGCTGTTATCCGTAATATTCGTTTGAATCATTGAGTCTGCCTTGTCAGGGTTGGCTTCAATGCCCGTCACCCTTAGCCAATCCTTTACTTCTTCCCTACCGATCTTTGTAAGCGTCGGCAATCGATTGCCATAATGAATAAGGTCAAGCCTTCTTTCAAATTCCGATTGCGAAATATCGGGATTGTCAATGTACTTGGCAATGCCGAAGAAAATAATTCTTTTGTCGGTCTTTATCGTCTCGTTGAGAGATTTGTAACGCTCATAAAAATGATTGATGTGTGCACAGAACTGGTCGTTTTTCCAATAAATGCTCTGGATATTCCAGGTGATTACCATGTAATTTTTACTCATCTTGTCCATCATCTGGAAAAGTCCTTCCACCGTAACTTCATCTGCTTTTGAAAAGCTATGTCCGGGTGGCAACTGGGAGAAAATAGCTGCCTTCATCAATTTTTCAAGAATGGTAAAATCATTCGTGGACTCGATGAACCTGTTCGTTTGCAACTCAAGAAGAATAACTGATTTTTCACGTAACTCGAAATCCAAATTTTTCCTTTTCACAAAATAATGCGGCAGGTCCCTGTCATGGCTTTGGATAAAATAGAATTGAACTGGATCATTACTAAAATTCATTTCAAAATAAAGGTCAGGTATTTCCCGATCGCATTTGTAAATCACATCACGCGGTTTGGTTTTGCTTGTCACCCGGGAAATATAATTGTCAAGGTCTTTTAATATCAGTTTGGGCAACTTTGCCTCATCACTGAAAACCCTGCATAAGACACTTTGTGATGAAAGTATCTCGCTTCTCAGCGTTGCAAGGCGCGGATCGTTTTCCTTCTGCGCGGAATCCTCTTTAATGTAAATCAGCCTTTCGATCGATTTACCGGATCTTTTCTTATTCGTGGCCGTAATGAATTCCCAATGCGTGAATGAAAACTTTTGTCCGCCCGCATCCGGTGTGTTGGCTTCAGTGCCATACCGAAACCCAAGAATGCAGATATAAATGTCACAACAGTTCACATCTTCTATGCACTTGTCGATCACACGCCTGTCTTCAGGACCATAATTCTCCATACCGATCAACTCATATAGGCTTGCCCGTTCGGAAATGTACTGGTAGATGCTTTCTCTGACCGTCTCGAATTCGGTATAGACAGACGATATGTAAACCTTAAAACCCAAACATTCTTGTATTATCAGTTAAGAAACTTTTGAGACTAATTTCATCAATAGTTTGTACAAATCATGTCAAACTTCTGCGGGCTTCTGTATTTCTTTTAAATCAAAAGCCGCCGGCAAGTGATCGGTTTTTACATATTCTTTTGCTGCTGCTTCTCCAATACGAATCAATAGGTCAACGTTTGCCGGGTGATCCATGTTCATGAGGTCAGAAACCTTTTCGTCAGTCAAATCGGTGACACCGAGTTTGTCCAACTCGTTTTTGACCATCTCAACATTATACCGTATGTAGCTAAACGCATTATTTCCATTTAATGCGTCATCGCTCAGATCACCAATCTCTGCATCTATTCTTCTTAGCACACCGGTCCCTTTACCAATAAAGTGCATCATCAGTTCTACCAGCTCGTTGGCATCGCTCATAAATTGATCAGGAGCGAATTGGGCAATATCCCAAAGTTTAGGATTACGCCATTTTTGCCCGATTAATTTTTTATCTCGTCTTCCTGTCCCCACCGACACGATCAGTAATTTGTCTTCACCCGTTTCCCACTCAAGCTTGAACCCCTTCAACGTGGCCACCAAAAACAGCTGCAGCGAAGGATTATTCATAATACTCATTCCCCCATCTACAAAAATCGCCTCCTGGCCACTACCAACATCGATCAATTGGGGTTCGAAATAACTAGGAGCTGCCGTACTAGCTCGTACGATCTCCTTTACGAAAAAACGGTTTTGCTCGTAATATTTTGCATTCGGATTATTAGTCACCGGCCAGGTACTACAAGTATCAAGACGCTTGGTGACTACGCACAACCCGGTCTTATTTGTATTGTCACCTAAACGGGAATCTTTAAAAATTTTTTGCAGCTCTTCTTTTAAAGGAGTTGAATCATATTTCCTGTTGAGGTAAATTCTTTTGCCGAGTACATTAAGGCCATGACGGTCACTGAAAATTTTTCCGCCTAAATCCTTATACATACTTTTTATCTCTGCGACGGAATAACCGCCCACGGCTATTAACGCAGCAATAATAGAGCCTGTGCTTGTGCCACCAATGAGATCAAAATAATGATGGAGGCGGAAATCACTCCTGGAAATGATCCCTTGTTCGTCATATCGTTCTGCAAGGAGCGTCTCCATTCCTTCGAGGAAGCCGAGCGTAACGGCCCCGCGAATACCGCCGCCGTCTAATGCCAAAATTCTTTTCGGGCCCTTTGATGAAAGCCTTTTTCTGAGTAGTTCTGAAGTTTCGGGCATAAAATTTTTTTTGATGGTTTCAGTTTAAAAATCTGGCATCGCTACAGGGTGCTTATTTCTACGATTTCACAATTCTGTGCCGCAGCCTTTATTTTAAAATCCAACGTTGCGTCATCGCGAGTTTTGGCTTCTCCATCCCACACAATTACGGCCACAATATTCTTTGAAGAGTCATATTTTTCTGAAAGCTTTTCCGCCCTTTGTAAAATATCAACGCTAATTTCAAAATATTTTGAATCGTCGTTTTCAGCGTAGTTCTGCACTTGTATCTTTTCCTCCCGTTCCACTTCTTTGCAAATCTTGTCGAATAACGGGCCCCAGTCCCCCGGCCGATCAATAACGGACAGCGTTTTAAATCGTGGAGGTTCGAATGGCAGCACGATACTTCTTAAGATGCCCATGCTTCCGGCGACTTCCAGCGCCAACAGGTCAGCACCGCATGCGCCGGAACTGACCAATATCTCTGGCCTGGTGGAAGCAAAAAATTTTTCTAATTTTTCCCTCACTTTGCTCACATTTTCCACAGGAAACCGGAGCGGATTCGAACCAGGAGCGCTTATCCGGCGTCCGGCAAGAGCAACTACCATAACTAATCATTGTTATTTCACTCTACAGATCCTTTCCGCTACACTCCTTATTTTGGAATTGAAATCTTAGCTATTATCTCTGTCGTTTAACAGCCTAAAAAGTAAACATCCTTCAAAAGTTTTTTAAAGCCTGGCTACCAACCAGAGATGAAATGAAATCAGGGCGAAGAATACTCAATACAAAGTATCATTTAAATCATACTTTTTCAAATATTTTTTGACGATAGCGTTGGTGTTCGCTTGCACAATTACGACGCATTTGCCCCTTGATTTTGTCGCTCCGACACTCGCTTCATTTTGTATTCAGTCTTAGATTTGTGTCTAATAATAGTGTAATATGCAATCAGCCAAAGCGATCGCAAAGGACATAAACGAATATATCGCAGCCTTTCCCCAAAATGTTCAGCAAACCCTGGAAAAGCTTAGGTTAACGATTAAAAAGGCTGCACCGAAAGCTGAAGAGGTAATAAGTTATCAAATGCCTGCTTTTAAATACCATGGCATTTTGGTGTATTTTGCCGGGTATAAAAAACACATTGGATTTTATCCGACGTCTTCAGGCATCGCGGCATTCAAGCAAGAATTTTCAAACTACAAATGGTCGAAAGGAGCTGTTCAATTTCCTATAGACAAGCCTTTACCCATAAGCTTAATCACCAGGATCGTAAAGTTCAGGGTAAAGGAGAATCTTGAAAAAGCAAATCTGAAGTTGGAAAAAAAGTGACAACATTTTTTTGTTAGCCAACGACGGTACCAAACGAAAATGTCTTATACACAAGACGCTCCCGAAGCTTCGGAAGGCACAAAGAAATTCTTCAATCTTTGCGTCTTACTCCTTCGTGCCACCGTTCTTTAAGCATTTCACCTGGAATTATTCCTGCAATCGATTCCACAGTTGCTCCAGGTTTTCGAACCCTTTGATCGCGTGGGGGGGTAATCGTTCGCCCTTATCACCAAATACATAAAGAGCCTGCTCCGGTTCAATCGTAATCTTTGACTCGTCGATCTGTCCCGAATTATTCTGAACAGCGTTAAGGTTTAGCCGAAGATGTTTTGCCATGAAACGATATACTGCAATCCTTTTATTAATTCCAAAATCATGTTTTTCCAATGGAAGATGAACATTTTCTACGAAATCCTTTTTGCCATACCAACTGTACATTTTTTGTAAATACGGAAAATCGTGCTCCGGCATCATATCTGTCCAGTCGCCACCATCACTTACAACTAATTGCGGACGCGGGGCTGCCATTGCTGCAATCTCAACGTTGTCGGTTCGGCCTCCGCAACTGTGAATTGGCATACCGCTTTCGCACGGACAGCCGCCGTAGAAATACGAAGACAACGATACAACAGGTGCCGAGACTTTTATGCGATCGTCAATCGCAGTCATCAACACCGTATGACTTCCACCTCCCGAGCCGCCGGTAATAGCGACACGACTTGTATCGGCATCCTTAAGAGACAACAAATAGTCAAGTATCCGGATAGCGCCCAGCGCCTGGATAGCCATAGCAAGACTCCGGCGATGATCTTCCAACTTGAATTGTAATTGGGATTCACCCCATGCAAACAGATCATAACTGAATGCCATTGCCCCCATCCTTGCAAACGCGGCGCAGCGATATTGGCAGTCGGGCCGATAACGCTGTTTTTCCCAATGACCATCCGGATTCAATATGACGGGAATCTTTCCCTTATAGTTTGCCGGCTTGTAAAGTGAACCATTTATCCACAGGCCAGGTAATATTTCGATTGCCATGTTCTCAACAGTATATCCATCGAATTTTCTTTTGGGAGTAATGATAGGTTTCGAATTAGGCGCGGAAGGTAATTTTGATAGTTGAAGAGCTTCAAGTATACAATTCCTTAAGTCCGATTTGCGTTTCTCCCAATCCGCGAGATTGCTATACTGGGCGGCAATGCGGTCAAGCTCTGCCCAGCCTTCCTCTACCGGCCATCGGTAATATTCATAGTAACCCAGCTTATATACCTTATCGTTGTCTTTTCGCACTTTCATGTCGAGCGGCCTCAACACATTGTCCAGAGTTTCTTCCACATCGTTGCGATACCGCCAGTCAGCGTACGCAACCGTTTTATTTGCCACCATTGAATCGGCATAATTGATTTTGATGCCGTATTTTTTTTCAATGTCTGTTAGAACTTCTTTCAGCGGCTTGCGGTAGCTATTGTCGCTACTCAATTGTGCCGAGCAGAATGTGCATGATGTTAAGAAGATAATTAGAGAGAAAAAATATTTCAACATATTGGAAAGGGGATAGAAATCGAGCTAGAGGCAGAGAAAATTGCTAATTAATATAATGTTTGTGGAATGTACTGGGCTCGAACCAGTGACCCCTACCCTGTCAAGGTAGTGCTCT
>AR_comb_assmDRAFT_10615894_pt1 | contig 13285 bp, 12 predicted proteins | sample ArasoioldDNA_FD_10543 | JGI IMG/M metagenome (IMG submission 10543) | reverse complement strand
GAAACTACGATAGGGATTGTAACGGCGCTCAATCCTGTTCTTGGATATGAAAAAACAACTGAGCTGGCGAAGGAAGCGCTCCAATCAGGAAAAGGAATCCTTCAATTGATCAGGGAAAAGAAATTGTTGACGGAAGACCAGATTAAGAAACTAATGGATCCTGCATCATTAACAGGACAGAAACAATAATCAACTATCATCAAAAAATCTGAATAGAAAATGAAAACGATTTTCATGATTCTCCGGAATTCCTCAATGCTACTCTTGCTTTTTATTGGCACCTCTATCTATGCGCAGAAAAAAGCAAATATTGTAATTCTAGCCACGGGCGGAACTATCGCAGGCGCTGCAGGTTCCGGAACGCAGGCAGGTTACACTTCTGGCCAGGTTACTATTGATGCGATGGTGAATGCCGTTCCAGGTATCACCAATCTTGCAAACATAAAGGGTGAGCAGGTCTCTAATGTTGGCTCACAGGATATGTCGTTCGATATTCTCCTTGCACTGTCAAAACGAATAGCCGAATTAGCGAAGAGCAACGATGTGGACGGCATCGTGATTACTCATGGAACAGATACCATGGAAGAATCAGCTTATTTCCTTAACCTCGTTTGCAAGACCGATAAGCCCATCGTACTCGTAGGATCAATGCGTCCTTCTACCGCGGTAAGCGCGGATGGACCACTCAATCTTTATAATGCAGTGGCAGTTGCTGCTGATCCCAATGCAAAGAATCGTGGGGTGTTGTTGGTTATGAACGACTGGATTCATTCGGCTCAAAGTCTTACCAAAGTGAGCACTACAGCAGTTCAAACTTTCATGTCACCTATTCGCGGATTGATAGGTACTACCGCTTATGGCACGAATGAATACTACCGTTATCCTAATAGCAAGTATGGTTCAAAGAGTGAATTCTCAGTGGAAGGTGTATCAAAGCTTCCACGAGTAGACATTGTTTATGCTGATTTGGATATGTCGCCCGATTTGATTGACGCATCCGTTGAAAAAGGTGCAAAAGGTATCGTCATCGCGGGAGTTGGCAATGGAAATATGACCAAAGCTGCGCTGGACGCAGTAGAAAGAGCCGTTAAAAAAGGAGTAGTAGTAGTGAGAAGTACAAGAGTTGCTACAGGAAACGTTGGCCGTAACGTAGAAGTAAATGATGATAAAGTTGGCACCATTGCCTCAGCAGATTTGAATCCACAAAAGTCGAGGATACTCCTTTCTGTTGCGCTAATCAAGCAAAGAAAAGCGGATGATATTCAAAGACTGTTTTACGAATATTAGAAACCACAATAGCAATCGTATGAGAAAAAGTAAATTAATATCCTTACTGATTACAGCAGCGGTGTTGACATTCTACTCGAATACATCGCAAGCACAGGATGAGCCAAAGAAAACAATGGAAATATACGGCTTCATCATGATGGATGCCGGTTATGATTTTAACCAGATCCATCCTGATTGGTTTGATGTGGTTCGTCCCACAAAATTGCCTTCGTTTAAAAACGAATTTGGTACAGATGGGAATACTTATTTTTCCGTTCGGCAGACCCGGTTAGGATTTAAGAATTATTTCCAGACTGGCTTGGGTGAACTGAGGACACAATTTGAATTTGAAATGTTTGGAACAGGTGTTGATGCCGGACAAACTACCATTCGTTTGCGTCATGCTTATGCAGAACTTGGAAAATTTGGAGTAGGACAATATTGGAGTCCTTTCATGGACATCGACGTATTTCCAAATACCGTTGAATATTGGGGACCCACTGGCATGGCTTTCTTCCGGAACGTGCAGATTCGCTATATGCCTATACAAGGGGATAGTCGCTTAACCATTGCTTTGGAAAGGCCCGGAGCCAGCGCCGATGGAGGAATTTATGCCGACCGTGTAGAGTTGCAAAGTGTGAAGGCGAGGTTTCCATATCCGGATTTGTCAGCAGAATACCGATACGCTGGAAATTTTGGATATGTTGAATTGGCGGGCATCGTACGCAGAATGGAATGGGAAGATCTTAATACTGCAGCTCCTGATTTATCTGGTGATGCTACAGGATGGGGCCTTAATCTAAGCACGAATATTAAACTGGGACAGAGAGCAACATTCCGCGGCTCCGCTCTCATTGGCGAAGGAGTGGAAAACTATATGAATGACGCGCCAGTAGATGTTGGACTTAAAAATACAGGAAACCCTAGCACTCCAGTAGAAGGCGAAGCTCTGCCGCTTACTGGTTTTGTGGCATTCGTTGATATTAACTGGAATGACAAATTCAGTAGCTCTGTAGGATATTCTTCTATCGACATAGATAATTCGAATGCGCAATCGGCCAATTCATTCAAGAAGGGGCAATATGCCGTTGCCAATCTAATGTATTATCCCGTTAAGAACGCCATGATGGGAATAGAATTCCAATGGGGCGATAGGGAAAATTTTTCAGATGGATGGACCACTTCCATCTCTAAAGTGCAACTATCCTTTAAATATAATTTTTCGCAAACGTTTTATAAGAACAACTAACATTAAAAGACCCTCGCTATTTCTGATTGGAGTAATTGCAACATGTAGTTGATATGAAAAAAGTTTGCTTACCCTGGAGAGTTTTGTGCATCCTATTTGTTGGACTTTTCCCAATAACAACTTATTGCCAGGATACCACCAAACTAGTAGCCGATGGTACGCAGGGAGAAATGCAATTGACTAAGGATTCCATCCATCATATTCCTTCGAGGCAGGCAAGAAGTCAATTTGATTTAGGTTTTACAACGCTAAAGATCGGTATGGGTTTTCTTTATGAGTTTGCGACGTATGCGCAAAATACAGAAGCCAAGAAGCAATCTGATTCGGGAGCATACACGTTAGAACCAACATTCAGAACACGTGATTTTCGCATATTGGTAAGCGGTAAATTCAATACTAAGAGATCGATTACCTGGCGAGCGGGATTCATGTATGACGGACAATCAGATGGCTGGTTCCTTCGCGAAACGGGAATCATGATTGGCTTTCCAGAATTGAAAGGGAATTTATTTGTTGGACGAACAAAGGAAGGATTTTCTTTCAGCAAGGTGATGATTGGATATTCCGGATGGACGATGGAACGCCAAATGGCAATTGATGCCATTCCTCTTCTTGCCGATGGTATAAAATGGATGGGATATCTACCCAAGCAAAAAATATTCTTTAACGTTGGAGCATATACTGATTGGGCGAGTAAGAATCAATCATTCTCGACTTATCATTGGCAAGTGGCTGGAAGGGTAGCATGGTTGCCAATTAATTCGCCGAAGGAGAAGAAGTTACTTCACCTTGGATTGAATGTACGATACGGCGAACCGGAAGACGACCAGATCCGCTTGCGATCACGTCCTGAGGCGAACCCGGCGCCATACTTTATTGACACGAAAGTTTTTCCTTCCGCGCACTCCAGCAGTTATGGTTATGAAGCTTATTACTCCAGAGGTCCTTTAATGATAGGATCAGAATACTATATTCATAATTTCAATTCGCCTGCAAATGGCAATCCCCGGTTTCACGGTGGTGAACTGGTGTTAAGTTATCTATTCACTGGTGAATCGCGTCCCTACTCAACGGTCACCGGTATTTATTCTTTTGTTCCTGTTGCTAAACCTGTATTCAAAGGCGGATGGGGCGCGTGGGAAGGCATACTTAGATATTCTCAGCTCGACCTTGATGACGGACCAATCAAGGGCGGAAAATTTTGGAGAATTACTCCTATGGTAAATTGGTACCTGACTCGGATATTACGTTTAGAATTTGCCTATGGATATGGAGTTCTTGATCGCTACAATTTGAAAGGAGCAACGCAATTCTTCCAAACCAGGATACAATTTTCTATTCTTTAAATTACGGTTTACGGTTTACCGTTTTCAGTTTACCGTTTTCAGTTTACCGTTTTCAGTTTACCGTTTTCGGGTGACAGCTCCGGAATGTTATCATGCAGGAACTAACGCATATAATACTTTCCCGAACATTGAATTGCCTCCGCCTTCGCTAGCGCTTCTGCGGACAAGTATTGCCAGTTGCGAGTTGACAGTTTACAGTTTACCGTTTGCCGTTGCCAGTTCGGTATGTAATCATGCGGGAACTAACGAGTATAAACCTCTTCCGAACATTGAATTACCTATTACCTCCCCCTTCGCTAGCGCTTCGGCGGACAAGTATTGCCAGTTTCGGAGCGTTAAGTGAGTTTACGGTTTTCCGTTTTCAGTTTTCGGTTTCGGCGTGTAATCATGCCGGAACTAACAAGTATAATAGTCTTCCGAACATTGAATTGCCAATTGCCTGTTGCCCGTTGCCAATTTCGGAGCGTAATGTTCAGAAACTAACGAGTCTAATACTCTCCCGAATACTAAATTGCCTGTTGCCCGTTGCCTATTTCGGAGCGTAATCAAGTTCGCACGGCCTTGCCAAGTTTCTTGATCTTAATAATTCTCGTGATGAGATAGATGATAACTGACCAGACGCTGATGATGCATCCATATGCCATAACTATGAGCCATAGTGGAGCTCTGCGTGGAGTAGACCAAAGCGAGCGTTTTCCAAAATCAGATTTGTATTCGTATATGGTTCCCCAGGGGACCATCATTGAAGATTCTAAAGTACCTACTTCGTCATTGTCGTCAACCAGGGCCACCAATTCCAAGGTTCCCTGTTTATTGCCTGGGAGACTCGACAATAGAAATTCTCCTGTTGCCTTGCCGGTAGAATCAGTAGCATAAGTATCGTCATCTCCTATGTTCACATTCCCTCCATATCTCCTTACTGCAAGTTTTACATCAACTTCAGGAATAGGCACCCAGGATCCGCCGTCATTTTTTTCTAAAGTAGCCACTACCGATTTAGTCTCGTCAGTTCTAACCGTGTCTAGTTTCAAACGCGCCATGGCCACACTCACTTCTTTGGATGCCGCATCAAAAGCAGGTGAAGCATCGGTATGCGCGTAAAATGTATGCGCTGATTTTCCTTTCCATTGCGATGCTAGTGAAGGAGGAATTCCAAAAATGGCCGTGCCCGTGTTATCAGTGGCAATTTGTCCTACCATCGCCTCCTTCGAAAGATCGGTATCCAGGTAAACAGTCACCGGGATATTTGTCGCAGTAACAATTCCGTTATCACTTTTATTCTTGGTCTGTATTTTAAGATAAGGTAGTCTGTTATTCTCCAGGTGATATTGCAAATAAATGATCGACTCCCTTGCAGGCTTCTTTGTAGAATCCCCTTGAGCCATCACCATAAGTGGAAGGCAGCAACTTAATAAACCAAGCTGTCTGAGAAAAATATTAAATATCCTTGTGTTCATTTTTTTCCAATACAGTTTCGTGAATAGGAATGATGGGGAAATATCTTGCAAACAGTGTGATGATCAAGAGTGCACCGGCAAGTGATCCCATAGCAATAGCCCACTCTTCCCAGGAAGGAAAATAATGTTTGTAGGATTCGGGAACATCCTGCATGGGCAGGAATGGGTGCAATAAAGTTGGTGTTACAATCAAATACCTTTTAAACCACGCGCCAACCACAACCATAACTCCTGCAATGAATGCCAGATATGGTCGCCGGCCTTTCTTGAACAAAAGAATCGTCATTGGAAAGATCATTCCCACCAGGATGCAGAACCAAAATAGTAAGGCAAATTTTCCGGAAAATAATCCCCTAAGATGTTCCTCTTCAGGTTTCTTCATTTTGAAAGCAGGAACCAGGTATTCATTAATATTGAAGTAGAGGTAGAGCAGGGCAAGAAGGACCACAATTTTTCCCATCCTGTCAAAATGTTTATCAGTAATATAATTTTCCAACTGATAGTGTCTTCTAAACATGTACATGGCCACCAGCACGGCGCCTCCGCCTACCAGGAATGCGCCAGAAATAAAATATGCGCCAAAGTTTGTGCTATCCCAACCTGGTCTGTAAGTGGTTGCAAATAGCCAGGAGGTAACGGTATGAATAGTGAACGCCACCGGTATGATACTAATACAGAGTATTAAAATGGAACGATTGGCAATCTTGAATTGTTCCACCGTCCCTTTCCAGAAAGAACCCAGGAATTTATAAATACGATTTTGAAAGCCCGAGTTCTTGTTTTTATTGCTGTTGAGAATTTGGAGGTCAGGCAAAAGTGGCAAATACAGCAGCAACATACTAATCACAAAATAGGTGCTTATCACTACTACGTCCCACATAATAGGCGATTGAATCCGGGGATGAAGCGCGAGATTATAAAATCTTTCCGGCCTTCCCATATCCACAATGATGATGAGAGACGCAAACACAATTGCAGAAACAGCGATGATTTCGGCAATCCGCGTGAGTGGTGTGCTCCATCGCACGTTGGCGAGTCGCAATACAGCGGTAATTAAGGATCCAACGAGACTAATCGCAACGAAGAAAACAAAATTGGAAATGTAAATCCCCCAGGAAACATAGTCTCTCATCTCAGTAACAACAAGTCCATATCTCAATTGACGGTAATATGCATATGCGCCGATAATGCAAATGATGATAAGGCCGATGGTCCATATTCGACCAGATGTCCCAAATTTTTTTGGATAAAGATCTGCAGTGATTTTTTCTGAACTAAAACTTGATACGTTGTTCACCTAATGATGATTTGATGATGGCTGAGTTTCATTTTCCAAACCAGATTCAAATGGGAAATTTCGATTCACTGGTGGCAAATAATACACACTAGGTTTCGTACCCAGGTCTTCCATCAGTCGATACCCTGCCTTATCTTTTATCAACTCAGTAAACCGGAAGGTTTCTGTACCATTCGTTACTGTGTCTTCATTCATATCGCCGAAAAAGAAAACTCCATTCGGACAAGCCGATACACAATGAGGCAGTTCGCCTTTTCTTGCCATATCAGGACAGAAGTCACACTTACCTACTGTACCCTTTTTCTGCGGTGTACTTGATTCGCACGAATAGTGTTGAGTCGCTATTTCCTGCGGAACATTTGGATCCTCCCAATTAAATACCCGTGTTGAATATGGACAAGCTGCCATACAAAAGCGACAACCGATGCAACGATCGCTATCGATCAATACAATTCCATCTTGTCTCTTGAACGTTGCATCCACCGGGCACACTTTCACACAGGGTGGTTCATCGCAGTGCATGCAGGTAGTAGGTTGCCAGTAGGGAGCGGTGTGATCAGCATCCTGCATGGAGTATACCTTGATCCAATTGTGGTCGGGATGCAAGTGATGTGCGTGATTACAGGAATCTCTACATGCTCCTACGTTTTTACATCGGGCAAGGTCAATCACCATCACAAATTTCTTGCCTTCGATGCCTTTGCGTTCTTCTGCGTTACTGGGTTGTGGCAGATCAGGCACGGGTTTCAGAAATGCCCTGTCTATTTCAATGACCTCGCCATCAACAGAAAGCAGCTTTACTTTCTCTCCTGATGGTTGAGGGTGTGTTTCTACTTTTTCTGCGGATTCGTTCTTGCCACAAGAACAACTTGCACACGCTGCACCCGTTAAACCGCCAGTGATAAAAGCCCTCCTGCTGCTGAGCTGATCATCCATACTATGAGTTGAAGAATGAATTATTTTTTTCGTTTCACCCAACTATGAAATTCGTCAGGCTTCAATTTGGTGCCTCCGCCCTTCAAGTACTTCAGGTCTACTTCCACAAGCTTCCCATCTTCTGTTAGCATTTTTACCGTCTTTTCTTTCTTTTGTCCCCTGGGAACATATTTCCAAAACATCATTACGGAAAGCGCACCTGCTACCCAGTACAATGCCTTTCTCCTGGTATTCTTATTTTCAGAAGATGAATTTGTCATTTGATGCACCTTGAAAAGTGATTAATCAATATCTCTTACTTTAAAGTCCTGATGTAGTTAACCAAACTCCAGATATCATCTGCATCGGGAATCTTCTTCTTAAAGCTGGGCATATCTTTTCTGCCTTCACTTGTTTTGTAGAATATCGCACCATCTGATTGGCCCTTGAATTCGGCCTTGGTGAAATCACCAGGATGCGTCTTAAGTGTTGCAGCTTTAGTACCATCACCTGCGCCCGCTTTACCATGGCAGGATGCGCAGTGCTTTCCCCAAAGAGATTTTCCAGTTGAAATAGATGAAGGGTCAGCTTTCACCGGATTGGGCATTTTGTCAAACTTCTCGGGGACGGGCCATGGATCATTAACGTTGGGGGATACGAATGCATACCCGCTAAGTAATATTGCCGCTCCTAGAAGACAACCGATAAGTGATAATCTTAGTTTCATTGCTTTTTATTTTTTAAAATTATATGTAAGAAATAATGAACTTCCTGATTTAAGTCATTACAACAACTGACACTAGTAATTCCAGAGTCTCGTAATGTTGAATCCAATCAACCACTCTCCTTTTGTATAATCATATTGGTTATACATATTGTTCTGTTGCGGCGAGAGGTAATAATAATTGCCTGCGAAAAATTGAAAAGCATGCGCACTTGTACTCAGTTCAAGACCCAATGCCAGGTTGGGATGGGGATTGCCGGATTTGTGTTTGGTAATGGGTTGATCATAGTTCACAAGTATGGCCATTGCCTCCTTCAATTTATACCGGCCCGCTAGTGACACGGCAAAATGATTGTGATGCCTTTCCGGACTTACTTTACCAGGTTCACTATAGAATCCATTCACAACATTGGTATGAGATAAACTTGGTGCTATCTGGGCTGAAAACTTTTCATTGATCTTCCGGGCTATGATTATCTGGTTGAAATAAGTAAGCCTATCGCTAAAATGCACGAAGTTATCCGCAGGCCTGGTGTCTAAAGCAGCGTTACCATAATACGTCACACTCACAGGCCAACGACCAGTAGTCATTTGCTGAAGAATGGAATATTTCACATTCGCATCCCATATCATTTTGTATTTAGTGAGGCCAATTCCAACATAGAGTTTATCAATGGGACTGTAATTCGCTCCAAGTCTGATATTGGAAGAAGCGAAGAGGCCAAAAAAGTCTTTATATCCATTCTTAACAACACCAAAGCGGTGTTGGAAATCCATTTCGAAAGTTCCTTTAATAGGAACCATCACCGTTTGATTATCGATAATCCAAACACTTTCAAAAGTATTTTTTACAGGCTTCTGTTTTGGTTTTTCAGGAGGAGCCTCCGTTGCTGTGGAGTCTTGTGCGAATCCGGGTTGAAGAGAAAGCAGGGTTGCCAGAACACACATCAACCGCCAGACTTTCATTCTTCTTATTATATTGATAGCATTCATGCGTGTTGAATTGGTGTTGGGTTAACTAATTGTTTGGAGCGCCATTTCTGATCCAATCAAGTATCTTCTGCGTATCAGTTGTCTTTAGTGCCCCCGTAGGAGGCATTTGTCCGGTTTTACAAACCACATATATAGTGCTTTGATCCGGCACTGCAGTGTTTACAAATCCGCCTGATATAAGTGCGTTGTAGGCTTTGTCAGGAACGAGTGAAGGAGCGTGCGAGGGTACTGCGTCATGGCAACCACTGCTATTACAATTGGTATTGAATATTGGAATGAGATCACCGCTAAAGCTTACAAATGCAGGAGGACCGTTTGGATCTGATCCTGGACTGATCACATCCTGATAGCACCCAGCCAAAACCACTATCAGCACCAAAGCACCCACTACAGAGATATACTTTTTGCCTGTCATAATGATTCAATTGAATATTTAGAGATGGTAGAGATGAAATAATGTAGATCCAAAACGGCCCGATCATGGGGCAATATTGAAAACCGCATTACATTTTACTTCTACATTATCTCCAATATTGTTGGATGCAATTGTGAAATCTGTTTTGGCAAGAAATTGAAATTGTAAACCGAAGCCCAACACCTGGTTGGTACCGGAGGTGGTTTTACCATCATAAAACAACTTGCACGATATTTCCTTGGTGACACCGTGAAATTTCAGATCGGCTTTGATGTTATATCCCTTGTCGGTAGTGCTTAACTCTACTGACTTACTGGTGATCACCGCGAGGTTTTGATCTTCAGTAGTGAGGCCATTGCTGGTTCCAAAGGTGTTGAGTAAACAACCATCGTCACGGCCAGGCTCACTCGTGTTTACGGAATTTAGCCATACCCATGCAGAGAAGTGAATACCCGCTGCATTCGATTCGTCAAAATCGAATGAATAAAAGCCAAAATTATCGAAGCGGCCGGTTAATAGCGAGGTAGCTCCGAGATATGCCGTTGACCACTGCACATTGGAGTGTGCCTTGTCGTGTGTATGTTTTGGATTTGTAAGGGTAACTTTTTCAGTACCACGTTCTATATCTGGTCCCTGACTGGTTAGTACTTCATCATCGTGTGTACATCCCTGTATGTACCCGTAAATGGATAACACCAGAACCAGGGCTACCAGGATTCTCTCTCTGCTCGGTCTCATAAGAAGCTTTTAAATGATTAGGAATAAAGTAGTTTGGTAGGGATAAATGTCAGTACCTAAATTTAAAATCTATTATTCACTGGAATAGGATTTAACCGTTAAGTGGTGTGACTATGCAGCGATAAAGGTTGAGCAAGTACCCACATAGGCTAGTACCCTGATTTTGTGGAAGCAGTCAGCATTTATTTCAAAAGCAAGGATTGGCTTGAATTGGTTGTTGGTAAGAAAAATTACCAATCGAACTTCAAAAGGGAGACTGCCTGTCTTGGGAGTTTAATAGTGAGATTCAGAGTCCCTTTCTTCGTTTGTATTTTTTTCGGTTCTGTCATTTTTTGCAATTGTCCTGATTTCTCCAATTCAATTATCTGTTCACCAGTTGGGTTTTGCGGCGAACCCATTTTTTTCCATGCCGTGTAAGAATTGCTATGTGTTTCATCAATTCTATATTCTGTGAAGGTAACCTCCGATGCGGTCAAGCCCGAAATTCTCAGTTCTACATTTTCCCCCTCGTCCACCTTGTCCTCATCGTGATAATTCCAAACCATTACGGTAACTGTTCGGTTGTCCCTGGCAGCTAGTCCTCCAATATCGGTCTTTCCGCGAACACTGGAATCAACAAACGTCTTTAGACTATACATCCTGTTACCTGTTACGGCCACTCGCTTTCCCTTCATCATTCCAAACATCCTGAACACATTCAGAACGGGTTTGTCCACGCCGTTTGTTGCCAAATCCCTGTAGCCCGCAAACCACGGTTGATTTTCGAATTCGAACGACCATGAAACAGCCCCCACCAAATTCACCCGGAGAGAATCAGCTAATAAATATTTACGTGCAAATGAAGCGGCAGTATAACTTGAGTAAAGGGTACCATTACGGTATGCATTTTCAGGATTAGTACTCATTCCGCACGCGGCACAGCCCTCAGGGTCAGATTCACCAATAACCAGTGGAATGTTTTCGAGTTTCAGGAATGTATTCACTGTCACCATCGCATCCCTGATGTTTCTCATTTGTGTTCCTACATTCATGACTACTGTTCCCTGCACCACGCGCGGTTGACCTTTTGCATGAAACAACACCAGGTCCAAAGGAGAGCCCATTTTACCCGTTGCATAATTGGTTTCATTAAGACAGTGCTGAATAAATGTTGTAAGAAATTTAGAGCCACCGCCAGTTATATCACAGCCTCCAATCTTAGCAGTGGGCAATGCTCTGCGAAGTCCATCTGCAGCATGGTCATAAAGTTTGCAGTATTCTTCCACAGTGCCTTGCCAGTATGGAATATTTGGTTCATTCCAAACTTCCCAATACCAACTGTTCACTTCCTTTACGCCATATCGCTCAACACAATGCTTTGCCCATTGATAAATCAATTCCCTCCATTTATTATAATCATTTGGTGGATATGCCCATCCAGTGAACACCTCGGAATAGGGAGCGCCAGGCTTCCAGTTGTGTTTATACGGATGAGGTTTAGAGGAAAGTGCTTCTGGCATAAAACCAATTTGAGCAAGTGGTTTCATTCCTCTTTTAATATAAGTATCGAAAATGCTGTCTACAATGGTCCAATTGTAAATCGGTTTGCCATTCGCATCTTCTGTGTACGCATTGGTTGATCCCCATTTGAGGGCGGGCGTTCCATCGCCTGTGGTAAGTAAATTATGTGCTCTAACAAAGACGGGCACCGGGCTCAAAGCCGCCAGTTCAGATAGCAACTTCCTGCCATCCTTCATATAAGTATAGTTGGGTTCATCGTAACCAAACCAGGCCCAAATGGGTTTCATTTCACCACGTTCTTTTTTCAGATCCACTTCAATAAATGGAGACTGTCCAACCGCAGTTGAAGAAATAACCATCAGGCATAACAACCATTTCATTTTTCAGAATTTAATTTCAATAGAAACTTGTTTTCCTTTGGATGGCTTCACGTACACTACTTTCTCATTAGCGTTAAAATACCATGAAGGATCAGCGCTGCCGGCATTTTCGTTCGATGCATTCAAAGATGCCCCATTTTCAAAAACACTTGTTGGTTTCTTGTCTGCATGCAGCCTCACAATAAACTGGTGAATCACAGGTTGAAATTTCCCTTCCGGTTTACCAATGGAAATGTTAATAGCCTCTTGCGCAGTAAGACTGATCTTGGTGAGTGCATAATTCCCTTCTTTGTAACTGAGGGTTCTGCCATCATCCTCATACAACTCGAATGAACTATTGGCTCCCGGAAAAATATCAAGCATTATTTTTTCTACTCTCTTCTCCCCCATATAACCCATTTTCTCCTGCATAGGGATGATAGAACCTGCCTTCACAAAAATGGGAAGACTATCAAGTGGCGTTAAGGTGCTGAAGTACTGATTGCCCTCGTATTTTTTTCCAGTCCAATAATCTATCCATTCTCCTTTTGGAAGATAAACTGTTCTGGACTGCGCTCCTTTTGTGGTAACCGGACAAATCATCATTGCATCACCAAACAAATACTGATCCCCAATTTCATACGTGTTTTCATCATCCTGGTAATCCAATACCAATGCGCGCATCAATGGCATGCCCGTCTTATGATTTAGAAATGCGTGCGTGTAGATATACGGTAATAAACAATATCGCAAGGAATCGTATTTCCTAAAATTCCTCAATGCATCTTCCCCATAGTTCCAGGGTTCTTTATATCCGGGGTGATCCATACCAAACACCATTGCTATCGGACTAAACATCCCAAACTGCACCCAACGAATATAGAGCTCCGGATCCGCAGGATGCTCGAAGCCACCCATGCAATGCGCCCAATTACTTACTCCGGAAATGCCAGTATTCAATCCGGCTTTGATCACCGGCGCAAAATATTGCCATTCACTTGGCCAGTCTCCGGCAAAAATGTA
>AR_comb_assmDRAFT_10734778_pt1 | contig 13286 bp, 10 predicted proteins | sample ArasoioldDNA_FD_10543 | JGI IMG/M metagenome (IMG submission 10543) | reverse complement strand
CATAGCGTTGCTCGATGAGCTCCAGCAACTCTCCGCAAAGGAATATGTGCCCGGGAGTAGCATCGCGATGATCTACGCGGGTCTGGGCGAGAAGGACCAGGCGTTTGCCTGGCTCGAAAAAGGTTACGAACAACACTCGTTTCAAATGCAATGGCTGGGAGTGGAACCGAGATGGGATAGCCTACGTTCCGACCCACGCTTTGCAGACCTCATGCGCCGCGTCGGACTGCCGCAGTAGGCCGTAGCTCCGCACGCAATGAGACTGGAAGTTAGCCACTGAAGGATCACTACAGCGCGCTCCTGGAAAGAAGTTGACGGCATGCGTCGGTGGGTGGCTTATCCAAGTCCAGCCTCACTCATACCACTTGCTACATCCATTAAAGCACCAACAACCGGCCGTTGGGGCAATTTGAATGTTTGAGCCTCACGACAACAGCGTAGCGGCGGTCTTCGGAGTTAGGTCTTTGTTATAAACCTCGGTGCCTGGTTGTTGATTGCGACCTCCCTCGTGAAGAAAACCATTGTCGACAGCCGCGAAACCGATCTCTTCGATTAACTTCGCAACGATCTCTTTTGCTTGCGAGTCGTCGCCGGCAATAAATATCGCACGACGATCTTCAAGCGGAAGATTGCTGTTGCCTTGTGTTCCCAGGTGCTGGAACCAGATCGTATTGAACGCTTTCACAAGCCTCGCCTCTTTGAGATGAGCCAGGAGTAGTTCGCTTGATGTGACTTCGTCGTTGTCGAGTTGTGGAAACTTTCCATCGCGATCCGGATAGTAGTTGCCCGCGTCGATTACGACTTTTCCCTTGAATGCATCCGATGGCAGCGTCTCGTACTTACCAAATGGAATTGCAATAAGCACGATGTCACCGAAGCGAGCGGCGTCTTCTATGCTCATTGCCTTCGCGTTGCTGCCGAGTTCTGAGATCAGAGTGTCGAGGCCTTCGCCCCTACGCGAGTTGCTGATCCCGACGTGGTGGCCGGCTTTAACGAAGAGCCGAGCAGCTGTTGCGCCGATATTTCCTGAACCGATGATTCCGATTTTCATTTCATTGCCCCTTGTCGAAGTCTGGATAAGCCCAACGAGCTATTCACTCTTTAATGCTTGTCGTAGTTTCCTGCTTACTTCATCAGATTCCCATTTGTTCCAGATGGAGAATGCTTCACGAACATGTGCGGTGCGAATTTTCATGAAGTGACTTAAGAGCCAGGCAAATGCGCGCATCTGCTGATGCTCCTGTTTTCTTTTTGAGTCGATTGACTGTTTGCCAAAGTTTTCAATCCAAACGTCACAATCGTGAACCTTTCCGAGCGCTGCCTGCAGCCGCGCAGCCCGTTTTGCGACCGGCATGAGGCTCGGTTTCGAACAAGCATCAAATAACTCAATCGCATAACGCAGTCGTTTTTCGGCGATGCGCATCTCGTGGAGAGCTTCGACGTCAAATGGCTTATAAAGGTCGGAGCTAAGACTCTCCAACTCCGCCAGCCGATCCCGGATAATTGCCTGGCCCATGCGAATGTAGGAAAGGCTCTCGCTCTCTTTTACGCGTTGGACGTTGCCATCAGTTGCTATGTTAATCGCGGCCTCGAATTCAGAACGAAGTTGCTTTAACTTGCTATCCTGAACAAGGTTTTCAAGTTCCTTGCGCCCATCAGCACGAATGCTTTTTCGTTTTTCAATAATATCGTTGAGGACCATTGAGACGTGAGGCGACGTCTTGGCGGAAAGTTTTTCGAGCGCTTCAATGCCGACGTCTTCATCCCGCACCTCTCCGAGTACATCGCCGATATCTTTTATCGACTTGAGCGTAGCCGCGAGACCTCGCTTTTTCATGTAAGGCATGAAATCGCGGAGCGCGCTCCTGAGCCGGCGGCACGCGACGCGCATTGAGTGCACACCTTCGGGATCGTCGAAGTTCAACGCGGCTTGCCTGTGCTTCTGCATCTCGTCGAACCTTTCGATAAGGACGAGCTTGATGCCAACTCGAGCTGGGTCCTTGCAATCGATGCCCTCTATTTGACGTGCTTTGGTCATAATGTCTCAGGCAGTTTTAACTTTTTTCTTCGGTGCAGTCACAAGCAGAGTCCTATCGAAGGCACTCTCGAACAGATCCTTCTTCCGTTCGACCTCGACCAACTCATTTTCACAATCGGAATTGCAACTCAATTCAATTTCTAAAGCCTCCGGTTCGATACGACACGTTATATCTTGCACTCTGCTGTCGTGACTACGGTCCAGAGCATCAGCCAGTCGGACAATCGCACCGAGCTTTGAAACACTATCTCGATCGGCTGCGTTCAATGCGGCAAACTCTTTGTGTCGTTCCTTTGGTAACGAGCCACGATGATAGCGTGCGATGTTTGCGATGACCGCACGCTCGGCTTCAGAGAAACCGGTCAATTCCGAATTAACGATCAGATACAACGCGTGCTTCTGATGCGATTCATGAGCAATGTGGTAACCGATGTCGTGCAAAAGTGCACCTGCAAGCAGCAACGTTCTTTGATGGCGAGAAAGCTGTTCTTCGGGCGCTAGTGAATCGAAGACTTGTACTGCAATTTTCGCAACGTGTCTCGCATGTACTTCTTCATAACCAAACCGGCGTCCCACAGCATGGACCGCGCGAAGCTTTTGATCCTCAAAATCAGGGACGGGAGGCAAAGCTTCGTCCTCTCGCTCCTGTAGATAATCGATAATCACACCTTCTCGAAGTGCCCAGTCACAAGTGCGCAACGAGTTGACTCCGAAAGCACGCATCGCTCCTTCCAGGATGCACCCGCCGGCCACGATAATTTCAGCGCGTTGAGCACTTATTCCCGTCAATGCACGCCGTCCATCTTGATTCATTGTGGCCAGACGAGAGTTGAGGTGGGCAAGCTTCGTCAACGAGATTTCTGCTTCGGTCGGTTGAGCTGGTCCTTCTTTAAGTTCACTACTCTTTACTCCACGGGCGCGAAGAGCAGCGCCGAGTGCGATGATAGTTCCTGACGTGCCGGAAACTTGATGCCACTTTGTATTTTTCAGTTCGCGGGCGGGTCGTTGAAACGCCGCGTAGGCATCGGCTTTCAGACTTGCGATGGCCCTGACTTTCGGTGGATCAGTTTTAAGGTATCGATCAGTTAACCGTACGGCGCCCAGGTCCACTGAAAAAAGATTCAATGGAGTTCCGTCTCGAAAAACGGAAATTTCTGTAGAACCGCCACCGATGTCGAAATTCATATTGATCGCATTATGCTTTGCGCAGCCACGCGAAGCTGCGAGGCCTATGAGTCTCGCTTCTTCAATTCCGGACAACACTTCCACTCTTATGCCGGTTGTTCTCTCGACCTGCTTAATAAACGACGCCGCATTTCTTGATTCGCGCACCGAAGCTGTAGCGACCGCAACGATAGCTTCTGCCTGGCGAACTTCGGCGGCAGTGCGGAACCGTTGAATACAACTAATTGCTCGTTCGATCGCCTCAGGAGAAAGTTTGCCTCTCGTTAGGGTCTCGTGGCCCAGGCGAACCACCTCTCGCTCGCGGGCAAGCACTGCAAACGAATCGCTTGCTGCCGCGTCTACTACTACGAGTTTGATTGAATTAGAGCCGATGTCGATCGCGGCAAGTTTCACAGTGGCACTGACTCTCGAAAGTCGCTCCTCTTTCTCATGGTTATGCTGTAGGGTAAACCAATAATTCACTCCAACTGTAGGTAAGATGTGTTACAGCATTGTGAAACTAAATTAAAGGCAACCGAATGCGCAATCTTTATCTTCTTCGACATGCAAAATCGAGCTGGAAGGACGACTCGCTGGCTGACTTCGAACGACCTTTGTCAGGGCGTGGCACAAAAGCCTGTGCCTTAATTGCACGCTTTATTGTCTCTGAGAATCTCGATTTCGATCTGGCGATCAGTTCAACTGCTATCAGAGCTCGTGAGACTGTGGATCTAATTAAGCAACGAGCAAAGTTGCGAACGGAAATTCGTTACGATGAGCGCATATACGAAGCAAACGCGAGCCGATTGCTACAGGTTATTTCTGAAATCGAAAGCGAAAAGAAGAGTGTGGTCCTGGTTGGCCATAACCCGGGATTTGAAGAGCTAATGCTCTCGATTTCCGAAGAACGGCTACTTATTCCGACTGCTGCGTTGGCACAGATTAACCTCAAGGTTTCAAAGTGGTCCGACAATTTAGTGGGCAAGGGAACGCTTGCATGGATCGTACGACCTAAAGAGTTGGAGGATGAAAACGGAACAGGCAAACGGTGAGTTACACAGTTCGCCCTTCATTGCTACTAACCGATGGTGTTTTTATGTAGGCAGCTACAAACAGAACGCCAAGACTTAGGTCGATCAAGGATGCAACTAATATCGAAAAGGCAACGCGATGTTGCAGAAAGAGTATCGATACTGGAATTACGAATGCCAGTTTCTCCAGCATAGAAGGAATCATTAGGGGGCGGTAACGAATGGGGTTTGTAGATAGGAACAGAAAAAGAACCTGCCATGCTATGCCGATACCGATGAAACCGTAAAAGTATTCAGGGTGCGTTATTGCTGGAGGAAAATCGCGGCCAGTCTTAGCCTCGAGGAAATACATTGGGATGAATACAATCAGACCATAAATGCCCGCAATCATAAATACGATCCTCGCGAATTTCATCGTTTAGGTTCCACCTCTTTCGAATTAGATTTCTCGAGCGCACCGAGGTCAATCATGTCGCGGTTGGATAAAACTCTCTTTGGCGCGCCGGTTTGCGCGACTCGAATCATCGCTCGGCCAAGTTCTTCTGATGTGATTACCGAACCAGGAATCGCTGCTCGCACCAACGGGAGTAGTGGAGAAAGGAGTTTATAGCTGATCCGCGTCCAAGTTGTTTTAGATATTTCGCCGTTAAGTGGTTGCATTGCGGCCAAACGAAACATGTATGCATTCGGAAAAAGCTTGAGCAGTGCATCTTCAGTCTGGCCCTTGACTTGGGCCCACAATGGCTTGCCTCCCGTGCCTGCGCCGGAAACATAAATGAAGGTCAGTGAAGGATTGAAGCGCGCCAGGGTCTCGGCCCAACCGAGCGTTAAGTCAAACGTGAGGTGCTTGTAGTCATCTTTATTCATTCCCGCGGCTGAGACACCGAGACAAAAGAAACATGCGTGAAATTCTGATACGTCAACTTCGGAAAGGTCGAAGTGAAACATGTCGTCAAGAATAATTTCTCGCAGTTTCGCGTGGATGATTCCGGTTGGTTTGCGGCCTATCGCAAGAACCTGATCCACGGTATTGTCAAGCAGGCATTCTCGCAGCACACTTTGCCCAACCATTCCAGTCGCACCAAACAGAATCACATTCATGAAATAATTCTGACACCCTCTACCGGAATAACTTACTCAATGAGCCGCAAACTACTAGTTCACTTTCGAACTTGCGCCGTTGGACCGCGCTAACTTTTGCGCCACGTCGTCTGGCTTGCGCTTTTCGTCCAGGTTTAGTTTTCCCAGTCGCTCAAGTTCTTGCCAGATGACTAACGATTGTTCATATGGTTCTCGTGCGCCGTTGACGTCGCCCTTCGCTGCTCGAAGATCGCCGACGTCTTCATAACAGTCCGCCAAGTCCTTTTTCTTCGCACTCCGGATTGGTTCCACTTCAAAGATTGCAAGCGCTTGACGATAACTGGCAGACGCCGCAGGACCATTGCCCATCGCTGCAAAGACTTCTCCTAATGTCTGATAAGAAATAGCCAGGTTGCCACGGAGCTGTATTTGGCCGGGTACCTTTTGAACAGCTACTTGTAGCAATTGAATTGATTCGCGCAACGCAGAGACGGCTTCATTGAACTTCTTTAGTCCTCTGAGACTATCCCCCAAGTTGGCATACGAAGCCGCAAGGTCAGATTTGATCTGAATGTTTTGTGGGTCAGCAACTGAGATCAGTTCTTGTACTTCTATCGTCTTCCTCGAAAACTCAGTTGCTTTTCCATATTCCTTGAGCTGTCCATATTGATAAGCAAGTCTTGAATAAGCGAGTGCTAGATCACGCTGCGCAAGTGTGTTGTTCGTATCCAGCGAGGCGAGTTCTGAAAGTAGGGCAGCTGCCTTCTGGTAACACTGCAAACTAGCTTGATCGTCTCCAGTGTCATGCAGAGCATCCGCCAATTTGATATTTCCGACGGCCACGTCGCGACGAAAGCTTTTGTTTGCCGGATCAGCCGCCGTCAATCCTTCTGCCTGTGTCAACATGTTGCGATAGGATTCGAGAGCACCCTTGGGATCATCGCTTTGCTCCTGCACGTGACCTATACCGTTATAAGCCTCAGAGAGAGCTTCGTGATATTCCACGTTCGCCGGGTCTGAGCCTGAAAGGTCCCGGAAGATTTTCAAAGCTGTCTGATAGTTAGAGAGAGATTCCTGGTTGTCGCCACTACCCCAAAGAACATCTCCGACGTTCTTGTAAGCCTCTGCTAAATCGAGTTTGGTTTGTGCATCCGTGGGATTTTCTTTAAACAACTGCTGCCTAATCATGAGAGCTTTACGATAGCTTTCGAGTGCACCCTTGGTCTCACCAAGATTTGCAAGGTATGGGTTTCCTTGCACGTCACCCACCTTTCGATACGCTGCCGCCAGCTCACGTTGCAGAGTTTGATCGGAGCCTGTTTCACTCGAGAGATGATCCAGGTACTCCAGCGCGTCCTGGACCAGCATCTTACGCACTGGTGTTGAGCCGGGCAGGTTTTCAATGCCATCGTGATACTTAAACAGAACAGCGTTTGCGAGTTTTCGAACTTCACCAAATCTACGTTCAGCTTTATCTCGTTCGGCTCGCGCAACTCGCGCCTGCCACATCGTGATCCCTGTTGCGGCAATGAGAGTTACGAGGATGGCAGCTGCAGCACCAACTCCAGCTTTGTTCCTTTGAATGAACTTTCCAGTGCGATACGAAAACGTATCGGGAGTTGCAGCGACGGGCAGCCCTTGGAGATGACGGTAAATGTCTGCGGAAAAATCCTGGACTGTCGCATAACGGCGTTCGGGTTCTTTGCGTAGTGCCTTCAGCACGATGTTGTCGAGGTCACCACTCAGACGGCGGCGCAGTTTTTCAACGTTGCCTTCACGCGTTTGGCCCACCGCTTCAATCGTGGCTTCTTCGGTGGCGCTTTCATCGACTTGCGTTATGACGAGACTGGGTTTTAATGGCTCTTCCTGAACGATGGTCCGAATCACTTCTTCCGGATTCCTACTACTAAAGTGATAAGGATGATGACCGCTCAGCAACTCATATAAAACAACCCCGAGGCTATAAACATCACTGGCAGTCGTAATTCGCAAGCTGCGTAGCTGTTCCGGGCTCGCGTATTCGGGGGTCATTAATCGCACCATGCTGGCGCTTGGGTTCGCACCGTCGTCCGCCCAAACAGGACTCAGCAACTTGGCAATCCCGAAATCCAAAAGCTTAGGTGCTCCCTGGGCTGAAACCAATATGTTGCTCGGTTTGATGTCGCGATGGACTACAAGATTTTGATGGGCATATTGCAACGCGGAACATACTTCGCGAAACAATTCGAGTCGTTGTGTCGTGGAAAATCGGTGGAAATCGCAGTACTCGTTTATAGGCAGTCCTTCAACATACTCCATCACGAAGTATGGAAGACCGTCGGAAGTCGAGCCGCCTTCAAGCAGTCGCGCGATGTTCGGGTGTTCGAGGTTCGCCAGGATCTGACGCTCCATCGTGAAGCGACGGAGAATTATGTCAGTATCCATGCCGCGATTGACGACTTTTATAGCAACCTGTTTGCGAAACTGATCGTCAGCGCGAACGGCAAGATAGACGGTGCCCATTCCTCCATGACCAAGCTCGCGAATGATTTCATATGGGCCAACGCGCTTGCCAACGAGTTGTTCGGTATCAGAATCGGATTTTTCAATCACCCCAACATCAACGATAGCCGGCGATTCCAAAAACGATCCGCCTTCGTCGTGGGAAGTGAAAAGCCTCTCAACATTTGATCTCAAAAGAGGATCGTTTGCACAAACTTCGTTGAGAAAAGCTGGGCGTGCAATCGGTTCCAGGTCGAGAGCAGTTTGAAAAATAGACTTCAGTTTTTTCCAGTCTGCTGGATTCATTGGCCCCGTTCTTGTGTTAGAAAAGACTTATGAGTGCTGGTTCAGTTTTGCATGTTTCTACGCGCCGGAAATTACGCAGAGGCAAAATGAAACCGGTACCATCGATAGCAACTAGAGTTCGTCTACTAAGCAACGCGCTATAGTGCTCAACGTTGGCTCACAATCTCTCAACTGTTCCGTCAGAAGCCATCAGCTCCGAGTATTCATCCGTCAGAGCCTGATGAAGCCACGCCCTCGCCATTGCCCAGTCACGCTTGATCGTTGCTGGAGAGAGTTTCATTACCTCAGCTGTTTCTTCGATCGTCAGTCCACCAAAATAGCGAAGTTCGACAATCCGACTTTGATCCGGATCGATCTCGGCTAACTTATCGAGAGCTTCGTCGAGGGCGAGTAAAGCGCGATCACGTTCCGGTGTGACCGCATCGACGTCTGCCAGCGACACTTTTTCACCGTTACCACCTCGTTTGGCTGCGAGATGTTTCCGAGCACTGTCTGTGAGAATTCGTCGCATTGCTTGCGACGCTATCGCGAAAAAATGCGCGCGGTTTTGCCAACGTGCATCTCGTTGATCGATGAGCTTCAGATATGCTTCGTGAACAAGCGCCGTAGTTTGCAGCGTATGACCGGGCCTTTCGCGATTGAGAAAGCTATGCGCCAATCGCCGCAACTCGTCGTAAATCATTGGCAGCAATTGCTCGAGCGCTTCGCGATTACCACCACTCCATTCGCTCAGTAGCCGAGTCACTTTGTCAGTATCTGAAGCCATGAGGTTTTGGTGGACGTTTCAGCTAACGCTTCTTGAGACGCGATTTGATCGGGAGATGGGATAAAAACCAGTCAAAAGTATAGACGATTCAGTTTCACCCTACTATTACTTCCGTGACTGTTACGGGTCACGTTCTTACTAAATTCCCAGGCCGATCCAACTTGAGCCAATCCTTTCGGTATTTGCGCGTAGTTTAGAAGGATGAAACAAAATGAAAGCCTATAAAAAACTTCTGCTGGCCTTGCTTATTGTCGAGAGTTTTTATTTGTTTCTTCCGCAGTCAGTCTTTTGTCAAAGAGAAACGCTCGACATTGTTCAATACACGCCGCCGAAGGGATGGACCAGAACGCCAAAAGAGGGAGCAGTGGTCTATTCTGATGTCAACAAAACAACCAATGCATTTTGTTTACTGACGGTGTATGCCAGCACAGCGAGCGCTGGAAGTCCACAAAGAGATTTTGCCAACGAGTGGAACGAGCTTGTGGTCAAACCCTTCAAGGCTAATGCAAATCCGAAAACTGAAATGCAGACTAATACCGACGGTTGGTCAGGAACAGCAGGTGGAGCGCAAATTGAATTGGATGGAGGAATCAAAGCTGCTGCGGTTTTGACCGTATTTAGCGGCTTTGGAAAAACGACAAGCATTCTCGCCATTTTTAATGACGAGTCATATCTCGCCCAGGCAAGCACGCTCATTGATGGGATCAAATTGGATAAGACCAAAGCGCTGGCCCAGGCGCCTCAGCCTATTCAAAACAGTCCCAACACTGCAACTCAAAGAGATCCATTTCCTGACAAACCAGGTTTTCAGCCACAAGAACCGTTAGCCGGGTTATTGAAAGATTCAATTCAGATGGCGGATCTCGTTGGGACTTGGCAGAACGGTGGTGCGAGCGTAAGTACTTACGTTAACTCCAGCAGCGGCAATTATGCCGGAACGGACACCACGTTTTTTGGAGAGAGCTATGCGATCAAATCTGATGGCACATTCGACTTCACATTTCAGGGGCGCACGGCAAACCACACGGTGCGCGAATCAGGCAAAGGTACCGTCACTCTTAGTGGCGGCTTCATCAGGTTCACCTATACTGCCGGCGACAGAAAAGGCTCAAGCTATCGCTATCAATTCATCGCGTTCATGACTGTACCAGGCGGCGGAGCAGTTCTCTCGCTTATTCACATTGGCGAAAACGATAGCGGATACAACGGCGAGCAACTCTCTTATTCGTGCGGTCATGCCCATGGTTACATCACCTGCACGACCGGCGACGTTTGGACACTGCGCAAGTAACCAATGGAGTTGAGAGTCTTTAGCGGCACCAGTCGTGCGGTAAACTTGGGTCTTTCTCATGACCATACGTCGATCTCAAAACCTCTCGTTGTTAGATAAAACTCTCTGAGGTATTTCTCCTAGCGACCCACGGCAAATCATTCTCTTAGGTCTTGATGACGCTGTATACTCACCCGCACAAAGAACCAAAGCTGCATTGTCGTTCGGCGCGACAATGCCCCGAAGACTTCTCGCCGGGAATAAGGAGGTTAGCAATGAAAGCTTTACCCTTCACTTCGCTCTTCAGCCGCAACTCAAAGCGGATACGAACACTCTCAATACTCACACTACTTTTTGGAGCTGTAACTGTAGTTGTAATTGTGGGGCTTGCACCATCCACGTCTGCCACGTCCGGAGACACCGCCCGAAAAACAACCGTAGCGACACAAGGCGAATGTATAGATCTTCCGGAAGAAGCGCCCTCGTCGTGTGAGACGGATGCAAACGACGCGCTGACCTGCAACACCAATCTGCGCGGAGATTTTGAGCAGTTAGTCACCAACCCGTGCACCGGAGAATCGGTTCTGATCACCGGCGAGATGCACGTTGTGGATCATTCGACAATAAACAACAATAGTACCCACACGCGCTTTCACGTCGAAATGCACGGCACAGGTACAACCGTCGATGACAGTGCCAAGCTGATGGGAATGAAATACTTGTTGGCCAGCACTAATGCACTTCAAGGAACCCGTTATACCTTCAATAGTATTTTGGACGGGGGTAGCAACAGCGGACCTCCACCGGAAAATTTCAGTGACCCTTTTACCGTGAACGTCATTAGTCATGGAAAGAGTCCAAACTTCCTGATGCGCTTCGTGCTACATACGAACGTCACTCCCAGCGGTCAAACGACCTGTGTTGTTCACAGTAGCGACTCATGCTCAGGTCAAGAAGAAATCGGCCGTTAACGCTCTCTTCCTACTTCAGACACTGAGCGAGCCGGACGTGCGGGTCCGGCTCGCTCGATCCACAAACTTGAAGCACTTTCCAAGCTCTAATCCCCGCGCTGGCTCTCTTCGGAGATCATTCCCCCGCTCTCTCCACTTGGCTCCAGGCAGTGCTAACCGACGGTCTCTGCTATGGACCTCCATCAGTTTTGACAGGATTTGAAATTTATTGAGTCTTACTTGCCACGCATTAACAATCGCAGAGCAGACAATTAGAATGGCAGCCTCGGTTGCTTCTCTTTGAACTACTTCGCATCTGCCACTACCGATCGCATGCAGCGAGAATCAATCTCTCATTATCGGATTCTGAAGAAACTTGGCGAAGGCGGGATGGGAGAGGTTTACCTCGCTCAAGACTCTAAACTTGATCGGAAAGTGGCCCTTAAGTTACTGCCAGAGGAAACTACCGAGAACCAGGATAGGTTTCGTCGATTTCAACTCGAAGCAAAAGCCGCGTCAGCACTAAACCATCCGAACATTCTCACCATATACGAAATTGGCCAGGAAAACTCGTTACATTTCATAGCTACTGAATTCATCGATGGCCTAACTCTTAGTGAGCATGCATGGCGCAACCGACTCACGATCATCGAAATGCTTGAAATCGCCATCCAGGTAGCCTCTGCTCTGACTGCAGCCCACGAAGCGGGTATCACACATCGCGATATCAAACCCGAAAATATCATGGTGCGCCGCGACGGCTATGTGAAGGTCCTGGATTTCGGGTTGGCCAAATTGACGGAGCAAAAATCTTCCGATACGGAAGGACCGACCCTGGTGCAAACTCAACCAGGAATTGTGATGGGGACAATTAAGTATATGTCTCCCGAACAAGCGCGCGGGCTCGCCGTCGATGCACGCACCGACATTTGGAGTCTCGGCGTTGTCCTTTATGAATGTCTCACCGGGTCCGCACCGTTTCAGGGAAATACGGCGAGTGACGTCATCGTATCGGTGCTTGAGCGTCAGCCACAGTCTCTACTGGAAAAGTTACCGGAGGCTCCGCCTGAACTTGACCGCATCATAACCAAAGCCCTCCGCAAGGATAAAGACGAGCGCTATCAAAGCATGAAGGAGATGGCAGTCGATCTGAGGACGCTGCGTCGGGCACTCGAGTTTCAGTCGGATCTGGCGCGCTCTGCTCCGCACGGTTCTGGTATCAGTTCCCTGAGTGCAAGCCAGAGCCATACATTGGAATCATACGTTGGTCCAACAGCCGACACGTCTGCGATACCAATTGCCCATCCCACCACAAGTGTTGAGTACATCGTCACCGAAATTAGACGGCACAAACGCGCAGTTCTCGCGGCAACAATATTAGTCCTGCTGATTACAGTGGGTGGCGTACTCGCCGTGAGGCGTTTTCAAACGGGGGCTGAGTCGCAGGAGAGAATTCCTATCGCTGTTGCCGATTTTGTGAACGAAACTAAAGAAGATGAATTGAATGGCCTATCGGGAATGTTAATTACATCGTTGGAACAATCTCGTCACTTGACGGTCCTTACTCGTTCACGAATGTTTGATGTGCTCAAGCAAATGGGTCGAGGTGATGTCGATCATATTGATGAGCCGATTGGTAGAGAAATTTGCCAGCACGTAAACGTAAACGCGCTTCTCACCGCGTCAGTGCACAAATTTGATCAGCTCTACACGATTGACATCAAGGTGCTCGATCTTCAAAAGAATGAATACTTCTTTGCTGCCAAGGAAGAGGGTCAGGGGAAGGCCAGTATTCCTGGGATGATCGACAGACTGGCTGAGAAAGCGCGCGCCGGATTGAAAGAGAAGAGCTCCGAGATCCAAATAACGAATCAGCGAGTGGCGGATACGACGACTGCAAATCTCGACGCCTATCAGCATTATTTTCAGGGTGAGCAGTACGCCAACAAATATGACTTCAAAGACGCGGAAAAGGAGTTCAATCAAGCTATTGAATTAGATCCCACGTTTGCGCTCGCATACTACCGGCTTGCTTTTGCAACCAGTTGGTACGGCGGCGACAGGGCAACGCGGCCAATGTTGAAGGCAATGCAATACATTGATAAGGCTCCTGAAAAAGAACGATATCTAATCAAAGCTTTCAATGCTCATACGCAAGGTAATCGGGAAGAAGCAATCAAGCTCTATCAGGAGTTGCTCC
>AR_comb_assmDRAFT_10051360_pt1 | contig 13287 bp, 8 predicted proteins | sample ArasoioldDNA_FD_10543 | JGI IMG/M metagenome (IMG submission 10543) | reverse complement strand
CGCGGCTTCCACAAAAGTTAATGAAGATAAGATAAGGAATACAATGCCGATGCTCGCATTTCTAATCCAATGAAGTTGCCTTCTTGTGATCATCTGTCCATTCATTTTTTTCCCTCGTTTCAAAAGAGCTTATTGTTGCAGTTGGTAATACGTTGCCAAGACAGTTGAACTTGAGAGCAACTTCCCTGCCAGATGGATTATGCTGACAAAACTGCAGGGTTCATGCTTCTGTGCATGACATTTTGTCCTTTGTATTGCCAAAATGTCGCAGTTTCTAGAGAGGTGTTTTTTTAAAGTTAATTCAACCTGAAATCAAAAGTTTTACTTTTCCTCAGCCAGTTGTAAAGGCATTCGATGCGCTTTCTAACATACAAAATCAGGCTTTCAATCTGAAATCTGCAATCCCAAATCTGAAATTAAAATATGGCCCTGGAGAGAGTCGAACTCCCGACACACGGTTTAGGAAAAGCATGTTAAATACTAAGTTTACTGACGACATCTTATGAAGATATGCGGATTTCACAATTCGTTAAATTACGACAAAGTAGGTTAGATTGATTTGTATCATAAGCTAACGGATAAGCTAACATCGTTAAGTTCTAATTTAGAAACCAGGGGATATTCTGAAGAAGTTTTTATTGCAGAACTGCAGGCTGGATCAGTAGAACCAGAAGAAGGTTTCGTCTCCACAAAAAGCTTTCTTAAGAAAATACTTTTAGATCTGAAAGCTGGTTAGGACCATTCTAAAGATGGCTTTCTCCGTGAAACTACGCAATCACGAAGGTAGAGATTGATTAGGTTCTGATAAGGTATACCTGATTCTTTGGACAAATTCTTGAAATACGCGATGATGTCCACACCCATCCTGATCGTAATTTGTCTTTTCAGACGCCGGGCAAAGGGATTTTTTTTGCCCTTTAGTTTCGTAAAGTCGTATTCTTTTCTCATTAATTTCCTCCGCTAGTATAAATCATCCTTTCTTTCTTTGTCGCAATTCGTGAAGAAATAATTCTTATCACTTCCTCCGATTGCCGATAACAATAGCTGACTATAAGAAGTCGAAGCTTAAAACTTCTGCCTATTAACAGAAACCTGTTTTCAGTTTTGGAATGATCGGGATCAAAGAATTCAATGGTATTTTCGTCAAAGAAAACTGTCTGAGCTTCCTCAAAGGAAATTCGGTGCTTTTTGATATTGGCCTCGTTTTTTCTCGCATCCCATTCAAATGTTAAGTCAGGCATATTTACATTGTAAATATATTAATCAATTCGGCAAATCGCCGTATTTTTATTGCTAAGATTTCCGTGCGAAGCAGTTGAACATCAAGTGGCCCTGGAGAGAGTCGAACTCCCGACACACGGTTTAGGAAACCGCTGCTCTATCCAACTGAGCTACAGGGCCAAAATAATTTCAGATTGCAGATTTCAGATTGAATTGGATAGTAAACCAAGATTGAGGGCCAGGCAACTGTACAACTTAATGACGTTCTGTTGCTGGCTAGAACGTCTTAATTTACTAACCCTTTTTACATTCAGAGGTGAGAAGATGAATCACAACAAGCGACTCTTATCGATAATTTTGTTATTGGAAATCATACTTACAGCAGGTTTCGTGTTTGCTGTGGATCAACCCTACATATTAACTTTTAGAGAAAGACAAACAGTGGTTTTGCTGCGCATCACAAGAACTGACACTGGCATTCGTACAGCACAACCCATAGTTCATAACTTTGGACGAATTGTTGGAACTACTGCGGTGGACCCTATTATTGATGCTGCCGGCACTCTGCGAGATTTACGTGTTTACGTTTCATTTTTAGATGCAAACAATTCGATTGCTATAAGCCTTCTTCGATTCAACTCACAATTTGAATTTGTATCTGAAACTCCGCTCACAAAAATAAGCCCAGGCGCATTTTTTCCGCTGCATGTTCAAAAGTTTGGCTCCAGTGGAAGACGGCTATTTGGTCCAGGTAAAAGAAACAGTTCACAAGCAAACGATTATGTCAGCTACACCTTAGATGATGATGGCATTCCAACTGGAGCCAAAAAGATTTATTTCAGCAATGCTTCTGGTGTCGACGCATCAGGTGGATTCGTTACCCGTGATGGTGGTATGACTGGCGGCTTATCGATGCTTCAGGCACCCGCGCTTTTATTCAGAAGATGCCTGAGACCCATTGATGGTAACGCTAACGCTCAAGCAAGTGTCTGCAATGATAGTGACAACGCAACGCATATTTCGGAAGTCGGCAGCTCAGCATTCAATGGAACACGCGACACTGTTTTTCGGGAATTTAGAAATCCCGATACTCCAAACTCTCAAAGCCGGCTACGTTTTCAGAGAGTGAATGCAGCTACTGCTGAAGTACTCAGTGAATCATCACTCACGAATTTTGCACGAGCTCCGCGAGTTGATGCTGAATTTGTCCAGGGGATAGCAATGTCGGAGGATGGTGGTCTGGTTGTCTTTAATAGCTTCGGTTCATGCCAAAGAGAAATCGTAAAAGCATTCCGCCGCGGATCGAATGGCTTGATTGTTGGAGGGACACCGATAATCTACGGCTGCAACCGGATCACAAACGATGAAGTACCGTACGGTTTTAGCATTGCATCATTGCGTTAGATATTAAGTGAATTGGATTTTCACCACGCATAAAAAAGGCTGGCGCAAAATAGCGCCAGCCTTTGTAGCAATCTTAGATGATGAGAATCATCGCAGATTATTTTCCAGTATTAACATATTGGATACAGTCGCCCTGGTTTTTGAAATGGCGTGGAACGTCAAAACGAATCCAACCACCATTCTTACATTGATCCTTATTAACCGGAGGACCTGTAGCTGTATCGCAAGCGTCACCAATACCATCCAGATCAAAATCTTCTTGACCCGGATTTGCGACGGTTGGACAGTTATCATTGGCATCTATCACACCATCGCCATCACCATCAGGCTCACAGGTGTATGCATTAACATCATCCACATACCAGCCTAACCTTCCGGTACCACAGTCAGTGCTGAGATCCCAGCGAAGCTGGATGGTTTGACCACCTGATACCAGGCCTGTAAGGTCTGCAATCGTTTTACCCCATGATCCTTGCACAGTACTAACATCGCTACCTGACCATGTTTGCTGACCTGCGCGTGGATTGGAGTTACCCTGCGCAGCGCTAAAGAGTATTACGTTGTAACCGTTGTAAATGAAATGATTCGGTGGTGGTATCACAGTAACAAGGTTGAAAGGACCACCATTTACGCTCAGCATTAATTGTCCACCATCAAACCCTGGCTCAGTAGAAACCCAATGCTGGAACGTCAACGTAGAGCCGTTTGAAATTGATGCCGGCAGTTGAATAGATGGACTTGTTAGATGCAGAACGCCTGATTCATTTGTAGTGATGCAGTTTCCATGATTCGGATCCGGAGCATAAAATGCTTTACCTGCGCGATCATCAGGTAAAGTGTTGCTCACCGACCAATCGCGATTTGTGAAAGCTGATGGTAAAACCGCATCATGGGAAATCGCCCATCCAGAAGTGCTTCCTTCAAAGTCATCGGAGAACAATTGTTTCTTTACTGTCAAAGGCGCACAAACCGGATCTGCTGGTGGATTTTGACCCAGGAGTGTACCAGTGGCACAAGGAGGTGCAGTTCGCATTTCAACTGCAAGCATCGCCTTATGTATTTCTGTCAGATCTGCGGCTGTAATGATTTGACCTGAAGGCAAACCGGTGTTGAGGTCAGGAAGATTTTGACCAACAAGGTCTGCAGCCGATTGTTCGATTGAATCCGCATGATCCGAAAAGTCTGTACCTGCATTTTGATAGACGGATTCTGCGCGGAAATAAATATGCGCTGCTTTCGTTAATCCAATTCCTGTGATCGTTTGACCGTTATAAGTTCCGCCATCAACGATCAAAGCATAAGCGTGATTGGGAACACCTGAATTGCCATGTACTCCGCCATTATCAGCAGCTGAGCAAGTATATTGGCCATCAGAAACTTTTCCGGGATTACCAAAACAAGTAGGATTCCACATATCGCGTAGCGCACCAGTGAGTCCAACAGCTGTAGAATCCTCACCCAATAACCAACGTACAGAATTATCAGTACCAACACCAAGAGTGATTGTGGCTTGTGCGGGTAAGCCTGCTTTGATCAGCGCACCATCAGCATTTTTTACTTGGACGCTGGCGATAGCTGCAAGCGACCCGAGATTGAGAAGGCCTGCAGCTGGAGCAACAAAGATAATGCCAGTTGCACCAGCGTTAATGGCATTGGTCGCACGCGCTCCGGAACCGCATTCGTTGGCGCCATTCGGAAGCAGAGTCCAATCGATGATAACGATCTTGCCGCTAACATTCGAAGTGATTGGAGTGCAGGCACCTGGCGGGACGGAAAGAGCCATGTCAGTTGGGCCAATGGTAAATGGTTTTGGTGGTTCGTTCACTGAAGCCACGGAAAAGTAAGTGCCAGCCGCACTGCCACCAGTAATCGTCAGACTCGGAGGTGGAGTGCCCCAAAAAGTCGAACAAGCACCTGCATTACGTGTATTGTTAGGTGTATCACCACCGCGTCCATTGATGCGATCGATCGTCTCACCAAAAATATCCGAGTACGATTCATTTAATGCACCCGATTGCCACGCGTAAACCAGGTTGTGCGTGTATTCGGTGTAAGCATGAGACCATTCGTGACCGGTCACATCATCTACTGTTAACCCATTACAAAATGAAATGAACAAACTATTCCATGATGCATTTGGACAGGCATTGCCACGATTGAAAATTGCATCCATCGTTGCGCCTGCACCATCAAATGAATCACGACCGAATGCATTCTTATAGAAGTTGTATGTTTCTTGGGAAGAGAGGATCATGTTATCTGCTTCCGTATTCCCTGTTGGAAAAGCTTGTCCTTCTACCCAAAAAGGATTGTTTGGATAGTTTGGAGGCGGAACTTGTGCTGAGAACTGACCATCGTAGGCACGTCGATTTAAGCTATCAACGATACCGGTGAATTGTTCAACGAACTTTCCGGTGTGCGCATCTATATATACAAATTCGCGAACATCGGCTTTATTGCCAACTTCCAATTCCCAGACCAGATGGTTTTCACCTGGTACGCCTTGAATCAAGCCGGAACGGAAGACCATAAGTCTGCTGTTTTGAACAGAAATGTCCTTATTGGATTCTTTGATATCGCCCTTAACTCTGGCGATAGCCACATTTGCTACCTCTTCCGCTTTTCTGGATGGATTGGGATTCAAGTTGATATCGGGAATAATATTCCCGTTTACAACACGCATATTTCCAGCGCTATCAAAGTGAGTTTTGATTACGCCAGCGAAAACAGGAACTCCATAGTAATACTGACTGAAAGAAAAATGTTTTCCGCCAAAGTTATCATCTCTTTCACTGTCCAACTTCAAATCGGTCAAGGAGTTTTTCAAACCGAAAACACTCCCATAATCGCGTAGAAATGTGACAGAACGTTTAGCAAGGGCGGCAGAACGATCTGCAGCATCAGCCGACTTTAAGGCAGCGATGGATACATCTCCTTCTGCCATTGGGCCATTACCATCAAACGCCACAAAGCGTGCTCCGCCTGTTGCTTTTGATATCGTTACTTTAACTTTCCCTTCACTGTTGTTTTTGAGTCGCGTGACCCCTGACGGATCAAGCGAATTCTGCTTAAGATTTTTCTTTTCACCTGCCGTGGCTACAGAAATCAACTGCAAAACCACAAACAGAACCATGAGCTTTAGAGCTAACTTGCGCACTAGGCCTCCTATGGGTAGGATGAAGTACTGTGAATTACAGTACGGATTTTCTAACTACTCTTTCGATGTAACCAGCAATGTCGCGACATAATCCTGAGGAGAACCAGTTTTACCTTTCCCAGGATACGATTTCAAATCGAGCAGCTTTATATTGGAATTTCCCACCGATACTTCTTGAGGATCTTCATCGGTATTGAGTCGGATCAAAACTTCGCTCTTTCCTGCCTCAGTTACCGATAATTCAATTTCCCCATTTCCGGCTGAGATACACTGCTCACCTTTCGGACAACGTGAATCTTCAACAATGGAAGAAAAAACAAGTACAAGTTCTTCCGATTGAACAACGGCTTTGTGTCCAAAAGGGAGGTCAAATTCTTGATTCAGCTGTGCTTCCACATCTTTAGAATCTGATGCACAAATCGTTGAAACCATTAACAGCGCTGAAACAAAGAGTAACTTCATTTGGATTACGGACATCTAAGACTTGGCTAATCTGAGGGTGATTGATTCCTCTAATTTGAGGCAAACGAAGATTATACGATCAAAATAGGTTTGTCAATTGACATCTGAACGATTCGAATTAATTAACGAACTGCGATATATCCAATCAAATAGATCGCCAAATCAAAACGATGAAAAATATAGCATAGCCGTTCGCTGGAATTGGGAAGCGCTGAAAAAGGACTAATGCAAATCGATTTCTACAGAGTTTTTAGAAAAGCGATCAGGGCTTCACGATCCTCTTTTGAAAGTGAGAGTCCGAAAGGATGACCTTTCACAGCGCGATTTTTCACACCAAAACCAATAAAGCCGGTGGGAACATAATCGGCATTCAATCTTTTCGGATCGAACCAATCTTCCAACGTTGCCACTGAGCCGTTGTGTTCCAGAGGTCCACGGTACCACAATCCTCTGAGCGAAGGGACTTTGTAGTAACCAGATCCTCTTCGGGTATGCAATGTAAGATTGGAATCTGTATCCACATTGATCTGCAGAATTTCAGGCTTGCTGACATTGATTGCAGATTCTTGAAATTCCTGAACCGGAGTCAGCTGATTATTTGTGTAAAGCGGCGGAGGATGACATACAAAACAACCGGCCTGATCAAACACAACTTTGCCTCGGGCAGCAAGTGCGTTAAAAGGATTCGGATTGGGCGGTGGTTTTAATGAGTACACATACAAAGCAAGTGCATAGAGTTGTTCATCGCTATAACGGCTCTCTTTTGCAGGATCAGGCAACGGGCCTTTAGGAATGAAATCACCATAAGAAGAAAGTAAATCCGCACCTTGATTCAACGCAGCATAGCGCATCAAGTCTCCAATGCCCCGATGACGGTTATGACCTGTTGCATCAAGAAAGAACATATCTTGAACGCCGATCAAGTCCGGAATTTTTGCGGGATAAAAAATGCTGGAACCTTGCCTGGCGCAAGCACCGGGAGGAATCGCCTCCAAAACAGAAGCAATTTCTTCAACAGACATGCGATCAGGCTGGGCATTCAAATCATCCTTAATCCAAGGCGCAGCGTAGCTCTCACGGAAATCATCACGCAGATCCTTCAGGTCTTCATCCTTTTTCGTAGATTTCTGATGGCCGATGCGAAGTTCATATCCGAAACTCCGATCATCAGGGTAATTTCCCTGCGCGCCTTGAATCGAACTGCCATCAGGCATCACCCGAGTGTGACATTGTGCGCAAGCCAATATCCCAATTTCGATTTTCCCTTTCTCACGGACCACATATTGAAAGTTGGGAAAAATTCCATCACCACGTACAGGAATTTTATTTTGTCTGTACCATTCAACGTCTCGCACCAGTGCGAAGAGCGCTCCATCGGAGCCAAGAAATTCAATCGGCGCTTCAAAAACCAATTGACCTGCGTGAATCCAATCGTCCTTCGTTTGCAATTTAGTGTGATCAAAAACAATTTCAGGATTCTGCTTTTTAAGCCACTCGATATATCCGGCAGGCTCTTTCCCTGGATAATAAATCGGATAGGTTTTGTAAATCGGACGAACGGGAATGCGATAGTAATAATCGGAAGAGATATGTTTTACTGTTATTCCTGCTTGCGGCAACGGCAGTTCAAAGTCGCGTAACGCTTCCTCATCCCAAACTTTTGGGATGGTTGGACTCCATCCGGCATTTGCCGCATGATTGATTATCCACAACAATGCCAGCAAAGCTGATGCTATTTTTGTGAGCCGACTCATTGACTTCGATAAAATCGCTTCCTGAATATAGCACAATTCAAAACTAAGCCGTGGAGATTAAAGACTATCGATCTTTTTACTGATCCGAACAGGAAGTTCCGGAATTTCCTTTATAAATTGTACCCAGGAAAATTCACCTTGATGCGGAATCATCTCAGACACATAACCCATCATCAATATGCCGTTCCAAATCGTGAGTACAGCAAGAACAAGAACTAGACTTTTCACTCGTCCTGCCTGCAAAAATTCTTTTAGGACCGCACTCAAACCAAGAATGAAGATTGGCGTTAATCCTAAAAATGCGCGATTGCCAAACGAATGACCCATCCACCAGTTAGTCCAGGAACTTGTCACATAAAGCTGGCACAAGAACGCGGTTAAAAATGCGATCTTTGCAGGCCGCGAAAGGGTCCTGCTGAAAATTAGTCCTAACAAACAAATCAAAATAATAGGATGCCACACTAACAATCCATGATTTGATGAAAATAGTACTTTGAAAAATTTTGGCGAAGTAAAATTAAAAAATTGTCCGCTTTCAGAATAGGAGTAAACAACAAAAGAGCCTGTCAAAATTTTCCAAACAATCATTTGAATAGAAAAAGCCAGCAAGAAGCTTGAGACAAACAAAACCGTTAAGCGGAAGATTGGAATTTGGCGTAAAGAAAAATTTGGAGAACAAACAGCAAATACAACAGGAACAGAGACCAGTACGACTTCTTGCTGCCTGATCATTGTGATTATTCCAGCGGTCAATCCCATTAAGATCGCTCGCATATTTATTGAAATTGATTCAGTTTTCCACAAACACAAAAATGCACTCACCGCAAAAATGGAAGCAAGATGCGATAGATATGGTTCGAAAATGAAGTAAAAAATCAAAGGGGAACTCACCCAAAAAATTCCTACAGCTAAAAGGCTTATTTGCGGAGAAAAATAATATGAAACAAATTTATACGAAAGCCAGATCCCTAAAATGCCTAACAGGATGCTGCCCAAACAAAAAATCACTTGATCAAAGAACAAATCGTATCGTTCGCCTAACCAATGCGAAGCTATTGTGGAAAAAGTTCCATAAAACGGAAGGACAAGCAAAGAGAATCCAATTGTGTATTGATTTGTGTACCGTTGGGTTTTTTCATTAAAAACACCAACGCCGCTGACAAGCCCTTTGCCAGGCTTTTTGAAAGATTGAAGTTCATTTGAAAAATCGATGTCACCATCGTGAACTATTGATCGCGCGTAAATATAGTAACCAACAGGATCATTTTCTTTAAAAATCGCTCCGCGGTGATGCACTAAAAATGCAGCGCAAAGAAAACCTGAAACCGAAATCAAACTGATCAGAATGAAGACGATTTTTTTTGCCATTCTATAGCTTGCGTAATAACGGCCGAATTGAAATGTAGGCGATCACATAAATTCCTACTGAAATCCAGAGCACTGCTTGAAAGCCAAAATAGAGTGCAAGAATGACCGCCAAAACGGAACCGATGACTGTTGCATAACCATTGATCCCCCACGCCCATGGAACAAATTCAGGTTGATGCTGTGATGTCCACGTAAGTGCAGTAGGAAATGGAATCCCCATAAAAAATCCCGCCGGCAAAATAAAAACTACTGCAAGCAGAATTCGCGCCGGAAAAGAAACTGAAATAAATTCCGAAAACAATTTTGGAATTAAAAACACTTGAAATGCCGCTAGCAAAATCAAAGCGACTACCGCAAGCTGAATCTTTCGAATTGCGCTCGTTTTAATCAAGCTGCTGAAATAACTCCCCAATCCGGCTGCAATCAAAATTGCAAAAAGAATTACAGCAACTGCGTACACCGGATATCCGATGAACAGGATGTATTTTTGAATGAATGATATTTCGATCAGGATGAATCCAATTCCAAGACAAAAATAATAAAGAAGAAGGCGCCATGATCCCTGAGTTGAAAAGCCATCCCGCTTGAATCGCAACAAAGGCCAGATAATAAAGACGCCAGAAAGTAAAATTGCCTGAAACAGAATTACATAAAGGGAAAGATCAGAATATCTTCCTTCACCCAATGTAAATGACCATAAGTTCGCATCAGCCCAAAAAGGTTCGAATTGCCGGTTATTCATTTTATGATCAAACAGAGTTCTGACGCGATAGAAATGTTCAATGAAAGGCCAATCATCTGTAGGCGCCGATAATTCGTATGGCGCAGATTTCAAAAGATCTACTCTGCTGTTTTCATGCAGCAACTGAGAAAAAACATTTTTGGAGTTCCGCCAATTCAGCGGATCAAACAACATTGGATATTTATTATCGCTGCAGTAGTCTTGAATTATGGCAAGGTCAGCCGCAGTGAATTTAGAATTCTTCAAAAGAAAAGTCTGATTCAAATCGTTTTCACGGATTAAGACCATATGACTTTGTGGTTCAGCAACATTACGATCTTTCAGAACTTCGTATCCCAGATTTAAAAGTCGAATTCCACCATGGCGATTAATCGCTAGAATCCCGTCCGGAGTTAAGTGCTCCAAATATTCATTGAACGCTTCCTTTGTTAACAAATAAGTTTCACTCAAATTCAAGGCCCCGGAGGCCACAGCCATTGGATGGGAATTGTTTTTCTGTTGAATGATGTCGTATTTTTTGTTGCTTCTTCTGATAAAACTTCGTCCTTCTTCGTTTACCAATTGCACACGCGGATTACTGTAAAGAAAACCCAGATATGTACTGAATTTTCCTTGGACCAAGTTTGTAATTACCGGATCCAATTCCACAGCCGTAACAAATTTCGCATCATATTCCAGTGCTGATGCAACTTCCGGACCTCCGCCAGGACCGATAATCATCACCTCGGGATTTTTGTTCAAAAGAAATGGGATCTCCACACTTCTGTAAACTGTTGTGGGTGAAGAATGCTTCCTGATTTTGCCCGATCTTTTGTTCATCTGCGATTGATTGGTGCCGCCATCAATCCAGATCACACGATGGGTCTTGGCTCCTACAGCAACATCGATGCGAGCGGCAGGACTCCAACCGGTGTATATGATTTCGCCCTTCTCCAGGGATTGTTTGAAATAACGTTTCTCCGATTGACCAGCTGACGGAAAGAATATTTCTGCTTTTGGAATTGCAGACATTACAACTGCAATTGCAATGGCTGGAACGATTCGTTGAATCCAATTAAAACTGAATGCAAAGGATGCTAATAGCGCCATTACGGATGCAGCCAGAATCGTACCTGAACCGCCAAGTTCAGGAATTAACAATACTAATGATGCGCATCCAACTCCGGCACCAAGCAGATCCAGAAAATACAGCTTATTAATACGAGCGCCATATGATGACAGCAACACCCCGATTACCAGTCCACTGAACAAGAATGGAATCATTAAAACGATATAGACCACACACAGCGACAGAATTTGCAGCGGGGAGAGCAATTCTGCAATACGAAGTGGAATTGAAAGAATAATGCGATAAGAACAGACGATAGTTAATCCAAACAGAAGACCGGAACCATACAGTAATCTTTCTGTCGGAATTTTTTTCAGCCATTTTGAAACTGAAAGCAACACTCCGCTTAGACCGTATCCAAACAATGCTGTGCTGATAATAAAAAATGCAAAGTAATGAAAATGGATAATTGAAAATATTTTGGAAAGACAGATTTCAAAAAGTAGCGTTGAAGCGGCAATCAAAAAGATTCCGCAATAATATCGATTCTTGAAATCGACGCTCATAGTAGTCTGCATTATAGCTTTCAATCGTGGTAAAATTAGGTTGTTCCGAAAGGATTTTAGTAGAAGGGTTTCGAATTTTGAGCGACAAATTCCCCGTTAAACTTTCCTCATCAGGTTCTACTTCTGCCTTTTGGTTCTTACTCCGTTAGAGTTTTAACTCCAAAGTTCATTCAACAATTCAAGTCCAAACAATAAAAGGAGAAAGGGACAATGTTTAAGAAATCTTTGTTTCTTCTGCCCACGCTTGCATTGGTTTTTGGCATTGCAGGGGCAGCTTATTTTAAGGTGTTTGACTCAGGTTTCCTTTGGGAGAAGGAGAAAGAGCTTTCAAAAAATGAAGAAGGAATGCCCCGGGCGTTAGCGAAACATTTAGAAGAGTTGCAAAAAACGATACCGGGCAATGGAGGGGAATCAGGAGACGGCCCAGGTGGTTATGCAGCACAAAAATTAGCCACAATGGCGTATCCGAAAAAAGATATTCATTTAGATCAAGTGGTTGGAGCCCGTACTGCATTTCAGCAGATTCGGGAAAGAAGTAACAACAATCCGAACGGTGGCACAACGTGGCAAAGTTACGGACCTACAGTTGCGAAGGTTCCGAAGTTTCAATATCGTGATGCAACCGTTTATACACCGAAAAAATATTTTGCTGCTGGAAGAACAACTTCAATGGCAATTTCACCAAATTGCGATAAGAAGAATTGTCGATTGTGGATTGGTGCAGCAGGCGGTGGGATTTGGCGCACTGATAATGCGCTGGATAAAACTCCTGATTGGACATATTTGTCCGAAACTTTCGGGATTAATTCTGTTGGCAGCATTTCGCTGGATCCGAATGATTCAACCGGCAATACGATTTGGGTTGGCACCGGCGAAGGAAATGCGAGTGCTGATTGTGTGTTTGGTGTTGGTGTTTACAAATCCACTGATGGTGGTGATACATGGACCGGCCCATTAGGTGGATCCGTATTTAACGGTCGTGCGGTTGCAACAATTGCTGTAAAGACCGGAGATCCAAACACGGTTTATGTTGGAACTACCAGAGCGGTTAATGGAATGTCTTCAGTTATTGGCGGAGGAACGTCAATCCTGATTCCAGGCGCAGCGATGTGGGGACTTTACAAATCAACAGATGGTGGAGCGAACTGGACTTTGATTCACAATGGCGGTATTGATCTGACTGGTTGCGATGATCCGGCAGCTGTTGCAGGCAACACAACTCAATGTTCACCGCGCGGTGTGCGTAATGTAAAGATCGATCCAGTAGATCCGCTGGTTGTTTACGCGTCATCGTATTCGCGTGGCGTTTGGCGTTCACCTGATGAAGGTACAACATGGGAACAAATTTTAGTGCCTCTAGATGGTGGAGCTGGAACTATCGATCGCGCTGAAATTGCGATCACCACACTTCCTCCGAACAACACTACACGCATGTATGTTGGTGAAGGTCATAACGGTGCAGGAGGTCAATACAGCCGATTGTTCCGCAGCGATGATGTTCGCACCGGAACGCCCACATTTACAGATCTCACCAGCAGCAGTACAGCAGATCCTGGTTATGGCTC
>AR_comb_assmDRAFT_10110820_pt1 | contig 13294 bp, 8 predicted proteins | sample ArasoioldDNA_FD_10543 | JGI IMG/M metagenome (IMG submission 10543) | reverse complement strand
GCCGATCTAACCCGCGTTTGCCGAGAAGCAGGAATGCGTTTAATCGGACCGAACTGTATGGGCATTGTTAATACTGATCCATCTGCTCGTCTTAATGGCACCTTCGCTGCGTCCCAGCCGCCACATGGCAGAATTGGATTTTCATCGCAGAGCGGTGCGTTGGGATTTGCAATCATGGAGTTCGCGAGTTCATTCGGCTTAGGGCTGTCGACATTCGTGTCAGTTGGCAACAAGGCCGATATCTCTGGAAACGATCTGTTGCGATACTGGGAAGCTGACGATGGGACAGATATCGTCCTTCTCTATCTCGAGTCGTTCGGTAATCCAAAGAAGTTTTCACAAATTGCGCGACGAGTTGGACGCAAGAAACCGATCGTTGTGGTTAAGAGTGGGCGCTCGGTGGCTGGTGCGCGAGCAACGTCATCGCATACGGGTGCGTTGATCGCGGCCTCAGACATTACAGTCGATGCTCTGTTCAGACAGGCTGGCGTCATTCGCACCGACACGTTATCTGAGCTGTTCGACGTGGCTAAACTCCTCGCCTCGAAGAAACTCCCGCAAGGAAGACGAGTAGCAATCGTAACTAACGCAGGTGGACCAGGAATCCTGTGTGCAGATACGTGCGAAGCGCAGGGACTTGAGATTCCCGTTCTCGACGAATCCACGCGGGCAAAACTCCTTGAATTCTTGTTACCCGGAGCAAGTGCTGTAAATCCAGTTGATCTGATCGCGTCGGCACCAGCTGAACATTACCGAAAAGCGTTGGAGATCGTCGCTGCTGATCCAAATGTGGATGCGTTAATAGTTATCTTCACGCCGCCGCTGGTAACGCTTGCCTCTGACGTAGCTCGCGAGATTAAGGATGCAGTTCATGAAAGCAAAATCGAAAAACCGATCATGACTGTCTTCTTATCAGCTAGCGGTGCGCCGCGGGAGTTACGAGAAGGCGGTGGCGAGATTCCGTCCTATCAATTTCCGGAGACACCGGCAATCGCGCTCGCGCGGGTGACGCGTTATCGCGAATGGCGCGACCTGCCGGAATCACATCCACCAGTCTTCAACGACATCCGACGTGATGAAGCCGCCGGATTAATCGCAATGGCGCTTGAGCAAGGCGATGGTTGGCTCACGAACGAAGAAACGGCGAAGCTGTTCTCTTGTTATGGACTACCGCTTGTAGAACAGAAAGTCGTGTTCACAGTGGAGCAAGCAGCGCAGGCGGCAGCAGAGTTTCGCGGGCCTGTCGCTCTGAAAGTTATTGCTCCGGGTGTGCTGCATAAGACTGAGGTTGGAGGCGTACGTTTAAATTTAGCGGACACTGAGCAAGTGCGGGCTGCTGCGTTGGAGATGCAACGTTCGATGGAAGCGCACGGTCACGAACCTACTGGCTTTATCGTGGAGCCGATGATCGAAGGTGGAGTCGAAATGATTGTTGGTGTCGTGCATGATCCACAATTTGGACCGGTCCTCGCATGTGGCGCCGGCGGTACGCAAGTGGAAGTGATTCGCGATGTCTCGATCCGCCTCAGCCCACTCTCACGCGAGGACGGTCGTGAAATGATTCAATCTTTGAAGACCTATCCGCTGCTGACTGGTTTTCGAGGAAGTGCAAAGTGCGATATCGAGGCGCTGGAGGACGGACTATTAAGGGTGAGTGCGATGGTGGAGGATTTGCCGCAGATCGCCGAACTCGATTGCAATCCCTTTGTGGTGCGGGAGCACGGGGCAGTGATTCTAGACGCGCGTGTTCGAGTCGTAGCGCCGCCAGCGCGAACTCTTCGAAGCGTTCGTAGGTAACACGCTTATAGACCGACCCTACTCATGAAATTCCGCCGACGGCAGTCGGTGGATGCGTTCAGATCGTTTCTACAACAATCGGCTTGCAACAATTCACGCGCTGGCGAATGATTTTGAGCTTTTATTACTCAACGCAATTCGCCAGCGCGTGAAATACAACAGAGCGCTGTCGTAGAAAGAACCTGAACCATCCACCGGCTGCCGCCGGTGGGATTTCTTTATGCGCAAAGACCTACTGATGATTATGGCCCTGGCCGTAAGCAGCAATGATGCGCTTGCGGATCTCTTGCATGGGTACTTTCTGTTTTTCTAACTGATAGGCCATCAACGCCTCACCGATACAGATGCCGCAGCTATCGGCGTGTTCGGTCACAAAGCAACTCTGGAGACTCTTGTGACCGTGGGCGATGTCACAGTGGCAATAGCAAGGGAGTTGCGCCAGCGTTTGGGGGATCTTTTTAGCAACATCGTAAGCCTGCCGACTATTGCCCCAAAAATTGTCAGGCGAAAGCGTCGGAGCCAGAGTATCGGCCTGCGGCTCAGTCGCGTAGTAGGCAGGCACACGGTCCATATCTGAAGATTGCTGTTGTGCTGGCCCCGGCTGCATTTGGTTTGGTTGTGGCGTGTTGACTGCCACCGAATGATCGTGTGAGGTACCTTTTGAACAACCCAAAAAAATCGATCCACTGAGGATCATCAATGCGATAGACCATCTCTTCATGTTTGCTATTCCTATCCGTTCAGTGGGATGGAGTCGGTACCAGCGGGTGGGTGCGAAGCCGTTCTCCGCTGCGATAGCAGACAAGCTTCGCACCCACCCGCTACCGCGCGGTGGTACTGACTCCATCCCACTGCGATCTGGCTTTTGCTGAGACTCCTACTCACGATTCAAGGGGAGTCGGATCGTGAAGGTTGAGCCTTGTCCTAACTTTGATTCGACTACTACAGTCCCGCCATGAGCTCGCGCAATTCGACGTACGGCCGGAAGACCCAGTCCAGTCCCTTCACTGCGTGTCGTAAAAAATGGGTTGAAGATCCGGGCCCGATCCTCTTCGGAAATGCCTCGACCATTGTCTGAAACTTCGATAACTGCGTCTTCGCGATCGGCTGTTTCCTGATCGGTTGAGACGCGAACCTTCACTTCACCGGCGCCTTCGGTTGCGTCGATCGCATTGATAATGAGATTCAACACAGCGTCTTCAATTTGAGCCGCATCGATATTGACAACGAGCGGATCGTCCGGCGGTTCGTAACTGATCGTTACGCGGCCGCCTCGCGACATCGAGTGGCCGAGTTGACCGCGCGACAGGTTCACAGCGCGACGCACGACGTCTGAAAGCGACATCGCTTTAACTGATACCAAACGCGGTCGAGCTCGATCCAGCAGCGCCCGCACGGTACCGTCGATACGCGTCACTTCATGCCGCATTCCTTCTAGGGCTTCACGCTCCGGATCCGTTTTTTCGCGACGTCGAATCAGGATATCTACAGCGCCCTGGATGCCCGCCAGTGGATTCTTGATTTCGTGGGCCAGGCCGGCAGCAAGCTCGCCGACAAAAGAAAGTTGAGCTGCCCTTTGCACCTCGTTCTCCAGCCGTTTTTGTTCAGTGACGTCTGTGTTGACGATTAGTTTCTGGTGTGGCTGTCCATGATCGTCACAGACGAGTGTCCAACGACTAAGCACCACGATGTCACGTCCTTCTTTCGTCACTTGCGAAAGCTCGCCACTCCATTCGCCGTTCTCCCGGATCGCGCGTTCAGCCTCTTCAAATCCGGCAGGAAGCTCTCTATAAAGGAGCTCTTTTGCATCGCGGCCGATCACCTCATCGTGTGTCCAACCGTAGAGACGCTCGGCACTTTTGTTCCAATAAGAAATGCGATCATCAAGATCGCGAACGAGTATCGCATCCTGCGCTTGATCGAGCAGTTCCGCTTGTTGTCGAATCTTTTCTTCGGCGAACTTGCGCTGCGTTATGTCGTGGCGAATCGCAACATACTGGTATGGCTTGCCGTCCGAGTTGAGGAAGGGAACGATTGTGGTATCGACCCAGTAAATCGATCCATCCTTCGCGCGATTGCGAAGTTCACCTTTCCAAACTTCGCCCGCAGCGATCTTGGTCCAAAGTTGACGTATGAAGTCCTTCGAGTGATATCCCGAATTGATGATCCGGTGGTCCTGGCCTAGCAATTCTTCGCGAGAATACTTTGAAATACGGCAGAAGGCGTCGTTTACATAATTGATGATGCCTCGCTGATCTGTAATCGCAACAATGGTTGATTGGTCGAGGGCACGTTTCAGGTCGTCAAGTTCTTTGAGCGATTGCTCAAGCGCCTCGAGACTCCCATTTGCGATCAGCGACTGACTCATAAGATCAAGAGGTCAGCGGCAGGAGCAGTTAACACGAGCAGAACCGACTCCTGCTCCTGCCGGGTGCCCCTGCCCCTGATTACTGACTCGCGGCTGCTTCTTCCTCCAGTTTCTTCATCCGGTAGCGAAGTTGGTCACGCGAAATGTTGAGAAGTTCTGCCGCTTTCGTTTGGTTGCCGTTGCTGCGTTCGAGCGCTTGTCGCACGAGAGACATCTCGACATCTTCCAGCGACACTCCTGCCGAAGGTAACTGCATTGGATCCTTCGTCTTTGTATCTAGACGAGTTTCGAACGTCACACGTCCATCGCCAATCAACCCGCGCGGCAGATACTTTGTCGTAATAGCCTCATCGTCTTCCAAAATCATCGCTCGCTCAATCACGTTCCGTAACTCACGTACGTTTCCGGGCCACGCATAATCTCCGAATGCCGCTAATGCCTCAGGAGTGATTGTATTAACGTTCTTGCGCAAGCGCGTTCTGAAACTCTCCATGTAATGTTCGGCAAGTACGCGAATGTCGTCTCCTCTATCGCGTAGAGGAGGGATATCGATCTGGATCACTGAAAGCCGATAAAACAGATCGGCTCTGAAACGTCCCGCCTCACTCTCGCTCTTAAGATCACGGTTTGACGCTGCAATCACACGCACGTCTAAAGGTAAATCTTTCAATCCACCAACGCGTCGAAATGAACCTTCTTCGAGTACGCGTAACAGCTTTGCCTGAAGACTAAGTTCGAGTTCGCCTATCTCATCCAGAAAAAGCGTTCCGCCTTCAGCCTGCTCAAACATACCTTCCTTGCGCGCTTTGGCATCAGTGAATGCGCCTTTCTCATAACCAAACAACTCGCTTTCGATCAGGGTGCTTGGGAGTGCGGCACAATTGATTGCGACGAACGGATGGTCCGCGCGCGCTGAGTGGTAGTGAATTGCCTTCGCGACAAGATCCTTGCCAGTACCAGATTCACCCTGGAGCAAGACGGATGAGACCTCGCTCTCCGCGACCTTATGGGCCATATTCAACATGTCGCGCATGGCAGGCGATTCGCCGACAATTTGATTGAAGCTGAACTGCTGGGCTCGCTCGCGACGGAATAGATTAACTTCCTTACGCAAGCGATTCGCTTCGATGCCATTGCGAATCGCTACTTGCAACTCTTCGAGATTGATTGGCTTGCCGATAAAGTCATACGCGCCGCCACGAAGTGCCGCGATCGTCTCGTCAACTAAGACATTGGCCGTGATCATGATGACCACCGCGTCCGATTGCCTTTGTCGAATTTGGCGCAGAATTTCGAGTCCGGAGCCGTCAGGTAGGTTGATATCGAGGAGACTTGCGATTGGTTGTTCGGTGTCAAACGCTTCAAGAGCGGCGACAGCTGTTCCTACTTCGATCGGCTCATAGCCCCAGCCACGCAACGCTTCGCCGAGCGACCAGCGAATCATCTTTTCGTCGTCGACAACCAGAATCTTCTGCTTAATGTTTTTCAGGTCGGTTTTCTTCACTTCCTGGCTGTCTTATTCGATGGGATGGACTTGACGACTGACAGCCTGATTATAGAGGGACGGGTGATTAGCCACAAAACCGCGTCACCGGTGGCACTAGTGCAACCGATGTGCCCGCGTCCTTTGGCCGAAACTGGGGAGAATTTCTAAGGGGTGGAGCAAAGGTAGCGGAACCTCGCGCAGTATCGCGTACTTTTCCACAGCCAGGCTTAAGACAGAAATCGGTGGTCAGTTATTATTCGACAGTTAACAGTGACCTCTTTACTGCTCCTGCCGACTGCTGCTGCCGCTGATTGTCTGCCACTGCGTCCTGCTCCTGTCCCTATTCCTTGCGGTGGCATTCGGCGCACTGGAACATCGAGATGTCGCCGAGATTTATCGGATGCTGGAATGGCTTGTTCGCCTTGTGACAACTCTCGCATTTGCGGTCTGCCAATGAACCCAAATCAACCGGATGTTGAAAAGGTCCAGTAGCGACAGATGCTTTCGGGTTGGCTGAGTCGTAAATAACACTGTGGCAGACATTACAGTTTTGGGTGATGATCTTCCCAGTCTTGCTTACATGATCTCCGTCGTGGCAACGGAAGCAGCCAGTGAAATAATAGTGGCCGATATTATTCGGGTGAGTTTGCCAGTCTGTTTTCATCTCCGGGAAGAAATAGGTGCTGAATATTCGCTTTATTTCTTTGATTGAACCTTTCAATTCATTCTGCTTTTGCGAATAGATATCGCTGTAATTGGTTCGATAGAAGTTATTCAGGTCGTTTTCGATCGTTAGCATTGCTTCGTCCGTCGTTTGATACGGCTTGCTCAGAACTTCTACGGCTTTCCGCTTGAGATAAGGAAGCGATGCATCCAATCTTCCTGAAGCAAAACCGAGATCAGCAGCGCTGTCCGGCGGAAGATATTGGTGCGCCGGTCGATTATGACAATCCACACAATCCATCTTGCGTTTGTTTCCGGAAGCGATCTGCTCAGGTGTCGGAGGACGGTTGCGATCGAAGAACTCCGTTACATTCCCATTCGCATCTTTTATCATCACCCAAGGTATGACCTGTCGCTGATCGTCACTAGAGATGTACTCAATGTCATTCGCGATGTTCATGTGCCAATGAATACCCCGCACTAGTCCCGTAGTCGGACTGCCGCCGCCAACGTTTATTAGCATTCGTCGTTGGCGCAACGTGTTCTGCTCGTCATAAGCATAGCGATTGAACACCTTTAATTGTGCGCCGAAAAACTTCTCGGGCCAATGACACTGTTCGCACGTGTCCTGCGCCGGTCGCAGGTTATGCACCGGTGTCGTAATCGGACGCGGATACTTATGGAAAGTTACGGAATAAAGTTGATAGGCTCCCGACAGTTTTGAACGTACATACCAACCAGCGCCCGGACCAACGTGACAATCGACGCAACGAACGCGAGCATGCGCACCAGCCAGATAAGCAGTGTGCTCGGGCTTCATGACGCCGTGGCAGGTCTTTCCGCAGAACTCGACTGATTCGCTGTATTCGTAAGCTTTATAACTACCGAACGCGCTCGCCGAGACAAAGAAGAAGGTGATAGCCAGAAAAATCAGGAACGCGCGTCGCGCGTGTGGTTCATTAAGATCCAGCTTAGGAAAGGCCGCCACCTCATCGGGAGCGAGCTTCCGCCGCCGTCGTCGCTCAAGGATTCTTCCAAGAAGAACCAGGAACAGTCCGAAGAACAGAACGGCGGGAAATACGATGTAGGTGAGAATTCCCAGGTACGGATTCTCTTGGGACGAAGTTATTTCCATCAGGAACAGCAAGACGCCGCTTGCGAGAGCTGCGACACCGATCGCTGCGCCAACGAGGCTTACGTAGTTTCGAAACAGACTGGGGGTTTTCGTGACTTTAGGTTCGTCTTCGCCCATGAGTATTTATTTGTGTGCCAGATTCGGTGTTAGGTACTGGTGGTTGCTGCAGGCGCATCTGAGGTGGGGCTATCCTCGCTTGCTTCGCCGGACGTCAATTCACTCTCATCGCTTATGTTCAGGCGCTTATGATAATCCAGTTCGTGCTCTTCTTTGTAAAGCTCTTCTGAAACCTTACCGTCGACCAGCGCCCAGTTAAGTGGATAAACGTCTGGGTCAAAGATTACGTGATAGAAATGCCAGATGACAATCGCCAAAGTAGCCAGGACGGCTTCATAGAAGTGAATAGCGAGTGCAATGTCGATCCATCCTCGTGATAAGAAACTGAAGAGACCTAGCTTGAACCAAATCATCAAGCCTGTAAGTCCCATCACTAGAGTGCCCCAAATCACGGCCCAGTATTCCGCTTTTTCAGCGTAGCCAAATCGCGCTATTGCCGGCTTTCGCTTACTCACACCAAGGTAAAAAGCAAAGTTGGCAATCACGTCTTTGACGTCTTTGGACGTGGGCACCATATCGCGCACCCATTGTCTGCCTTCCTTTGTGAGAGCTAAGTACGCGAGGTGGTAAACGCCCACGCCGATCATGATCACAGCGGCAAAACGGTGGATGACGCGACGGATGTTCTCGCTGCTACCGAGCAGGGCCGCCAGGAAAGACTCTGGATACTGAAGAGCAAAACCGCTGATGACCAGCACGATGAAACTGGTTAATAAGAGCCAGTGTTGCAGTCGTTGATTTGAGGACAAACGGAGTATCGTGCGCAGTTCGCGCCGTTTGTGTGCAGCCTTCTTTCGCCAAACGAGAAAGTTGTGGAGAGCCATGCCGCCGATCGTCAGGACGATGAGCGGAATGTAGATCCAGCGAACGATGCGAGTTCCACGAACACCCAGGTCAGGTGTGGCAACAGACGACACCAGCTCTGAAGTAAGGTGAACTTTGCCAGCACTGAAGTTTGCACCTGCACCTACGTGACACTGACCGCAAGTCTTCGTGAGATTCGCCGTATTGATCATTGAGCGAGGATCTGAGGACGGCAGAATGTTATGAACTCCGTGGCAGCTAGCACAGTTGGCAACAACCTTAGACCCGAGTTCGGACGCAAGCCCGTGATAACTATCTTTGTAACTACTAACTCGCTCGCTCGCGACGCCAAACTCCTGTGTTAACGTAACGCCCTCATGACATCTCGCACAGCTGTCAGTGCCAACAGCCGTCGTCGGCGTGTTGGTGTTGTGATCGACGGGCACTAAGATCTTGTGTATGCCATGACACTCTGTGCATGCCGGAGATCGCGATACTCCTCTTGCGACAGCTTGTCCGTGAACACTCTGCATGAACTCGTTCGATTCAGTGGAGTGACACTTACCGCACGTCGTCGGTATGTTCGCTTTCGCAATCGATGATTGTGCGTTTGATGCGGGCTCGATGTTGTGACCGTTATGACAATCACTGCAGACGGCGGCGCTGAGATTTCCCTGCGCAATCGCCTTTGCGTGAACACTCTCTCGATAAGCGAGAAAAGGTCGGTCGCTGATCCCGCTGCCTTTCATCACCGATTTGTCGCCGTGGCATCGGCCGCAGGTGGTGGCGATGTTTGCGCGATTCACGGTCGACTTGGGATCAGTCGGCGGCAGGATCGTACTCATGTCGCGATTGGTGGCGTGGCAATCAAGACAAGTCGCAGCGCGACTGCCGTTGCTAATCGCCTGCGCATGAAAGCTGTGGTCGTAATCTGTATGAGGCCGTGTGTGAAATAGAGAACCTGCAAGATAAGGGAGAGTCTTGCCTGGTCCATGGCATCCCTGGCACTGCATACCGGAGGAAGGAACCGGAGACGCTAAGGCTGGGGCGCCGCCGATGACGGCGCCCTCATTTGGTTTTACAGTTTTTTCCGCAGAGCTCCTGTTATCCTGGGCCGAAACGGAATCCGGTCCAATCGCAAACAGAGTTACTAGAACTGAGATAGCAAATAACAGACAAGCAACGGCTACCAAACGTCTCACGACGTCGTCCTTCCGTGAGCACTCGCCTCACGTTGCACTAATGTTTTTGAGTCTTCATGAAACCGACGAGGGCAGTAGCTTGTTCTGCTGTTATGCCCTTTTCTCCGAAAGCTGGCATGTTGGGTGGCTTCTCGGCCTTCTTCCCTTTCAACACAATCTCGGTCAACTCCGCATCTGGTTTTGTCGCGTCGAATTTCTTTTCGGCGGTCTGGCCGTGACACATCGCGCATTTCGCTTTGAAGACAGCTCCGGAATCGTCTTCAGTCGTTCTCGCCGGAGCCGAAACAATCAGGAAAGTCAGGGCTAGCGCGAAAACAGTTAGCGCCAGGAAGAATCTGGTAGTAACGGTACGGATCTTCATCATTGCCTCCACTAATCAGTTTCAATGAAACGAAACTACATCGAAGCGTACGGCAACGGTTGTGCCGCCAACTTCACGCACAAAACCGCAGATCCCCTCAAACCACATGCGGTCTTTTGCTCAGAATGTGGGGAAATTCCTCAGTGCGGCGGAGGGCCTAGAGAATTCCACCGACGGCAGTCGGTGGGATTTCAGAGCGCTGGTCGAGTGGTTGTCGTCAGAAGCGCCAGGTCGCGCCCTTATGGCACCGAGTGCATACGGTGAAGTCGTCTCCTCCGAACGCTCGTTTACCATTGTGACAAGTCATACAACTCTGGCCGCGTCCGCTCGCGTGATGATTCAGCGGCTCAGGTGTCGTTACTTGCCGGCGCTGTGGCATTCCGGCTCTTACCTGATGGCATTCATTGCAGGTCATCTTCTGGTGTTTCGCATGACTGAAGCTGACACGGTACGCCTGCGTGAAAACCGGTGTTCGAGAATAGCCGCCGAGTTGATGACACGTACCACAAGAGGAAATGTCGCGTCCGGCTGATTGTGCTCTCGGAGTGTGACAACGATAACAGGTATTGTGCGCAGCGAAGCTTGCGGGGATCGACAAAGCGACACCGCCCCGCGCTGAACTGTGGCATGTCGCACAACTGACGCTCTCCATGTTTACGTGCCGCGCATGGTCGAACTTCATTCGAAAACTCTTCATGCGTGGGAACGCCTTAACCGCTCCTGACTTCACGTCTGTGTGGCAGATGGTGCAGATCGGACTATCAGAGTTGGAAAACTGTTGGGCATGACAACCAGCGCAGGGCAAATGTTTATTGCCGCCTGGCAGACCAGGCTGTGACGAGTTGCCCTCGCGCCGGTGACATAACAAACATGGCAAGCGTGCGTGATTCTGACTGCTGTGCTGAAACTTCGAGTAGTCGAGTCCTTCAGGGAATTGCATCTGCGACTGTTGTTGGGCCGCCACGTTCGTTAACGGAGCTTTCGCGCTGAGGAGAACGAGAGCACACGCGAAGACAAGCGCCAAGGTAAGATAAAGTTTGCGGTCCCAGGATGTGAGTCGCGAAACAATCATCATGCACCAGGTTTCTTGGCCGGCGTTGCCGGCACGAGCGCCTTTGAGTGATCAGGTGGAATCGCATCCCTGCCAAAAACGATATGGCATTTCGTGCACGCGAACTTCGGATCCTTCTGCCTGGAGTCGATCTCGAAATTAAGCGCGCCGCCCTCATCCAATGTCGCTGTGACATGACAACCTTCTGCCCCACCACACGACTTCACTGCGACTCTTCGAGTCGAATAGTCGAGCGTATTCATTGCCGCCACGTTGTGGCAGTTCAAACAAGTAACACCCGGATGAGCGCCGCCTTCGTGCCGAAATGTTCCGGATGACGTTCGAGTGCGCCACTGTCTGAGGATCACGAAATCCGTAATTCCCATTGTCGAAGGAAGCTTTGGATCGAAATCAGCTCGCGGTTTGGCTGCAGCGGGTAACAGCTTGTGACATCCGTGGCAGTCTTTTGAGTCGGGCGCGATTCCCGAGTCGGCGTTATGGCAAGTGAAACACGTCGTATGACTAATAGGAGTTGTCTTGAATGTGCCTTTCTTGAGCCAGAACGCGTCACCAATGTTGCTGGGAGGTTTGGTTACGTATTCATCGTTTGAGTCACCCTGCGGCTTATAGGTCTGATGGCAAACTACACAGCTCTTCGGCTCGTCCTGGGTAATCGATCGAAATGCGACAGCAGTAAACATCGCGCTTCGGTTTCGACGTGGTCCATTGAAGCCAACAACTTCAAGATGTTTATCGTGCGGGAAACCGACGCCAAACTCTGACGGAGCGTTGCGACGTTTCAACTTTGGATCGGTTAGGTCGCCGAGGCTAGGAAACAACCATCGCGCCTGGTCGCGCGGAGAAACTGCGATATGACAGTTCGAACAAATCACGGGCGCGGGTCTTTCGCGAGCGAAAAATTGCTGGCGATGACAACTTAGACAGGAATCGTGTTCTGGAAACTCGCCGACATCAGGGAAGGCCGCGTCGCCCTTCCGTAGTTCTTTCCAGTTTTTCGTGGGGAACTTATGGCACGAATCGCATGCTAGTTTTTGCTTCTCAACATGCGTCGTGTGCGAAAACTGCGCGTAGTTAACGCGTGGTGGTTGTGGGGCGCGTCGTCGTGGAGCCCGCTTGCGCGCAGTTGAGCGTTGCGCTTCCACGACACTCGAGGCGGTCGAAATCAAGAAGGGAAAGACCACCACAAGGCCAACAATAAAGAAAACCGCCAAACCTTGGCGTATTCGGCGACTCCCCAGGCTTTCGGACGTTCTACGCATTCGGGCTAAGCAGTTCGGGCCTTCCCCTCGATTTGTCTAATTTTCAGGTAAACTACCACAGCCAGAAACAAAATAAACACTAGTGAAACTAACAGGCCTTTTCGGCGGTAGGTCCGTTCAGCCAGAGCGCCCACGCCCGACTGGTAACCTTTTTCAGCTACCTCAAGCCCGGGCGCAACAACCTTTTTAACTTCATCGGCGGACGCGGAATGTATAAGCACGCGCGCGTGCGTTAAGGCGTCTGTCGCCCCCTTCAGTTCAAACTTAGGTCTACTGACTTCCATACCCAATCGTTCAGCGCGAGCCAGGATCTCCGAGGAACTGTTAGTGCGCGCGATCAGTTCATCGATCATTGACCGCATCTGACCGGCGGCCACAAAACCTTTATCCGAAGGCGAATGACAGTTGATACATAGAGATCCTTGTCCGGTCCCAAGCATTTGGTCATTCGGAGTTGCTATGGCGTGGTTGCTGTGACACGTGATGCATTCACCCAGTTCTTTTTGATCGAAAGCAGCTTTGTGCGGGCTCTTTTGAAAGAGCTCAGCCTGACGGGCATGACACTGGCCACACACATTGGCGACGGCGGCGATACCAGGCGGCGTTGCTCCATGGTTTCCGTGGCAGTCGTTGCAGGTTGGCGCAGATAAATCTTGTTTCTCGTAAAGCGCCTTAGCATGAACGCTCGTCTTAAACTTCGCAAACTGATCGCTCGGAATATTAAAGCCGCGCATGTAGTCACTGCTCGCATGACATTTAGCGCATGTATCGGCGACGTTCAAAGGATACACGGATGATAACGGATCATTGATGGCCCTGATGCCGTGAACGCTGTGACAACTGATACAGGTTGCAGCTCTTTGATCGCCTTCCTTCAGGCGCGCACCGTGTACGCTTGTGTAATATTCGCGCTCCTGGTCAACGCGTAGCGAGGGATTGAATCTCTTCATGAGACTCGCGTCGCTGTGGCACTTGCCGCAGTATGCCGGAATGTCGAGTGTACGCGGCCTGCCGAGATAACCTTTGCTTC
>AR_comb_assmDRAFT_10088937_pt1 | contig 13294 bp, 14 predicted proteins | sample ArasoioldDNA_FD_10543 | JGI IMG/M metagenome (IMG submission 10543) | reverse complement strand
GCCGGTCGGCACGGTGATTTCGACCGTAACCGGCGTTTCGTATTGGCCACCGCCTGTCGTAATCGTCGGCATGGCAGTCGCGACCGTGTAGTCCGCTGAGACCGTGTTGCTGGCCGTCCAGCCGGTCTTGAACGCGCGCGCTCTCAATGATGTGTTCGCGTCGACTTGAAGCCCACCGGCAGCGTACAACTCGGAAGTCTCGGAGGGCGTCGATCCATCTCGCGTGATACGAACCTCCGTCCCAGCGGGTACATCGATCACAACAGTCAGCGGACCGCCATATGCGCCGCCAGCGGTCACGATGGTGGGTGTCACCACCTGCAGTGTATAGTCGGCCGAGGCGACCGCACTGGGCGCGTTCCCCGCCTTGAATGCTTGTGCCCGGAGCTGCGTGTTACCCGCGATCTGGACCGATCCGACGTACAGTTCTGAGCTCTCGGCGGGTGTAGACCCGTTCCGCGTAAACCGCACTTCAGCTCCGACAGGCGCGGTGATTTCCGTCGTCATCGGAACACTGTACACCCCACCGGCGGTCACAATCGTGGGTGTGGCGAGAGCTACGGTATAGTCGGCCGACACGGTGGCGCTCGTTGTCCACCCGCTCCTGAAAGCGCGCGCCTTCAGCGACGTGTTCGACGTGATGGCGATACCGCCCGCATACAGCTCGGACGTCTCGCTGGGCGTTGAGCCATCCCTCGTGAACCTCACCGTCGCTCCCGTGGGCACGGTGATATCGATTGTCGTCGGGCCCGCGTAGGCGCCGCCTGCCGTGACGATCGTGGGTGCCGGCACTGCGAAAAAGTAATCCGCCGTCGTTACCGCGCTTGGCGCGTTCCCCGACTTGAACGCTTGCACCCGCAGGAGCGTTGTTCCCGAGATCTGGAAGGGCGCGGTATAAGCCTCCGAGGTCTGCGACGGCGTCGAGCCATCTCGAGTGAAATGCACATCGGCGCCGGAAGGACCGGCAATGTGCACGGCCAGTGCCGTCTGGTAGGTCCCCGCCGCCTCCGCGATCTCCGGGGTACTCAAGGGCACACTGAATTCTTGAGCGGCCGTCACACTGGCGATCCAATTTGGTTTGAACGCCCGCGCTCTAAGAGAAGTGTTCACGGTAAGAGACAGCGGAGTGGAGTAGAGCTCTGAGGTTTCGCTCGGTGTTGAGCCATCGCGCGTAAACCGGACGGTTGCTCCTGGGATTGATGTGATTTCCGCGGAGATGTAGAGACCCCCTCCGCCGCTCGGCATCGCCATTCCTGCCGTAATCGCCGGAGCTGGCACTTGGAAGACGTAATCGGCGGCCGCCATGGCACTCGCGGTCCACCCGCTGCGAAAGGCGCAGGCGCGGAGGTAAGTAAGGCCGTCGAGCGGAATCGGACCGGTATAGTGTGTCGAACCGGTCGTCGGTGCAGAGCCGTTCGTCGTGTAATACACGTCAGCACCGTCGGGAACGGAGATCGTCACTGACACCGGAGCGGTGAACGTTCCTCCGCTTGTCAGAATTGTGGGCGTTGGAACTGTCGGAGGGACGGTTACGCGCTGGCTTACCGAGTTCGTGAAGTTATGCGCGACGTCACTCCACATGAATGCGACCAGATCGTACACCGCCCCGGGCGTCAACCCGCTGATACTCGCTTGCCAACCCGAGGGCGTAAACCTGCTTCCGTATAACGCGCCCACCGCCGGTCGCGAGCCGCCATAAAAGCCCGTCTGAGCGGCACTCGCGACGAAAAATGGGGAGGGCCGTGTGTCACCACTGACGGTATACGCCCAGACATGGACTTCGCTCGCACCTGTGCCCGTCGTCGCGCCTGTATCGATGGCCCAGCCGCTCATCTGATAGGGCTGATTGATGGTCTGCCCACTGGCACCGTCGACGGCCATGTGAGATCCAGCCGGAATGGTGACTGACTCCCACGCTCCAGGAGGAACGTCGGGGTTCGACCACGATTGACTGATTGAACTGTAAGCGTAGACCTTGATGGTATAGCTTCCTGGTGGCAGCCCCTGGGCGATGACGCCGTATCCCGCGTTCTGAAACTGCGGACCGTAGGCAGAGGCAACATCGGGACGGGCGCCGAAGGTTGCACCGCCGACGTAAATGGCTGCTGCGCCTGACGTCGGAAAAGCCCACACATCAACGGCCTGGATTCCCGTGTTGGTCGTCGCGGCGGTATCGATCGCCCAGCCGCTGACCGCAAAGGGCAGCGCGACGCTGGCACTCTGGCCATTCTGAGTCGGGGCGTCAATCGCGACGATAACCCCGGCGTTAGCGTGCGCGGGCAAAAGAGATCCCACGATCATCAGCAGCAGGATGATGACGCGATACATCACGGTGCGTCCTTCCGAAACGTCACCGGACACGTTACTGCTCCCTCAGAGAAATGAGACGCCCGTTGAACGGCTCGAACGCGAGCAGATAGTGATTCCGCGGTCCGTCCCCGCGCGTCCCATCAAGCGCCACCATCCACAGGAAGCCATAGCGCGTGTCGCTGGGTCCGACGACCGGCGTGATCGAGACCACGTGTGTCGTGCCCAGCCTGGCAGCCAGGCTGATTCGATCCAATTTGGCGAGGAATGCAGCCCGCTCCGACGGACCGAATCGAGGCGCTCTCCTGGCGATAGCATCGAACGAATCGGTCCCATCGCTGATTGCTTGTCTTACGTCACGGGCTAGAGCGTCGTTCTCTGAGTCGCTGACGAACGGTCCCCGTGCCTCGAAGGATCTCACCTCGTTCTGCGCGGTCAGTTCCACGCTCGCGGCCAACAACGGAACGCGCCGCGACTCAACTCGAGCGTCCGTTGCGCCGACTCTGATGCTGACGATAGTGCCATTTGTGCGTTGTTCGATTTCTACTCCGAGACCGTCCAGGTCTGGATAGACAGAATCGACAAAGGATCGCAGGTTTAAGTTGGATTGGGGCACGCGTAGGTCTTGCGCGCTAGAACCGTAAGAAACGAACAGACTAATAGCGGCAATCAGGATCATAGACATGATAGTACTTTTGGCGTTTCGCCGGCTCCCGCGGTGTTGGCTTTAGTCAACTCGCGAGTGACGAATTGAATTTCACCGTCAGACTGTGTACTGCGACACTCAATGGGACGTGCGGCCAAGTTCGGAGACATCGCCAACAAAAGCGTACGCAGCGCGAGCCCGTGTTGTGCGACCGTTCACCACTGAAGCCGGATGTGTCGAGAGACAGTAATGGCGCATTGAGAGTCATGCCCGGCGCAAACATAACGGTGGCGTACGCAGAGAGTTCCACCGCTGGCCAAAAAGCATGAATCACCGCAAGTGACATTGATGAACAGTTGTGATGATGGATGAATGAAACCGACCGCCAGCGGACTCGCAAAAGGAAGGCCATCATGGCGGCGCCCGCGAAATGCTCGCGAATTCAGGCGGATTCAGCAATTGTGGTGACAGAGGTAGGTGATGACTGGCGGAAACTCGGCAATCGGCAGGGTCACGTCCGACGATGTGAGCGGGATGTTTCTAAGCCGCGATACCCGTCAATGTAATCAATGTTGGTGTTCTCGACCGAAAGTGCGAATCTGGGGCGCGATATGGGACAGCCAGCCGTTCTGACCGAAATGGTTAGCCGCGGGTGGTATGGCCGAATCCGGCCATGAGCAGCGAACCCGTCGTGCACGGCGGCCGGAAATCGTGAGCGGCACTCCGTGTTCGTGGGAAGTCGTGCTCGCGCGCCCACTCGCGAATCTCATGCTCATCGCAGCCCTGTCGGCCGTCGCTGTCGGAGTGGTTGCTGTTATGCTGTGCAGGAACCCTTGGTACTCGCACTTCAGATCGTGTTCGAGCATGACGCGTCGGATCTCGAGGACATCGTCGCTCGTCACGCAGCCGGGGTTCCTCCTGCGGAAACGTCGCGTAGAGATTCGAGTTGGTGTCCCGCGCCTAACCGATGGCAGGATCGATTACCTCGAAGGCGGCGAGCCGCTGTCAGAGTGCTTGGAAGACTTCTCCACAGTCGCGAAGGCGCAGGATCGCGGCGCTGGAGCAAGTTAAGGAAGCCCTTCTTGCCCGCGCGCGTCCTGCTCGACGAGTGCCGTCCGCGACGGCTCAAACGCGAGCTGCCGGCCACGACGCGAGGACGGACCCCGAGAAGGGCTGGACGATCAAGCGGGTCGGCGCGCTGCTGATCAGCAGCGCGGACAGGGGAGAAATCGACTGACAAATGACTGACAATCGGTAGCGGCTCGAGGTGGTCTCGTGTGGTCTGGCGTTTTGACAGAACGCCAATAAAATCAGGGGCAGCGGTCTGCCGCTGCCCCGTGTTGCCTCCTTCCGGCGAGCTCCGGAGCCGACCGGCGCGGCGAATGCGACCGAGTGACCCTGACGGTCACCGAGGAACTCACCCTGCCGCTGGATAAAGCCGTACTCGGGGACGCCGATTCTGCTGACGCTGACCGTCTCGAAGGTTCCGTTGGGCGGGTATTCGCGCGTCACAGGAACTCCTCCGTCCGGCGCTGAAGCGGTCCAGGATGCCCACCGCGGCCGCCAGAGGCGACCACGTAGATGCGAAAGCCGGTCGTCGCGGCTGGCGGCGTGCGCGCCGCGGTAGTGCGGCGTGAAGAGCTGGTGCAGGTCCCGGCCATCGACCTCGTACTCGATGCGGTAGTCCGGGAGGTGCACCTGGCCATCGAAATACGGGAGGTCGTGCTCGTGCGCCCAGTCTCGAATCTCGTGCTTCTTCGGCCGGGTCGGCCGTCGCTATCCGCGCGATCGCGGTTGCTCCTGCAGGAACGCCTGGTACTCCGGCTTCAGGTCCTGTTCGAGGATGACGCGGCGGATCTCAGGGCTGTCGCGCTCGTCTCGCAGCCGGGCCTCCTCCTGCCGAAACGTGGCATAGAGATTCGCCTCGTGGTCGATCTCCCGTGAGCGACTGACGCCGGCGTAGAACAGCTGCGTCGGGTCGCCGTCTCGATCCGGCGGTGCGCATCGAGCAGGTCTCGTCCGTCTCTCGTCAGGGTCGGTCCGCGCTCGCCGTCGCCAAGGTCCACCGCCTCGACGAGACGTTGATCGTGGAGGTTTCGGACGGTGTCACTTGGAACATCGAGGTCACGTTCGGGCACGACTCGGAAGGCACCGACCGCGGCGAGCGTCCGACTGTCTTCGCCGTCCAGCTCATAGACGCGGTCGCGATCACCGACGAGTTCGCGCTCGTCGCCCCTGGGCAGATCGAGGTCACGCATCAGGGTCTCCCGTGGATCGTGGCCATCCTTTTCACGCGGGTCGTAGAGGCGCGGCCATTCGTCGCCGGGATCCCGCGCGTCATACTCGCGCGGACCACCCCATCGAGCATCGGACATCGTCCCCTCCCCTGCTGTTTGCGTACGGCCGTTTCGGGTGGTCCGTGAAGAACGCCCGCGCAGTAGCTGGTGGCGTGATTCCGGAAAAGGCGCCGAAGTACCGAGGCGTATCGCCACGGAGTTCGGTGCGGTCGGGTTGAACCTCGCCGCAAAGCGGCCCGACCGATGGGTTCGGCCCGGGCCACCTTGACGTTGAGGCGGACCAGCAGCCGACCGTGCTGCTTTCCTCCTTATACGCGCCCAATGCACGTTCGCAAACTGGCGAGCCCGCCGTTCTGGCTGAGCTTACTTTTTGCATCGATCAGGCGGCGAGGAGGGCCTACCCGGCAGCGGAGGAGGTTCCCATCAAAGCGACGGTGAGTCGACTGCGGGCGTTCAACGATATATGGGAATCATCGTCGCTGACCTGAGCTCGTGAAAACGTTTCGTGGACAAGTGGCAAGATCGAATGAACAGTTGATTGAGTCGCTTAGGCACTGGGCAGGCATAGGCGGATGTGTTGATGAACTGGCCTGGGTCCTACGGAAAGCTCTTGGCGTTTCTGAGACGTAGTCGTGATAGCGGAATCTGACACGATGGGCCCGTCACTGCGGGTCTCCACACGGATCTGCAGCGCCTTCGTACGGAGCTCGGATATGCCAATATCGCCAGCTGCTGCGCCTGCAGCAGCATCGCGGGGCGCTGTTCCATGGAGGGTAGTGGCAGCACCCTGGGAACCGGCGGCGTCGCCTCAGTCGGCTGCGGCTGTGCCGGCGGCACCCGCCCGACCGGTGTCTGCGCCGAGAGCGGCAACGCCACCATCATAACGGCGAACGATATGACTAGACCTGTACGCATAACGCCCCTCATCACCGCACTTCCACGAAGACTTGCATCGGCGGAGCAAAACCGCTCAGCGCCAAGCCACATAGCCGTTGATCTTGCGGTGGTACACTGCGAAGGACGGCGCTGACTATTGGCAGACCCGTATTGGCGGCAGCGTCGTCGCACGTGGCAATGCTCCGGCAGCCCGTGGATTTGCGTACGGCGTCTATTCCCTGAACGCGGTCAAAGTGATGAACAATGTCCGTTACTGATCGTATGCATGCAGATGCCGAGCGACCTATGGCCTAGCGTCGGCGATACCGGGGCCTTCGATGCCGACTCGCTGCGTTTGTCGAGCGTCAACTCCTGGTCCGCCTCTCAGTGCCAAACCGACCGCGGATCCGTGGGAGACTCCACTTGGAGTCCGCTACCGTTCAAGGCTGGATTTCGTGACCCATTACCGGAGTGTGGACCTAGCCGTGATCTGCTCTAGCACGTCTTTCGCTACCGCCGCGGACCAGAAGGTAGGACACCGGCGCGCATCCGCGCCGCAGCGACATCGAGATGTCCGCGATCCGCATCGCTAGCGCTCGCCGCGAGCACGCTAGCCGCCCAGCGGTTCGCATGATATCGGACCAGCGTCTGCTCGGTATCGCCGCCATCGTCTACGCCGTCGCGGGAATCGCCGCGTACTGGTCGATCCTGGGAGCGGGCTTCCTTGGCGACGACTGGATGTTCCTCGACCTGATCGAACGCGCGAAGAACGCGCTCGTGGCATTCGCGCCGCTGAACGGGCGCTACACGCGCCCGCTCATCGTTCTCGTCTACTACTTCAATTATCGTTGGTTCGGTCTCTGGCCAGTTCCCGCGCACGGGATCCTCCTCGCACTACACATCGCCAATTCGTGGCTGGTGTGCGTATTCGTTTTGCGGCTCGCCCGCCCTATTTCCGTGTATTCCGCGTATTCCCTGGGTCTCCATTCCATATATTCCGTGGCCCAGAATCAACTGATTGCGTTCGGATCGGGATTGCTCTTCCTCGTCTTCGCCGGGCACTCCGAGGCGATCTCGTGGGTGGCTGGGATGGCCGATGCTCTCGTCGTCCCCTTCGCGATCGGCTCGCTGCTGTTGCTGGACCGAGCGATCGTCGCGGATCGGCCGGTGCGCGCGATCGTGCTTGCATGTATCGTCGGCGCGGCCGGGCTGCTCGCCAAGGAAACGGCGCTCGTCTTTCCTGCATTGGCACTGGCCTACGGACTGCTGCCGCTCCGGGACGCGCCATGGCGCCGCCGGGCTACGCGCACGTTCGCCTGTGTCGCGGGGCTTCTTATCGTCTGCACCGCTTACTGGCTGTTTCGCGACGCGCGGTTCGGATCGTCGCTCGCCGCGTACTCAGGGATGGGGACGAGCGAGGGACAGCGCGTCGCCATCGCGCGGATGTTCGTCCTTCGCACGCTGTTGCCGCCGGGACGTATCGCCGTGGGACTATGGACGCATCATCTTGATCTGGTGCTTTTTGCGGCCGCGGCGGCCATTCTAGTCTTTGTCGCTACGCGGCGAAGAGAGGATGGCGCGCGATTGGCGTTTCTCGTCGCGGCACTGTTCGTGGCCCTCGGACCGTCGCTGCCGTTGAGCATATCGCTCGTGAACACGCTCAGCGAGCGCTACGTATATCTCGCGACCGTGTTCTCGTGTGCCCTCGTCGCGTGGGCTTTCGTCAGGCTGACGCCGTTGCCCGGTGTCGGATTCGCAGGCGTCGTCCTTCTTTCACTGTTTCAGTGGCATTACCTGATGCGCGCGAACGACGGCTGGCGACGCGGCGACGAGGTGTTCCGTTTAGTCGTGGACGGCGTGCTCGCGGTCAGCCGCCAGTGGCCGCCGGGGACTACGACGACGCTGCTGCTTAACGCGCCGGATACTATCGATCGACCGCATGTCGACGGTGCGGGCATGCTCGTCGCGATCCATTTGATGACGGCAGCCCACGGCACGCCGGAACCGCACGTCAGGATCGTGGCGATGGTGGATTCCTCGACGGGGCGTGACACGGTGAACGTGCGGCAGAATGGTAGGCGCCTCGACGTCGATCTCGGAGCGGGCGTGTTGATCGACGGGTGGTGTGCAGACCAGCCCGAATTCTCCGTCATCCGATGCGAGCCGCACGCGTTCGCAATCGCTGCGAAGCCGGTTCCGCGGCGGCTGCTCGTCGCGTACACTTCAGCGGCGGGTGTACGGCCGGTGGCGACGATCGGCGGCGTCCCATTCGGCTTTGTCGACCTGCCCGTTGAGACGGTCGCGCGCTGCCAGGGGGACGCGCTGCGTATCAGTGGATGGGCGCTCGACGACGATCCCAACGTGTCGGTGCGCATCGAAGCGGACTCACGAGGCGAACGCTCGACTGTCGGTACCGCCGAGTGGCGACGCGGAACGAGGCCCGATGTCACGGGTGGTTTCGGCGACTATCCTGATGCGGAGCGGGCCGAGTGGAATTACAGCCTGCCCTGCTCGAGCGTTCCGATGTTCGGCGTGCTGACAGTGCATGCGATCGCCTACGACAGTGGAGGCCAGGAAGTCGAGCTCGGCACCCGGATCATCAAACCTGGAACGATCGAACGATGATGCGCGACGAGTAAGACTACGTTCGGCAGTGCCGCTTGAGCGACTCGATCGAGCGAACCGTCTTCTCCGTCTCCAATACTGCGCTGGAATCGGGAGGATTTCGGTCACCTCGCGGCAAATGACATAACGCGGTAAAGCGATCGGATTCAAACTCTTAAAGCAAACACTGGACGCGCCGCCAACAAGTAGATGCGGTCGCTCGCAGCGCTGATACCCAACTGGCTGCGGAAGTCGACACATTTGATCCCCGGCACCTAGCGCCCGCATCGTCTGGGAACCGCGACACGTCGCTTCGGGACGACCGCGAGCCGGCCAAAGCAGTCGTATACCGCGCCGCCGAAGCGCCGCCGCTGTGCGAAGGTTGTGAATCTCTACCCGAGGGCTCGCGACGAGCTGTACAGCGAACGAAGGGCGGCCTCGACACCAACAACTTGGCCCCCGAAGGCGTGGACGGGGCCGACCATGAACGCGCCGCGCTCGGCCTCGTCGAACGATTCACTTACGAAACGACGCTTCTGCGTTGAGGCGCCCTCGGAGCCCTTAAGGGTCCTCGTCAAGAAGGCGCGCGGATCGCCCTGGCAAGAGCACGGATCCGGTGCTGTCTTGGGCGACGCCTCCCTTGATCGAGAAAGAGCAGCGAAGTGGCCGGCGCCACGTGCGATCTCTCGGCGACCCACCGGTTGAGTCTTTGGTACACCGTCATCGCCGCCGGCGCGATCCACGCCGGCGGCCGGCCTTCTGGAGTCCGCGGACCTGCAGAACGGTCACAATGGAGCGGCGTCACCCTCTTGCATTCCTTTGCCGCGACGTGGCTCTGGCCGCTGGAGGAGCTGGCACAGTCGCGCGAAAACCGCCGCCGTTCTAGTCGATTCGGATGCGCTTGGCGTAAGTATCGCCCCACCAGTAAACGTTGGATTGCCAAATCGTGAAATACACGATGATGTCGCCATTGGCGTCCGTGAAAAGTTGTCCCAAGGCGTTCTTTCGCACGCCGAATTGGCTCAGCCACTGGTCTTGAATGCTGAGATCGCTCGGAAAATCCAAACCGAACGTTGCCGCATCGTTCCCGTCAAACGTGGCGGCGGAGAGTGCGGGGCCTCCGTCAACCGGATTGCGCAGCTCTGCGTCCGCAAACCGCCTGATGCAGAGATCGTACTGACCGTCATGAAGACAGTAGTAGAGCGCGACATACTGGTTCCTGGTTGCATGGTAGTTGACCTCGATGACGGGTATGCCTTCTAGACTGGGTAGCGGGATCCTGAAACTCGCGTCGGGGGCCGACATGTGTGTCAGGGAGGGCTGGACGGTGCGTCGATCCACGTGAACGTCGGTCGCGCGATTCGTCGCGCTCGAGTACGCTCCGTCGGTCGAGTAGAAGTAAACAGTGCTGTTGGAATCGCCGCCGGTTGTAATGTTTCCGATCAGACCGGCGGTGTTCCCGTCCGGCGGACCGTAGCTATTGGCGACAAGGCCGCCCTGATCTTGGAAGACCGGACCAGCGTTGATTACCGGCTGATTGTTAAGTCCCCAAGTCCAGTCAAACCCATCGGTGGTTTGCAGCGTTCCCATGAACGCCCCGAAGATATTTCCGATGTACGAATTCCCGAACCAGCTCATCATCATGTAATGATGCCACGCGCCCTGGGCATCCGGCTTAACGTTGAGCCAATAGAAGGCCCAATTGCCTGCGATCTGGATCAGCTGCCCGTTTGAGGCGCCGCCGTTCATGTATTGAGACGACCCTCGCCAATTGGCGACAGGCAGATTCCAATCATTGTTGGTATGGTCCGCCTGGGTAGTGTAGGACGTGCTCGAGCGACTGACGGCAAGGTCTGCCCCGCGATAATGGGTTCCGAAATCCAGCGCCGACCCATAACGGACGCCTATGGAATCCCCCACGGAACCATCCGGGGCAATCTGACACTGAGGCGCGGGTGTGCAGTTGGCGCTCGACTGATATAACGAATCGGCGTCGAAGACGCCGATATCTCCGACGCCTGGTACATACGTCGATGAAAACCCGTAGGCGAAGGAGGAGTACCGGACATTGTTCATAACCTTCACGGCGTTCCCGGAATAGAGGGGTCCGTGCGCGACCCACGTGCTGCCAGAGCATTGCCATGTCCCGACGACGCTACCTCCGCCAATGCGGCTCTGCCAGTAGTCATTGCTATCCCAGCCGCAGGAGTACCACCGGCCGTTCATGCACATGAATCGTTGATCGCCGTTTGTGAGATGACCTGTGTTGCTCGGCGCCCATTGGCCGTCGCCAGGATATTGGCAACTCCCAGGATTCAATGGCGGCACCCAGCGCTGATGCCGCTTATCGCACGTCCAGCCGTTAACGACTTCGTCCTGATCGCGATTGGCGTTCCAGCCAGTCGCACCGTACGCCCAACAGGAGTTCCATTGACTGGTCTGGCACAGAAAGCGCGCGTCGCCGTTCTGAAGCCCGACGGTGTTGTCTCCGCCGTTGGTGCTAAAGCTTCCCCCGACGTAATTCGGACAACTCGCTTCCGCCAATGCGGGCACGACGGACAGGCAGGCAAGGATGACTAGGATGCGGAGCATGAAGCGCCTCCCTTAATTGTGTGGAGTCCGTACAGCGGCCGCGAGTACGCAACAAAAATGCCAACGCTTGAACAGTTGACCCGCCAGAAGATTTGAATTCAACGAAGGAGTGGAGCGGGTCGTAGTCGGCGGCCGGGGCGTCTACTTTCGGCGCGGTTCTAAGAAGCGCAGGATCATCTACACACGCAAGTAATGAACTGTGAAGCCGATCGACGCATTCAACGTTGTTCCATGTGTGTCGGCGACTGTTGGCATTGGCAGTCGAACGAACGGGACCGCCCTTCGGTCGCCAAATATTGACAAAGTACGATGGAATCTTGTCGTGCAAGAAGAGAATAGGGCCTCTATCTACATGTGCCTATTTCGCAGAGCAGATCGCAGGGACTGCCATCGCATGCGGCCGACGTCAGCGAGCGAGTGCCAGGATTGCCACGCCAGAGTAACCGCGAACTCGCCTATGCATTTCTTCTGCCCGCTACACTGGTCGGACTTTGCCAAAGAAAACAGGATGGAGCCGGGTCATGGCAATCTTGCTTGCCCTCAGCGAAGTGCACGTCGAGATGTGATACTTCGTTCCGGTCTTCGTGATGTAGACGACTTCATAGCCTCGCGCGTGCAGAAACACACCGGCCACGAGGAGACAGACGCTGCCGCATAGAGGCCCCTTTGACTGTTTGGAAGGGCGCGTTCATTCTCCATGCCGAGCTGGAGTGGTCAATCAAGAATTTGCCGATTGCTCGTGTGCGGATCTGGCCCGATGCTGTGCGGGTCAGTTAAAGCGCTGACAGAAGGGCGGTAATCGCGTGGCAAAGCGAGCGGACGTTCGTGGGCTTGGCGTTACTTGGGACCCAACGGCGCGATGAAAAGAATCAGGAGGAAGCGGCAACCATCCGTCGCGCGTTTCCAGAGTTGCGAGGATCCGGCAGTCAGCGACGGAATGTCGGCGGGGTGACGAGCAACGGCCAACCGAGACGCCGAAAGCGCCGAAGGCTCAGAGCGGAAGCGCGGAAGCGGATTTCAGATGCCCAGAAGCGACGGTGGGCGAAGCAGAGCGCTGCGAACAATTAATCCGCTCGGTTTTGTCCGATCCCATCGTTCGGCTTTCGGCAGGCTCGCTCAACGGAATATTTATCATGTGGTCCTTTTTCGCGAGGAAACGGCAGCCATCAGTTTGACAGCGATCGCCTAAGCGCGTGCTAACTTAGACCCGGTGGGGAACTCTCGCGCTTCTTCGGGGTCATTATCCGGATGTACGTCGAAGCCGCGGAATCGCACCATCGGCCTCATTTCCATGCGTACTATCAGGAGCACGCGGCCGTCTTCGCCCTCGACACAATCGAGTGCCTTGGCGGCGGCTTGCCGAAGCCGCAGGAACGCCTCGTCGCAGCGTAGGTGGAGATCCATCGAGCCGAACTGGAGCACGACTGGGAGCTCTTGCAATTGGTCAGACGCCGGTCACGATCGACCCACTGAGGTAATGCGCCACTCTATGTTCGCGTCACCGGCTTCGGAGTGATTGGGCCCTACCAGCTCGCCGTGGCCTTCAGCGACAGAACCCGACAGGAGATCGACTTTCGGCCTGTGCTTCATGGCCCTGTCTTTTGGTCCCCTTCACGACCTTGGAATGTTCGATCGCGTCGTCCTAGATTCCGAGGCCGGAACGCTTGTGTGGCCGAACGGCGAGGACTTCGATCCCAGCACGCTCCACGACTGGCCGAACGTCCGTGAGGAACTTGCCGCACGTGCAGCTAACTGGGGACGTCGCCAGGCCGAGGATCGCGCCGCTGGCTGACTCCGACTGACAAACGGCAGACAATCCGTTGCGGCTCGAGGTGTTCTCGCGTGGCCTTGGGCGATCGACTGACCCCCGAAAACGTTGGGGCAGCAGTGTCCCGCTGCCCCGTGTTGCCTCCTTCCGGCGAGCTTCTAAGCCGGTGGCCGCTGGTTCGAGTCCAGCCGGGCGCGCCAACCC
>AR_comb_assmDRAFT_10089810_pt1 | contig 13295 bp, 12 predicted proteins | sample ArasoioldDNA_FD_10543 | JGI IMG/M metagenome (IMG submission 10543) | reverse complement strand
CGGAGGCGGTCTTTGACCAGATCGTGACCACTCCATGGGGTCGTGCGCTCCTCCATTCTCATTGCCCTCCTGCCGGCTCAAGTCATGCCTCCCATGCGAGTGAAACCGCATGGATATGTGTCTCAAACATACCCTTCTACGCGAAAATTTGCGACAAAACGACACATATTGCTAGAGCGTGTTATGCATGTTGCACGCTCTGCCATAGGTATGGATGCACCGTACAGGCCCAGAGGAAACGGCATCCCGGCGTCTGCCGGGATCCAGAGCCGGGGGACACCCTGGATTCCCGCGTACGCGGGCATGACCATCACGCTATGCTACCGTATGGCTGCACTCCAAAGTGCAGAACACGCTCTAGGGTCAGGCAGTTGCCACCGTCTCCTCCTACAAATCATGTCCCTCTATGGAGCCTCAGCCAGGCTTCTGTTATGATGACCTCGTGCAGTCATAAGCGACCTTTGCGGATTCAGACACGGGAGAGCGAGAAAGTGGAGAGTGATTTTTACGCCGTGCTCGACCAGGCTCTCGCCCTGCTCCGCAGCCGTGGGCGTATCACCTACAGCGCGTTGAAACTCCAGTTCAACTTGGATGACGCCCATCTGGCGGTCCTCAAGGAAGAACTCCTCTATGCGCATCCCGAGATAGTCGATGATGCGGGGCACGGGCTGATCTGGAAGAGTAATGAGAGCCTCCTGGCGTCCCGTCATATCGTCCACAGTGCCATGATGCGCTTATACGAGGACCTGGTAAGTGCTCTGCTGCAACGTGAGGGACGGGTCTCGTATCGCACCCTCACGCAGCTTTTTGGCTTGGACGAGGCATCCCTGGACCATGTGCGGCAGGAACTGATCTTCAAGCAGCTCGCCCGCGATGTCCACGGCGATGGTTTAGAATGGGCGGGTAGCCGGCTACGCGTCGCCGAAACAGACGGCAGGCATGCTGTGCCAACTGACGCAACGGGCGCGATAGTGGGTGTACCAGCGGATGCGGTGCCAGTGCTTCCTGCAGTGCCTGTCCGCCCTGCCCCTGAGGCGGAACGGCGCCAGCTCACTGTGCTGTTCTGCGACCTGGTAGGCTCCACGCAGCTCTCCGGCCAGCTCGACCCTGAAGACCTGCGCACCGTGGTGCGCGCCTATCAGGAGGCCGCTGCCGAGGTCATCCAGTCCTACGCGGGCCATATCGCTCAATACCTTGGCGATGGGCTACTGGTCTATTTTGGCTACCCCACAGCCCATGAAGACGATGCTCGGCGTGCAGTGCATACCGGCCTGGGCATTGTGCAGGCCATCGCCACCCTGAACACCCGTCTGACGGCGCAGTATGGTGTGCAGCTGGCCGTACGGCTCGGCATCCACACCGGCCCGGTCGTGGTGGGAGTGATGGGAGGTGGCGGGCGGCACGAGCACCTGGCGCTCGGGGAAACGCCCAACATTGCAGCGCGGATTCAAAATCTCTCCCCGGCCAATGCCGTGGTGATTAGCGCCGTGACGGCACGCCTGGTGCACGGGACCTTTGCCCTGGAAGACCTCGGGATGCACAGGCTCCACGGGGTTGCAGAACCGGTGGCGGTCAGCCGTGTGCGTGGTCTGCTGGCGACGCCCAGCCGTGACGACGAGTTTGTGACGGCTGGAGTCCCGCTCCTGGTGGGACGGGAGGAGGAGAGCGGGCTGCTGCGCCGTCGTTGGGAGCAGAGCAAAGCCGGGTTGGGGCAGGTCGTCTTCATCAGCGGTGAAGCCGGTATTGGCAAGTCGGCTCTGGTGGCGGGGTTACGGGTGCAAGTGCGCTCTGAGGGACTGCCGCGCATTGCCTTTCGCTGTTCACCCTGTCACACCACCAGTGCCCTCTATCCCATGATCACACACATCGAGAACCTGTTACGGTTTGCACCGGACGATCTCCCCGTGACCAAGCTGGCGAAACTGGAGGCAGGGCTGCGGCCCTATGGCCTGCCGCTGGCCGAGGTGGTACCGCTATTGGCTGGGTTACTGTCGGTGCCGTTGCCGACGGAGCGCTATGCGCCGCTGACGGTGACGCCACAGCAACAGAAACAGCAGACGCTGGACACGCTGCTGGCGTGGATGATGGCAGAGGCCGAGCGGCAGCCGGTGCTAGTGGCGTGGGAAGACTTGCACTGGGCGGACCCCACCACGCTGGCGGTCCTTGGGCTGGTGATCGAGCAGGCGCCCACGGTGTCCATGCTGCATGTGCTGACGTATCGTCCGGAGTTCAGCCCACCCTGGCCCCAGCGGTCCCACATCACTCCCCTCGTACTCAACCGCCTGGAGCGCCCGCAGGTCGAGGCGCTGATAAGCCAGCGGGCAGGGGGAAAAACTCTCCCGTCCGAGGTGGTGCAGTATATTGTCGCCAAAACGGATGGTGTGCCGCTATATGTTGAAGAGCTGACGAAGATGTTGCTGGCGTCGGCACTACTGCGGGAAGAGACGGACCAATATGTACTTGCCGGGCCGCTACGCACGGTGGCGATTCCAGACACCTTACAGGATGCGCTCATGGCCCGGTTAGATCAGCTGAATAGGGCTAAAGAGGTGGCACAGCTCGGGGCGGTGCTGGGGCGGGAGTTTGCCTATGAGCTACTCCAGGCCATTGCCACGCAGGACGATAACGCTTTACAGGAGGGATTAGCCCAGTTAGTGGAAGCCGAACTCCTCTACCAGCGGGGACGTCCGCCGCGGGCGAGGTATATCTTTAAGCACGCCTTGATCCAGGACGCGGCCTATGCGTCATTACTCAAGAGCATCCGACAGCAGGTCCATCAGCAGGTGGCCCAGGTCTTAGAAGCCCGGTTCCCCAACTTGGTGGAGACCCAGCCAGAGCTGGTTGCCCGGCACTACACCGACGCGGGCTGTACTGAGCAGGCAGTGCGCTACTGGCAGCGAGCGGGCCAACAAGCCAGCGACCGCTCGGCCTATCTGGAAGCCATCAGCCACTGCACCACCGGCATTGAGTTGCTTCAGTCCCTGCCCGAGACGTCTGAGCGTACCCAGCAATCCTTGACGCTGCACATTGCCCTCGGCGCGGCACTGCTGATGACCAAAGGACACGCAGCGCCTGAGGTAGAGCACACCTACACCCAGGCACGCGCGTTGTGTCAGCAGGTGGGCGAAACGTCACAGCTTGTCCCGGTTCTGTTTGGGTTGTGGCGGTTTTATATTGCACGGCCACAGTTCCAAATGACGCGAGAGCTCGGGGAAACTCTGCTGCGCCTAGCGCAACGTGCCGACGACCCTGTGCTCGCTGTCGTCGCCCACTATGCCCTCGGGGTGACGTGGCTCTTCCTTGGCGCGTTGCCGGCTGCCCGCCTGCACCTGGAGGCAGGCATCGCACGCTACACGCCAGACCAGCACCGTGCTCCGGTATTCCGCATAGGCCACGATCTGGGTGTTGGCTGCCGGGGCCATGCCGCGATGACCCTCTGGTTGCTGGGGTACCCGGCGCAAGCCCTGGCCCGCCTCCACGAGGCCCTGGTGTTGGCACAGGAGCTGTCGCATCCCTTTAGTCTGGCGTTTGCGTGGTGTGTGGCGGCCATCGTCTCGCAGTGTCGCCGCGGCGTGCTGGCCGTACACGAGCACGCCGCGGCCACCGTCGCACTCGCGACCGCGCAGGGATTTCCACACTTGGTTGGCCCAAGGAACGAGTCTGCATGGGTGGGCACTGGCCATGCAGGGCCAGGGCGAGGCAGGGATGGCCCAGGTCCGCCAGGGGATCGCCACCTTTCGGGCCACCGGGGCAGCGCAGCTTGTTCCATATTATTGCACTATGCTGGCGGAAGTCTGTAACCACCTGGGCCACAGGGAAGACGGCATCCAGGCGCTGGCCGAGGCGCACACCCTGGTGGAGCAGCACGAGGAACGCTGGTGGGAAGCGGAAATCTGTCGCCTGCGGGGCGTCTTGCTCCTGCGCCAGCTGGGGACGCCGCAGGCAGAGGCGGAAACCTGGTTGCAACGTGCCCTGGATGTCGCTCGCCGCCAGGAGGCAAAATCACTGGAGCTGCGGGCCGCTATGAGCCTCTGTCGCCTCTGGCAGCAGCGGGGCAAGCAAGCCGAGGCGCGCGAGCTACTGGCCCCGGTCTATGGCTGGTTCACCGAAGGCTTGGATATCGCCGATCTGCAGGAGGCGAAGGCACTACTGGATGCATTGGCCGAGGGGCAGACGTGAAATTCGCTAATGATGAGGCATATCCTCTGCCATGAGCGAGCAGCTTGACGTACTGAAATTGGTGGCCGAACGGCTGCAGCAAGCTGATATTGCCTACATGATCAGCGGTTCGATAGCGCTGAACTATTACGCCCAGCCGCGCCTGACGCGTGACATTGATATTGTTGTTGCCCTCAGGCGCGAAGATGCAGAACGGGTGACCAACCTGTTTGCTGAGGATTTTTATATCGATGCAGAGGCCGTGTGCAATGCCATCGTCCAGCTTGGCATGTTCAACATCATCCACTATGATCACGTCATGAAGGTGGACTTTATTGTGCGGAAAGAGACTCCGTACCGGCAAGAGGAGTTTGCACGACGTGCGGCAGTGGACATCGATGGCGTGACTATGTGGTTGGTAACGGCTGAGGATTTACTGCTATCAAAGCTGGTATGGGCAGCAGAGAGCCGCTCCGAGATCCAACTCCAAGACGTGCGCAACCTGATCAGGTCAGTTGCCGACCTTGACTGGACGTATATAGAGCGTTGGGCAGATGCACTCATGCTAGGCGAGTTGCTGCGCGAGGTGCGAGGATGAATGATACTCCAGAAGCGGTGCAGAACTTCTACCGGACGCTGTTAATGCGTCGATCTGGTAGCGAAAGATTACACATGGGGTGTGCTATGTTCGGCACCGCCCGGGCTTTCGCTCTGGCAAACCTCCGCGGCCTCTCCCATAGTGACGCTGAACTGAGAGCCCGCCTTTTTGTGCGTACGTATGGTGGAGACTTCGACCTGGAGACGGCAGCGCGGATTGCGGCGTGGTTATCCACACCGCCTAGAGTCAGGCAGGAGGGCAACGCCGAATGACCTCCTCTATGACACAGTGTCCGAGGCCTGCTCTCAAGGGAGTCTATGGAACTGCTTGAGGTCTGTGGCGTAACAAAACGCTTCGGCGGGCTGCTGGCGTTGCATCAGGTACACTGCACCATCGAGCATGGCCAGATTACCGGGCTCATCGGTCCGAATGGAGCGGGGAAAACTACCCTGTTTAATCTCATTGCCGGGGAATTTGCCCCTGACCAGGGGAGTATCCTCTTGCAGGGTGAACCGATTCATCGGCTGCCCAGTAACGCCATCTGCAAACGCGGTATTGCCCGTACCTTTCAGATGGTCCGCCCGTTCCTGAACCTCACCACCCTGCGTAATGTGGTCATGGCAGCGTCCTTTGGACGCACGCCCACTCCGTCGTACCATGAGGCCGAAGCCATCGGCTGGCACTGGCTGGAGTTCATGGGCCTGGCCGCTAAAGCCCACGTCCTGGCCAGGAGTTTACCTTTGGGCGAACGCAAACGGTTAGAAATAGCCCGCGCCCTGGCTACTCAGCCGCAACTGCTCCTGCTCGACGAAGCCATTGCCGGACTCAATCCCACCGAAGTGGGCCAGATTATGGACCTCATCCACGCGGTGCAGGGCACGGGTGTGACGATTTTCCTCATCGAGCACGTCATGAAGGCTATCCTGGGTCTCTCGGACAAAGTCATCGTCCTTAACTACGGCGAGAAAATCGCCGAGGGCCCGCCGCAGGAAGTGGCCAACGATCCTCAAGTCATCGCCGCCTACCTGGGCCAGAAACGCCCCGCATAGGAGACATACCCGCAGTGTTACACGTGCAGCAGCTAGCAGTCTTTTACGGTGATGTACAGGCACTGTGGGACGTCTCGTTGCAGGTCAACGAGGGAGAGATTGTCACCCTGCTGGGTGCGAATGGCGCTGGCAAGACTACCACCCTGCATGCCATATCGGGTCTGCTGCGACCGCGTCAGGGTAGTATTACGTTTCAGGGCCAGGCGCTGCACCGCGCGTCGCCTCAGGGCATTGTCGAAGCCGGTCTCATCCACATTGCCGAAGGCCGCGAGCTGTTCCCCCACATGACCGTGCTGGAGAATCTTGAGTTAGGCGCCTTCCCGAAGCGCGCCCGCCGGCTGCGTCGGCAGAGCCTGGCTTACGTCCTGGACCTGTTCCCACGCCTGCGCGAACGCCAGCACCAGGTGGCCGGCACACTGAGCGGCGGCGAACAGCAAATGCTCGCCATTGGCCGGGGGCTCATGGCACGGCCCCGCCTGCTCATGCTCGATGAGCCCTCGCTCGGCCTGGCACCGCTCATGGTGGCCGAACTTTTTGCGTGTATTCGGCGTATTTATGCCGAGCAGGTGACCATCTTGCTGGTGGAGCAAAACGTGCACCAGGCCCTGGACATCGCCGACCGCGCCTATGTCCTGGAAAACGGCCGCACCGTGCGCACTGGCACTGCCGCAGAGCTGCTGGCCGATGACGCCATCCAGGCTGCCTACCTGGGGCTGTAGGAGGAAAGAATTACTGGGCGCTATGGGCCCCCTGGCCCTCAGCACGTGCCAGAAAGGCTTGAGCGCGTGGATCAACCAGCACGTGCTCTGGCTTGAGTGGTGTGTGGAGTACCAGTCCCTCCAAGCTGCGGCAGCGACTCAACGCTACGTACGCTTGCCCAGGCGCAAAGGTGCCGCGGCCAACATCAATCGCCACGGCATCGAACGTCTTGCCTTGCGCCTTGTGAATGGTCACGGCCCAGGCCAGCCGCAGTGGATATTGCGTAAAGGAACCGACGACCTCCGAGACAATGCGTTGTGCAGTGTCGTCCCACACAAAGCGGATCGCCTCCCAGGTGTAGGGGGAGAGCGTGCCATTATAGCCGTTGTCCAGCGTCACCCGAATCGCCACCGACCCCGCATCTTCTGTGACCGTATCGATATGGCCCAGGGTCCCATTCACCCACCGTCCACGGGGTTCATTGTTGAGCATCATGATGCGGGCTCCGGCCTTGAGGGTGAGGGTTTCCTCAGTGGGCAACTGGGGACGATGAAACGTGCCGGTGATCGTACCGGTGAAGGTGTAGGGCTTGTGGCGAATCTGGGCTAAATGCTGGGCGTTAATGCGTTCTGCCATGGCATTCGTGGTCACCAGCGTGATCGACTGCGTCTGGTCATGGTCTGTGCGATCGACACGGTAGCGGGCGTTGAGTGTGACTAACTGCTGCTGATCTACGTTGCCCGTGCGGATGGCGTCGAGCAGGGCGATAAACGTGGCGTCCTGCTGGCGATACACCTTGGTGAGGTGGATCACCGTATAGGGCGTGGTGCGCAAGACGTGGGCATCAAAGAAATAGGGGCTGGCATAGTGCGTGGTAAACAGCGTCTCTTCCTCAGGCAGCACCACCGGTGGCAGTTGATAGAGGTCCCCAATGAAGAGCAGTTGCACACCCCCGAACGGTGCGCCAGCGCGGGGGCCATTGACACGTAAAAATTGGTCAATACAGTCAAGGAGGTCGGCGCGGACCATGCTGATTTCATCGATGATGAGCGTCTGCAGATTGCGATAGAGCGGCTTTTTTCTCAGGGCACGGCGCCGCGCTTTCTCTGGGGTGATATCCGGGCCGAACCCAAAGAAGGCATGGATGGTCTGGCCGTGCACATTGACCGCCGCGACCCCTGTGGGAGCGAGCACGACCAGGCGCTTCCGGGTCGTGGTGCGGAAGTGCTGCAGCAGCGTGGACTTCCCCGTCCCCGCCCGGCCAGTGAGAAAGACGTGCTGCCGCGTGTGTTCCCAGAGCTGTAAGACGGCCTGTGCCTCTGGGGTAAGTTCGATGGTGGGGCTGGCTGTCCGGGCGTAGCAGGCTGACTGCTGCGCCGGCGAGGGAACTCGTGCCATAGGAAAGTCCTCTGCTACAGTGAGGTTGTCGACGACAGAGACGCCAACGCTGGAGCCACACCTCTCACACGAAGGCAGCAATCGCCAGCATGACTGCGATAATCGCGCCAATGGCCAGCTTGAGCATCGTTCCCCAGAGCTGCCCAATGGCGGCTCCCCGGCCCGCCGCGAAGCTCTGGAACAGCGTGCGTCCGGCCCACAAATTCCCGAGCAGTGCGCCAATAAAGGCCCCGAGGCACGCGCCCAGCAGGGGCCCCACGAGCGGCACCGGCAGCGCTATACCCATGATCCCGCCGACGATACTGCCGACGAGTGCCAAGACTGCGCCCCGTGCGGAGCCCCCCGTGCGTCGCGCTCCCGCCGCACCCAGCACGAACTCGATTACTTCCCCGAGCATGGCCAAGCCTACCGACACCCCGAGTATAGTCCAGCTAATTATGATCTGGTCTGGCCTCAACCATTTCAGTAGCACCGGGAACAGGATCATCAACCACGTCCCCGGCAGGCCAAATAGAATCCCGACCCAGCATAGCAGGTTCACCAGGGTGAGCACCACCGCATATATATAGACCATCACAGGGACCCTGCAACTCTACCGCGAGAGATCGAACAGCACTTTTGCCTCAAAAAGCCACGACTTCGACCTGCAGACCTTTCTCCCTGGCCTCCTGGGTGATCTGTTCCAGCTTCTGGGCCGTGTGGTGGTCAATCCACGCTTCTCCACACTGCACACATACCGTCGCTGGCACATTGCGCACCAAGATCACACCACTACCCAAATCAACACTGTAGGTGGTCTTGCCAGGTTGCTTGCGGCCACCACAGAGGGGACAGCGCTCTGATACCACCCGTTTCATGGGGATTTCCTTGTGCGGTAGTCAGACTCAAAATGCTCCAGATCAGGCTCATAAGCAGTGATAATATACGCCCACTGCGCCGGGGCATCCAGGGCAGCGACAACATGTAGAGGCTTGCCCTCGACCCAACCAAGAAATAAGGCACTGGGGTAGGGCACGTCCTCGGGATAGTCCTCGATACGTTCCCCTGCTTGGAGTACCTCTAAAACAGCAGCCTGCCTGATGCCACGCTCAGCCAAACGCTGGAGAACGTGTTGACGCCATTCAAACCGCCCTACAGATAGCGCCTGTCATAGCTCATCCTGGTTCAAAGAGTTTTCTGCAGCCATCTATCTATAGCTTCTTCTGAAGCCATGTACACACAGCTTATAGTTCTACCACTCCTGCACCAGCCCCCAGCGGCGCAGACGCGCATAGACCGGGGGCAGGCGCACCAGGCCGCCAGGCATGAACAGGCCGACCAGCGCCAACACCAAGCCGAGCGAGGCGAGGCGCAGGACGCCGAGCTGGGTCCACAGCACTTCCTGTACCAACGACAGAAAGACTACGCCAACCACCGGACCAATGAGCAGGCCCGATCCGCCCAGGATGGCCATGGTGATGGGCATGAGCGCTATCTCCAGGCCGAACATTTCGCCCGGATTGATGTATAAACGGTCGCTCAGATAGATGGGACCCAGGACAGCAGCCGGGAGAGCACTGACCACTAGCGCCGCACACTTGTACCAGGAGACCGACACCCCAAAAGTGCGCGCCACCTGCTCGTCCTCGCGCACGCTAACCAGACCCAGACCAAACCTGGAGCGACTCACGAGCCACACGATCAGGAAGGTACAGGCGGCCAAGCCGAGGTTAAGAAAGTACGACAGTGTGAGATTTTCGGGCCAGACGACCGACAGACCACCGGAGCCCCCAGTGAGGCCAGACAGGGTCAGCGCCAGCTCTTCACACAGCTTGAGCAGGCCAAAGGTGGCCAGGGCATAGTACGGGCCCCGCAGACGAAAGAAGGGATAGCTGATCAGGGCCGCAAACAGCGCCGTCACGAGGACTGCAGCCCCCCCGGCCAGCAGCACCGACACACCAGCCCGGACACAAATGCCAAAGGCATACGCACCGATGCCAAAAAACGCCGCATGGCCCAGGTTGATGTACCCTGTGTAGCCCCCCACAATGTCAAAACTCAGCGCCAGCACTAGATTGCGACAGGCGTTGATGACAATGCGTCCGACATAGCCGCTGGTGAGCCAGGGGAGCACGACCAGCACCAGCAGCACGACCAGCCAGAACATCCGACAGAGCCAGTAGGACGATGGGGCGGTTGGGGTCGGCATGCCGGCCTCGTGGTTATGTCTGGGTGCGCCCGAACAACCCCTGCGGGCGTACGAGCAGCACCATCACCAGCATCAAAAAAGCCACCGTCTCCTGCCAATGCGGGTTCAGTAGATAGCCGGTAAAAACCTCGGTCAACCCGAGAATCACACCCCCTACCAGGGAGCCAAAGAGGCTACCGAGCCCGCCCAGGACAATGATGCAAAGGTAGCGCAGGGTCAATGGCAGACCGATGAAGGGATTGATGCTGTAGAGCAGCAGGTAGAAAACCCCGGCCACTGCTGCCAGCATCGTCCCCAGGCCGCAGGTGAGCAAACCAACGTGGGCTGTGTTGATTCCGATCAGCAGCGCTCCCCGGCGGTTCTGCGTCACCGCCCGCAGGGCTTTACCAAGATAGGTACGAGTGAGAAACTGGTGCACCACTAGCGTGATGCCCACAATACACCCCAGCGCCAGCAGGCGCACGGACGAAATGACGATGGTCCCCTGCCCCAGGATAATGGGCGGCAGGCTATAGTACAGCCCCTTTTCCTCCCCGCCCCACAGCACCCGTGCTAGGTCTTCGATGCACAGTGATAGCCCCAGCGTCACTAGCACCGAGGCGGTGAGTTGCTCGTGCCCGGTCTTGTCGACCACAGAGCGCAGCAGGCCGCGCTCGAACAGCACTCCGAGGATGAAAAACAGCGGCATCAGTAGCAGAATGGCGACAAACGGATCGACTCCGAGACTATCCCCGAGGAGAAAACAGACCAGGGCCCCGAGCATGAGGAACTCCCCATGCGCCAGGTTGAGAATATTGCACACACCGAAGATCAGCGCCAGACCGAAGGCGGCCAGGGCATAAATGCCGCCCAGCAGCACGCCACTGATGAGAAGTTGCACCAGCGCCGTCACCCTGCCCCCTCTATTTCACGCTGGGATAGATATGTGGCGTGACCGCGAGTTCCTTGGGACTAATCAGCTTGAGCTCTCCCCCGTGCACCTGCACCGGGTAGCTGCGCGTGTTCCCCAGGCCAGCCTCGTTGTGTACAATATCCCCTGAAAGGGTGCGGAACGTTGCCTCATGGAACACCTTGTTCAATGCCTCTGGGTCCAGTGTACCAGCCTGCTCGATGCCCTGCTGGATGACTTGAAACGACTGAAAGTGAATCGATGACTCCATCTGCCGCGCCCAGTCGATTCCGGCATCTTTAAGCACCGCGGCAAACCCGTCCGCCCCGGGATAGGGCATCCCGGGGGCCCAATAGACCACCCCCGTTAAACCCTCCGCGCGCGGTCCCAGGGCCTTGAGGACTGCATCCACGATGTGCCCGTTAAAAAACTCGCGAGGCTTCAAGCCCAGTTCGTAGGCCTGCTTCATAAAAGGAATTTCAAACTGCGGGAAAGCCTCGACATAGACCACATCCGGGTCGGCCTGCTTGAGCTTGAGCAGAATAGCGGTAAAGTCTTTCGTGTCTGGCGGGGCAACTTCCTCGGCTACCACTTTCAGTCCCAGTTCGCGGGCCTTCTTGGCCCCACCACGCAGGGCCCCCGTCGAGTGCAATGTATCCTCGGCCACAAAGGCAATGCTCTTCACTTTACCTTCAGCCTGGAGCAGCTCTAAGTAGCCATAGCTTTCAGTATCGGCGAGATCGACCTGATTGACACTGTACTTGTAGCGCTGCTCAAAGATGGTGGCGTCGTTGGCCTCGGCCATGACCATGGGGATTTTGTATTTATCGGCAACGGTAACGGCGGCCTTGGTAATGTGGCTGCTAAAGGGTCCGAGTAGGAGATGGACTTTATCCACCGTCGCCAGGCGCTCGTAGAACTTCGCCGATTCGGCCGGCTCGCTCTTGTCATCATAGATGATAAATTTGACTGGCAGCTTTTTGTCGTACGCCTTGACGTAGATCCCTCCCTGAGCATTGACCAGCTTGGCCCAACTCTGGCACAAACGATCAAAAGTCCCGGCCATGGGTGTAAAGCGTCCACTCAGCGGCAACGTAGCGCCAATGAGAATGTCATTTGGCGCCTCGGCAGCGTGCCCCGTCCCGCCCCATAGCAGGAGCAGAAACCCTACCGTGCACGCCATCCCGCGCGTCAGGAATGTCCAGTGTGCGGTGCAGGTGCCTACCATGTCTCTCCTCCTTTCGCCCTTGATCCTGCACAGTGCTGCGCCAGCGTTCTACGTCGCAGCCATGAACTGGTCTCGAAAGGTGCATTGTGCGTAAGAACCCGCCACAAGTCAACAGCCATCCGAGGTGCACCAGGCGTACGCGTTGCTTTTTACGATGTACTGACCTACTATGGCACACAGTTGTGGTTTCACCCCCCTTGGCAAAAGGGGGGCACAACCTGGGCATTGCCAAGAGGGGGCATTTAATGTGGCCCTGGGACATCCATCGGTGCATACGTGGTTTGAGGTGAGGAGATGCAGCGCTATCTGGCCGGCCGGATGCTCCAGGCAATCGTCTCCATGCTAGTAGTCTCGATGGTGGTCTTCGTACTGGCTCGGCTCACCGGCGATCCGCTAGAGATCATGATGCCAGCAGAGGCAACCAAGGAAGATATCGCCATGATGCGAGCGTACCTGGGGCTCGACCGCCCATGGCCCGTGCAGTACTGGCGGTTCATCAGCCGGGCGGTGCAGGGAGATTTCGGTCGCTCCGTACGTTTTAATCGCCCGGCTCTCGCTGTCGTCACTGAGCGCTATCCGGCGACGCTGGAACTCGGCGGTATGGCTATCCTGATCGTCCTGGCTCTGGGGCTGCCCGTGGGCGTTTATGCCGCGGTGCGGCGCAACAGTCCCCTGGACTATTTCAGTCGGGGTGTAGCGGCGCTGGGGCAGGCAGTGCCGCCGTTCTGGCTCGGGTTAGTGCTGGTACTCATCTTTGGAGTGGCCCTGGGAATTTTACCGACCTCGGGGCGCGGCACGCCGGCTCATATCCTCTTACCGGGGCTGACGCTGGGATGGTTTGCGGTGGCCGGCTTGATGCGCCTGACCCGCTCGGCCATGCTTGATGTGCTCGGCACCGAGTATATCAAACTCGCCCGCATGAAGGGCCTCCCGGAGCGCCAGGTAATCTGGAAGCACGCTTTGAAGAACGCCGCCCTGCCTGTGGTCACCTTCGCGGCCTTGCTGTTCGTGTCTCTACTCAATGGTTCGATTATCGTTGAGACGGTTTTTAGCTGGCCGGGCCTCGGCTTGTTGATCATCGAGGCGGT
>AR_comb_assmDRAFT_10599198_pt1 | contig 13296 bp, 10 predicted proteins | sample ArasoioldDNA_FD_10543 | JGI IMG/M metagenome (IMG submission 10543) | reverse complement strand
GGCTGAGCGGGATGAATATTCATTGCAGTCTCAAGGTGCCGAACGGCCTGTCCCCACTGTCCTTCATTCATATATGTGCACGCGATCTTGTAATAAAGTTTGCTGTCCTCCGGATTGAGATGTGAAGCTTTCCTGTAGTAAAACCTTGCCTGCGCATGGTTACGCAACCGATCATAACAATGACCAATTGCCTCATAGATCACATCCTCTGGCCTCGAAAGCTCAATTACTTTCTCCAACACTTCGATAGCCTCTTTGTACTTACGAAGCCTAATGTATGCATCGCCCATATTGCGGTAGGCATAATCAAATTTCTCGTCTATCGCAAGTGCATATTGATAGGCATCGATGGCCTTCTCATATAGTTTTAATCCTTGCAAACCAGCGCCCAGGTTGAACCAGGCCAGTTCACAATACGGATAGTCATCAATGATTTTTTGATGGAGCTTTATACTTTCTTCATTTCTGCCGGTGAAGTCGGTCCAGAAGCAGATCTTGTAGAGTGCCTCCTCATTAGTAGGATCTTGCTCTAATATTAATTTGAGACAATCGAAGATCTTGTCAAATTCTTCGTAGTCATCATACACATCGGCCAGTTCAAACAACAATTCAATGCGCTCGTCGCCTTCAAACTTTTCAAGACTCGCTTCCAAGAGCGCTACCGCCTTCTCCTGCTGATCAAGTGCCAGGTAGGCATCAGTTTTCAGAATGTATAAATGAATATCCCCGCTGTCCAATACCTCTACCTGTTGTAAAATGTCCAGGGCTTCATGGTACCGCCTGGTTGCTATATACAGGTCAGCCTTCTTGATTAACAAAAGGGAGGAAAATGGGTATTGCCCTATTCCGATCTCAGCCGCCTCAATAGCTTTGGGCAGATCTTCCAGGTCATCAAAGTAATCAATCACTTTTTCAAAAGCCTCCTCATCCAAAAAACAATTGCCCCTGCCTGCCTTCAGGTTCTGATATTGCCGTAATATCTCTCGTATTTCTTCTCGGTTTTGCCTGGATTGATTCGAGCTCATGCATTAATAGGTTATTGAAAATTAAGACATCAGGCCTGAACTGTCAACTTTTTTTGCCTCTGGGATATACACATTGTTGATAATCCAAAAATTATCATTTCATATGTAACAATTTGGTTAGTCTGTCGTTAAACAAAGGCTAAACTTTTGGACAGACGGTTCGAAATTTCACAAATCTTTTATTTATCTTTACCGCATAATGAATTTTAAGGTCTCCATATTCAAAGGTAACATCGTTAGAAAAGCGGCTATTTGCTTTGCTTTAACGGCCGTTGCTGTGATCACTTTTGGTAGCAGTGGAGGCGGAGGTGGTGATAAGAATAAGAACAGGAATTTGAGCAAAGACTTTACTACTATACGTACTTCCGGTGGGTTCACTTTAAAGGCTGGACCAATGTACAATGGAAGTCAATCATTGAATGTCAGAAACCAAAAAGATGTGGTTTGTCTTACAAGTATTGTTACTTATCAAAAAGGCAACACTACATTCATCCTCCCTTACAGATCCAGGATGTCTAAGCCAACTGTCAAAAGCAATCTCAATGCGTTTGACGTGAAGATCAATTTGGGTAAGTAATATTCCTTCAATTTTACTGGAGTTTGATATATGAACCATTGGGTATTGTATATATTAATGCAATCTTAGATGATACCCAATAATTAAAACTGCATTCCCGTTCCGCTACATCTTCATCTTTTTACTTTCCTGGTAGGTCATCTCACGGTACCCACTCTTCGGTATATCAAACTTTGAGGCGGGAACAGGGTTTAAATTAATTTGAGAAACCGTATATTTTATTTTCAAATTTCCCTGGTTCATTTCATACTCCAACGGGAGACCGGCGAGTGAACGGAATTGATATTCGTAATCCCGGTTTTCTGGAATGATATCCTTGGTATAGTACACCGTAAATGTTGACCCGTCGGGCATCGTCGCAATTGCCTTGGTAGTATTGTAGCCGGCAATCACTTTTGTTTCATCGGTATCCTTAAACTTAATGCCCTCGTAACGTTTGTTCTTATCCGTCCAGTCATCAGCGGTCAGCCTGATCAACAGTTTTTGTCCGCTCACTTCTCTCAACACCACGGCGGTTCCAGCCTTTGAATCGTGAATGGTTGTAGATGTAAATAAGGCGCTCACCATTTCGGATCTACTTTGCGGGCCTTTTATATAAATTGTTGTAGTAGCCCCATCAAATGCATCTGCCAGTTTGGGATCCTTTGAGCCTGTGGTGATTTCGGTATCGTATACAAGTGTTAATTCTGACACTTTCTTTTGAGCGAAGGTGCCTAGCTGCATCAACAAGCCAATTACGAGAATGATACCTGTCTTATGGATTTTCATGGTAAAATTGGTTAACCTAATTAAAGACTGATAACTAAAGTTATCCGTTGTCTAAAAATAAAAAAGACCCCGCTAATTATCGGGGCTTTTTTTAACAAATAAGGTTACTTCTTTCCGGAGGATGGCTTTTGCTGTGGCATTTGTCCTTTCCGCTGGGCTGCCTGCATCTCCTCTAATCTCTCCTGCCACTTCGATTTCGTTTTTGGTTTCTTACGATGCTCCTCCATCCTGGCCAATATCTTGTCATGGTCAATGATGTAATTCTGTATCACGAATTGAAGTCCAAGAGTGATAACATTGGAAACCGTATAATACCACGTTAACGCAGAAGGTAAATTATTAAAGATGAATAAGAGAATAAATGGAAAAATATAAGGCATGTACTTGAGCGCCGGGTTGTTCTGATCTGGCGTCATGTTCATGTTGTAAATAGAAATCAGGAAACTTGTTACCACCGCTGTAATAGTGAACAAGCTTATATGATTGCCAATTAGCCAAATGTTGCTTCCAAAACGAATCACGTCATCATAGGATGAAAGATCCTTTGCCCATAAAAAACTTTGCCCGCGTAGCGCAATATTGGAACTAAAGAAACTATACAGCGCGAAGAATATCGGGATCTGAAGCAACGCGGGTATACAACCACCCAACGGATTCACACCCGCTTCCCTGAATAATTTCATTTGCTCAATCCCCACCTGTTGCTGATCATTATTATACTTCACTTTGAGTTTGTCGATCTCAGGGCGTAACGCTTTCATCTTCGCTCCACTCAAATAACTGCTGTATACCAGGGGTGAGGTTAACAACCTGATAAAAAGAGTAAGCAATGCGATAACAAGTCCGTAGCTGGTTATGAATTTTTTGAAGAAATCAAAAACAGGCATTACGATATACTTGTTGATTGGACGAACAAAACTGTAAAAGCCCTGGCCAAGATTAACCATCTTGTCAAGATCGGGGGCAACTTTCTTTAAGGTCTTGAATTGATTCGGACCATAATATAATTGCAATGGAACAGCAACATCATTACTTAGATTTGTCTTAATCTGGAAGTCGGCAGTAATTCGCGATACAATATTTGAAGTATCATCGGCTGCCTGATGAATCCACTCTAGTGATCCGCTATTGAAATTGTTTTTTGCAATCAGCGTTGAATTAAAAAATTGTTGAGTGGCGCTGATCCAATGTACTGCCCCATCAAATTTTCTCTGTGATTTGCTGAATACGTAATCAAAATCGCCATCTTGAAGAAAGCCGACTTGTGATTGTTGACGTTCATATTTTACTTCCCGCTCATGCTTCGTTGCCTGGTATTGCCAACGGAGGTTCATGAGTCCCTGGGTAAGCAAACTGTTCGCTCCTTTGAATCCTATGTTAAAATCAACAAGGTATTCGTCTTTCGGGATTCTGAACTGATGGGTGATGGACCTGTCATTATCCCCGTTTAGTACAAAACTTATATCCTGACTTCCATCGGCATTTTTTTGCAAGCCTGCTTTTTGAAAGTAGAGATCTGAAGTTTGCGCGGAGGTATTTGGAGTAGGTGTAATGGCATACGTAAACCTGTCAAAAGAAGAATTGAGCAATACAACAGGATTCTTGTCAGAGGAGAGATAGTTTTTCAGGACAACGGCCTTTGGCTGGCCTCCTTTGTTAGTGAAAACCACCTTCATTACATCGTTCTCTACCGTATCAAAGTTCTCCGGGCCATAAGCTGCGCGTTGAAATCCTTGAACCGAAGTTGGTATGCTATCAATGGTAACGGTTTCTTTAGATATAGAAGCAGAGTCAACTTTTTTCGCTGCAGCCTGCACGCGGGCCACAGAATCCTCATAAACCTGTTTCTGTTTTTGCAGCTCCTGGGAATTCCTGGTAGAAATAAAAAGGTAAAGAAATAAGAGTACAGCCAACAGCACAAAACCAATGACCGTATTGCGATCCATGCTCATTCGATAGTTTTTGAAGGCGCAAAGATAATTGTTTAGGGTTTACAGTTCCCGTTTACTATTCACAGTTCATCGTTCGCTCCCCACGATTCGTAATTTGTCAATTCGCTTATGGAAATTCCGAAGTGAAAATTTTAACACACAACAACTTCAAAGCTATTATGGGGATTCTATTAAACGGCAAAACGGTCAACCGAAGCGTTCCGTCATATCATTTCACTTTGCAGCAATGGATTCCTGACCGGGTTTCTGCCATCAGAGAAATCCTTCGCTGCCTTGATAAATGATACGAATAAAGGAGCAGGGTTTTCTACCGTGCTCTTTAATTCCGGATGGTATTGCACTCCTATGAAGAATGGATGATTTGGCAATTCTATGATCTCCACAAGGTTGGTATCCGGATTCCTTCCACTTGGAATCATTCCCGCTTGTTCAAATTGTTCCTGGAACCGGTTATTGAATTCCCAGCGATGGCGATGGCGTTCTTGAATCCTGTTGGAATGATAGATCTTTTCTGCCAGTGTGCCCGAGCGGATTTCACAGGGATAAGAGCCCAATCGCATTGTTCCACCTTTTGCAGTAATTTTTTTCTGTTCTTCCATGAGGTCGATCACGGGAAATGGCGTGTGAGGATTCATTTCAGTAGAATGAGCCTCTGCCATTCCGAGAACATTTCTTGCAAATTCAATCACTGCCATCTGCATACCGAGACAAATTCCAAAGAATGGCAATCCTGATTCCCTTGCGTATTTCACCGCGAGGATCTTTCCCTCCACGCCCCTGTGTCCAAATCCCGGGGCCACTAATAAACCATCAAGACTACTCAGTTTCTCGGCCACATTTTCCGCTGTGATAAATTCACTATGAACGTTCACCACTTGCACTTTGCATTCATTCATTGCGCCTGCATGAATAAACGCTTCAAGAATTGACTTATAAGCATCCTGTAATTCGATGTATTTTCCAATCAATCCAATGGTGACCTTACTCTTTGGGTATTTCAATTTATCGAGAAACTCTTTCCACTTACCTAACTCTGGTTCACTGTAATTCTGAATGTTTAACTTCTTAAGACAAATCAAGTCAAGTTTTTCTCTCATCATTGCCAGGGGCACTTCATAAATAGTAGGGGCATCAGCCGCCTCAATGACCGCTTCCTGTTTCACATTGCAAAACAGTGCCACTTTTCTCCGTATTTCAGTGTTCAGTGGTTCTTCCGTTCTGCAAACAATTACATCGGGATGTACGCCCTCCTGGCTCAGCATTTTCACACTATGTTGCGTTGGCTTGGTTTTCAATTCCTTTGCCGCACGCAGATATGGAATGAGGGTGAGATGAACAACAACAACACTTTCCTCAGGCAATTCCCATTGCAATTGACGCACCGCTTCTATGAAAGGGAGTGATTCTATATCACCCACTGTACCGCCAATCTCACTGATGATGATGTCATATTCATTCCCCTGTCCCAACAACAGCATTCTTCTCTTGATCTCGTCGGTGATATGGGGAATCACCTGCACTGTTTTTCCGAGATATGCTCCTTCTCTTTCCTTGTTAATGACGGTCTGGTAAATTCTACCGGTAGTAACGTTGTTGGCCTGCGAGGTATAGATATTCAGAAAACGTTCATAATGTCCAAGGTCAAGGTCAGTTTCCGCTCCATCCTCCGTCACATAACACTCACCATGTTCGTACGGGTTAAGGGTGCCGGGATCAACGTTTATATAGGGATCGAATTTTTGGATGGTTACTCTGAGCCCTCTTGCCTGAAGTAACTTGGCAAGAGAGGCAGCTATTATTCCTTTGCCTAACGAAGAAGTAACCCCTCCTGTAACAAAAATGTACTTAACCATAACCTTTGGTTATAAGATTTTAAAAACATGTACAAATATTTGGTGAATGAGTAATTATCTAATGAATTCAGCCACAGAAAATGGCTGCAATACATAAAGTCCAAAAAAATTAGATAATTAGCTCTTACCTGGTTTGACCTTGGATTCCAATGGTAGAAGTTCCGGAAGGTCATGCAAACCTACGCCAATTTTTGCGCATAGAAAACCTGGGTAATTGGAAGTGTGGAAAACTTATGATATTGATACGTTAAGCCCGGTTCGGAGATTACTTTATTGTTGAAAGAAGAAGATGAGTGCGATTGTCTTGTGCTACCAGTTCAGTTTTTGGAGGGTGAGTCAATTCTTTAGCCATATTAGGATTGTCGGCACTCGCTTTCATAGCGTGTAGGACAATTATAGCCAAAATTTCCACGGCCAAAACAAATAAGCTTGTTCGGTTTTTCATATTGACTGGATTTAGGGCATTGCAGTGTCAATACTGCGGGTAAACCATTAAACGCAAAATAGAAACTTTTATTTCAAGATCAAAGGCTCGGGACACATTCCCCAATCGCTTCTTTAAGGCTCCTATGTATCAAAGGAATATGCATTAATTTGAGATAAAATTTCTAGCCCTAACTTTGAAATTTTAAGTGTGATTCGGTTATGTTCAAAATAATATTCTTCTGTTTCATTTTACCGGGGTTCATGCCCCTTGTTTCATTTTCGCAATCTTCTACAAAGATTGACTATGACCTGGTGTTTAATAAGGCGAAATATGGGCAAAAAAACCTATCCCTCAACCCTAAATATGATAAGAAGCTTTCATTCCCAGATTTGGAAAGGATTGAAGTAATTGACGCGCGGTCCGATACAACCTGCATTGGATTTAGAAATAGAAATTCTGAAAAGAATAACCAGATCCTTCAGTTCACTAATGGACTCAAGTCAGAGTTCGAATCTTTCTTTACTAAAAATGGTAAGTACAGCCAGCAAACAAATACTTATTCTGCCGTTGTGGTGGTACGCAATTACTGGATCAATGAATTTGAAGTAGACGAAGATGATAAAGACAAGTTTACCGACAATCGTAGTGGATGGTACAACGCCAGGAAAACCGCGCTTAGGGAAACTTTTGATATCTATTTTGCAAAGAACGATGAGTACTATGTTGCCTACCGGTTTGATACTATAGGGGCGGCGTTCTTAAATATCAAGGAATTCAGTGAAACTTATCTTGAGAGCATTCTTTCAAACAGTTTATTGAGATTGCAAACCATCAACCCGCAAACACATATTGTGAACAAGAGAAAATTCACGCGATCAGAGTTGCGGGACTATTATACCGGGCGATGGGATAAGCCGATATTAAAAGACAGTACTCGCGCAAAGGGCGTGTATAGAAACTTCGCCGAGTTTCTGAACAACAAACCATCCATCACCAGCTTTGTTGTGAAGAAAGATAAGTTGGTTGATGTGTTGTACGTTCCTGTTGGCAATTTGGATATGGCTCCTGCCAGGGATGTTTGGGGCTACTGCGATGGCAAGAATATTTTTATTAAAAGTGGTGAGAATTACTATCCACTCGTAAAGGTGGAAAATGGGTTTTATTTTTTGGGGTCAAAGGAATTAATGAAATCCCAGGACGATTATTATATGTATGATCCATACATGGGAATGAATATGCGCGCAAATTCAGAGGCCTATTTAAGGAACAGGTTGTATCCTATGAAGGTGGATATGGAGAAAGGAACTACCTACTAGCGTAGGAAATCTCAAATAGCAAAACACAAATCTCAAACCTGCCTGCCGGCAGGCAGGAAAATTTCAAATCCCAGGGTCCAAATAAATTTCAAATCTCTTCCCCATAGCCATCGGGACCAGGCAAATTTCAAATTCTAAATTTCATAGAAATTCAAAGTCGGTTTTCATTCAATATTCGGAGGCCATTAGTACTTGAAAGTTGGTGCTTATTTGAAATTTGAATTTTGGTGCTTATTTGTGATTTGAATTCTGGTGCTTATTTGTGATTTGATAATTGTCATTTGAGATTTATTTCCGAATTCATTCGGAAATATTTCCTTTCATCTCTTCAATCTGCTGCCGGGTGCCAAGCACTATCACTTTCATTCCTTTATTGATAAGTACTTCTTCGGGCGGATTGATTACAAATTTTCCATCAATAGTTTTAATGCCGATGCAATTGACTCCTGTTTTTTTCCAATTCATAATGTCTCTCAAAGTACCATCTCGTATTTCCCTGGGTAATTGTTCATACCCTACCGATTCCATATTGATGGATTCACCTTCTTCTCCCGAGAGATAGTCGATAAATTCAATCACATCTGGTTTGGAAACCAGCGTGGCCATATGCGTGCCACCAATCTTATCGGGCATGATCACACTATCTGCTCCAGCCTTTTTTAATTTAGGGATCGAATTATTTCCCGAGGCTCTGCTGATGATCTGTATTCCCGGGTTTAGAGAGCGGGCAGATAAAACGATGAACACATTGTCGGCGTCTTCGGGCAAAGTAGTTATCAATGCTCTTGCATTTTCAACCCTCGCTCTTTTCAGGATTTCATCATCTGTGCCGTCACCATGAATGAATAGGAGGTCAGGGTCATCAGCATATGCACGTTCAGCAAGATCTTCATCATTTTCAATTACCACGAAACGTTGCCCGTGCACCTTGAGTGTATGTGCAGCCTGCTGTCCATTGCGACCGAAGCCGCAGACCACCACATGATCCCGGATCCTTTCAATGCTTTTCATGATTTTTCGCGTTTTAAAGAATTTATTGACTTCGCCACTAATGATGTATTGGGTAAGCCTGGTAAGAACGAAGGCCATGGCTCCCCAACTAAAAATGAGTAAAAAAGTGGTAAATAATCTTCCAGCGGTAGACAGCGGTCTCACTTCTGCAAATCCCGCCGTTGTTACAGTGATCGTGGTCATGTAAAACGCTTCAAAGAAATCGAAGCTTTCTATCCACATGTAACCAACGATTCCCATGAGGATCACGAAATGCAAAACAATGAACGGTTGTAAAAGTTTGAGCAGGTCTCTCCTCAATGGCAGTGGTTTGCTCAAAAATAGTACAAAGGCGCTTCTTGAATCGGGGAGATTTATTCTATACCGGGATAATGATTCTCCTGAATTTGAAGTTTTCCATCACACAAAAGCAACTCAGGCGAGTTGCGCTTTTGCAGTTTCTACAACTGTTTCCATACTATACATCAATTCATAGTATTCGTGCGCCATGCGGTTGCTCTCAAATTGAAAGCGCACGTCTCTCATTCCATTCTTCACTACCTGTCGCCACGTTTCATAATTCTCATAATACAGCGGCAGGATTTCTTTCTCCAGTAATTTATACAACATTTCCAGGTCGTATTGATCCTGTTCTTGTGTATTCATGTTGAAATAATCGGCCTTGGGTATCACGAATGAATTATTACCATGATGGGCAAATTCCGGAATCCATCCATCATCAGTTGAAAAGTTAACTGCACCATTCATGGCGGCAGTCATACCGCTGGTGCCTGAAGCTTCTCTCGGCACTCTTGGATTATTCAGCCAGCAATCTGCTCCCTGCTTGAGTCTTTTAGAAAGCGTGAGTTCGTACCCCACTACTACTGCTACATTCTTATAGTGTTTGCTAAGATGAACAAGATTGTTGAAGTCATTGATAGCGGGATAATCCATGGGATATGGCTTTCCCGCCCAAATCATCTGAATCGGGTATTTTATGCTACTCAATAGCTTTTCAAATCGTTGCTTATCCCGGGTGATAAGGTCTGCGCGTTTGTATCCGGCGAATCTTCGTGACCACACAATTGTGAAAATGTTTGGATCAAAAATTTTTCCCGTTTGATCCGCAACTATCTCAAATGCGCGGCGCTTCAAATGTTTTTTACGGTCGTCCCAATGCACATCATTCCCTTCCTCCATAAAACGATAGAGTTGCTTATCCGCCCAATATCGATAGTTCTGTGCATTGGTAATGGATATGATTGGGCAGATGTTGTCATACTTACCCCACATTTTCCTCGACACATCTCCATGCAATTTTGAAACTCCATTGGCAATATGTGCAAACCTTAGAGCCGCAAGCGAGTGATTAAACAGGTCTTCTTCATTTCCCGTCAACTTTTTAACTTCCTCCACACTGAGTCCGCAGAAATAACTCATTTTATGACACAGAAAGATATCATGCTTTTCATTTCCTGCTTCTTCGGGTGTATGCGTGGTAAATACGAGCCGTTTTTTCAATTCAGGGAGGCTCTTGTTGTATTTCTGATAGAGATAAAAAGCTGAGCTGATTCCGTGCGCTTCATTGAGGTGATACAACTCAGGCTGAAAATTTAATTCGTCGATTAACTTCGCTCCTCCAATACCCAACAAAATAAACTGGGCGACTTTTGTGGCAACATTGGCATCATAGAGCCTATGTGTAATAGTTTGCGATACGTAATCATTCTCGGGCAGATCTGTACTCAGCAGAAATAATGGAGCGGACTTAAATGTTTCCGGATTAAGATAGAAAGCCTTCACCCATACAGGATGGTCATGAATGGTAATCTGGAATTTTATCCCGGTATCCTCAAGAAAACTATAATTTTTTTCCATCCAGGTAACCTGCAAGGTTTGATCCTGGTTTCTTGCCTGGTCGTAGTAACCATATTTCCACAGAATGCCAACCGCAATAAGATTTTGCCTCAACTCATATGCGCTGCGCAAATGTGATCCTGATAGAAAACCCAAACCACCGCTATAAATTTTCAAAGGCTGATGAATCGCAAACTCCATTGAAAAATAGGCGACCTTTCTCGAATATCTTTCTTCAGTAAGGTAAGGCACCTTGTAATTTCTAAAGCTCATACGTTCGATTTGTCAGATATCATTCCAATTGCTGTGACAAACATTTAGGTAATGTGTATTAATCACACAGGGTCTGCAATATAATGGATAAAATAGAAACCTGATTGTTCCCATCAAACAACGCATACAATGATACGGCTGATGTTAGCTAATTGTGGAAAGAGGAACTTATTTCTTTTTCGCAGGCTTAGATTTTTCTTTTTTCCTAGGATATACTCCTTCAAAAAAACATTTGATGTCACGATAATTTCCACAGCCTTGCACTTCTTTCATAGATAGGTCGTTTGCACCAAAGGTAAATTGCAATATACAAGGATCACCACTCTCCCGGTACTCTGCAATGTTGGGCTTTACAATGGCGGCTTCTCCCCTCAATTCTCCCTTGCAAGTGCCTTTACTTTTTTCAAAATGTACAAAAAATCTTAGTTCCGAAGGTTTTCGGCCATCTCTAACTGAAACGAAATTTCGTTTATCCACGAAGTAATCACCCGACAATTTATTTCTCTTCGGCAAGGTATCAATTGGATTGATGACGTCTGAAGTGATTGCCAGATCGTCATTTGATTCAGTAAGGATTAATGTAAAAACTCCTATGTTGTTATATATATATGCTTCTCTCCTATAACCCAGGTCACCATTAGGTTTCTTGCGCTGGCGATTGATAGCAATTGTATACTTACTATCCATGGAGGCCGTTTGAACTGATTGGGGATCGTCATCTAAGACCACTAACGGCAGCGCAGCCTTGAAAACATTTTCTTTATCAAACACCAACAGATAGGCAACTTTCCTGGCACCGCTGATTGCTTTCGCGAAGAGATAAGTCTCGGCCTTCTTCGCACTCACCCGTCCTGCCGGATAAATCTTCGGCTTAGCATTGCCGAAATTTTTTGTCAATACCGTATCGTCTACAAACTGCGTAAAAATTTCCCTCTGGATAACCGGAGTGTCCTTTGAAAGATGATTGAATGAAGTATCGCTGATAGAATAAGGAGGCTTGACAGCCCGGAAGAATCCGAAGAAATCTTTTACGTCCATTGCCGCTCCATCTTCGCTTGAATTCTTCTTGGTGCTGCATGCTGTAATCAACGGGACCAATACAAATACCCATCCGAATTTCATCCCTTAAAGGTATTGATGGCGGTTGGTTTAAAAATAAAAAGATTGAGCTATCAGAAGATTATTTTGCTCGGGGTCAAATAATTTTTAGATTTGCCTAAAATTTTATTTAGACATATTGAAAAAATAATCATGAAGTATTCATCAAGCAAGGAGGATTATCTAAAGGCAATCTACCATCTGCAGGCTCAGGATGGTGTGGTGTCCACCAATGAATTGGCTGGTGAATTGCAAACGAGGGCCGCTTCGGTAACAGACATGCTAAAGAAGCTGAAGGGTCAGAAACTGCTGAATTATGAACCCTATAAAGGATTCCGCCTGAGTTCGGAAGGGAGAAAAGTAGCGGTGCAGGTTGTGCGCAAACACCGGCTATGGGAATATTTCCTGGTCGAGAAATTAAATTTTCAGTGGGACGAAGTACATGAAATCGCTGAAGAACTGGAACACATCAGCAGCAGGAAATTGATTGACCGTTTGGACGAATTCCTGGGATATCCAAAAACAGATCCGCATGGTGATCCTATTCCAGACAGTAGTGGCAAACTGGAACATGCTCAGCAAATTCCATTGACAGATTTGCCGCCGCACATCCACGCACAGGTAAGTGGTATCGGAGATCAGTCCACAGACATGCTAGAAATGTTACGTCATAAAAACATCAAACCGGGAGCCTGGATTGAAATCAGGAAAAAGTTTAATTACGATGGCTCATTAGAATTAAAAATCAGGAATGCTCCCGTTGTCACCATCAGTGGACAGGCAGCAAAAAACATATTTGTAAAACATGAGAAACAGGCCGACTAACGACGTCTCTTTAAGCGAGGTTCACGAAACTGTTGACGTACGTTCCGGGAAAGTAAAGTGGCGACAGATTCTCGCATTCTTTGGTCCCGCTTACCTGGTAAGTGTTGGATACATGGATCCCGGAAACTGGGCAACTGATCTTGAAGGAGGCAGCAGGTTTGGATACAAACTCATCTGGGTGTTGCTCATGAGTAACCTCATGGCTTTACTACTTCAGGGACTCTCAGCCAGATTGGGAATTGTGCGGAGAAGGGACCTTGCGCAAGTTAACCGTGAAGCCTATCCGAAGTCGGTCAATTTCCTCCTGTATATACTTGCCGAAGTAGCGATAGCCG